>ERZ1032871.88-NODE-88-length-13515-cov-7.218648_pt1 | contig 13515 bp, 6 predicted proteins | sample MGYA00519026_ERZ1032871 | MGnify/ENA primary metagenome ERZ1032871 (study PRJEB33719, sample SAMN04262510) | wastewater metagenome | biome: rural village; feature: composting latrine chamber; material: composting feces with ash | place: El Salvador | collected...
TCTTGGCCCACACACTCACCGAGATGGCGCACCTGCGCGCCTGGTTCGGCGCAGAACGCGGAGGATGGGAAGGCAAGAAGCTCCCTGGTGTAGAGACACACCTGTGGGTCCGCGAACTTTCGCGCATCGACCGCGTCGTCTCTACTTCTGCGGTGGACTCCGTGTTCCGCTGGTCCGACGACGGCCCCCGTGACGCTGCCGGCGACAGTGATCCTTGGCTCCCGGCCTGCTACTGCAGAAACTGCGGTCGATCCGGCTGGATGATTTCGCTGGAACCAGGCGATGCCACCCCGGAGATCAACCCGCAGACCATCCGCCGCGGGTCGATTTCAGCTGCCAAGCGGCAGCGTCCGCTCATCGACGCCACATTTGAACTACGTACACACGGTGGCGAGATCGGCCGGGCCTCGGACGGTGACAGTCGAGTCCAGTGGCTCGACATGCGACTGCCCGCCCTCGCACCGACCGCCCCCACTGAGGAAGCCCTCGAATCAGGTCTCGTCGTTCCTGTGCTCACCTACGCGGGTGAGAACGCTAACGAGCTGGCCGAGACGGAAACCTGCCCCTCCTGCGGTGAGTCCGACACCATCCGATACCTGGGTTCCTCGGTGGCCACTTTGCTCTCCGTTGCTCTGTCCAACCTCTTCGGTCTCGACGGTCTGGATGACGGAGAGAAGAAAACCCTCGTGTTCACCGACTCTGTCCAGGACGCCGCTCACCGCGCCGGCTTCGTTCAAGCTCGGGCGCGCACGTTTGCCCTGCGTACCCTCCTTCGCCAGGCCGTCGGTGAAGACGCCACCACTCTGGCCACTCTTCCGGGCCGACTCATGGACACCGCCGAGCACAATCCCCGGGCACGCTATGAACTGCTTCCCCCGCAAATCGCCGAATACCCCGACTACAAACCCTACTGGGATCCTGTGGCGACCACTGGTGAGCGTCGTCGAGCTGCCGGCCTAGTGTCCACCCGATTAGCTCTGGACGTGGCACTCGAGTTCGGCGACCGCGCAGACCTGGCCCGCTCGCTAGTGTCCACAGGCACCCTGACCACTGGTGCGGATGTCGACCGCGCAGTACTGGCCGCAGCAGCCGACGCAGCACTGACCGGAATCACCTTGCCGATGGGTGATGTCGATGCTCTCGCCTGGGCGTGGGGTGTCATCGAAGCCGTACGCATCCACGGCGGAATCAACCACAAATGGTTTAAGACGTATCTGAACGACGACTGCAACGCCTATCACTTGAACAAAAGAAAGTCCCGCGCCAAGGGTATGCCTGGCTTCCCCAAGGGCTCTGCCCCGGCCTTCCCCCGCTCCGGCAAGGTGCTCAACCGCTCCGCCAAGACCGTCGATTCGGCAATGCCGACTGCCAGCCCGCGCGGTAAATACGCCCGATGGACAGCACGAGCGCTCGGTATCACCACTCACGACGCAGCCACTGCTGTCACCGCCCTCATGAAGGAGCTAGCCCGGCGCGACGTGCTGGGTGCCGTCCAGACCGAAACTGGCGCCAGCATCTACTACCTCAATCCGGAGAACATCGTCGTCACGGCAGAGGAGCAGCCACAGACTTTGGAGTGCCAGGTCTGCCGCTCGAGGCTCGGGGTGCCGGCCCATGTCCGTGAGGTCCTCACCGATGCACCATGTCTCAACACTGGTTGCCTGGGCACCTACGCCGTGGTCGACATCGAGGACAATTACTACCGCCGCCTCTATTCCACCAGGAACACCCGCACGGTCGTGGCCCGCGAGCACACCGGCCTGCTGGAGAAGGAGGTGCGTCTCCGCACCGAAGAACAGTTCAAGGCCCGGCACACGGATGTCCCCGATGCACCCAACGTTCTGGTGGCCACCCCCACACTCGAAATGGGCATCGACATCGGCGACCTGTCCACCGTCATGCTCGCCAACCTGCCGCGGACAGTGGCCAGCTACGTGCAGCGCGTTGGGCGCGCAGGCCGACTCACCGGCAACTCACTCATTCTGGCACTCATCCGGGGACGAGGCATGGCGCTGCCAGCCCTGGAGAAGCCACTCAGCGTCATCGCCGGATCAGTCAACGCTCCCGTCGCCTTCCTGTCCGCGCAGGAGATCCTGCACCGACAGTTCATCGCCTATCTCCTTGACGGGCTGCATCTGAGCGAGCAGATGCAGAACCCCGGCACTGCCCGCGATGTCTTCCTCGATTCACCGTCCCGGCGCACCGTCGTGGACGTTCTTGCCGAGGTGGTGGAAGGGGGCGTCGACAAGCAGCTCGACGAGTTCTGCGCCACCCTCGACGAACATGCCGGCAGCGATGTCCTGACGGAGTTGCGCTCCTGGGCGAGCGGCCAAGGACCCCGCAGCCTGCTGGGTGACCTGGTGACCGCGCGCGAGCGCTGGAATGCGCTGGAGAAGGAACTCCTGGGCAAGGAGGCAGTCCTCGAGGAGCGCGACCAGGTGTTGGACAAGCAGAAGGACGCTCCCGGCGCGGACGAAGACACGCTCGCGCAGGCACGATCGACGAGGGCGGCGCTGCGGTTCATCCGCAAGCAGCTCTCCGAGACCGTCAACGGTGAATACTGGATCGCCGCCATGGAGCGCTACGGACTGCTGCCGAACTTCACGCTCCTCGATGACTCCGTGAAGCTCGAGCTCTCCGTCTCCTACATGAAGCCGGGCACCCTTGAGTTCGACACCCAACGCTTCGACTACTCCCGGGGCATCTCCTCCGCCCTGTTCGAACTGGCCCCTGGCGCCACGTTCTACGCCCAGGGGATCGCCGCGACCATCGACAGCGTGGAACTGGGTGCTGACGGATCTTCTGTCGAACAGTGGCGTCTCTGCCCCTCCTGTTCCTACTCGCAGTTCGAGTCTCTGGCTCAGGGGGTACCAGGTGCTTGCCCCGAGTGTGGTGATCCCCATTTCGCAGACATCAGCCAGATCATCGACGTGGTGCAGATGAAGAAGGTCTTCGCTGAAGTGGAGCAGACCCGCGCTGCCATCAACGATCATCGTGATGACCGCGCCTCCGCCCGTTTCCACAGCACCTTCAGCGCCGTTGTCCCCGAGGGTGGGGCCGGGGAATCCTGGTTCCTCGGCAACACCGGTTTCGGTGTCGAATACCTTTCCCAGGTCGAGCTACGCTGGCTGAACCTGGGCAAAGGCGCAGGCGAGAAGCGAATGATCGCCGCCCGTGAATCAGAGGCGCCTCTCTTCCGCGTATGCCGTCACTGCGGCCACGTGGACTCGGAGGCCGGGGCCAACCGCTGGCAGGATCACCGCCCGTGGTGTCGCCTGCGCACGGCGACACACGAGGAGACCATCAGCTTCGCACTCGGGCGGACCCTGAGCACCCAAGGTGTACGACTGTTTCTGCCGCAGCTGCTCACCGTGGCCGACAACGTCACAGTGCCGAGCATCATCGCCGCCATCAAACTCGGGTTCAAGGAGGTCCTCGGCGGCGATCCCACACACCTCGAGGTGGCAACGGTCCGCTTGGGATCCGGCGACCATGCCTCCGATGCCCTCTTGCTCCACGACCAGGTCCCCGGCGGCACAGGCTATCTTTCGCAGTTCACCCGTGACGAGGACGTGCGAGGACTGCTGGAGAAGGCCTACTCCCGCGTCAGCAGCTGCAAATGCCGCCACGATGCCCGGCTCTCCTGCCCGGATTGTCTACTCCCCTACGCCCCTCGTGGATCCGAGGAGACAACATCACGGGCAGCCGCCGAGGCCGCACTGGCAAAGCTGCTGGCGGATGATCTCCACCCGGCGGAGGATCTTGATCCCCTGACCACCTCCTGGGACGGGAAAGTCACCGTCACCAAGCCGCCGACCAGCAATCGCAGCCAGCTCGAAGCGCTGTTCCTCAACCAGTTCCGGGAGTCCCTGACTAAACGCGAGGCCCCCCTGACCAAGCAGGTGCGTAGCGGGCGTTCCGAGTGGACCTTCCAGTTCCCAGGGCAGCCGCACAAGTGGACCATGCGCGAGCAGGTCAACCTCCACTTCACCAAGCCGGACTTCTACCTCAGCACTGAGGACCCCTCCATCCGGGACATTGCCGTCTTCCTCGACGGCAAGGCCTTCCACATTTCGCAGACGCGTATCCGGGTGCATGGGGACGTCGAAAAGCGCAATCGTCTCTACGCCGAAGACATCCTGCCCTGGTCGATGTCCTGGGAGGATGTGGAGGCCCACCGCGAACTCAGCGCGCACGCAGTGCCGAAACCACCGACATGGTTCAACCAGGATCTGACTGGCCAGCTTGGTGCAGTCCTCAATCTGAGCAGCGCCCGCATGGAGACCCTACTTCTCGATCCGGTGAGCCAGTTGTTGGCTCTCCTTGCGGATCCCGATCCGCTCGCCTGGGAGAAGCTCGCGACCGCGACGTGTCTGCACTCGATCATGGGCAAATCGGATAAGCGCGCCACCTTCCTGCAGAACGTGGATGTCGCCTCCGCCAACTCGTCGCTCCAGCTGCACCTCAGCAGCAACAACAACGGCGTTGACCCGAAGGCATGGAACCTCTTCCTGTCCATGAGCAATCTCTTCTACCTGCACCCCACCCGCGCGCAGGTGAGCACAGACCGTGTCAACTCGCCGATCGAGGAACCCAGCGTGGTGGAAGCCAAGGTCGGAGCGTTCTCGCCTGCCTGGCAGGAGATCATCGACGACTACGAAGGCGACGAGGACGCCCAGCCTGCCCTCGAAGTTCTGGCGACTGCGGGTGTGAGCACCCCAGATGCCGCCGGTGAAGAGATCGCGTCCGTCATGACCATCGCCACCTGGTCGTCGGTCCGACTGGCGCTGCTCTACCCCGGCGACGTTCTCGACGATCCGGGCTGGACCGTCATCGACGCCTCCACCATCACCGACGGGTCTCTCCCCGCCGACTTCAACATCCTGAAAGAAACGAGCTAGCACCCCATGGCACAACTGACACTCCACAAGGGTTTCACCGTCCCGGAGGGCCTGGACAAACCGATCATGAGCTTCATGCAGAAGCTGACGGCTGATCCCACCAGCCCATCCCTGCATGTCGAGCCCGTGCAGAACAGCCGCGACAAGCGTGTCCGGACAGGCAGGGTCAACAAACAGTATCGGGCCGTGATGTTCGAACTGCAGGGTGCCTCCGGACACCACTTCGTGCTTATCGACGTCCTCAACCACGACGAGGCCTACCAGCTCGCGTCCACAGTGCGGATGCGTTCCAACCCGGTCAGCGGCGTCACGCAGCTCGAGTACGGACCCGCGGACGACGTCCGTTCAGAAGCGGAGATCGCCGCAGAGATCGAGTCCCGTGCGCAGCGGCTGGCCGCCGAAAAGGTTGCGGCTGCGCAGACGAAGACGGAGACCGAACTTGAGACTGACGAAGAGCCACCCGCGCCGACGCCCACGTCCCCGCCTCCCGGTGAGACTCTCCGTGCTGCCGGATTGACCCCGGAGATGCTAGAGAACGAACTCGGTGTCTCTCCCGTCGCCACCGGCGTTGTCTTCAGTGCCGAGGATGAGCACGACCTGGAGTCACTCCTGGCGGACAGCCCGGAATGGGAACTCGACGCCGTCCTCGCACTCGTATCCGGATACTCCATCGACGAGGTTCGTGAAGATCTCGGTCTGGACAAGCCCAAGGACGTCGCCAAGGACGACGGTGAGGACACCGATGACGAGCTGCTCGAGGGTCTCAAGAAACCGGCAGCTGCCATGGAGTTCGCTTACGCTCCCGACGAGGACGCTCTGCGCTCGATCATCGAGACCGGGGACTTCGATGCCTGGCGCATCTTCGTCCACCCCAGTCAGAAGGCCGTCATCGACGCCAACTTCTCCGGTTCAGGTCGCGTGTTCGGTGGTGCCGGCACCGGCAAGACTGTGGTGGCCGTCCACCGGGCCAATGCGCTACTGAAGCGCGGCGGCGACAAGACTCGGGTATTGCTCACCACCTTCACCCGCGCGCTTTCGGACTCTCTGAAGTCACAGATGAACTTGCTCAATCCCCGATTCCCGGAGGCCTCGACACAGGGTGCGCCGGGACTGTGGATCTCCGGTATCGACGCGTTGGTTTACCGCGTGATTCAGAACGCCCAGGAATCCGAGCTGGCAGCTGCCCTGTCCGCTGTGCTGGGGGTGGACACCGTCTTCCGCCCCGGGCCCCTCGACAGCCGCGGGGAGAAACAGAAGTGGGAAGACGCGCTGTCCCTCGCAGACGTCGATCTCTCTCCGGAGAAGGCCCACCCCGAGTTCCTATCGCAGGAGTACTCGACCGTCGTTCTCGCCTCGAACATCTCCAAGGAGAGTGACTACCTCCGGGTTGCTCGTCCAGGTCGCGGCACCACCCTCAATCGCCGCGAACGAAAGGCGGTGTGGAAGGTCATAGAGATCTTCATCCGGAAGTGCGCCACTGATGGCCGCATCACCTGGCCCATGATGGCTCTCCTCGCCGCCCACATCATCGAACACCGCGGTGGACAGCGCCTGTTCGATCATGTGGTCATCGACGAGGCACAGGACTTCCACGCCGGCCACTGGCGTTTCCTGCGCGCCATCGTGCCGGAAGGCCCGAACGACATTTTCCTCGCCGAGGACTCACACCAACGCATCTACGGGCAGCGACTAGTTCTGAGCCGCTTCGGGATCACCACCAGGGGCCGTGCATCACGGCGATTGACTCTGAACTACCGCACCACCCAGCAGAACCTCAACTATGCCGTGGCAATCCTCGCTGGTGAAGACTGGCGCGATTCCGAGGACGAAGCCGACTCCACCCTCGGTTACCGATCTGCCCGCCGCGGCCCCGAGCCGATCATCGCCCGAGCAGCTGATGCCACCGAGGAGGCCGCACTGGCCATCAAGCAGATCAAGAAGTGGCTGGCCGAAACACCAGATGCCCACATCGGAGTTCTCACCCGCACCAACTTCCCCGTCAAGCAGATCGTCGCCCAGCTGCGGGAGGAAGGACTCGACGCCGTTGAAACTCGTCAGGCCACCGCAGTTGCTGACGCAGATGTCTCGGTGATGACCATGCACAACGCCAAGGGCCTGGAGTTCACTCACGTTGTGCTCATGGGTGTCTCTGCCGCGTCCATGCCGCAGCGCTATCAACTAGCCGGCCTGGCAGATGCCGAAGTCGCGGATGTACTCCAGCGTGAGCGAGCGCTGCTTTACGTGGCTGCTTCGCGAGCTCGTGATGCTCTGATGATCACTGTGAGTGGGGAGATGTCGGAGTTGTTGCCGCTTCAACTCGAGCAGAAAAGGATGTAAGTTCACGCCAGAATAATTTCGATGAAACGGACGAGCACTACTGAAACCTTGAACCTTCGACAAGGTTAGATACGAACGGACACAAAATGCGCATTAAGAATGTTCACATCAAGAACTTCCGCTCACTTATCGATACGAACATCGATTTCGACGAAATCACAACATTTATCGGGCCAAACGGAGTAGGAAAGTCCACAATTCTCCACGCGCTCGATTGGTTCTTCAACGGAAAACCCGGATCGCTCACAGATCGAGACTGTTCTTTCGGCGATACCCACAAGGACATCTCAGTAAGAGTAACGTTTGACCATTTGACAGAAAAGGACCGCGAGGCTCTCCAAAAGTACGCAACGCGGGACTCTCCTACGTTCACCGCTTGGAAGATTAGAAATCCTAATGGCGAAGAAGTTCTTTCCGCGAACGCCATGGGTTACGAGAAGTTTGCCCCTGTAAAGTCCGCCTTAAAAGCCGGAGATAGAAGAACTCTTTACAATTCGTTAAGAGATGAGAACCCGGATTTAGGCCTTCCCAGCGTTACATCAGGACAGGGCGCGATGGATGCCATAACTCAGTGGGAAGAAGAACATCCCGATCTACTAACCCCCTCGCCCGCAGAACTACAAACCAACTTTTTTGGCTTTAATAGCCAAGGAAAAATGAGCGGATTGTTCGACTTTGTCCTGGTTACCGCAGACCTCCGTGCCAGCGAAGAAACTGTCGACGGTAAAGCTAGTATCATCGGAAGGATTCTAGAACGGTCTGTAGACCGGACCGCTGCCGATGAGGAAATTGCTAAAATTGTGGAAAGAAGCCGCCTAGACCAGCAGAAAGTATACACTGATAAGTTTTCTTCCCAGTTAGAGGATTTAGACGAACGAATCAACGAGGCGGTCGAGACCTTTTCACACGGTAGGAAAGTGTCGGTCACGACATCCGAGATTGAACTTAAAGCCCCGAAGACCACCTTCAATGTCTCTATTCTAGATGGCGACGTAGAAACTGTCGTTGAACGCCAAGGCCATGGATTTCAGCGGACGTTGTTGATTGCAGCTCTTCAAGTGCTCGCCGATTCAAGCGCTGCATCCGAAGATGGAGTGATCTGCTTGGCCATCGAGGAGCCAGAACTATATCAGCATCCTATTCAAGCCAGAGCATTCGCGAAAGTTCTAAGAGACCTTGCTAGCGAGGGATCGAAACGAATTCAGGTCACCTATGCGACCCACAGCCCGTACTTTCTGGAGTCTAGGCATTTTCACCAAGTTCGCCGTCTTGTGAGACGCAATCAAGGAGAACCTGGTGTTTCGGTTCACTCGGTTTCTATGGAAGAAGTGAAGTCTGAACTTCGAGGCATAGTCAAACCGAAGACTGTAGAGTCCCAGCTCGACAACATGGCCCGTGGAACATTAGCCGCTGCACTCTTCGCAGATCGAGTGTTACTTGTTGAAGGAACTACTGAGGGTGCAGTGTTTTATGGTGTCGGTGACAAGACTTCACCTGGTTCACTCGAAGCGGCGGGATTGGAGATTACTCCCACAGGAAGCAAAACGAACATCCCTCTGGCTCATACCATTCTCACGAAGCTGGGAATCCCCACTTTCGCCATGTTCGACGGAGACGCTCGTTTTGAGGAACGGGCTAGAGCAAAAAACAAGCCTGAGGACAAAATTGTGGAGGAAAGGAAGGGGCATGTTGCCGCCAACAAAACGCTTCTCGCCTATTTCGGATTAGAAGTTGTGGACTTCCCTGATCAACAAGTGAGCCAGCGGGTAGCTATTCTTGAGGATCACCTTGAGTCGCATTTGGAAGAGACCTGGCCAGAATGGATTGCAGCCTGCGGCGAACTGGAGAGAGCATCTGGGATTAACTTAGCTAAGAATCACGATGCCTATCGACTAGCTACTCTTCGCTCTACGGGTGTGGTTCCCGAGCTCCTAAGCGAAGTGCTCAGTCGCTCGCTCACAAAGGAATAGCTCTTCATCAGAGGGTAAGCCCATAATCACCCCACCCACGCCTCCGCCTGTGTGTACACCACAGCGAACGGCAGTGCCTTGTTCTCGTTGCCTTCGCTGAACCAGAAGAGCACGGGCCCGCGCTCGCCCAGGGTGACTTCCTTCGGCGCGCCCCAGGAGGGCAGTTTGCCCATGATGACGGTCTCGGCGACGACGTGGGCGCCCTTCTCGTCGATGACAGCGCGAATCCTCTGCCGCGTGGACCTGTCCAATCCTTTCACGAAGGCCTCGTAGTCCACGTCCTGCTGCGGGACGATGAGGGTGTCGACCTTCTTGTCCTCGGTGGAGAAGTCCTTCATCCAGCGGCGGACGTCGGCGACGAGATCGAACGCGTCGAGCTCCGCCACCTCCGCAGGGAGTTCAGCGAACCAGGCGCGGATCTTGCGGTCCTCGAGTTTAATGTTCACTCGCGCGACCACCGCGTCCTCCAGCTCGGCGACGCGCGCCCCGGAGAACTGCACACCCGAGGCCTGCGAGCCGGCGTAGGTGGTGAAGGGCTTGAGCTCGGCGTCGACGTCCCAGGTGAGCTGGCCGGTGTCGATCTTCGCAGCGACGTTGAAGGGCGTGACCTCCACCTCGGCCAATGCCACGAGGTGCTCGGGCATCTCGGAGTCGAGGGCCTCGGGCAGCTGCACCAACGGCAACTGTTCCGCGGCGATGCGCAGGGTGACGGGGTCGAAGGCGGCGATGCCGTTACGCAGTTCCATGTGGCCCTCCGGAGACAGGTCAGGTGTTTGCGGCCAGCCTAGTCAATCGGGACAGGAACGCGCCGAGAAATCTCTCTACATCTACGCCCACGGCGACCTTGACCAACGGGCCCTGTCGGGAGAGGTCGCCGATGGTACGTCCGCGGGTCTCCCCCGCCACGTCGACCTGCATGGGAAGCGCCAGGCACTCGACGAGCGAGGGGTCAATTGCCACGGCCACCGCCAGCGGGTCGTGCAGGCCGCAGCCGCCGAGGTGCGGGGAGGTGGTGGCGTAGGCGCCGATGTAGTGGTCGGCGGCGTCGGCAAGCATCGTGCCACCGGGCGTGCCGAGGGCGCGCCACTGCGCGGTCTCGGTGCGGGTGAGCAGGGTCTTGAGGGTGACGTCGAGGCCGATCATTGTAACGTGGCGCGCGCGGCGGAACACCTCGTTCGTGGCCTCCGGGTCCTGCCACACGTTCGCCTCCGCCCACGGGCGCACGTTGCCGGGCACGGTGAGCGCACCGCCCATCATGACGATGCGCGCGTGCTCGGCGAAGTGGTCGTCGTCCAGCGCCGCCGCAATGGACGTCGACGGCCCCGTCGGGACGATGACGAGGTCAGGGTGGGTATGGACGGCGTCGATAAGAAACTCGACGGCGGAGCCGGCGGGCCCGGTCGCCGGTGCGGGGAGCTCCACCTCGCCGAGACCGTTGGTGCCGTGGATGAACGCGGAGATCTCCGCGACCTCGAAACCCTCCCGCTGCGGGCCGGGGTACACGGGGATATCCGGGCGGCCGAAGAGCTCGAGGAGGGCGAGGGTGTTGCGGACGCCGTCGGCGACCGTGACGTTGCCGTAGGTGCCGGTCACGCCGATGAGCTCGACCTCGGGGGAGGCGAGGGCATAGGCGAGGGCGAAGGCATCGTCGATACCCGTGTCGAGGTCGAGGATGAGTTTCACCCGAGGATCTCCCGGACGCGGCTGACGTCATTGCGGATGGCGGTGAGCAGCGCATCCACCGAATCGAACTTCACCATGTCACGCACGTGCTCGACGAAGGCGACCTCGGCGACGTGGCCGTAGAGGTCGGCGTCACGGTCGAGGATGAAGGACTCGACGCTGCGTTCCCTGTCCCCGAACGTGGGGTTCTTGCCCACGGAGATCGCCGCCGGGTACCTCTCCCCCGGCTCCATGTCGCCGTCGATGGGACCGTCGCTGACCACCGTGAACCAGCCCGCGTACACGCCGTCCGCCGGCAGCGCCACGGAGTCGTCGAAGTACTGGTTGGCGGTGGGAAAACCCAGCTCCCGGCCGCCCCGACCGGCACCGCGCATGATCTCCCCGCGCACCGTGAACGGGCGCCCCAGGGCCCACTCCGCGCGCGCCACATCCTGCTCGGCGAGGAAACTGCGGATCGTCGAGGAACAGATACGCATGCCCTCATCGTGCAGCAGATCGACGATCTCCACGTCCACACCGTGCCGCATCCCGCGCTCACGCATCGTGTCGGCGGTGCCGGCGGCGTCGCGTCCGAACGTGAAGTTCTGCCCGACGACCACGCACTGCGCCTTGAGACCGTCGACCAGCAGGGTCTGGAAGTACTCGTCCGGGGTCTGACCCGCGAGCTCCACGTTGAAGTCGATGATGAGGACGGCGTCGATCCCGAGCTCACCCGCCCGGGCGATCCGCTCCTCCACCGAATTGAGCAGCACCGGCGCGCGATCAGGCAGGAACACCCTGATCGGATGCGGATCGAACGTCACCATCACCGCCGGCACACTGCGGATGTGCGCCTGCCGCACCGCCTCCTGGATGAGGCGCTGATGGCCGCGATGGACGCCGTCGAACACGCCGATGGTGACCACCGACCCCTCGAGATCGGCGGGGATGTCTCCAAGTCCGTGCCAAACATTCACCGCTTCAGACTACGGCATACACTTCCCCTATGACCGATCCCCTGGCCAGTTCCGGACTCGTCGTGGTGGACAAGCCGCAGGGCATGACCTCCCACGACGTCGTCTCCCGCCTCCGCCGCATCTTCTCCACCCGCCGCGTCGGGCACGCCGGCACCCTCGACCCCATGGCGACGGGCGTGCTCGTCGTCGGCATCGAGCGCGGCACCCGCTTCCTCGCGCACCTGGTGACGGCCACCAAGGCGTACGACGCCACCATCCGCCTCGGTGCTGCGACCACGACGGACGACGCGGAGGGCGACGTCGTGTCCGGGGCGTCGGCGGCTTCTGTGTCGTCGGAGGATGTGCTGGCGGCGATGGCCGACCTCACCGGCGACATCATGCAGCGCCCGGCAGCCGTGAGCGCCATCAAGATCGACGGCAAGCGCGCCCACGAACGCGTCCGCGCCGGCGAGGAGGTGGAGATCCCCGCGCGACCGGTGACGGTGTCCCGCTTCGAGGCGCTGGCGTTCCGACAGGAAGGCGAGTTCCTCGACGTCGATGTGTCGGTGGACTGCTCCTCGGGCACCTACATCCGCTCCCTGGCCCGCGACCTCGGGGAGGCGCTGGGCGTCGGCGGGCACCTCACCGCTCTCCGACGCACGTCGGTGGGGCCCTTCGAGCTTGCCGACGCGCTGACGCTCGAGCAGCTGGAGGAGTCGCCGCGGCTGTCCCTCACCCTCGACGAGGCGCTCGCCCGCTCCTACCCGGTGCTCGAGGTGACGGAGGAGGAGGCCGCGGCCCTGGCCATGGGCAAGTGGCTCGAACCGCGCGGCCTCGTCGGGGTGCACGCGGCGGTGGCACCGGACGGGCGTTCGATCGCACTGATCAAGGAGAAGGGCAAGCGCCTGGCCACGGTGTTCGTGGCTCGGCCGAACACGCTCTAAATGCTACGTATGCCCGCTCCTGTGTGTAGGAGCGGGTGTACCGACTAATATGTCCGGGCAGTACGAATGCGTTTACTGAACTTTGCGAGACTCAAGCAGATTCGGCACCCTAGAACTGATCACGAGGTAGTCCTGCAAGTCTCGGTCCAACATAGCGGCTAACCGCAAGGTGTCACCGTGAGCATCAGTTGCGCTGATGCGAGTCTTCTGCCCCTTGAGTGGCATACCATTGATCAGTGGCTCATGATGAGCGACCCTGTTCCTCAGCTCGTTGATACGGGAGACCACCGTCAACGCATACTCTCGGTTCCACCTCGCCCCGTCACTCCTGGCTACGGTACGGCCGCCCGGAAACGCTTTGTCCAGAACGCCGCGCCATAGACGTTCGTAGTCGCAGCGGGTGCGTCGTGGTTCCTTTCCGGCATAGTCGCCTCGGTCGAGCAGCCCTCGCCAGAATCCGAACATGCACTGTGCCACCAGCTTGTCCGCGTTCTTCGGTTCCCCGATCCTTCGCCAGGCCACATGGAGTGCGTTGAGGGAACGATCGTCAAGCGGCATTTCTGGATTGGCGTACCACTCAGGGCCCCATTCAATAGCCAGTCGCGCCGCCATTGCATTACGCAGGGCTACCTCGAGAATTGCCAACTCTGCCAGGAACGCGACCGCGAGCTCACGATCCCACAGATAGAGTTCCCGTGCAAGATCCGAGTCTCCGCCAGCCGCCGACAAGTACGTCCCCAATCTT
>ERZ1032871.89-NODE-89-length-13443-cov-10.424783_pt1 | contig 13443 bp, 15 predicted proteins | sample MGYA00519026_ERZ1032871 | MGnify/ENA primary metagenome ERZ1032871 (study PRJEB33719, sample SAMN04262510) | wastewater metagenome | biome: rural village; feature: composting latrine chamber; material: composting feces with ash | place: El Salvador | collected...
AGGGCTGGTCACTGCGCTAGGCTGACGCCATGAATACGCTTACGACCTGTAGGCGTGAGAAACCCGGTCCAACCACGTTGAACCGGGTTCCGGGAGCGGAGACGGCGGGATTTGAACCCGCGGAGGTGTGACCCTCGCTGGTTTTCAAGACCAGTGCATTCGGCCGCTCTGCCACGTCTCCTTGCCCGGCACACTTTACCCGAGCCACCCCCGCACCTGGAATTTCCCTACCCTGGGATGCCATGAAGGCTATTGAACTGACCGACCAGGACGATCCCCGCTCCCTCGCGCTCGTCGAGACCGACACCCCGCAGCTCCAGGACGGTGAGGTGCTGGTCAAGGTGCACGCCGCCGGCGTCAACCGCGGCGATCTGCTGCAGGCCCGCGGCCACTACCCGCCGCCGCCGGGTGCTTCCGAGATCATCGGCCTCGAGTGCGCGGGCATCATCGAGGATCCGGGCACCACCGGCCGGGAGAAGGGCGAGGAGGTCGCCTGCCTGCTGGCCGGCGGCGGTTACGGCGAGTACGTCGCCGTCCCGGAGGGGCAGCTCATGCCGATCCCGGAGGGCTACTCGCTCACCGAGGCCGCCGCCGTCGTCGAGGTCGCCTGCACCGTGTGGTCGAACCTGGGCATGCTCGCCGGCCTGCGCGAGGGCCAGACGGTGCTCATCCACGGCGGTGCGGGCGGTATCGGCACGTTCGCCATCCAGCTGTGCAAGCAGCTCGGTGCCACCGTCGCGGTGACCGCCGGCAGCGCCGAGAAGCTGGAGACGTGCCGCGAGCTGGGGGCGGACATCCTCATCAACTACAAGGAGCAGGATTTCTCCGAGGAGCTCACGGGCCGCTGCGACGTCATCCTCGACATCATGGGCGCGAAGTACCTCAGGCAGAACCTCCGCTCCCTGGCGGAGGACGGCCAGCTCATCATCATCGGCCTGCAGGGCGGCGTGAAGACCGAGATCAACCTCGGCGCGCTCCTGCCGCGCCGCCTCTCCGTCCGCGGCACGACGCTGCGCGCGCGTTCCCTGGAGGGCAAGGCGGAGGTCGTGCGTTCCACGGTCGAGAACGTGTGGCCCCTGCTTGCCGACGGCCGCGTCAGGCACCACATCCACGCCACCTTCCCGCTCTCCGAGGCGGCGGCCGCCCACGAGCTGCTCGACTCCGGTGAGGTCACCGGCAAGCTGGTGCTCGAGGCCTAGGCGAGGGAGGCGACGACCCGGGTGAGGTGCTCGAGGTCGTGACGCGTGGTGAACGGGCTCAGCGAGACCGTCACCGCCCCGCCGACCTCCTCGACACCCATGTCGGTGGCCAGCGGGGAGTCGGGCAGAATCGTCGTGACCAGCCCGTTGTCCAGCAGACGCTGGTGAACCGTCGCGGCGGGCACACCGCGCACCGCGAAGGACAGGCGCGGGATCCGCTCCCCGCGTCCCCCGTCCCCGGCCTCCCCGGAGACACCGAGGATGTGCGCCGACGACAGGGGGCCCAGCAGTTGCACGAGGTCCCGGGTGAGCCCGTCGAGGTACTCCGCCAGCTCCTCCATGGAGCGGTGGAGACGGGTGCGCCGGGTACCGCCGCCCTCCCCGCCGAGATCCGCGAGGTGATCCACCAGCGCGGGCACGCCACCCGCCAGGCCCGGAGCCACAGAGGTCTCCGGCAGCGGGTCGATGCGGCGGAACATGGCGGTGTCGCGGAACACCAGGGCCGCGACCTGCGGGCCACCCAGCTGGGCGACGTCCACGGCGACGATGTCCGCGTCCCACTCGGCGACGTCGAGGGGGCGGTAGGGCAGGTAGGCGGCGGCGTCGACAAGCACCCACGCCCGGGAGCGGGAACGGGTGTGGTCGATGATCTCTGCCACCGGGGCGACCGTGCCCAGGTGCGGATGCGCCGCCGACAGGGCGACGAGACGGGTCGAACCGTCGACAAGATGGCGGTACTGCGAGGCCGGCAGCGCCCCGGTCCCCAGATCCGGCTGGGCCGTGCGCACCTCCCCCGCCAGCTCCGTGAAAGGCTCGTGCACCTGCGCGTCAGTGAGCCCGGAGAGCACCACCGAGGAGTTCCGGCGCAGCAGCGGACGCAGCGCCCGCGCCAGCCGCGAATACAGAACCGGCAGGTCGGGCCCCAGGATCACCCGGTCCGGGGTGACGCCGCACAGGTCGGCGACGGCGAGGCGGGCGTCGTCGACAAGCGACTCCCCCTGGAGACGACCCGGGGCGTAGGCCCGGGAATGCGACCCCGACGGGGCCTCCATCTCCGCGGCCGCCGCGGCCAGACGGAAGGACCGCGACACCGCCGCCGACACCCGCTCCGGAATCTGCGGGCACTGGTGCGCATTGAGATAGGTCCACCCATCGCCCAGGGACAGATACCGTCCCCGCACCCCGGCGACGTCATAGACCATTACTTCTCCTCTCACACGCGTCCGTCCAGTATGCCCCTTCGCGGTGCCGAAAGCACCATCGCCCCCGCTGCCCCGTCCCAACCGGGAAACTCCAGGTGATCACCCCTGTCACTGCCCCGCAGCATACCCATTTTCACACCGAATTCACAGGGGACGACGCGGCCCGGGGCGAATGCCCACCATCGGCGCGCGCGGGGTTAGGGTGGTCGTGTGCAGGAACAATCCCCCACCCGAGAACAACTGCGTGCCGACGTCGCCCGCATGACGACCAGCGCCGTCACAGACCCGCCGGCCTCGCAGTCCAAGACCTTCAGCGCCGCCTGGCGCGACCTCGTCCGCGGATTCCACCAGCACGAGCTGTGGCTCCAGCTGGGCTGGCAGGACATCAAACAGCGCTACCGCCGCTCCACGCTCGGCCCGCTGTGGATCACCATCGCCACCGGCGTCATGGCCCTCGCGCTCGGTCTGCTGTACTCGATGCTCTTCCAGATCCCGCTCGCCGACTTCCTGCCGCACGTCACCGTCGGCCTCATCATGTGGGGTTTCATCTCCGGCTGCATCAAGGACGGCGCCGAGATCTTCATCGACAACGAGGGCCTGATCAAACAGCTCCCCTCCGCACTGTCGGTGCACGTCTACCGCCTCGTGTGGAGGCAGGCCCTGTTCCTCGCCCACAACCTGGTCATCTGGGCGGTGCTCATGATGATCTTCCCCCGGCCGCTCGGCTGGGACCTGCTGCTGGCCATCCCCGCGATGGCGCTGCTCATCCTCAACGGCGTGTGGGTGACCATGTTCTTCGGCATCGTCGCCACCCGCTACCGCGACGTCGCGCCGCTGCTCGAGGCCATGGTCCAGCTGCTGTTCTACGTCACCCCCATCGTGTGGACCACCCAGACCCTCAAGGAGCAGGGTGGCGAGATCGCCCAGCGCGCCCTCCTCGCCGAGATCAACCCGCTGTACCACTACATGGAGATCATCCGCGCCCCCATGATCGGCCAGCCGCTGGCGGCCTACCACTGGTGGATCGTCCTGGCCTGCACCGCCGTCGGCCTCATCCTGGCCCTGCTCGCCATGAAGCAGTGGCGATTCCGCGTGAGCTACTGGGTCTAGGAGGACTTCCATGGTTTCCATCGACACGTACAACGCCTGCGTCGACTTCCCCATCTTCGACGCCAAATCGCGTTCCATGAAGAAAGCGTTCCTGGCCACCGCCGGCGGCGCCATCGGCCGCAACTCCGACAACACCGTCGTCGTCGAGGCGCTCAAGGACATCAACCTCCACCTGCGCGAGGGCGACCGCGTCGGCCTCGTCGGCCACAACGGTGCCGGCAAGTCCACCCTCCTGCGCCTTTTGTCCGGCATCTACGAACCCACCCGCGGCTCAGCCGACATCCGGGGCCGCGTCGCGCCGGTCTTCGACCTCGGCGTGGGCATGGACCCGGAGATCTCCGGCTACGAGAACATCATCATCCGCGGCCTCTTCCTCGGGCAGACCCGCAAGCAGATGAAGGCCAAGATCGACGAGATCGCCGAGTTCTCCGAGCTCGGCGAGTACCTCAACATGCCGCTGCGCACCTACTCCACCGGTATGCGCGTCCGCCTGGCCCTCGGTGTCGTCACGTCGATCGAGCCCGAGATCCTGCTTCTCGACGAAGGCATCGGCGCCGTCGACGCCGCCTTCATGGCCAAGGCCCGCATCCGGCTGCAGGAGCTGGTCAAACGCTCCGGCATCCTCGTCTTCGCCTCGCACTCCAACGACTTCCTGGCGCAGCTGTGCAACACCGCCCTGTGGATCGACCACGGTCAGATCCGCTCCGCGGGGCTGGTCGACGAAGTGGTCGAGGACTACGAGGGCAAGGGCGCCGGCGACTACGTGCGCACCCTGCTCAAGCGCTTCGAGGAGGAGGGCTCGGCGGGGGCCTGACTGCGCAAGAGTTGGGGTCATCGAACTTATTTTCGACGTTTCTATGGAGTTTGTCCCCCCTCTCTGCCACAATGGAGTTCAGAAAGGAGTCCGTGATGTCGACCCCGTTGTACGAGAGAATCAGTCAACAGCAGGCCCGGGAAGAAATTGCCCAGATTCTGGATTCGCTCAACCTGTCAGAGGAGGAGCTCTCCGAACTCGGCGAACAGTACCTTCTCACTGAGCGCGAGTACGGTCTCTGGCGGCGCGTAGTCGAGCTTCGGTGGCTGTCTGGTGCCGCCGCTTAAGCTGTCTGAGCAAGCCGAGGAATTCCGGAGGGAATTGGAGGCCAGCCTACGTGCATTCACCGGCAAACCATTCCAGCTCGCAGCCTCCGATTCCGCCGACGGATCCCTGATTTGGATCAAGACTCCGCGGGAGTCCGATTCCACCCCCGTTCTGGTACCACTTCAGGTTGCTAACGAGGATCAGGAAGACACACTTCTTGGCATTGAACTTGAGTATCAGTGCCTATTGAGCGAGACTCATCGGTACCTGACGGTCAGGTCCTCCTCCATCAAGGTGTGGCCCCTCGCCACGACCCGCGGCGAGCCACTGTTCCGGTGCGATTTCGAGAAGAACTCTTCCGAGGACATCCCGTGCTCGCACGTCCAGGTGCACGCCCATCGCGATGCTTTCACTCATCTGCTCGGGCACTCCGGCAAGAGCTTTCGCCGCGCACGCCGACGATCTTCGCGATCACTCAATCAGAAGGTACCGGCCGTCTCCGAGTTTCATTTCACCACTGGCGGTGAACGATTCAGACCCTGTCTGGAAGACATCCTAGAAACACTGCGCATCGAATTCGGGTTGAGCGTTGACATGCAGTCGTGGAAGCCACGGTTAAGGCAGGCCAGAACTACCTGGCGCCAGACCCAACTGAAGGCGGCGATCCGGGATTCCCCTGCGCTGGCTGCAGAAATCCTCAATGAGATGTACGGGTTTGAGATTTCCCTTCCAGAGGAAGCTCTCGACCGCAGCGACCACCTCACCAAGAGTTGAGGCTCCGCGTGGCACAATGACCACCATGTCCCAGCCTGTGATTCCGCATCTCACTCACGACGATCGTGTGGCGGCGGTGATCGTCACCCATAAGCGCGTGGAGTTGCTGCGTGCGTCGTTGGAGCAGGTGGTGTCGCAGTCGCACCCGGTGGAGTGGGTGATTGTGGTGGATAACGGGTCTGAGGAGAGCGTCGAGAAGCTTGTTGCGGAGCTGGCGGGCGAGCGCGCCGTGTATCTGCCGAGCCGCACGAACCTGGGCGGGGCCGGCGGTTTCGCGTACGGTTTCCTCACCGCGTTGGCGCTGGGTGCGGACGCGATCTGGTGCGCCGACGATGATGGTCGCCCGGCCGACGCGCACGTGCTCGAGACGCTTATCGACGTCGCCGTCACCCACCGTCTCCACGAGGTGTCGCCGGTGGTGTGCAACATCGACGATCCGGAGAAACTGGCGTTCCCGCTGCGGCAGGGGCTGGTGTGGCGGCGGCGTCGCGACGAGCTCGAGGGGGAGGTCGTGGAGGGGATCGCGAGCCTGTTCAACGGGGCGCTCATCAAGGCGCGCGCGATGGAGATCATCGGCGTGCCGGACTACCGCCTGTTCATCCGCGGCGACGAGGTGGAGTACCACCGTCGCCTGGTGCGGTCCGGGCTGCGTTTCGGCACGGCGCTGACCACGGCGTACCTGCACCCGGACGGCTCGGACGAGTTCAAGCCGATCCTCGGCGGGAAGATGCACACGCAGTACCCGGACAACGCGTCGAAGCGGTACTTCACCTACCGCAACCGCGGTTACATCATGAGCCAGCCGGGCATGCGGAAGCTGCTGCCGCAGGAGTACGCGCGGTTCGGCTGGTTCTTCCTCGTGCAGGAGAAGGACCCGAAGGGCTTCCTTGAGTGGCTGCGGCTGCACCGCCAGGGGCGCAACGAGCGTTTCACCCGCCCCTAGCGGAAGATGAACACCCGCTGCACGATGAAGTTGATGACGGTGGCGGTGCCCTGCGCGATGACGAAGGCCACGACGATGGCCAGCGAATCGTTCCACTCCCAGCCGCTGAACAGGCGGTACAGGACGGCGTGGAGTCCGACGTTGACGAAGTAGGTGATCGTGTACAGGGCCGCGACCATGAGGAAGCGGCGCGTGGAGGGGGCCGCCTGGAAGGTCCAGCGGCGGTTGATCAGGTACGCGGTGATCGTGCCGAAGAGGAAGCCGACGGAGCGGGCCAGGACGGGCCCGGCACCGAAGAAGATCTGCAGGACCCAGGTGAGGCCGAGGTCGACGACGGCGGAGATCGCGCCGGAGATGATGAACTTACCGGCCTGCGTCTGGAGGCTTGAGCGAGTGGACACGAGGTATCACCCTACTCCGCGGCACCCCGCCCGAGGAGGCAACGGTAGATGTCGAGCCGGTCGACGGGGGACCGGGCGTGTTCGCCGTAACCGCCGACGTCGGCGAGCAGGGTGAGCGATTCGACGCACAGTTCGCGGACGCGCACCCCGGTGAGCGGGGTGCCGTCGTCGTCCTCCCAGCCCAGGGCGGCCATGGTGGTCTCGAGGATGTGGTTGCCCAGGGCCTCGTCGCCCATGCAGGCGAGGGCGAGGGCGACGGACCAGAAGGCGTCACGCGCGGGCGGTTGCTTCTCGACGGGCAGCCCCCGCAGCAGCTCCGCCGTCCCGCGCGCCAGGTCGGGCTCGCGGGTGAGGTCGAGGGCCTGGAGGAGGGGCACGAAGTCGAAGATGCCGGAGCGGGTGATGATGTCGCGCACCTCCGGGTGCGTCGCCTCGAGCACGGTGCGGATCGTCGCGGTGCCGGTCAGGGCGGCGTTGATCTCCGCGAGGTCGAACTCCCGGTCCCCGAAGGCTCCGGAGCCGCCGACGCACAGGGCGCGCGGGGTGCCGGCGTCGCGCGGGTAGGACTCGACGGCGGTGAGGGTGACGTCCCACAGGCCGAAGTGGTAGCTGATGCGGTCGCCCTCACCGGCGAGGTGCTCGTGGATCGGGTCGGCGGCGTCGAGCCGCTCCTCCCGGTCGTCCGCGGTGGAGAAGTGCCAGGGGGTGGCGCCGGGGCTCTCGCAGAACCCGAAACTGATGCCGAGGATCTCGTGCAGGTCCGCCAGGTGAAGCGAGTCGTTGAGGCCGATGTGCCGGTGCACCTCGGCGTCGGCCCGCACGTTGGAGGCCTGGAGGATGACGGTGCGCGCCTGGCGTTGCCGCTGGGCACGCACGGCCGTCAGGTCGACGACCTGGCCTGCGTGGCCCGCACCGTTGTTGGACATGCCACCAGGGTAGCGATTTTCAGTCGGCCACCGGCAGCGGCAGCACCTGCGCGCCGAACTGTTCCTGCAGGTATTTCCGGGAGCGTCGCTGCGACTCGATGGTGTGCCACGCCTCGACGAGCTCCGCTGCGGAAGTCGCATACGCCCAGGCCAGGCGCCCTTCCGGCGCGCCGTGGTACGCCTCCGCGAGCTTCTCGACGTCCACCTCCCCCGGCTCCTCGAACCGCGGCAGGGTGAGCTGCGGGTTGGCCTCCTTCGCGGCTTTCGCCGCCGCCCTGTACTCCGCCAGCTGCGTCACGACGCCCCGTCGGATCCGCTCCAGACCGTCCGTCCCGGTGTGCACGACGTGGGCGTCGGCGGTGAGATCCGCCAACCGTCCCGGGTCGACCTCCCCCGCGCCGAGCAGCCACGCGCCGGAAAGGATGCCCGACGCCGACGGCGCGTCCGGGGAGGTCTGCACGTGCCACACGGCCGTGACCTCGTCCTGCTCATCGACGACCGCGATCACCCGGTGCGTCATGCCCGCGCCACCAGTCGACGGTGGGAGACCTCGGACACCGCGAAGACGACCGCCGCGGCGACCGCACCGATCCACGTGTTGGGGCGCCGGACGCCCTGCCCGCGCAACCAGGCGGCGACGCGGCGCTGCACGGCGGCGTCGAGACGCACGAGCAGCGCGATGACCAGCAGCGCGGCGAGGATGGCCGTCCACGTCTGCGCGGCGGAGGCCGTCGAGAAATCCCCCGGCGGGGTGTCCGAATCCGGCCCCGGCACCGCCCCGATGTCACCGATCGAGCGGCGGAACTGGTCCATCACCACCCGGGGATCATTCCCCGGGTCCTCGTCGAAGGAATTGAGCACCGCCACCAACGCACCCCCGCCGAGGAGGATGCCTCCCGTGGCCAGCACCCGCAGCGGGCCGGAACGGATGTAATCCGGCAGCGCGATGGCCGTCCCCACCAGTCCGGCCTGCGTTATCCGGCCGGCCAGCGTGTCATCGAGGGCGTAGAAATCGGTGTGGTCGGTCTTGTCGGTCATGCCTTAAACCCTAGTGTCTACGCTGGGGGCATGTTGTTCGGAAAAAAGAAGACCACCGGCGGCTCAGACAACTACGACGAGGAGCGCGACCTGCGCGAAGGCCGCTTCCTCGCCACGGAGCAGACCAACCTGCCCCTCAACGACTTCATGACCCGCCTCATCGCGCAGGAACTGCCCATCCTCGACTCCCACGACCGCACCGAGGTCTACCGCCTCCTGCGCGAGTACGCCGCGACCGGCGGCCCCGAGATCACCTCTCAGGAGGAACTGCCGGCCGGGATCCGCGAGATCCTCGCCCTGTAACGGCCCCCTGGAATCGCAAAAACTCCCGCCGTGGCAGAGCCACACGGGAGTTTTCCGCTTTCATCCCCTTACTTTGCTGCTCTGCTCATGGACAGAGCAGGCGTCGAGGGGAGAAGTCTTCGATCTTCAGTCGGAAGCGACTTAGCCGAAGATGCCGGAGGACAGCTGGGAGACAGCGCCGAAACCGCCAGCGAAAACGCCGGAGATGGCGTTGACGACGGCCTCGGCCAGGGTGATGATGGTGTAAGAGATGGTGTCGATCATGGTGATCTCCTTGATTCGTATCGGTAAGACACGATCCGGTTGGTCCGTGCCTGTGACACCAACAATGGCACGGATCCCGCCGCCCCTCAAGCCGTCCACCCGAAAAACGGCATGCGAAAGTGGGCACACTTAAGGCGCCAAGCATGTGAAAACCGAGGTCAGGTGGCACGTATTCACACCTGACAGCCGCGGAAAAAAACTCTTTCGCGGCCGGACAAAGCACCCCTATCCAGGGGTGACTTCCCGCCGGAAAGCAGTTTCCGCGTTGAGCGCTCGCCATGAGAGTTCGGCCCTATACGGCAGATCCACTTCGTATGGGAAGTTGACCTCAAAGTAGCACCCCTATCGTCATCAGACAACAGGACGTTTCATCCTCTCGCAGATCCGCCACCCCCGGTTACCCCCGACACCCCCGCGTGGCGTTGTTCAGCTGGGATATTACACCGTTACATCCCCCTGCGAAACTCTACCCCCGTAACGAATTTGTCTGTCAGTTCCCTGGGACCGGGGAACACCCCGCGCTCGGCTGTCGGCTCGTGTCCGGGGGCAGGGCTACGCTGGACGCAGACACCCAGATCTGCCGAAAGAAGAATTCGCGAAGATGGAACTCCAGACCACACCGACGTCCCTGACCGGCTGGGGCCGTACGGCCCCCTCGACGGCGCACGTCCTGGCGACGCCGGACGTCGAGAAGATCATTGAGGCGGTGACCCGGGTCGCCGACGACAACGCCGACAAGCCCGCCCACCTGCGGCGCGGCGTCATCGCCCGCGGCATGGGCCGCTCCTACGGTGACCCGGCGCAGAACGGCGGCGGCCTGGTCGTCGACATGCAGCCGCTCAACAAGATCCACTCGATCGACCCGGACACGGCGATCGTCGACGTCGACGGTGGTGTCACCCTCGACCAGCTGATGAAGGCCGCACTCCCCTACGGCCTGTGGGTGCCGGTGCTGCCGGGCACCCGCCAGGTGACCATCGGCGGCGCCATCGGCCCGGACATCCACGGCAAGAACCACCACTCCGCCGGCTCCTTCGGCGACCACGTCGCCTCCATGGAGCTGCTCGTGGCCGACGGCCGTGTCCTCCACCTCGAGCCGGAGGGCTCCGCGGACGACCCGGACGGCACCCTGTTCTGGGCGACCGTCGGCGGCATGGGTCTGACCGGCATCATCCTCCGCGCGCGCATCCGCATGACCCGGACGGAGACCGCCTACTTCATCGCGGACGGCGACCTCACCCAGAACCTCGACGAGACCGTGGAGTTCCACTCCGACGGCTCGGAGCACAACTTCACCTACTCCTCCGCCTGGTTCGACGCGATCAGCCCGGAGCCGAAGCTGGGCCGCGCCGCCATCTCCCGTGGCTCCCTGGCCACCCTCGACCAGCTCAAGGAGCTGGCCCCCAAGCTGGCGAGGGATCCGCTGAAGTTCAACGCTCCGCAGCTGGTGACGGTGCCGGACATCTTCCCGTCCTTCACCATGAACAAGTTCTCCATGATCGCCATCGGCGAGCTGTGGTGGCTGAAGTCGGGCACCTACAAGAACCAGGTGCAGAACCTCACGCAGTTCTATCAGCCGCTCGATCTCATCGGCGAGTGGAACCGCGGCTACGGCAAGAAGGGCTTCCTGCAGTACCAGTTCGTCGTGCCGACGGAGGCCGTGGAGCCGTTCAAGGAGATCATCCGCGACATCCAGCGCTCGGGCCACTACTCCGCGCTCAACGTGTTCAAGCTCTTCGGCCCGGGCAACCGCGCCCCGCTGTCGTACCCGATGCCGGGCTGGAACGTGTGCGTCGACTTCCCCATCAAGAAGGGCCTCAACGAGTTCCTCGACGACCTCGACCGGCGCGTCATGGAGTTCGGCGGCCGCCTCTACCTGGCGAAGGAGTCCCGCACCTCCGCGGAGAACTTCCACCGGATGTACCCCGGCATGGAGGGGTGGCTGAAGACCCGCAACGAGATCGACCCCACCGGCGTCTTCGCGTCCGACATGTCCCGCCGCCTCGAACTGAACTAACAGGAGAAAACACCAGATGCTCAACGCAGTGGGCCAGGCCCAGAACATTCTGCTGCTCGGCGGCACCTCGGAGATCGGACTCGGCATCGTCGCCGAGTTCCTCGACCGCGGTCCCGCCCGCGTCATCCTCGCCGCCCGCGAGGATTCCCCGCGTATCGACGCCGCCGTGGAGCAGGTCCGCGCCGCCGGTGCCTCGTCCGTCGAGGTCATCGACTTCGACGCCACCGACTTCGCCTCGCACCCCGACGTCATCGACCTGGCCTTCGCCGACGGTGACGTGGACGTGGCGATCGTCGCCTTCGGCACCCTCGGCGACCAGGAGGCCCTGTGGCAGGACCAGGCCGCGGCCGTCGAGTCCGCGCAGATCAACTACACCGGCCCCGTGTCGGTGGGCGTGCTGCTCGGCCAGCGCTTCAAGGAGCAGGGCCACGGCACCATCGTCGCCCTGTCGTCGGTGGCGGGCATGCGCGTGCGCCGCTCCAACTTCGTCTACGGCGCTTCCAAGGCCGGCCTCGACGGTTTCTACACCCAGCTCGGTGAGGCCCTGCGCGACAGCGGCGCGAAGGTGCTCGTCGTCCGCCCGGGTCAGGTCCGCACGAAGATGTCCGCCGGTGTGAAGGAGGCCCCGCTCACCGTCGACATCAAGCAGGTCGCGGAGGCCACCGTCGACGGTGTCATCAAGGGCCGCGACATCATCTTCGTCCACCCGGCGTTCGAGGCCGTGTCGGCGGTGTTCAACGTGATCCCGCGTCAGATCTTCCGCAGGCTACCCTTTTAGGCATGTCGACAGCGAGCACCGCGACCCCTCCCGCCCCGGGGACCACCTCGGACACCGTCACCGAGGACTACACCTCTGACCTCCCCACCAGGCGGAACACCCTGCTGGGGATGGTCGCCGCCCTGGTCGGCGGCGCGGTGCTCACCCTGGCCGCCTGGTTCGTCCTCCGGCTGACCAGCTGGCCCGCGTTCAACACGTCGAACATGACGTACGCGCTGTCCACGGCGGTCACCATCGTGACGCTGGTGGCGGTCGGCGGGCTGTGCCTCGCCTGGCTTTTCGACGAGCAGGGGGCGGCGCGACGTCGAGAAGCAGGGGGCGACCCGACGATCCGGCGCCCGCGGTGGCGGGTGATCCTCACCTACCTCGTGGCGTACCTGTCGCCGGCGGCGCTGGTCATCTCGACGACCGCGATCCCCCTGTCCGCGACGCGCCTCTACCTCGACGGCGTGCACATCGACCAGGGGTTCCGCACCCAGTTCCTCACCCGGATGGCCACCACCTGGGCCAACCAGGACATGAACTACATCGACCTGCCCACCTACTACCCGCTGGGCTGGTTCTGGATGGGTGGGCGTCTCGCCGAGCTCCTCGGCATCCCCGGGTGGGAGGTGTACCAGCCGTGGGCGCTCGTTTCCCTGGCCGGCGTCGCCTGCCTCCTCGTGCCCGTGTGGCAGCGGCTGACCGGGTCCCTGCCGGTCGCGGTGGGTGTCGCGCTGGTGACCACGTGCATCATGCTCGTCATGGCCCCCGAGGAGCCCTACGGTGCGATCGCCGCCATGGGCGCCCCGGCCGCCACGGTCCTCGCCGGGCGGGCGCTGCGGGGCAGGTGGTTCGCCATCATCGGCACCACCATCTTCCTCGGCATCTCCGCCTCCCTGTACACCCTGTACACCGGTGTGGTGGCGCTGTCGGTGGTGGCGATCGGCACGGTCTTCGCCATCCTCTACTACCGCACCATCCGCCCCGTCGTGCGCCTGGCGGTCGTGGGCTTCGGCTCTCTCGCCATCGCGGCGGTCGTGTGGGGGCCGTACGTGTGGCTCACCCTCACCGGGCACCCGTCCGACGGCTCCGCCGCCCCCAACTACCTGCCGGTCGACGGTGCGCAGCTGCCCGTCCCCTTCCTCTCCCTCTCCGTGGTGGGCATCCTCTGCCTCCTCGGCCTCATCTGGCTGGTCGTGCGCGCCTCCGACTACGACGCCCGCAGCATGGGCATCGGCCTCATCGGCTTCTACCTGTGGTCCATCGCCTCGATGGTGGCCACCCTCGCCGGCACCACGCTCCTCGGCTTCCGCGTGGACACCCTCATCGTGCTGCAGATGGCCACCGCCGGTGTCCTGGCCATCGCGGAGCTGCGCCTCCTCGGCCTCGACGCCCTCTACCCGGAGCAGCTCAGCGCCCGGGCCC
>ERZ1032871.90-NODE-90-length-13342-cov-11.358998_pt1 | contig 13342 bp, 15 predicted proteins | sample MGYA00519026_ERZ1032871 | MGnify/ENA primary metagenome ERZ1032871 (study PRJEB33719, sample SAMN04262510) | wastewater metagenome | biome: rural village; feature: composting latrine chamber; material: composting feces with ash | place: El Salvador | collected...
AAGGAACGTCATGAGCACTCCCCACCATTCCGGCGATCACCATGGTGATCACCCCGCTCCGGAAACAGACCACACCCACCACCCGGATCATGCCAGCCACGAACACCACGCAGATGCCGACTCCCACGGCCAGGCGATGCCCCACGATCACCCGCACTCCGCCCTGGACGAAGACCACCATGTTCATGGTCACGGCGAACACGCCGGACACAGCACCGCAATGTTTCGGGACCGCTTCTGGTGGTCGCTGATTCTGTCCATTCCCGTCGTTATTTTCAGCCCCATGGTCGCCCACCTGCTCGGCTACCACCTCCCGGCATTCCCCGGATCCACCTGGATCCCCCCGGTGCTGGGCACGACCATCTTCGTCTACGGCGGAACGCCTTTCCTCAAGGGCGGATGGACGGAACTGAAATCCCGCCAACCCGGGATGATGCTCCTGATCGCCATGGCCATCACCGTGGCGTTTGTCGCCTCCTGGGTCACCACTCTGGGGCTGGGCGGTTTTGACCTGGACTTCTGGTGGGAGCTGGCCCTGCTGGTGACCATCATGCTGCTGGGCCACTGGCTGGAGATGCGCGCTCTCGGGGCAGCGTCCTCCGCGCTTGACGCGCTGGCTGCCCTGCTGCCGGATGAGGCCGAGAAAGTCATCGACGGGACCACCCGCACCGTGGCCATCTCCGAGCTGGTCGTCGACGACGTCGTGCTGGTGAGGGCCGGTGCCCGGGTGCCGGCCGACGGAACCATCCTCGACGGAGCCGCCGAATTCGATGAGGCGATGATCACCGGCGAATCCCGTCCCGTCTTCCGCGACACCGGTGACAAGGTGGTCGCCGGTACCGTGGCCACCGACAACACCGTCCGCATCCGGGTGGAGGCTACCGGCGGGGACACCGCTCTGGCCGGGATCCAACGCATGGTTGCCGACGCCCAGGAGTCCTCCTCCCGGGCCCAGGCCCTGGCGGATCGGGCGGCGGCGTTGTTGTTCTGGTTCGCGCTGATCTCCGCTCTGATCACCGCGGTGGTGTGGACCATCATCGGCAGCCCGGACGATGCCGTGGTCCGCACGGTCACGGTGCTGGTCATCGCCTGTCCGCACGCCCTGGGCCTGGCGATTCCGCTGGTCATTGCGATCTCCACCGAGCGGGCCGCGAAATCCGGGGTGCTCATCAAGGACCGGATGGCGCTCGAGCGGATGCGCACCATCGACGTGGTGCTCTTCGACAAAACCGGCACCCTGACCGAGGGTGCGCACGCGGTCACCGGTGTCGCGGCAGCTGTCGGCGTCACCGAGGGCGAGCTGCTGGCCCTGGCCGCCGCCGCGGAGGCCGACAGCGAGCACCCCGTGGCCCGCGCCATCGTGGAGGCCGCGGCCGCCCACCCCGAGGCCTCCCGTCGGCAAATTCGTGCAACTGGTTTCAGCGCCGCCTCCGGTCGGGGGGTCCGGGCCACTGTCGATGGCGCTGAGATCCTCGTGGGCGGGCCGAACATGCTGCGCGAGTTCAACCTCACCACCCCGGCCGAGCTCACCGACACCACCAGCGCCTGGACCGGGCGTGGGGCCGGTGTGCTCCATATTGTCCGCGACGGTCAGATCATCGGTGCGGTGGCCGTCGAGGACAAGATCCGCCCCGAATCCCGCGCCGCCGTGAAAGCCCTGCAGGACCGCGGGGTGAAGGTCGCGATGATCACCGGTGACGCGCAGCAGGTGGCCCAGGCGGTTGGCCAGGACCTGGGGATCGATGAGGTCTTCGCCGAGGTCCTGCCCCAGGACAAGGACACCAAGGTCACCCAGTTACAGGAGCGTGGCCTGAGCGTGGCCATGGTCGGCGACGGTGTCAACGACGCCCCGGCCCTGGCCCGCGCCGAGGTCGGCATCGCCATCGGGGCCGGCACGGATGTGGCGATGGAATCCGCCGGAGTGGTCCTGGCCAGTGATGACCCGCGGGCAGTGCTGTCGATGATTGAGCTGTCCCAGGCCAGCTACCGCAAGATGATCCAGAACCTCATCTGGGCCTCTGGCTACAACATCCTCGCCGTGCCGCTGGCCGCCGGCGTGCTCGCCTCGATCGGGTTCGTGCTGTCCCCGGCCGTGGGCGCGATCTTGATGTCTGCCTCGACCATCGTGGTGGCCCTGAACGCCCAGCTGTTGCGCCGCATTGATCTGGAGCCGGCTCACCTGGCTCCGACCGAGTCGAAGGAGGAACACAGTGGGTCGATATCCCCCGTAACCGTTACTGACTGACCTTGTCTCTCGACCCCTAACTCACACCACCTTTGAAAGGAACGCTCATGAAACGCAGCATTACCCTCGCCGCCTTGGTACTGACCTCCACCCTGGCGCTGACCGCCTGCAGCGACGCCACCGACAACTCCGACGATGCCGACACCACCAGCACCACGACGGCAACCGCAGAGACCAACGAGACCCACCAGGAAGACACCACCACTGCCGACGACGGTGGTCATGACATGGAGCACCCGGAAGACGGTGGCCCGCCCCCGGAGGGCATCACTGAAGCCACGGATCCGACCTACCCGGTCGGCTCCGAGGTGATGCTCACGGCTGATCACATGCCGGGCATGGACGGTGCGCAGGCCACGATCTCCGGGGCCTTCGACACCACCACCTACTCGGTCAGCTACACCCCGACTGACGGTGGTGAGCCGGTCACCGATCACCGGTGGGTCGTGCACGAGGAGCTTGTCGACCCGGGCGAGGCACCGCTCCCCGGCGGCACCAAGGTGGTCCTGAACGCCGAGCACATGCCGGGAATGCAGGGCGCGACCGCCACCATCGACTACTCCACGCAGGAAACGGTCTACATGGTCGACATTGACACCGGGGAGATGACCATGATCAACCACAAATGGGTCACCGAGAGCGAGATCCAACCCGCCGAATAGTCCACCCACCCTGAACCGCGAGACCAGACAAGGCACCCGCTCCAGAGTCGGTCATCAATCGCTGCCGACCACGCCGCAGCACACCAGCCACACACGGAACCTGCACGCCCACAGGGCCCACGCTGAGGTAGACCTTCTGTGTCACTGCTTCTCTTAGTCAGGGGAAATATGCCCTGGAATGACCCTGGTGACAGGAGTTCATTCCAGGGCTTTGTCTCTGCCCACAGGCCCGGTCTCTTGGGGTACCTGTGTCCAGACGCGACTATCCCCATTATGGGGACACCATCAAAGTAACGGGCGAGTACACACAGAATACACACCGCTCTGAGCGCTAACCGTTTCTCATTGGCGGTATTGCTTCTCTGATCTGGTCGTTTACTGTCGTCCTTGGTGGCGTTGTTGCTAGCCAACGCCAGGAAGGGTTCTCTCGTAATGAGAAGGTCGCGAGTTCGATTCTCGCAGGCGGCTCCACGACACCCACCTCCCTCCCCGGGGAAGTGGGTTTTTCCGTGCCGCTGATCCCTCATGTTGGGGAGACGGGGAGACTGTGACCATTCTGTTGCCATCGGTCCGGGCGGATGCTTCCCGGGGCGACTGTTCGGGTGGGGAACTCACCTGGGGCGGAACTGTCCGATTTCTGCGACGGCGCATGTCACCGGGGGTAAAACGCGCCGGTAGGGAGCGGGGAACGTCGTGCCGGAAGGGTGGGGGAAGGGCGTCCGCTACGGGGCCGGTCCGCGAGCCGGCCTCGGGCCCGGGGGCCGAAAACCGGTTGAGGCTGCCCTTTATGTGTGTCACGGTGGAAGAGTTCCCGGACCTGTCACGGGTCTGGAAAATTTCTGGGAATTCGCTTTGATCTGCGTCTTCCAGTTGCCCGCCACCGAGATGAGGAAACCGGAATGTTTGCACGGACCAAGAAGACCATGACCACCGCCGCCATCGGCGCCGCCACTCTCCTGGTGCTCAGCGCCTGTGGAGACACCGGTAACGGGAACGGGGACGGCGACGGGGGAGAGACCTTCACCATCGGCATCGCCGGTGAGGTGCCGTACTCCTTCCTCAACGATTCCGGCGATCCCGAGGGCGCCACCGTCGCCCTGGCCGAGCGCATCTTCGGCGAGGAGATGGGCTACGAGGTCGAGGCCGATCTCGTCGACTGGGACAACCTCATCCCGGGCCTGCAGGCCGAGCGTTTCGACGCGATCTCCGCCGGCATGTCGATCACCCCGGACCGCTGCTCCGAGGCAGCGTTCGCAGAGCCCGAGATCATGTACACCACCGCTCTGGTGGTTGCGGAGGGCAACCCGTACGACGTGCACACCCTCGACGATGTCCAGGCGGCCAGGGACGCCGGCGAGGACATCACCCTCGCGGTCCTCACCGCCGGCATCGAGGCCAACTACTCCACCGAGATGGGCCTGGAGTACATGGGCGTCGGCAGCGCCGACGAGGGCATCGAGATGGTCGAGGGCGGCCGCGCCGACGCGTTCGCCATGACCGCGATCTCCCTCAACCAGATGGCGGCCGACAACCCCAACGTCGAGGTCACCGAGGGCTTCGTGCAGGAGATCGACGGCGTCAAGCAGTACGGTGCCGGTTCGACCGTCTTCCGTCTCGACGACGAGGAGACCCTCGACGAGTACAACACCCACCTCGCCGAGCTGAAGGAGTCCGGTGAGCTGCTGGACATCCTCAGCGAGCACGGCTTCACCGAGGCCGAGATCCCGCCGCTCGAGATGACCGCTGCGGACCTGTGCGCCGGCGACCTGGAGGCGCTCCAGGACATCGAGAACTAAGCCCCCACGCTGACCGCCGTCAGCCGGGCCTGCGGTCCCCGCAGATCTTCGCCGACGGCGCCCCGACCGTCTGGAAGCCCTCGTGGACAACCTTGAACAATTTCTCTCCCGGGCCCCGTTGCTGTGGGAGGGAATGTGGCTGACCATCCAACTGACGGCGCTGAGTGGAATTCTCGCGTTCGTCATCGCCATCATCCTCGGCATCGCCGGCGGCAGCTCGAAGCGCCTCATCCGGTACCCGGCGCGCGCCGTCGTCGAGTTCTTCCGCGGTACCTCTCTGCTGGTGCAGCTGTTCTGGCTCTACTACGTCCTGCCGCTGTTCGGCCCGCAGCTCGACGCCTTCACCGTCGGCGTCGCGGCGCTGAGCCTCAACTACGGCGCCTACGCGGCGGAGGCCGTACGAGCCTCCCTCACCTCCGTTCCACGGGGACAGTGGGAGGCCACGACGGCGCTGTCGATGTCCTGGGCCCACAAGATGCGCCGCATCATCTTCCCGCAGGCATGGGCACTCATGTTGCCGTCCCTGACGAACCTGTGGGTCCACCTGCTCAAGGCGAGCTCCATCGTCTACGTCGTGGGTCTCAGCGAGTTCACCTTCCAGCTCCAGCAGCTGCGCCGCGGAACCGACTGGTTCTTCGCGTTCGCCGTCGTCGGCCTCATCGGCTACTTCCTGTTCGCGCTGCTCATCACGTGGGGCATGCACCTGCTGGAGGTACGCGCCAAGTTCCGGCTGGGCCGTGGACCGAGCCTGCGGGAGGTGCTCTCCCTGCAACCCACCCTCCGGCCGGGCACCCCGGAGAATACCGGGGTGGGTGGCGCCGACGCCGGCGTCGATAAGCGGGGCGGTGACGCGGCCACCGTCGCCGTGGGCGGCGACCGGAAGGGAGAGCAACGATGACACTGACAGACAACCTCCTGCTTCTCGCGCAGGACGTCGACGCCCCGGACATCCGGGACCGCACCAGTTTCTGGCGGTGGGACTTCGCCTGGGAGGTCCTCCCGGAGATGCTCAAGGCCTTCGTGCAGGTGACGCTGCTGGTCACCGTCGTGGGCACCCTCATCGCGGCGGTCCTGGGGCTGATCATCGCCATCCTCATCCGCGTGCTGCCCCGGCCCCTCGCGGCGATCGTGCGGTGGATAGCCAACTTCATCCGGATGACGCCGCTGGTGGTCCAGCTGCTCCTCGTGTTCTACGGGATGGTGTGGTTGGATCCGCTGGTCATCGGCATCGCCGTGTTCGGCGTGCACTACGCCACCTACATGTCCGAGGTGTACCGCGCCGGTATCGAATCCGTCCCCAAGGGGCAGTGGGAGGCCATCACCGCCCTGTCGTTGTCCCCGCGCCGTGCCTGGATCCGCGTCATCATCCCGCAGGCCCTGCGGTCGACCGTCCCGGCACTCGGCAACTACGCCATCTCCATGTTCAAGGAGTCCCCGTTCCTCATCGCTATCTCGGTGATGGAGATGGTCAACACGGCCCTCGCGATCGGCGGTTTCACCTACCGTTACAACGAGGTGATCACCATCGCCGGAATCATCTTCCTGGCGGCCAGCTACCCCACGGCCCTGCTCGTGAACCGATTGGAGAAGAAGCTTGTCTACGCCCATTGATCCCGCCGGCACCCCGGTGAACAGCGAACCCCTGGTGATCGAGTTCCGTGACGTGGTCAAGTCCTTCGGTGACCACACGGTGCTCAAGGACCTCAACTTCAGCGTGAAGCGGGGCGAGAGGGTCACGCTCATCGGGCCGTCGGGTTCCGGCAAGACCACCATTCTGCGACTGGTGATGACCCTGGAGAAGCTCAGCGACGGCTACATCTTCATCGACGGCGAACCCCTCACCCACACGGAACGCAACGGAAAGCGGGTGCCGGTCAGCGCGAAGGAGCAGAAGCGCCTGCGGACGAAGATCGGCATGGTGTTCCAGCAGTTCAACCTCTTCCCCAACATGACGGTGCTGGAGAACATCATCGAGGCCCCCATCCACGTGCTGGGGATCCCCAAGCAGGAGGCCGTGGCCAAGGCGAAGGACCTGCTCGAGCAGGTCGGACTGCCCGACAAGGCGGACGCCCACCCCACCTCGCTGTCCGGCGGTCAGCAGCAGCGCGTGGCCATCGCCCGGGCGCTGGCCATGGACCCCGAGATCCTGCTTCTCGACGAGGTGACCTCCGCGCTGGATCCGGAGGTCGTGGTCGAAGTGCTGGGTATTCTCCGGAAGGTGGCGGAGACGACCGACGTGACCATGCTCATCGTCACCCACGAGATGTCCTTCGCCCGCGACGTCTCGCACCGGGTGATGATGCTCGACGGCGGCAAGATCGTCGAATCCTCTGACCCCGCGACCATCTTCACCGAGCCGAAGGAGGAGCGCACCCGCCAGTTCCTCTCCGCCGTGCTCAGCAGCGGACTCTGACCGGCGGCTACCCTCGTGTCATGAACCACACTGAAGACACCGTCCGCCGCCCCGGCGACCCGCTGCCCGTCCCGGCGAAGGAATTGGTCGCCCGCGCGAACGCCCGCGTCCGCACGCTGAGCCTCGACGAGGCGAAGGAGCTTGTCGACGACCCGGGGCACCTCTTCGTCGACATCCGTGATCCCCGCGAGTGGGAGGCGAACGGCGTCATTCCGGGTGCTTTCCGGGCGCCGCGCGGCATGCTCGAGTTCTGGGTCGACCCGGAGAGCCCGTACTACAAACCCGCGCTTGACGACGGCCGCACCCTCGTCCTCTACTGCGGTTCCGCGTGGCGTTCCGCGTTGTCGACGGCGGCGCTGCACGATATGGGCCGCACCGACGTCGCCCACCTGGAGGGCGGGTTCAGCGCCTGGGCCAGGGCGGGCCTGCCGACGGAGGAATACCGGGCGTCGTAATTACGATCATCGTTATTACGACCACAAGCGCCCCGCAATGTCAGAAATGACCTGGCAGTATAGGGGTCGGTTTATGGGACGGGTGGTCGTAATTACGAGCACCGGGGCGCGGGCGCGGAATCCGGCCGTCTACAGCAGTCCGGTGACGGACGAGGCGTCGATAAGCTGCCCGGCGACGGACATGAACGCCCAGTCCGGAAGGTGCAGGGTCTCGTTGATGAAGAGGTTCCAGAAAAGGATGCTGGACACGGTGTTCTCCTGTTGTTGAGGGACACCGGCCGCCGATCGGTGGCCGGGGTCGACGTCTTGTCGACCTCCCGCACACTAGGGCCCGGCGCGGACACGACCCCGCCGGGAGTAGAACACCTGCGCTATCCGCCGAGTCCCGGCAGGAAGCGGGGCATGACCTTGCCCGTGGGGTTGCGGGGGAGTTCCTCCAGGAAGTACACGTCGCGGGGGATGGAGTGCTCGGCGAGGTTGTCGCGGACGAAGTCGCGGACGTCGTCCTCGGTGAGCGACTGCCCGGCCTCGCTGTCGTCGCGGACGATCCACGAGGCGACGCGGCGGAAGGTGTCCGGATCCTCGACGCCGTGGGAGTAGACCTCGCTGATGCCGGGCATGGCGTCGAGGATCTCGTCGACGGAGGCCGGGTGGACGTTCTCGCCGCCGACGATGATCATGTCGTCGATACGCCCGAGGACGCGGAGGTGGCCCTCGTCGTCGATGAAGCCGAGGTCGCCGATGCGGACCAGGTCGCCGGACTTGTCCAGGGGGATGTCGGGGTTGGTGTAGCCGGTGAGCATGGTGGAGTTGCGCAGGTGGATCTGGCCGACGGTGCCGTGGGGGACCTCGTTGCTGTCCTCGTCGAGAATCTTGAGGTCGGTGCCCAGGGCGACCGGGCCGGAGGTGGTCGGGTCGGCGGCCAGTTCCTCGGCGGAGGCCACGGAGGCCAGCGTCAGCTCGGTGGAACCGTAGACGTTGCACAGGATCGGGCCGAAGCGTTCGATGGTGTGCTCCACCAGGGTGGGGGTGAGGGCGTGGCCGGAGGAGACGATGAACTCGAGCTGCGAGGTGTCGTAGCGCTCGTTGTCCTCGACCTCGAGGATCTGCTTGAGGAAGATCGGGGAGGTGACCATCGCCTCGAGCTGGTGGGTGTCGATGTCGCGGAGGACCTGCTCGGCGTCGAAGATGCGGTGGCAGACGACCGTGGCGCGGGCGGCGAGGGCGATGTTGATCGCGCTCCAGCCCCAGGTGTGGAAGATGGAGGCGTGCATCTGGACGCGGATGTTCGCCCGCCACGGCACCTTCTTCAGCATGCCGGCGAGCACGAGCGGCAGCTTCGGCTCGGGGCGCATGACGCCCTTGGGGATGCCGGTGGTGCCGGACGACATGAGCACGATCGGGCCGTGCTTCGGCAGCACCGGCAGGGAGATGTCCTCGGTGACCCAGGGGCGGTCGACGATGTCGCGCAGGGTGATGTGCGCGGAGTGCTCGCGGGTCTGGTGGCCGATGATGACGTGGACGCCCTGCTTCTCGACGACCGCCGGGTCCAGGCGGTCGATGAACTCATCGTCGATGACCAGGACGTTGATGCCGTTCTCCTCGATGCAGCCGGTGAGCTGCTCGGGGGAGGAGGCGACGTTGAGGAGGTAGATGCCGGCGCCGACGTAGCCCTTGGCCGCCAGCGGGTAGATGATGCCGCGGCCGTTGCGGGCCATGACGCCGAGGCGGATATCGTCGAGGCCCAGGCCGGCGATGTGGCGGGCGAGGGTCTGGGAGTTCTCGCGTAGCTGGCGGTAGGTGATCTCGCCCTCGTCGTCGATGACGGCGACGCGGTGCGGGGTGGCCAGGTTGCCCTGCTCGACCTCGCGGGCGGTGGTGAACCAGTAGCGGCCCAGTGCCGCTCCCTGGCCGAGTCCGCCGCGGGAACTGAGGATGCCGGTGCGCAGCACGGCGGGCGCGAACTCCCCGAGGGCGCGGGCGGTGATGGCGGGGTAACGGAATCGGGCGGCAAGGGACACGGTGGACGGACTCCTTCGGCTGGGTTCTGTACCACCATAGTTTCACACGACTAAATACATTCCCGGATGGCGTGACGTTTCCATCACAGACGGCTAAAGTATTCCGTGATCGTTCCGTGATCTACCAGAGTGGCTGAAGTGGTTATTGTGACAAAACCGCCTCGGTGGGACAAACTGGTAGTCACGTAACCCGGCACCACAGGACCGTAAGGACCCCATACTCAACCTCACCCTGACCACCCGCCGCCTCTGGGTGGCTCTGGCCTCGCTGATCATGCTCACTGGCGTCGTGTCCGTCGCTGCCCCGGCGCCGACGCGCAGCAGCGCAACCTCGTCGTCTTCTGCGACTCCATCATCGCGGACACCCCCACCCCGGAGTACCTGGTCAACCGCATCGGCTCCGCCAGCTCCAACTCCTAGCTGAGCTCCGGCTCCTCCGACGGCAGCAGCTTCCAGCAGTGCCCGACCTCGCAGAACAACTACGGCATCCGCGCCGGCCACAAGCTGGGCCTGCCCGCCTGGGACTACTCCTGTGCCGGCACCACCGCCATCTCCCCGGGCCCGCAGTTCTCCGGTCAGGTCGACCGCGCCCTCGGCGACGGCGCGCTGACCCCGGCCACCGCCCGCGTCATCATCACCACCAGGTTCAACGACACCTACGACGACGGCAACCTCAGCGAGGGTGACATCCGCGCCCGCTTCGTCGGTGCCATGCGCCCGCATATCGACCGCATCCGCGCCGCCGCCCCGAACGCGCGCATCCAGATCGTCGGTTACTCCACCATCACCGACCACGACCACGTGTGCCTCGTCCACCTGGGCGGCAACATCCACGACCGCACCTACGCCCCGCAGGTCGGCTACTGGGAGCGCCTGTCCCAGGGCATGCTCAGCGATCTGGCGCACTCCACCGGCACCTAGTTCATCGACATGAAGCCCTCCAACCGGGACCGCGGCATGTGCGCCCCGGATCACCTGCGCAGCTGGGCCGGCCTCATCGACTTCCACGCCGGCCCGGGCAACATGCCCATCCACATGACCGACCGCGGCCACGAGCACGTCGCGAACGCCATCGCCGCCTCCTGACCCGGCGCACACCGACCCCGTCCGTTCCGGGCGGGGTCGCGCTGTTTCCGGCGGGGGAGGCGTTAGAGTGGCGGTATGCGTACTCTCGTCACCGGCGGTGCCGGTTTCATCGGCTCCCACCTGGTTGATCTGCTCATCGACGACGGCCATGACGTCGTCGTCGTCGACAACCTCTCCCACGGCCGCCCGGAGAACCTCGCGCAGGCGCAGGAGAGCGGGAAGCTGACCTTCCTCGAGGCGGATGTGCTGGAGGTGGACTTCAACGCCCTCGTCGAGAAGCACCGCCCCGAGGTGATCTTCCACCTGGCCGCGCAGATCGACGTCCGCGAGTCCGTCGCCGACCCGCTGCACGACGCCGAGACGAACATCCTCGCCACCATCCGGCTGGCGGACGCCGCGCGCCGCCACGGGGTGCGGAAGATCGTCCACACCTCCTCCGGCGGCTCCATCTACGGCACGCCCGAGGAGTTCCCCGTCGACGAGTCCGTGCCGGTCGACCCGCACTCCCCGTACGCGGCCAGCAAGTACGCCGGCGAGGTGTACCTCAACACCTTCCGCCACCTCTACGGACTCGACTGCTCGCACATCGCCCCCGCGAACGTCTACGGCCCGCGCCAGGACCCGCACGGGGAGGCCGGCGTCGTCGCCATCTTCGCCCAGCGTCTCCTGGCCGGTGAGTCGACCCGCGTGTTCGGCGACGGCGGCAACACCCGCGACTACGTCTTCGTCGGCGACGTCGTCCGCGCCTTCTACCTGGCGTCGGGGGAGAAGGGCTCCGGGATGCGCTTCAACATCGGCACCTCCGTGGAGACCTCCGACCGGCAGCTGCACTCCCTCGTGGCCGAGGCCGCCGGCGCCCCGGACAACCCGGAGTACGCGCCCGCCCGCCTCGGCGACGTGCCGCGTTCCGCGCTGTCCTACGAGCGGGCCCGCGAGGTTCTCGGCTGGGAGCCGCTCACCCCGATCACCGAGGGTGTCGCGCAGACCGTCGAGTACTTCCGCGCAGCAGCCACCCGCTGACCACGGTCCCGGCCAGCGACACCCAGAACCAGAACTGCACGTCGCTGACCGCGCCGGTGACCCGCTGCGCCCACGCCTGGACCTCGTACTGGGTGTCGATGCTCAGCAGCGTCGGGAGGGTCGCCGTCCCGTGGGAGGCGATGAACAGCCAGCCGATCGCGATGAACAGCGCGCCGGAGACGAGCGCCCACACCGTCGTCGTCACCGGCCCGATCCGGAGGCGGCGCGGGCGCAACCACGCCCGGTTGCCCAGATCGAGGCGGTCCCACAGCAACGCCAGCACGAACAACGGCAGGGCCATGCCCACCGCGTACATGCCCAGCACCAGCCCGCCGTAGAGCGGGGAGCCGGTCACGGCGGCCGTCGTCAGCACGGCACCGAGCAGCGGGCCCGCGCAGAAACCCGCGAACCCGTACACCGCGCCGAGGAGGAACACCTGCGCCGCGCCCGTGCCCCGCGCCCCGCCGCTCAGCCCCGGAATGCGGAAACCCCCGCCCAGCGCGGTGAACACGCCGAGCGCGATGATGATCCACCCGCCGATGAGGATGAGCGTGTCGCGGTGCTCGGTGAGCAGCGCACCGATCGAGCCGGCACCCGCGCCCACCGGCACCAGCACGGCGGCCAGTCCGGCGAGGAAGATGAGGGTGCGCCCCACGAGGGCGCTTATCGACGAGAACGCGTACGCGAAGAACGCCGGCAGCAGCAGCGCCGAGCACGGGCTGAGCAGAGAGAGGACCCCGGCGGCGAGGGCCCCGAACAGTCCGATGGTCGCCATCTAGATCGCCTGCCCCAGAAGGAAACCGCCGAGCCCGGCGGTGAGTGTCGCGAAGGTCGCGAACACCCAGAACATCAGGGGCGGCCAGTCGTCACCCGTCACGAGATCGTAGGCACCTCGACGTCGCCGCGGGCGACCTTGGCCAGCTCCTCGGTGATGACCTGCTCGAAGACCTCCGAGGGCTGGGCACCGGAGATGTAGGACTCACCGATGAAGAAGCTCGGGGTGCCGTTGACGCCGATGGACGCGCCGTAGGTCTTCGCGGCGGAGACCGCCTCGTCGAAGGTGTCGTCGGTGGCGTCGGCCCGGAAGCGCTCGAGGTCGGGGACGCCGGCCTCCTCGGCGTAGCGTACGAAGTCCTCGATGGTGTGGTTCGGGTGGCCCTGGACGTCCTTCGTTGCGGAGTAGAGCGCGTGCTTGTACTCACGGAACTTGCCCTGCGCGGCGGCGGCGCGGCCGGCCTTGGCGGCGTCCTCGGCCATGGGGCCGTTGACCGGCAGATCATTCCACTCCAGACGGACGAGGCCCGTGGCCACGTACTCGTCGAGGATGAGCTGCTCGGTGGTGTTCGCGAAACGCGAGCAGAAGGGGCACTCGAAGTCCGAGAACTCGGAGATGACCACCGGGGCGTCGAGCGCGCCGACGGCGAAGGGGTCATCCGCGTCACGGCGGTGCACCTTGAGCACGTCGTCCGCCGAGGTGATTGGAGCCGGTGATCCCGTCGCTGCGTACCGGGCAGAAGGTCGCAGTGGTGGGCTCCGGCCCGGCCGGCCTGGCCGCGGCGCAGCAGCTCACGCGAGCCGGGCACACGGTGACGGTCTTCGAGCGCGACGACCGCATCGGCGGGCTCATGCGCTACGGGATCCCCG
>ERZ1032871.91-NODE-91-length-13319-cov-9.735299_pt1 | contig 13319 bp, 13 predicted proteins | sample MGYA00519026_ERZ1032871 | MGnify/ENA primary metagenome ERZ1032871 (study PRJEB33719, sample SAMN04262510) | wastewater metagenome | biome: rural village; feature: composting latrine chamber; material: composting feces with ash | place: El Salvador | collected...
CGACCCGGCCGCGCACTACCGCACCCTGCTGGAGACCCGCGCGCCGTTCTACCATGAGGTCGCCGACTTCCGCGTGCGTACCGACGGCCGCACCCCGCAGCAGTCCGTCGCCGACATCCTCGGCTTCCTCGACTCCCTCTAGAAGGACCCCAGATGACGATCATCGCAGTCAACGGACCCGCGCCCTACGAGGTCACCATCGACCACGACCTCGACGCACAGGTCGCCGACGCCGCGGCCGCCACCGGCGCCGCCAAGGTCATGGTCATCCACCAGCCGACGCTCACCGCCCCCGCGGAGAAGCTCGGCGCCGCGCTCATCGAACGGGGTCTGCAGGCCGTACTCGTCGAGGTGCCCGACGCCGAGGACGGCAAGACCCTCCACGTCGCCGGAGACCTGTGGGACCGCCTGGGCGAGGAGACCTTCGGCCGCCGCGACGTCATCATCGGCCTCGGCGGCGGTGCCGTCACCGACCTGGCCGGCTACGTCGCCGCCGCCTGGATGCGCGGCATCCGGGTCATCCAGGTGCCCACCACGCTGCTCGCCATGGTCGACGCGGCCGTCGGCGGCAAGACCGGCATCAACACGAAGGCCGGCAAGAACCTCGTCGGCGCCTTCCATGAGCCCTCGGCCGTGTTCATCGACCTCGACCGCCTGGCGACCCTGCCCATGGACGAGCTCATCGCCGGCTCCGCCGAGATCATCAAGACCGGTTTCATCGCCGACGAGGTCATCCTCGAGCGCTACGAGTCCGACCCCGTCGCCTGCCTGCGTGCCGACGGCCACCTGCCCGAGCTCATCGCCCGCTCCGTCCAGGTCAAGGCGAGCGTCGTCGGCGAGGACCTCAAGGAGGCCGGCCTGCGCGAGATCCTCAACTACGGCCACACCTTCGGCCACGCCGTCGAACTGCGCGAGAACTACCGTTGGCGCCATGGCCACGCCGTCGCCGTCGGCATGATGTTCATCGCCCACCTCGCCCACAGCCGTTCGCTCATCGACGCCGACCTCGTCGCCCGCCACGAGCGGATCCTGCGGGCCATCGGCCTGCCGACGACCTACCCGGCCGGCCACTTCGACGAGCTCTACGCCGCCATGACCCGCGACAAGAAGAACCGCGACGGCAACATCCGCTTCGTGGCGCTCACCGGCGTCGGCCAGACCACCCGCCTCGAGGGTCCGACGATGCCGGAGCTCGAGGCCGCCTACGCCGCAATCTCGGAAAGGTAGGGCCATGCAGATCCTCGTCCTCAACGGACCCAACCTCAACCGCCTGGGCAAGCGCCAGCCGGAGGTGTACGGCTCGACGACGCTCGCGGACGTCGAGAAGCTCATCGCGGAGCGGGCGGGCGAGCTCGGCGTCGACGTCATCTGCCGCCAGTCCAACCACGAGGGCGAGCTCATCGACTGGGTGCACGAGGCCGCCGACGAGGGATGGCCCGTCATCATCAACCCGGGCGGATTCACCCACACCTCGGTGGCCCTGCGGGATGCGCTGGCCGAGGTCGCCGACGGTGCCGGCTTCATCGAGGTGCACATCTCCAACGTGCACGCCCGCGAGCCCTTCCGCGCCCACTCCTACCTCTCGCCGATCGCCCGCGGCGTCATCGCCGGGCTGGGCACACACGGTTACCTGCTCGCCATGGAGGCCCTCGCAAGAGGCTAGTGTGGTGGGGAAACACCCACGACCCCTGCAGGAGGGCCACATGGCATACGCGGACACCCGATTCCTCACCCGACGACGCGCACTCTCGGCACGACTCGCCGGGATGCGTATCGACGAGATGCTGGTGACCAACCTCAACCACGTGCGCTACCTCTCCGGCTTCTCCGGCTCCCAGGGCGCGCTGGTGCTGGCCAAGGACCTCACCGCCGAGATCTCCACCGACGGCCGCTACACCACGCAGATCGCCGAGGAGGTCCCGGACATCGAGGTCGTCATCGAGCGCCCCTCCCCGCAGGCCCTCCTCAAGCGCATCGAGGGTCCGCGCCGCGTCGGCTACGAGGCCTCCTACGTCTCCGTCGCCGACCTGGAGAAGCTGGAGGAGGCCTGCAACGAGGACGTCACCCTCGTCCCCGTCACCGGGGTCATCGAGGAGATCCGTCTCACCAAGGACAACACCGAGCGCCTGCGCCTCATCGAGGTCGCCGAGCTCGCCTCCCAGGCCTTCGAGGATCTCATCGCCGCCGGTGAGCTGGCCGTCGGCCGCTCCGAGCGGGACATCGCCGCCGACCTCGAGCACCGCATGCGCCGCCTCGGCGCCGAGCGCCCCTCCTTCGACACCATCGTCGCCTCCGGCCCCAACACCGCCAAGCCGCACCACACCGCCGGCGACCGCATCCTGCGCCGCGGCGACCTCGTCATCATGGACTTCGGCGCCCACGCCCGCGCCTTCAACTCGGACATGACCCGCACCGTCGTCATGGGCGAGGCCGACGACTTCACCCGCGAGGTCTACGACATCGTCCTCCGCGCCCAGCTCGCCGGCATCGAGGCCGCCACCCCGGGCACCCGGCTCGTCGACGTCGACGCCGCCGCCCGCTCCGTCATCGAGGAGGCCGGCTACGGCGAGTACTTCGTCCACTCCACCGGCCACGGCATCGGCCTCGAGGTGCACGAGGGACCGTGGGCGTCCCAGCACGGGGAGGGCACCCTCGCCGAGCACATGACGCTGACCATCGAGCCGGGCATCTACGTCCCGGGGCGCGGCGGCGTGCGCATCGAGGACACGGTCCTCATCACCCAGGGCCCGGCACGCATCATCACCCCGGCGAGTAAGGAACTGCGGGTGGTGTAGGCTGAACAGGTCAAAACACCGGACACTATAGGGAGACAACCCGTGGCATCCACCGCCGATTTCAAGAACGGCCTTGTGCTCAAGGTCGATGGCAAGCTGCAGCAGATCGTCGAGTTCCAGCACGTGAAGCCGGGCAAGGGCCCCGCCTTCGTGCGCACCAAGCTCAAGGACGTCGTCACCGGTAAGAACGTCGACAAGACCTGGAACGCGGGCGTCAAGGTGGAGACCGCCACCGTCGACCGTCGTGACATGACCTACCTGTACAACGACGGCACCTCCTACGTCGTCATGGACGACAAGAACTACGAGCAGGTCGAGCTCGGCCCGGAGAAGTTTGGCGACGCCGCCCAGTTCCTCCTCGAGAACATGCGCGTCCAGGTCTCCTTCCACGAGGGCGAGGCACTCTTCGCCGAGCTGCCGATCTCCGTCGACCTGGAGATCACCCACACCGAGCCGGGCCTGCAGGGCGACCGCTCCACCGGCGGCACCAAGCCGGCCACCCTCGAGTCCGGCGCCGAGATCCAGGTTCCGCTGTTCCTCGAGACCGGCAACGTCGTCAAGGTGGACACCCGCACCGGCGAGTACCTCTCCCGCGTCAACAACTAGGGCGAAGGACTTGACCGACACCACCGATCAGCCCCGCCTCGGCGAGGAGCAGGACGACGACCGCCACTGGCGCCGCCACGGCGCGCGCTACCGTGCGCGCCGCCGCGCCGTCGACATCCTCTTCGAGGCGGAGGCCCGCGACATCGACCCCGTCGCCATCGTCGAGGACCGCGTTGAACTTGCGCGACTCGACGCCAACGGCGTCGCCCCCATCGCCTCCTACACCCGCGACATCATCGCCGGTGCGGCCGAGCAGCTCGACACTATCGACGAGACGATCGAGCGTTACCTCGCCGAGGACTGGGAACTCAACCGCCTGCCGGCCGTCGACCGCGCCATCCTGCGCGTCGGCGTGTGGGAGATCCTCTACAACCCCGACGTCGACGGCGCGACCTCCGTCGTCGAGGGCGTGGAGCTGGCGAGCCAGTACGGTTCCGACGTCGCCGCCCCGTACATCCACGCCGTGCTGGACGACGTCGTCCAGGCCGGATCCGAGCTCAACCCCTTCGGGGAGCCGGTTGTCGACGCCGACGCCGACCCCGAGTTCACCCCGGATGAGCCGGGGGTCGACGCCGAGCCGCGGCCCTCCTCCGCCGCCGACCCGGGCCCCGGGCCGACCCGTACGCCGGATTCGCCCGACGTCTAGTTTCACTACCATCGTGGGTATGGATCAATTCACGATGGACGAAGCTCTCTCCCACCGCGTCGGCCTCGATTTCTCGCTGGCCGACGTCGACCCCGCCTCGACCCCCGGGTTCGAGTGGGACAAGGAGGACTGGGAGCGTGAGTTCCACGAGCACGACGACGAACTCGACGAGCTCCAGGAGATGCTCTTCGCCAACGGCCGCTCCGGCGTCCCCGGCACCGGGGCCGTGCTGCTCATCCTGCAGGGCATGGACACCTCCGGCAAGGGTGGCGTCATCCGCCACGTCTTCCGCGCCTTCGACCCGCAGGCCCTGAAGATCAAGGCATTCGGGGCACCGACCGCCGAGGAGCGCATGCACGACTTCCTCTGGCGCGTCCGGCCCCACGAGCCGGCCGTCGGTCAGATCGGCGTCTTCGACCGCTCCCACTACGAGGACGTGCTCATCCAGCGCGTCCGCGAGATGGCCCCGCCGGAGGAGATCGAGCGGCGTTACGACGCCATCGTCGACTTCGAACGCGAGATGGCCAGCCGCAACGTGCGGATCATCAAGGTGATGCTGCACATCTCGAAGGAGTTCCAGAAGGAGAACCTCATCGAACGGCTCGAGAACCCGGACAAGCACTGGAAGTTCGAGCCCGGCGACCTCGACGAGCGTGAGCTGTGGGACGAGTACCAGGAGGCCTACGAGATCGCGATGAAGCGCACCTCCACCGACTTCGCCCCCTGGTACTGCATCCCGGGCGACCGGAAGAAGTACGCCCGCATGGCGGTGAAATACCTCGTGCTCGACGCCCTGCGGTCGATGAACATGACCTGGCCGCCGGCCGACTTCAACGTCGAGCTCGAACTGGAGCGGGCGAAGAACTCCTAGGGGGCGGAAACTCGGACCTTCGCGGTATCTTCGGGCGGCCTACTGGCCGTCGAGTTCGGCCTCGACCTGCTTGCGCAGTTCGTCGAGGTCCGCGGAAGCGGCCCGGAGCCCGTCCTGGGCGGCGAGCACGGCGTCGACGGCACCCCGCAGGGAGGTGGTCAGCTGCTCGTCGTTCATGCCGGCGGCGATGGGGATGTCGCGCTCGGTACGGACGATGAGATTCTCCGCGTGCTCCGCGATGGTGGCGCGGGCGCCGAAGGTGACGGAGTTGATCTGGTTGGCGGCCAGGTGCAGGGTCGGGCAGGCGTCGGCCAGGGTGCGGTCGGTGACGACGTCGCCGCGCACGATGAGCGAGGAACCCAGGACCGCGAAGGTCATGGCCGTGTCGTTGAGGTTGGCGACGGCGGCGACGCCGTCCTCACCGAGGGCCTCCAGCTCCACGTCGAAGGACGCCATCGTGTCGATGACACGCTCGAGGGTGACGGGGGTCAGATCAGTCATTGTGGGGCTCCTCCCAGGTGACCAGCTCGGGGAACTGGCCCTCGATGAACTCGTAGGCGCGCAGGATGCCGTCGAAGGTGGACATGAGGAACGCGCCGATCTGGTTGCGGGACAGGCCGTGCGTGATGTCGACCTGGCGGTGGGCGCTGGCCGTGAGGTGGCCGGTGCCGGCGGAGTTCTCGAAGAACCGCATCGTCGGCATGAAGTGCGCCTGGTTCCAGGAGTTGCACAGGCCGAGCACCTTGGGGGCGTCGTCCTTGGGGATCTCACCACGCCACATCGAGTCGCACACCAGCTGGTCGCCGTCGATGCTGATGGCGATCGCGGTGTTGAGGAACCCGGTGCGCACGATCGTCGCGGGGGACTCGCCCGCGGGGACGGGGGCGGACTCGAGGCGGTGCTGGAGCCCCTCGGCGTCGAGAAGCTCGGAGATGCGCTCCGGCGTCACCGGCTCGACGGGGGTGTCAGGGATGGGGGATTGAGGTGTGGAAGTCACCCGTCCAACCCTAGCTGCTTCTCCTCCTCGGGGGACTCCAGCTCGCGGACCTTGTCGAAGAGGTCCTCGCCGCCGAGCTCGTGGGCGAGGGTCCGGTCGAGGGTGGGGTAGCGGAAGGTGTGGTCGGCGTCGAGAAGCATCTGTGGTGCGACGCGCTGGTTGGCCAGCGCCAGTTCCTGCGCGCCCTGGCGGCCGAGGATGATCGCCGGGCCGATCGACGGGATGGGGATGAAGGCGGGGCGGCGCAGCTCGGAGGACAGCGCGGCGGTGAGGTCGCGGTTGCGCGACTCGGTGGGGGAGACGGCGTTGACGGGGCCGGACCACGCGGGGTCGAGGACACCGCGGGTGACGATGTCGGTGGCGTCGTCGAGAGAGATCCAGGGGAACCAGATGTTGCCGTCACCGAAGCTGCCGCCCAGGCCGGTGGAGAACAGGGCCTTGAGCACGGGCAGCATGCCGGAGATGCCGGACATGATGGAGCCGAAGCGGACGTTGAGCACGCGCTTGCCGGCCTCGGCGGCGACGATGGTCGCGGCCTCCCAGTCGGAGACGACGTCGGCGAGGAAACCCTCACCCCGCTCGGAGGTCTCGGTGAGGACCTCGTCGCCGCGGTCCCAGCCGTAGTAGCCGACGGCGGAGGCGGAGATCATGGTGTGCACGGTGGGCGAGTCGGCCACCAGGTGCGCGAGGCGGGAGGTGGGGGTGATGCGCGAATCGCGGATGGCCTGCTTGTGGCTCTCGGAGAAGCGGCCGAAGATCGGCTCGCCGGCGAGGTGGATGAGCACGTCGATGCCCTCGAGCAGGTCGGAGGCGGGGTGGAAGGGCTCCCACAGGCGCTGATAGGGCTTCGGGTTGCGGCGGACGAGCTGGATGACTTCGTGCCCGGCGGTGCCGAGCTGCGCCATGACGGCGCGGCCCACCAGCCCGCGGGAGCCGGTCAGGGCGATTCGCAGCGGCTTTTCCGGCTGCAGGTGGGCGACCCGGTCGAGGAAGAGGAAGTCGTTGATGAGCTGCTGCTGGCGGTAGGCGAAGAAGGAGGTCATCGCGGCGGCGGGCAGGCGGGTGCGCACCGTGTCGGTGACGAGGGTGCCGTCCTCGTGGTCGGCGAACTCGTGGACGTGGCGCCAGTTGGCCAGGGTCTTCACCGGGGCGGAGGTGCACACGTCGGTGAAGCGGTGGCCGCGCCGGTAGTTCGACAGGTCGTGGCGCGAGACCCACTTGAGGCCGGCGGGGAGGCCGAAGATGGTGGTGCCGTCGGAGAGCTTGTCGGCCTGCTTCATGGGGGTCATCGGCAGGAACGGGGGAGCGAGGCGGACGAGGGCACCCGGGCGTGTGTGCCACTCCCACACCTGCTCACGCGGGGCGGGAACGACGTGACTTGTGGTCAGGCTCACGGGTGGTTGTCCCTCTCGTCGGTCGGCGCGCTCACATCGGTGGGGCGCCGGGTGATAGTATCGGCTGCAGTCTCCAAGCATAGACACCCATGGACACAGTTCGTCTTTGTCCGACATCCTTTAAGTTCCGCACAGAGAGGCGGGGAAGGAGGTCACGATGAGTGAACGCACTGACGCGACGACCATCGAGCTGCTCGGCTCGGATGATGTCGCGCGCACGGTCGCACGCATCGCGCACCAGATCATCGAGAAGACGGCGTTGGATTCGCCCGACGCCGGTACCGTCATGCTGCTGGGCATCCCGTCGGGGGGAGTGCCCCTGGCCGAGCGGCTGGCAGCCAAGATCGAGGAGTTCTCGGGTGTCGCGGTGCCCGTCGGCGCCCTGGACATCACCCTCTACCGCGACGACCTGCGGAACAAGCCGCACCGCGCGCTGAAGCCGACGACGATTCCGACGGGCGGGATCGACGGCACCACCGTCGTCCTCGTCGACGACGTCCTCTACTCCGGCCGCACCATCCGTGCCGCCCTCGACGCGCTGCGTGACATCGGCCGGCCGGAGAACATCCAGCTCGCCGTCCTCGTCGACCGTGGGCACCGGCAGCTGCCGATCCGCGCCGATTACGTCGGCAAGAATCTGCCGACGTCGCGCTCCGAGGACGTCGCCGTCCTCCTCGAGGCGATCGACGGCGAGGACGCCGTCATCCTCACCCGACCCGACAACCGGGAGAAGAACTGATGAAGCACCTGCTGTCCATCTCCGACCTGTCGCGGGAGGAGATCGTCGGTCTCATGGACGAGGCCGACCGTTTCCGGGAGGCCCTGGAGGGACGCGAGATCAAGAAACTGCCGACCCTGCGCGGCCGCACGATCTACTCCCTGTTCTACGAGAACTCCACCCGCACCCGCTCCTCCTTCGAGACCGCCGGCAAGTGGATGAGCGCCGACGTGATCAACCTGTCCGCCTCCTCGTCGTCGGTGAAGAAGGGTGAGTCCCTCAAGGACACCGCCTTGACACTGGCTTCGATCGGCGCGGACGCCATCGTCATGCGCCACCCCTCCTCCGGCGCGGCGCAGCTCGTCGCCGACTGGATCGGCGAGAACGGCTACCCGACCGCCGTCATCAACGCCGGTGACGGCTCGCATCAGCACCCCACCCAGGCGCTGCTCGACGCCGTCACCATCCGCCAGCGCATCGGCGACATCGAGGGGAAGAAGGTCCTCATCGTCGGTGACGTCCTGCACTCCCGCGTCGTGCGCTCCAACGTCGACCTGCTGTCCACCCTCGGCGCCGACGTCACCCTCGTCGCCCCGCCGACCCTCCTGCCCTACGGGGTGGAGAACTGGCCGGTGCGCACCTCCCATGATTTCGACGCGGAGATCGCCGACGCCGACGTCGTGATGATGCTGCGCGTCCAGCAGGAGCGCATGCAGGGCGGCTTCTTCCCCTCGCACCGCGAGTACGCCACCCTCTACGGCCTGTCGAAGGCGCGCGCGGCGTCGATGAAGGAGGGCGCGATCATCATGCACCCCGGCCCGATGCTGCGCGGCATGGAGATCAACCACGCCGTCGCCGACTACGACAACGCCGCCGTTCTGCAGCAGGTGAACAACGGTGTCCACCTGCGCATGGCCGTCCTGTTCACCCTGCTCGCCACCGATGGAGCCATTCATGACTGACACTGATTACCCGGTCCCGGGTCCGCTCGCGCCGGCGGAGCACGGCACCCTCAAGCTTGTCGACGTCCGCCTCTACGGAGAGGGGGACCCCGTCACCGTCCTCATCTCCGACGGCGTCATCGTCGACCTCGACGCGCCGGCCGACGCCGAGGCCGACCGCACCGTCGACGGCCGGGGCCACGTCCTGCTCCCGGGCCTGGTGGATATCCACGTGCACCTGCGCGAGCCGGGCCGCGAGGACACCGAGACCATCATCACCGGCTCCCAGGCCGCCGCCAAGGGTGGCTTCACCGCCGTGTTCACCATGGCCAACACCATGCCCGTCATGGACCAGCCGGTCATCGCCGAGTCCGTGTGGCTCAAGGGCCAGCACGCCGCGATCTGCGACGTCCACCCCATCGGCTCCATCACCAAGGGGCTGGAGGGCAAGGAGCTCACCGAGTTCGGCATGATGGCGGGCTCGCAGGCGAAGGTGCGCATGTTCTCCGACGACGGCAAGTGCGTCGATGACCCGCAGCTCATGCGCCGCGCCCTCGAGTACGCCAAGGGCCAGGACGTGCTGCTCGCCCAGCACGCCGAGGAGCCGCGTCTCACCCAGGGTTCCGTCGCCCACGAGGGTGAGACCGCCGCCAAGCTGGGCCTGCGCGGCTGGCCGCGCGCCGCCGAGGAGTCCATCGTCGCCCGCGACGCCCTCCTGGCCCGCGACTACGGCAACCGTGTCCACATCTGCCACGCCTCCACCACCGGTTCCGTCGAACTGGTCAAGTGGGCGAAGTCGCAGGGCATCCCCATGACCGCCGAGGTCACCCCGCACCACCTGCTGCTCACCGACGAGAAGCTGCACACCTACGACGGCCGCTACCGCGTCAACCCGCCGCTACGCGAGGAGCACGACACCCTCGCCCTGCGGGAGGCGCTTCTCGACGGCACCATCGACTGCGTCGCCACCGACCACGCCCCGCACGGCTCCGAGGAGAAGTGCGTCGAGTTCGAGTACGCCAAGCCCGGCATGCTCGGCCTGGAGACCTCCCTGGCGATCGTCGCCGAGCTGTTCGTCGCCACCGGCAGGGCCGACTGGCGCTGGGTGGCCAAGGTGATGAGCGAGCGCCCCGCCGAGATCGTCCGCGTCCCCGGCCACGGCCGCCCCATCGCCGTCGGTGAGCCCGCCAACCTCACCATCGTCGACCCGGGCAACACATGGACCGCCCGCGGCGCCGACATGGCGTCCAAGGCCGAGAACACCCCCTACGAGGGCATGGAGTTCTCCGCCCGCGTGACCACCACCATTCTGCGTGGCCGCCTGACCTGCGTCGACGGTGTCCCCGCCGAGCCGCGCGAAGAGAAGTAGACAAGACATGAACAACACTGCGAAAGGTGACGCCTTGACGTCCTCCACCTCCTCCCGTATCCCGGCCGTGCTCGTGCTCGCCGACGGCCGCACGTTCCGCGGCTACAGCTTCGGCGCCGCCGGCAAGGCCCTCGGCGAGGCCGTGTTCACCACCGCCATGACCGGCTACCAGGAGACCCTCACCGACCCCTCCTTCCACCGGCAGATCGTGGTGGCCACCGCCCCGCAGATCGGCAACACCGGCTGGAACGACGAGGACCACGAGTCCCGCGACGGCCGCATCTGGGCCGCCGGCCTGGTCATCCGCGACCTCGCGCACCGCGTCTCCAACTGGCGCGCGCAGCGCACCCTCACCGAGGAGATGGAGGAGCAGGGCCTGGTGGGCATCCGGGGCGTCGACACGCGCGCCCTCGTCCGCCACCTGCGCGACAACGGCGCGCAGCCGGCCGGTATCTTCACCGGCGAGAACGCCGACCGCCCGCTCGACGCGCTCATCGCCGAGGTCCAGGCCCAGCCCTCCATGCAGGGCGCCGACCTCACCGGCGACGTCTCCACCAACGAGGTCTACGAGGTCCCCGCCGAGGGCGAGACCCGCTACACCGTCGTCGCCTACGACCTGGGCGTGAAGTCCGCCACCCCGGCGCAGTTCGCCAAGCGCGGCATCCGTACCATCGTCGTCCCGGCGTCCACCCCCTTCGAGGACCTGGCCCAGTACTCCCCGGACGGCGTGTTCCTCTCCAACGGTCCGGGTGACCCGGCCACCGCCGACGACATGGTCGCCACCACCAGGAAGATCATCGAGGCCGGCCTGCCGCTGTTCGGCATCTGCTTCGGCAACCAGATCCTCGGCCGCGCCTTCGGCCTGGAGACCTACAAGCTGAAGTTCGGCCACCGCGGCATCAACGTGCCCGTCAAGAACGTCGTCACCGGCAAGATCGACATCACCTCCCAGAATCACGGCTTCGCGCTGCAGGCCCCGGAGGGGGAGACCTTCGACACCGACTTCGGCCCGGCCCGAGTCACCCACATCTGCCTCAACGACGGCACCGTCGAGGGCGTCGCGCTCACCGACGGCCGCGCCTTCTCCGTCCAGTACCACCCCGAGTCCGCCGCCGGGCCCCGTGATGCCAACCCGCTGTTCGATCAGTTCATGGAGCTGATGGACACCCACGCAGGCGTCGAGAAGTAAAGAAACCAGGAAAAGGAAAACAATGCCCAAGCGCACAGACATCAAGCACGTCCTGGTCATCGGCTCCGGCCCGATCGTCATCGGCCAGGCCTGCGAGTTCGACTACTCCGGCACCCAGGCCTGCCGCGTCCTCAAGGAGGAGGGCCTGCGGGTCACCCTCATCAACTCCAACCCGGCCACCATCATGACCGACCCGGAGTTCGCCGACCACACCTACGTCGAGCCGATCCAGCCGGAGTACATCGAGAAGATCTTCGTCAAGGAGGCCGAGCAGGGCCACCCGATCGACGCCGTCCTCGCGACCCTCGGCGGCCAGACCGCCCTCAACGCGGCGATCCAGCTCGACCGCCTCGGCATCCTCGACAAGTACGACGTCGAGCTCATCGGCGCCGACATCCCCGCCATCCAGCGCGGCGAGGACCGCCAGATGTTCAAGGACATTGTCGCCTCCGTCGGCGGCGAATCCGCCCGCTCCCGCGTCTGCCACAACATGGAGGAGGTCCACGAGACCGTCGCCGAGCTCGGCCTGCCGGTCGTCGTCCGCCCGTCGTTCACCATGGGCGGCCTCGGCTCCGGCCTCGCGTACAACGAGGAGGACCTCGAGCGCATCGCCGGCGGCGGCCTCGCCGCGTCACCCGAGGCGAACGTCCTCATCGAGGAGTCCATCCTCGGCTGGAAGGAGTTCGAGCTCGAGCTCATGCGCGACTCCGACGACAACGTCATCGTCATCGCCTCCATCGAGAACGTCGACGCCATGGGCGTGCACACCGGCGACTCCGTCACCGTCGCCCCGGCCCTGACGCTCACCGACCGCGAGTTCCAGGAGCTGCGCGACCTGGGCATCGCCATCATCCGCGAGGTCGGCGTCGACACCGGCGGCTGCAACATCCAGTTCGCCATCAACCCCGCCGACGGCCGCTGCATCACCATCGAGATGAACCCGCGCGTGTCCCGTTCGTCCGCGCTCGCGTCGAAGGCCACCGGCTTCCCGATCGCCAAGATCGCCGCCAAGCTGGCCATCGGCTACACCCTCGACGAGATCACCAACGACATCACCGGCGTCACCCCGGCCGCCTTCGAGCCGGCCCTCGACTACGTCATCGTCAAGGCCCCGCGCTTCGCCTTCGAGAAGTTCCCCGGCGCCGAGGACACCCTCACCACCACCATGAAGTCCGTCGGTGAGGCCATGGGCATCGGCCGCAACTACATCGCCGGCCTCAACAAGGTCATGCGGTCCCTCGAGGCCCAGCCCAACGGCTTCTGGACCCGCCCCGACGAGTACTTCGCCGGGGAGCGCGCCACCGACCTGCCGGCCATCCTCGCCGACCTCAAGCGCCCCACCGACGGCCGCCTCTACGACATGGAGCTCGCCCTGCGCCTCGGCGCCTCCGTCGACGAGCTCCACGAGGCCTGCGACGTCGACCCGTGGTTCCTCGCCGAGCTCAAGGCCCTGGTGGACTTCCGCGCCGAGCTCATCGACGCCCCCGTCCTCGACGCCGACCTCCTCCGCGAGGCCAAGTACCTCGGCCTGTCCGACGCCCAGATCGCAGCCCTGCGCCCCGAGTTCGCCGGTGAAGAGGGCGTGCGTCGCCTGCGCTGGTCGCTGGGCATCCGCCCGGTGTACAAGACCGTCGACACGTGCGCGGCCGAGTTCGAGGCCCAGACCCCGTACCACTACTCGGCCTACGAGCTCGACCCGGGCGCCGAGTCCGAGGTCGCCCCGCAGACCGAGAAGGACAAGGTCATCATCCTCGGCTCCGGCCCGAACCGCATCGGCCAGGGCATCGAGTTCG
>ERZ1032871.92-NODE-92-length-13305-cov-8.688151_pt1 | contig 13305 bp, 13 predicted proteins | sample MGYA00519026_ERZ1032871 | MGnify/ENA primary metagenome ERZ1032871 (study PRJEB33719, sample SAMN04262510) | wastewater metagenome | biome: rural village; feature: composting latrine chamber; material: composting feces with ash | place: El Salvador | collected...
CAATTTCTATCGCAGGGTATAATAATAGTAATTCACAAAAAAGAAAGTAGGGCAGTCTATGGAATTAATTGTAGAAGGCAAAACAAAAGATGTATATGCATTACCCAACGGCAATTTGCTGCTCAAATTTAAAGATACAGCCACCGGCGCAGACGGCGTCTTCGATCCGGGCGCCAATCAGGTCGGTCTGACCATCGAAGGTGCCGGAAACGCGGGCCTCCGGCTGTCACAATATTTTTTCGAAGCGATTAAGAAACATAAGATTCCGACACATTTTGTGGAGGCGAATCCCGACGAAAACACGATGGAAGTGAAAAAAGCAAGTGTGTTCGGCCGCGGTGTGGAAGTCATCTGCCGCTACCGTGCCGTGGGAAGTTTCTATCGCCGTTACGGCCAGTATATCGAAGAGGGCGCGGACCTTCCGGCATATGTCGAACTGACGCTCAAGGATGATGCGCGGGAGGATCCGCTGATTACAAGAGACGGGCTCGATGTGCTGAATATTCTGTCGCCCGGGGAATATGACGAGATCGTGGAATTGACGCGCAAGATTTCCGAAGTCGTCCGTGCGATTCTCGCCCAGAAGGAACTCGTTTTGTATGATATCAAGCTGGAATTCGGACGCACCGGAGAAGACGGAGCGATTACACTGATCGATGAAATTTCCGGCGGCAATATGCGCGTGTATAAAGACGGAGAATATGTGGAGCCGCTGGCACTGCCCGCACTGGTTCTGAATGACTAAAAACTCCCAACTGCTGGAAAGAGGCGAACAGATGAACAGAGACAAACAACGGCAACGGATTGTTCAGTATCTGAAAGACGGAGAAAAAACGCCCGGCGAGCTGCAAATCGGTATGGAAGTCGAGCATTATATCCTCAGAAAAGAAGACCTCACAACCGTAAACTATTTTGACGATCCCGGCGTGGAGACCATCCTCCGCGCGCTCAGAGACAAAGGATACAAAGCGGTGGAAGAAAACGGTCATGTGCTGCAGGTGGATGTCCCGGAAGGGGCGATCACACTGGAGCCGGGTTCGCAGTTTGAGTTTTCGCTGGACCGAAGAAACACCGCCATGGAACTCGGAACATCCTATCAGAACGTTTGGAGCCGCGTGCAGGAGGTGTTCCCGGAGGAATTTCTGCTGGTCAACCTCGGGTATCATCCGGTCACGGGCATCGATGAGATCCGGATCCTTCCCAAGGGACGCTACGGCCACATGTTTGAATATTTCAAACAGCGCGGCCACATGGCGCACAATATGATGAAGGGCACGGCGGCGCTTCAGATCGCCGTGGACTATACTTCGGAGGAAGATTTTGTTCGCAAGTTTCAGCTGCTGAACCGGCTGACCCCGATTTTTTATGTGCTGTTTGACAATGCGGCCGTGTTTGAAAAAGAACCGGCACCGCACCGTGCCATGCGCATGAAGATCTGGGAGAACACCGACTCCGACCGTTCGGGCATTGTGAAGGGGTCTCTTTCAAACGACTTCTCCTATGCGGCCTTTGCGGACTATATCCTGGACAATCCGCTGATTTTCAAACATGAAAACGGCGAGGACGTGTCTGTGGGAAACCGAACCTTTGCCGACGAGTTCGACCCCGAGAAGGACCCCGACGAGTTTATCTATCATGCCGTGTCGATCGTTTTTCCCGACGTGCGGGCCAAGCACTATATCGAATTTCGTGTGATGGACGCGGTGCCGCTGGCGCTTTCTCTCGCCTGTGTGGCATTGCTCCGGGGGATTTTATACAACGAAGACAATCTGAACACGCTGTCTGAGACCTATGCCGGTGTGACGGAAGAGGAGCTGCATGCCGTGCGGGAGGCTGCGCAGGAAGACGGATTCAAGACCCGCTATCTGGACCGTTCGATCACAAAACACGCGAAAGAGCTCCTGAAACTTGCGTCTGGCGCGCTGAAAAAAGAAGAACGCGAACTGCTGACGCCGCTTTCGATCTATGTGGAAAAACGCATGGCGCCGCGCGATATCTTCCAGCTCATTCAGACCACCGAAAGCCTCGAAGCCGCCGTGCGCACCTTTGCGGTAGAAAGGACCGATACCAAGTGAGTGTTTACAACAAAGAATATGTCGATGCATACATCGGGCTGATCCGCCGGGATCCGGCCCGCTATGCGAAAGATTATCAAGACTATGTACAAGCGATTGCCCGTTCACGGGCAATATACATGGGGGAACCCGTGCCCGGTCTGTATCAGGGCATTTTTTACGACCGGGACACCTTCTTGTCTTGGAAGCGGATTTCCGACACGATGATCTCCATCGGGGAGAAGATGACGAAGGCGTATCTTGCCGATCCGGACTACCGGGCGCTGTTTCCTTTTTCGGAAGCCATGGAAAAACTGATTCTCCATGATCCGGGGTATGACATGGCGGTCCCGATTGCCCGGTATGATCTGTTTTACGAAGACGAGAACCGGTTCATGTTTTGCGAATGCAATACCGACGGTTCGTCCGCGATGAACGAGGACAATGTGCTCGGTCAGCTGATGATGGAATCGGAAGGGTTTCGGGATTTTTCGGCGCAGTATGATCTGCACAACCGGGATTATTTTGAACCCTGGGTGGAAAAAAGCCTGGCTTTATACCGAAGCATCCAAGGCGAGAATCCGGAGACGCTGGCGATTGCTGACTTTAAAGAGAGCGGAACACCGTACGAATTTCTGGAATTTCAGGAGCGTTACGAAAAAAGAGGCATCCGCACTTTCCTGCCGGATATCCGGGAGCTCGACTTTCGGGACGGGGCGCTGTATTTCGGTGACGAGAAGATCGACATGGTGTATCGCCGCGTGACGACCTCGGAACTGGTGGAGAAGGCGACCGAAGCACAGGGGTTTATCGACGCGTATTATGCCAATGCCTTTGTGTGTATCGGATCGATGCGTTCGCAGGTCATCCACAACAAAAAGGCGTTTGCGATTCTGCATGATGAAGACTGGAAGCATCTGTTCAGCGAAGAAGAGAATGCATTTATCGAAAACCACATTCCCTATACCGGCAGTCTGAACGCGCAGACCAGAGATCATGTCCTGGAAAACAAGGACCGCTACATCATTAAACCGGCCGACTCCAGAGGTTCCGCAGGCGTGGCCGTGGGAGCGGACTGGTCGGCGGAGGAATTTGCGGAAAAGATCGACGCCCTGCTCGGCGGTCCTGCGATCTATCAGGATTATTATGTCGCCGAGCCGATGGATTTTGTGTATTTTGACGAGGACAGAAACTTTTCCGTGCAGCCGCTCGTTCCCCTGTACGGCATGTTTATCTATCTGGGGGAATTCGAAGGCGTGTATACGCGCGTCGGCGGCGAGCGGATTATCAGCGGCAAAACGAGTTATTTTGTCGCCCCGAATGTGGAGGTGCGTGCCCGTGGCGAAAGCGGCCATACTGATACTGAGTGACAAGGGTGCGCGCGGTGAACGACAGGATCTGTGCACCGGGATCCTGCAAAAGCATCTGGAGGCGGCCGGTCACGAGGTGATCGATGCGCGTCTGATCTCAGACGATTACGATGGCATTGTGGAGAATCTCACCGCACTTTGTGACACGGAGGGCGCCGAACTGATCCTGACTTCGGGCGGCACGGGACTCTCCGAACGGGATCACACCCCGGAGGCTACCCTGCAGGTGGCGACAAGAAACGTACCGGGGATTGCCGAAGCGATGCGTGCGTTTTCGATGCGATATACCGACCGCGCCATGCTTTCCCGGGCGGTGTCCGTTTTACGAAACCGCTGTCTGATCATCAATCTTCCGGGCAGTCCCAAGGCACTGGAAGAAACCCTGACGTTTGTACTCTCGCCTGTGAACCACGGTCTGGAGATCCTGCTCGGGCAGGCATCCGACTGTGCGCGTACGGGCGATCACAAATAGATTCCGATTGGAGGAGATAGGCCATGACCTTTACCCTGGACAAAGAAAAGAACCGGGAACAGCTGGAGGATTTTCAGCAGTTTCTCAACGAACAGAAAGGCAAGTCCGGCAATCTGATGGTGGTGCTGCACCGGGCTCAGCATGATTTCGGATTTATTCCGGCGGAGCTGCAGGAGATGATTACCGACACCCTGCGTATCCCGCGCGCGGAGATTTACGGCGTCATTACATTTTATTCGCAGTTCACCCTGATTCCGAAGGGCGAAATGCAGGTCGGCGTCTGCATGGGCACCGCTTGCTATGTCAAAAACGCGCAAAAGACACTGGAAGCCTTCGAACAGGAACTGGGCATCAAGGCCGGCGAAACCGCACCCGACGGATCCGCATCGATTACGGCCACACGCTGCCTCGGTGCCTGCGGACTGGCGCCAGTGGTTGCCATCAATGACAAAATCTTCGGCCATCTGCCGCCCGACGGCGTGGCGGGTGCCATTGAATCCTATCGCGCGGAGGTAGAAAAGAATGATTAAGACCAAAGAACAGCTCCACGAAATTCGGGAGAATATGAAACAGGCGATCGCGCTCAGAGAGGCGGAGCACGGCGGCGATGTCGAGCACAGCAGGTCCAGACTGCAGATGCTGATCTGCCGCGGAACCGGCTGTACATCTTCCCGTTCGGACGAGATTATGAAGCGTCTGGAAGAAGGGCTCAAACAAAGAGACATCGACGATGTCGAAGTGACGCTGGTCGGCTGCTTCGGTTTTTGCGGCGAAGGCCCGATCGTAAAGGTTATGCCCGACAATGTGTTTTATGTGCATGTGAAGCCGGAAGATGTCGACGAACTCATTGAATCGCATGTCATGAAGGGCGAGCATGTCGAGCATCTGCTGTTTACCGATCCGAAGACTGAAAAGAAAATTCACAATCACCATGATATGAGCTTCTACGAAAAACAGGAGCGGGTGGCGCTTCGCTACTGCGGCCTGATCGATCCCGAAAATGTGGAAGAATATATCGCCTACGGCGGCTACGAACCCCTGTTTGATTGCGTGACAAACAAGACACCGCAGGAAGTGATCCAGGTGATGAAGGATTCGCTTTTACGCGGACGCGGCGGCGCGGGCTTCCCGACCGGACGCAAATGGGAGAGCGCATTTGTCGTCAACGACTATCCGAAATACGTTATCTGCAACGGCGACGAAGGCGACCCGGGTGCGTTCATGGACCGCTCCATTCTCGAGGGCGACCCGCACAGCGTGCTGGAAGCCATGGCGATCTGCGGCTATGCGATCGGTTCCGACAAGGGTTACATATATGTGCGCGCGGAGTATCCGATCGCGATTCAGCGCTGCGAAACGGCGATTGCCCAGGCGAAGGAATACGGCCTGCTGGGCAGAAATATCTTCGGCACAGACTTCAATTTTGACATCGAGGTCCGCCTGGGAGCGGGCGCCTTTGTCTGCGGCGAAGGTACCGCGCTGATGGAATCCATCGAAGGCAAACGCGGCATGCCCCGCACCAAGATCCACCGCACGGCGGTGAAAGGTCTGTGGCAGAAGCCGACCGTCATCAACAATGTAGAGACATTCGCGAATGTACCGTATATATTCCAGCACGGCGCCGAACATTTCCGCGGCATCGGCACGGAAAAATCACCGGGAACCAAAGTGTTCGCACTCGGCGGAAAGATCAACAACAACGGACTGATCGAGGTGCCGATGGGCACCACCCTCAGAGAGATCATCGACGAGATCGGCGGCGGCGTGCCGAACGGCAAGGCGTTTAAGGCCGTGCAGACCGGCGGGCCATCCGGCGGCTGCATTCCTGCGGAACACCTGGACACCCCGGTCGACTTCGAGTCGCTCGGCGAGCTGGGCTCGATCATGGGTTCGGGCGGTATGGTTGTTTTGGATGAAGACAACTGCATGGTCGACGTTTCGCGCTTCTTCCTGGACTTCACGGTCGAAGAATCCTGCGGCAAATGTACGCCGTGCCGCGAAGGCACCAAGCGCATGCTGGAAACACTCGACCGCATCACCGAAGGCAAAGCCGAACCGGATGTGGTGGAGGAGCTTGAGGATCTGTCGCAGATGATTATCGACAGTTCGCTGTGCGGACTCGGACAGTCGGCTCCGAATCCCGTGCTTTCGACGATCCGCTTTTTCAGAAACGAATATGAGGCCCATGTCGAGGATCATTCGTGTCCGGCGGGCGCCTGCAAGGCACTCTCGAAAATCGTAATTACCGACAAGTGCATCGGCTGCACCAAGTGCGCCCGTGTCTGCCCGGTGTCGTGCATCGACGGCAAGGTCAAGGAACAGCACGTCATCCGGCAGGAAGACTGCATCAAATGCGAAACCTGCATCGGGGCCTGCCCGGTACAGGCGATCGTAAAACAATAGGGGGGAAGGATGGATATCAGACTGACGATTGACGGCAAAAGCGTGACGGTGCCCAAAGGAACCCCCGTCATTGAGGCCGCCAAGAAAATCGGCATCAAAATCCCGGCATTGTGCTATGACAAGAATCTGCAGATCGTAAGTTCGTGCAGACTGTGTCTGGTGGAAGTGGAAGGCGACCGGAAGCTGCAAACATCGTGTTCGCTGCTGGTCAGAGAAGGCATGGTCGTGCATACGATGACCGACCGGCTGGTCCGCATCCGAAAAGGACTGCTCCGGCTGCTTCTCGACAATCACCCGAATGACTGCCTGACCTGCCAGAAAGCGGGCGACTGCCTGCTGCAGCAGTATGCCTATGAATATGACGTTGCGTTTCGAACCCATGACGGCGCGCGCCGGGGAACGGAAGAGGCAAGATTTACGGATACGTCATCGCCGTTTATTCTGCGCGACGAAAGCAAGTGCATCCTGTGCGGAAAATGCGTCCGAACCTGCGGCGAGATTCTGGACCGGCAGGTGCTGAACTTTGCGGGCCGCGGCTTTGACACCCATATTTCGGCGGATGCTGATCAGACGCTCGAGGAATCGACCTGTGTGTCGTGCAACCGCTGTGTGACGGTGTGTCCGGTGGGCGCACTGATCGACCGGCCGGCCTACGAGGCGCGCCTGCGCGAATGGCAGGGCACGAAAAAAGGCGTGAAATGCCGCGCCTGCGACTACGGCTGCAATATGGAAGTGCACAAGGTCGGAAACCGCGTGGCCGTGCGTGCCAAGGACCCCGCCGGCGGACGCCCGCTGTGTCTCAGAGGCCGTCTGTTTACCATGGCCGAACATATGAAGAACCTTCCGAAACACACGTACAAGAAGGTGGAAACACCCGAAGGACGTCGTTTCGTACAAACATCCTGGCAGGAGGCATTGTCTTTGGATCAGGTGCTGGCAAATCTGCCGGATCCGGACGATGAATAAATCATGAAAATTACGATCAACGGCAGAGAGCGCGAGGTGGACCCCGCGCGCTCTCTGCTGGACATACTGGAGGCGGACGGAATTTCTGTTCCGACGCTTTGTTATGATTCGCGCATGAAACCGGAGGGCGCGTGCCGTCTGTGCGTGGTGGAGGATGTGAAGAAGAACAAACTGATCACAGCCTGCTCCACCTTTCCCGCAGAAGGCATGGTGATCGCATCGGATTCAGAGCGCGTACACAAATCGAGGCGGGCCACACTGGACCTGCTGTTTTCCAATCACCCGAACGACTGTCTGACCTGCGGCGCCTCGGGCGCCTGCAAACTGCAGGACTACTGCTACGAATACGGCGTGCTCGACGGGAGCTACCGGGAAGGCGTACAGCGGGTGGCGGAGATCGATACTTCGAACAAGTTCTATGACTACGATCCCTACAAATGTATTTTGTGCGGCAAATGCTACCGTATGTGCAGTGAAGTGCAGTGTACGGACGCGATCGGTCTGGCCGGCCGCGGATTTGAAACGAAGGTGGCGGTCCCCGGCGATGCCGGGCTGGCCAATTCCCGCTGCGTATCTTGCGGAAACTGCGTTGCCGTCTGCCCGACGGGCGCCCTGCTGCCTAAAAAGCAGAACTTCCGCTACTTTGAAGTAAAGCGCACGCGCACCACCTGTTCTTTCTGCGGCGTCGGCTGCCAGATGGATATTTTGACCAAAGGCGAGAAGATCGTCGGTGTCGAACCGCATTTCGGAAAGAAAGCCAATGACGGACTGCTGTGCGTCAAGGGACGCTTTTCGTGGCATTTCGTGCAGCACCCGGACCGGCTGACCCAGCCTCTGATTAAAGAAAACGGTGCGTTCCGCGAGGCCAGCTGGGAAGAGGCGCTGGATCTGGTCGCATCCAAAATGCAGACGGTGAAAGAAGAATCCGGACCCGACGCGGTGGCGGGATTTTCATCCGCGCGCTGCACCAACGAAGACAATTATCTGTTCCAGAAACTGCTTCGCGCAGGCGTCGGCACGAACAATGTCGATCACTGCGCCCGTCTCTGACACGCTTCCACGGTCGCAGGTCTTGCGACAACACTGGGAAGCGGGGCCATGACAAATACCAATGAGGAGATCATCGACTCCGACTGTCTGTTTGTCATCGGGTCCAACACGACGGAAAACCACCCCGTTTTGGGAACGCGCATGATCCGCGCGCACAGAAAAGGCGCAAAGCTTATTGTGGCGGATCCGCGCAGGATTCCTCTGGCCGATGAGGCGGATTTGTATCTGCCCGTGCGCCCGGGAACCAATATCGCACTGATTCACGCGATGTGTCATGTCATACTGGAAGAGGGACTGGAGGATCGCGCCTTTATGGAAGAGCGCACCGAAGGTTTCGAATTCCTGGAAGATACACTGAAAAAATACACGCCGGAATATGTGGCGCCGATCTGCGGTGTCCCGGCGGAAGATATCCGAAAAGCCGCCCGGATGTATGCGCAGGCCGATGCCGCGGGGATTTATTACGCGATGGGCATTACGCAGCATACGAAGGGAACGCACGGCGTCATGGCGCTGTCGAATCTGGCGCTTCTGACAGGAAACATCGGAAAATATGGCGCGGGGATCAATCCACTGCGCGGGCAGAACAATGTGCAGGGCGCCTGCGATATGGGCTGCCTGCCTTCCGACCTTCCGGGATATCAGAAGGTTGTGAAAGAACCCGTACTCGAAAAGTTCGAAGAAGCCTGGGGCAGAAAGCTCTCCGGCAAAGTCGGCCTGACGCTGTCTGAGATTATCGACGGACTGACCGACAAAAAAGTGCGCTTCCTGTATGTGTTCGGCGAAAACCCGGTCGTGTCGGATCCGGACACCACGCATGTGACCCATGCGCTGGAAGAGGCGGAGTTTGTCGTGGTTCAGGATATCTTTATGACCGAAACCGCCGAATTCGCGGACGTGATCCTGCCGGCCGCATCTTTCGCCGAAAAAGACGGAACCTTCACCAATACCGAACGCCGCGTGCAGCGGGTGCGCCGCGCCATTCGCCCGGTCGGAAACACGAAACCCGACTGGCAGATCTTTGCGGCCCTTTTAGAACGCCTCGGCGTGCCGGCCGAATACCGAAACGCGTCCGAAGTGTTTCAGGAGATTGCCTCGGTGACCCCGAGCTACGCCGGCATCAGCTACGCGCGGATCGAAGACGAAGGTCTGCAGTGGCCCTGTCCCACACAGGATCACCCGGGAACGCCGATTCTTCACGCAAAAGCCGTCGCCCGCGGGCGCGGACTCTTTGCCGATATGGAATACGAAGACCCGTTTGAACTGACCGACCGCGCGTATCCGTATGTGCTCACGACCGGACGCATACTGTACCATTATCACACACGGACCATGACCGGAAAAACCCGGGCGATCAATGAGATCGCGGGACCGGCCTATGTGGAGATACACCCCGAGGCCGCCAGCCGCTACGGCATTGCAAACGGCGATGCGGTGGAAGTCGCTTCGCGCAGAGGCGCGGTGGTGCTTGCGGCCCGTGTGACCGACCGGATTGAAGAGGAAGTCCTCTTTATCCCGTTCCACTACGCGCAGGGCGCCAATGTGCTGACGCACAACGCGCTGGATCCGATCGCCAAGATTCCGGAACTGAAAGTGGCGGCGGTGCGCATACGAAAAGCAGAACCGGCAGAACCTCAGCCGGAAAGGAGAACCGGATGAATCAGGAATATGCAAACATTTTGAAATTCGCAATGAAGATGGAAAAGGACGGCGCGCAGTTTTTCAGAGACTCCGCCGAACGTTTCCAGGACGGCACCACGAAAGGCCTGTTTGAACGTCTGGCCAAAGTGGAGGAATCCCATTACGACTATCTGGAACAAAAGCTCGGTGAATACACGGGCGGCACGCTCGACGGCAGCGAGAAAAATGAAGTCATGAACCGGCAGGAGCTGGACATCTTCGCCTCCAGAAAAGAGAGCGAAAATCTGGACACCACGCTGGTGGAGTCCGACACGCCCGACATCACGATCCTTCGCATGGCGTATCTGATCGAAAAAGACTTTGCGGAATTCTACGAAGAAATGCGCGATTATGTGGACGATGACAATCTGAAAGCGCTGTTTACCCAGCTTTCCGAATGGGAGAAGGGGCATGAGTCGCTGTTTAAGGCGGAGTACAAGCGCCTGATGAAAGAGTATATGTCCCTGCCCTGGGGCGGGTAGATGTTCGGCTCGGCGATCCTGCTCGCCGGCGGCAAGTCGGAGCGCATGGGCTTTGACAAGCAGGGGATCAGAAACAACGACGAGCTGCTGGTTTTGGAGACCATCCGCCGGCTTCGATCCGACTTCAGCGATATCATTGTCGTCACCCACAACAGCCGGTACTATCTCGGAGAAAACGTGCGCATCACAAAAGACCTGCTTCCGTCGACAGGCCCCCTGGCGGGTTTTCATGCCGGGCTGAGCCTGGCAAAGAGTGAATATGCCTTTGTGCTGGCGTGCGATATGCCGTACTATCACAGCGGCTATGCCGCATACTGCAAACAGCAGATTCGGCCGGGCGACAACGGGATTCTTACCTCCCTCGACACCGGCTGGATCGAGCCGTTTCACGCGTATTACAGCCGGCGGCTGATCACACCGATCGAACGGTATCTGGCAGCGGGGCGACGCAATATAAGGGATCTCGCGCTGGAAAACGGCGTGCAGTTTCTCCCGGAGTCCCATGCAAGAACATTCGACCCGACGCTTCGCATGTTTTCCAATCTGAACACAAGAGAAGAACTCGACGCCTTCCTTGCAGGCAACAAATAAAAACCGGCTTCGGCCGGTTTTTTTCGTCTGTCGGGGGCGTGTGGTGAATGCCTACAAAAAGGGTAAAAATACAAGGGTAAGCGATACGAACCCGAAAGGAGTCGAATATGACAAAGATATTGGGAAGTCCCGCAAGATACATTCAGGGACGCAAGGTACTGCAAAATATTGGGGAACATGTAGAGAAACTCGGAAAAAACGCGCTGGTGCTGATCAGTGAGGGCGGTTACAAACGGGTCGGAAACGACGTGGAAAAAGCGCTCGAAGACGCCGGTGTGCAATTCCATTTTGAATATCATCAGGGCGAGGCGAGCAAGAAGGAAATTGAACGCCTGTGCGAAATCGTCAAGGATAAGGAAGCGGATCTCGTGATCGGAATCGGCGGCGGAAAAATTCTGGATACGGCCAAGGCGGTTGCCTATTATGAAGACGTGCCGGTCGTTATCAGCCCGACGGCCGCATCGACCGACGCACCGACCAGCGCGCTGTCCGTAATCTACACCGATGACGGCGCGTTTGAAGAGTATCTGTTTTTACCGAAGAATCCGGATATGGTTCTGATGGATACGGAAGTGATTTCCAAGGCACCGATCCGTCTGTTTGTGGCCGGAATGGGCGATGCGCTCGCCACGTATTTTGAAGGACGTATGGCCGTGCAGGCCCGCGCGGAAAATATGGTGGGCGGACAGCCGACCCGTGCGGCCGTGGCGCTGACGGAACTCTGCTACGATATTCTGATGGAAGAGGGACGAAAAGCAAAACTCGCACTGGAGGCGGGTGCGCTTACGGAAGCCGTGGAACAGGTGGTGGAAGCGAACACGCTGCTTTCCGGTATCGGATTTGAATCGGCCGGCCTGTCGGCCGCGCATGCCGTACACAATGCTATGAGTGCCGTGGATACGGACGATGTGCTGCACGGCGAGATTGTTTCGTTCGGGGTCATCACCCAGCTGATGCTTGAAAACGCTCCGGAGGAAGAACTCGAAGAAGTGCTCGATTTCTGCCTGGATGTCGGGCTGCCGGTCTGCCTGGAGGATCTCGGGGTCACCGATCCTTCGGAAGAAGAGCTGCGAAAGGTGGCGGAGGCTGCCGCCGATCCGGAAGAAACGGCACAAAACATGCCGGTGACCGTCAATACGGATACCATGTATGCCGCCCTACTTGCGGCTGACGCCCTCGGACGCCGCGCCAAAGAAAACAGAAACGAAGCGTAGAGCCATTCGTTTCAGACACGAAGCGATTGCCGGTATTCCAAAAAGAATACCGGCTTTTTGTGCCGCAATGCGGGTATCAAAGGAACAGGGAGGGGATAGGATGGAACCTTTGGGAAAATATGTAAAAATCGAAGTGAATCTTCCGAAAGAGTATACGGATGCACTCCGCGAGGCCCTCAATGACGCGGGACTGCTGACCGAAGGCGCATATGATCATGTGCTGGGAATCCAGAGCGTCACGGGCTACTTGCGGCCGCTGGAAGGCGCCGATCCGCACGACGGAAACATCGGTGAGATCAGCTGCTAAACAGAGGCCAAGGTAGAGTTTCGCTGCCGGTGGGAGCAGATGCAGCGGGCGGCGGAGGTAATCCGCGCGGTGCATCCCTACGAAGAACCGCTGATTCAGGCCATACCGCTGATCGATCTGTAAAGAAGGGAGCCGCGCCGGTACATGCAAACGTGCCGGATCTTTATTGCAAACACGGGAACACACAACTGTGCTACAATAAAAGAGGAAATTGCACACAAACTGCTCGAAACGACTGGAAGGAGGAACTATGCAACTGAAACAACGGATATGGGTGGTCGGGCGATCGGGGCGGCTGGGTTCCGCGCTGGAGAGCATGATACTGCATCAGCCGGTTCGGTTTGAACTGTTTTCCACCGACGTCGATGATTTGGATATTTTGGATTCGGCTGCCGTGGAATGGTATGCGGACAGAAATCGTCCCGATATCATTGTCAATGTGGCCGCGTACAGTGATCGGGTCTGGTGCGAAGAACATGTGGAGGAAACTTACGCGCTGCACGCCATCGGCGCGCGCAATCTCGCGATTGCAGCCAATCAGATCGGAGCCAGGATCTTTTATCTGTCCACCGACTTTGTCTACGACGGCAAAAAGACGACGCCCTACACGGAATTCGACACGCCGAACCCACAGACCGTCTACGGGCTTTCCAAGCGCGCGGGGGAGATGTTCGTGCGCACGCACTGCAAGGAACACACGATTCTTCGCAGTTCCT
>ERZ1032871.94-NODE-94-length-13273-cov-9.894613_pt1 | contig 13273 bp, 8 predicted proteins | sample MGYA00519026_ERZ1032871 | MGnify/ENA primary metagenome ERZ1032871 (study PRJEB33719, sample SAMN04262510) | wastewater metagenome | biome: rural village; feature: composting latrine chamber; material: composting feces with ash | place: El Salvador | collected...
CTACTGCGAGGAAGGCCCGACGGTCACCTACGGCGGCCTCGACCGGGCGACGGGCGAGGTGACGCAGGGCGGGTACTCGCAGGAGATCGTCGTGCGGGAGGCCTTCGTCGTGCGCATCCCGGAGGGGCTCGACCCGGCGGCCGCCGCCCCGCTGCTGTGCGCGGGCATCACCACGTACTCGCCGCTGCGGCACTGGGGCGTGGGCCCAGGCACGCGGGTCGGCATCATCGGCATGGGCGGCCTCGGGCACGTCGGCGTGAAGATCGCCGCCGCGATGGGTGCGGAGGTCACCGTCTTCTCCCACTCGACGGCCAAGCGCGACGACGCCCTGCGCTTCGGCGCCGTCCGCCACATCTCCACCGCCGACGGCCCGCCCGAGGAACTGCACCGGCACTTCGACCTGCTGCTCAACACCGTCTCCGTCGACCTCGACACCGCCGCCTGCCTGGAACTGCTGCGTTTCGACGGCGCCCTCGTCCAGCTCGGACTTCCCGGCGCCCCGCTCGCCGCGCCGGTCCGCATGTTCACGCAGGCGCGCCGCTCGCTGAGCGGCTCCCTCGTCGGCGGCATCCGCGAAACCCAGGAGATGCTGGACTTCTGCGCCGCCCACGGCATCACCGCCGACATCGAGCTTATCGACGCCCCCTTCATCAACGAGGCCTACGACCGCACCATCGCCTCCGACGTCCGCTACCGCTTCGTCATCGACGCCGCCACCTTCTGATGAGCACCCCGCTGAGCTCCCGACCCCGCCTGTCCTCCCGCGGCTGGCGCTACGTCATCGGCCGGGTCCTGCGGGAGTTCTGGCTCGGCGGCGGCACCGACCTGGCGGCCAAACTCACCTTCTTCACCGTCCTCTCCTTCGCCCCGACCATCCTGGCCGTGTACTCTCTGGCCACCGTCGTGCTGGCCAACAACGCCGAACTCGTCGAGGACCTCACCGGGGACTTCATTGCCGGCTACATCCCCGGTGAGTACCAGGACACGGTGCGCGACATCATCGACATGGTCATCGGCTCGCAGACCGGCGGTGTCGTCGGCGTCATCGTCGGTGTGGCCATCGCCCTGTGGTCGGCGTCCGCCTACGTGCGCGCCTTCTCCCGCACGGCGAACACCGTCTACGACCAGATCGAGGGACGCTCCCTCATCCGCCTGTGGGGAACCATGTTCCTGCTGACGTTCGCGCTGCTCATCGGCATCGTCACCATTCTCGTCTCCGTGATGCTCAACGAGACGGTCGTCAACGCCACCCTCGGGCCCATCGCCGAGCCCCTCGGCCAGGGCGGCACCCTCGAGTTCCTCCTCGGGGCGTTCCTGCCCGTGTGGCGGTGGGTGAAGTGGCCGGTCATCTTCGGCATGGCCGCCATGCTCATCGCCGTGCTCTACTACTTCACCCCCAACGTGAAGCAGGCGCGCTTCCGCTGGCTGAGCATCGGCGCCTTCGTCGCCCTCGTCGGCCTGGCCCTGGTGAGCGGCGGATTCTGGCTCTACCTCTCCTACTTCTCCTCGCTGAGCTCCTACGGCGCGATCGGTACGATCCTGGCCCTCATGTTCGCCCTGTGGGGTGCCAACATGATGCTCGTCCTGGGCATGAAGGTCGACGCCGAGGTCGAACGCGCCCGCCAGCTCAAGGAGGGTCTGGAGTCCGAACGGGAGATCCAGCTCCCGCCGCGCGCCACCCGCCAGGTGGAGAAGCACGAGGCGATGCGGGAGAAGATGGAGTCCCGCGGCCGGGACCTGCGGGAACGCTACCTGGCGGACTAGCGCGGGTCACCGTTTTCCGGGAGCTACCTGCGGTTTCCCAATCTGAGCCACAGGCAAACAGTCAACCGGCCTGCGCCGATTACTCGGGATGCTGGTTCGGGCATGGAAGGCTCGGCTGGCTTGCATTGTTGTCTCCCAGCCGCTACTGTAACTGTCACACACACCGCACCCTCTCGCAATGAAAATTGTGATGGTGCGGTTTTCTTTCTTTTTTGGAGGGTGGAAATGTGAAACGGCAGTACGAGAAGCCGCACCTTTCTTATGAGCATCAACTACGGCAGCTGGAAGAGCGTGGCCTGGCAGTGGCCGAAAATCAGCGCGGAATTGAAGTTCTGAAGAGCGTCGGTTACTACCGCCTTTCCGCCTACTGGTATCCGTTGAGGGCCATGAAGCCCGGCAGTGCGAGAACTACTCAGTGGAATTACCGCTTTGATCATTTTCGACCAGGTCATTCCCTTGAGGAGGTGATAGATCTTTACGAATTCGACGCCAGATTACGGGCTCTCACCTTCGAAGCCTTGCAAATCGTCGAGATAGCGTTTAGGGCGGCGATTGCTTATTATGCGGGCAAGGAAGACAAGTACATTCACCTCCAAAGAGGAATGCTAGACGAGAAGAAGTGTTCCTTTGTGCCGAAGTATCGCGATAAGGATTCCTACTCCCTGTGGCACATTCAGTACAAGAAGCAGTTGGCAAGGGCGAGGGGAGAGGATTTCATAAGACATCATATTGAGCGGTATGGAAGCAAGCTGCCGATTTGGATAGCGACTGAGTTCCTCGATTTTGGTAGCATGACCATGCTTTTTAGCTACCTACCTCGGAATATCAAGAACGAGATCTCGCCGAGTTTTGGTGTGTTGCAAGGTGACTCCCTCGCCAGCTGGATGAGAAATCTCAATTATGTCAGAAATATTGTTGCCCACCACTCCCGTCTTTGGAACAAGTTCATGGTGACGAGGTTGGTGCAGCCGGACCGGGCGATCGTGGATCCAGGCCTATATCATCTGGCAGATTCAGTCGATAAAGATATCTTCAGCAAGATCTATCCGTCGCTTGCGGTTATCGCTTACATGCTGTCATTTATTGAGCCGGCGAATGATTGGCGTTACCGTATGGTCTCGCTGATTGGGAGTTTTCCAGAGGTGGAGGGCTTGAATCCTGTCGCTCTCATGGGGTTTCCAAACAACTGGGAATCCTTGGGTATCTGGAAGACTGACGTCGCTCTTGTCAATGGGGCAGCTATCCCCCCGTGGTACAGCTGATCGACGGCCATACCACGTCAACAGGGCGGTCCCGTCACACGACCTAGGATCGGGCGCGCAGGAAGTCGGCCACGTCGGCGATCTTCTGCCGCGCCACCTCCGGGGTGGACACGCGGTGGCGCGAGACGTACTCGCGGACCTCGTGGTCCCCGGTCTCCGGGCGGGTGGCGATCTCATCCTGCAGGGCGACCTGCACGAGGGTGGGCGGCCAGTTCTCCGGGGCGGGCACGGACTGGTCGGCGCGGATCTCGTCGGGGAGGCCGGCGACGCTGCCGAGGTCCGGGAAGGTGAGCACGAGGGCGTCGAAAAGCGAGGCGTTCATCGCCGCCAGCGCCGCACCGGAGGAGTACCCCCAGCCCGTGATCGAGCAGGCGTTGTGGTGCTTGGCGTAGCCGACGGCCTGGCGCACCAGGGCGTTCATCTCGGCGACGGTGCTCTGTGGGGCGAGCGGGTAGTCGAGGTCGAGGATGACCGTGCCGGAACGCTGCGCCGCAGCCGCCACCTCCGGACGCCACGACATCTCCAGCGCGTTGCCCGAGCCCCGCCACCAGCCGCCGGAGTGGAAACTGATGGCCCACGCGCCGGTCGGCTCGGAGGGGGTGAAGAGGCGGCCGGCGACCTCCGGGACCTCGGAGACCTCGATGCCCTCGGCCCACACGACACCCGGCATGGAGTGGTCGAGGCCGGAACCGAGCATGAGCATCGCGGCATGCGTGGTGCGGTCGGGCAGGCGGGCGATGTAGTTGTCCGCCGGATCCGGGTCCCCGTCCCCGCCCTTCCACGGCGGGGTGAAGTCGGGCAGCTCGTAATGCGCGTCGATGTAGGAGTACAGCTGCTCCAGCTGCTCCTCCGCGGGCATCTCCCGGTCGACGCCGCCGATCTGGAACTCGGCGCGGAACTTCTCTTCCTGCAACTCTTCGGGTGTCTTCTCTGTGTTGTCAGCGGTCATGGGGGCCAGCCTAGTGCGCGGAGCCTCCCGCGTGGCGGCGTTCGGTACTACGCTGGTGACAAGAGCTTATCGAGACAAGAGGAGCCCCACCGTGAGCGGCGAAGCACTGATCTACGACGCAGAACTCAACCCGACGAAGGATGACATCGCGGCTCGTTACGCGGGCATCGTCACCCTCCTGGGCAGCTACCGCCTGGTGGACCCGGAGGAGGAGGTCGGCATCGAGATCCTCATCGGCACGGACCTCGACGGCCGCGGGGTGCAGCTCCCGCTGACCTACCGCCCCGGCGAGCTCGACCCCGAACACACGCTCGTCGAGATGGACCACAGCGTGCTCGGTCGCCGCTGGGTGTCCAACGCCCTGGGTGATCCGGTGGCCGTGAAGCAGCTCATCCGGACCATCCTCGAGGGCGATGACGGCGCGACCCGGTCCGACGGTGTCCCCGCCGCCCTCGACATCCGCGGTTCGGGCAAGGAGGAGAAGGTCGAGATCACCGACCTGGTGCTCACCGAGGTGACCCGTCAGCGGGCGGTCGGTTACGCGATGTTCGACGGCCGGCAGCGCAATTTCCAGCTCATCGTCCCGCACCTGCTGCGCCGCCTCAACCTCACCGGCGTCGACGCCAACACCGCCCGCCTGCACCTGGTGGGGTGGCTGCCGTCCATGCCGGAGAAGCAGCGCGTGTGCGCGGAGCTCAGCGTCCGCGACTAGGGGTGCTGCAACTTCTCTCCTGAACGGCGCTCAATTTCTGCATTTGCGCTGTTCAGGAGATGTATCTATGTCAGCTTCTGCAGGGCGGGCCTACCAGATGGTCACCCGCTCCTCGGGGCGGATCCACATGCCGGAATCCTCGGTGACCTCGGGGAACGCCTCGTAGAACTCGTCGATGTTGGCGGCGATGACGTTGCAGCGGAACTCGGCGGGGGAGTGGGGGTCGATCGCCAGGTACTGCTGCGCCTGCTCGGGGCGGATGGCGGTGCGCCACACCCGCGCCCAGGACAGGAAGAGGCGCTGGAGCCCGGTGAACTCGCGGCCGGCGAGATCCGGGTCGGCGTCCTCGGCCTCGAAGACGGCGACGGGGGAGGAGTCGAAGTCGAGGCCGCGATCGGCGAGGTAGCGTCGGTAAGCGATGACCGCGATGCCGAGTCCGCCCAGGTCACCGATGTTCTCGCCGAGGGTGAACTCGCCGTTGACGCCCTCGGACTCGATGCCGGCGTCGCGCAGCACGGAGGGGATGAGGCCGGTGAACTGGCCGACGAGCTTGTCGGTGAGCTCGGTGAATGCCTGGCGGTCGGCGTCGGTCCACCAGGAGCGCAGGTTGCCCTGGCCGTCGTACTGGGAGCCCTGGTCATCGAAGCCGTGGCCGATCTCGTGGCCGATGACGGCACCGATGGCGCCGAAGTTCTCGGCGGCGTCCATGTCGGGGGAGTAGAAGGGGGCGCGGAGGATGGCGGCGGGGAAGGTGATGTCGTTGACCACCGGGTTGTAGAACGCGTTGACGGTCTGCGGGGTGGAGAACCACTCGTCACGATCCGCCGGCTTCCCGATCTTGTTCAGCTCGTAGTCCTGCAGGAACGCCGAGGCCTGGCGCACATTGTCCAGCAGGGAGGCTCCGTCGGCGGAGAAATCGAGGCCCTCGTAGGAACGCCACACGTCCGGGTAGCCGATCTTCGCCTTGAACTGGTCGAGCTTCTCCAGCGCGCGCTCGCGGGTCTCGGCGGTCATCCACGGCAGCTGCGAGATGCGCTCGCGGTAGGCCTCGACGAGGTAGTCGACGAGCTCGAGCATCTCGGCCTTGGAGGACTCCGGGAAGTGCTTCTCGACGAAGATGCGGCCCACCTCCTGCCCGACGAGGGACTCCACCAGGCCGACGCCGCGCTTCCAACGGTCACGCTGCTGCGTCGCACCGGAGAGCAGGGTGCCGTAGAACTCGAAGTTCTTCGCCCCGACCTCCTCCGGCAGGACCCCCGCGCGGGAGCGGAGGATGTGCCACGTGGCCCACAGCTGCCAGTCGGCGAGGCGGTCGTCGGTGAGCAGGCCGGCGAGGTGGGTGACGTAGGAGGGCATCATCGACACGAGGCGCTGCGCGGGCAGGCCGGTGCCGGTGAGCAGGCTGCGGATCACGGCGGGCAGGGAGTCGAACTCGGTCGGGTTGTAGGTCTTCACCGCGTCGCGGGTGGCCACCACGTCCCAGTGGCCGGCGGCGATCTCGGTCTCCAGGGCGACGATGCGCTCGGTGGCGATCTCCGGGGTCAGGCCGAAGAGGCGGGCCGGGTCGAGGAAGCGCAGCATGTCGGCGACGTGACGTCGATAAGCTGCGACGACGGTGGCGTGCTGCGGCTCGCGGTAGTACGCCTCGTCGGGCAGGCCGAGGCCGGACTGGATGAGGTAGGCGACGGCGTCCTCGGAGTCGGAGTCCTTCTCCACCCAGAAGGTGAGGGGCGCGGCGACGCCGAGACGCTCCAGCTCACCGAGGCGGGCGGCGAAGCTCGCGGCGTCGCGGATGCTGAGCAGGTCGAGGTCGGCGTCGAGCGGGGCCATGCCCGCGGCGTTGACCCCCGCGACGTCCATGAAGGAGCGGAACAGGGTGCCGGCGCGGCCGGTGTCGGCCTCGACGATGTCGCGGACGTCGGCCTCCGCGTCATCACGCAGCTTGTGGAAGGTCCCGTCGACCCCGCGGTCCTCCGGAATCACGTGGGTGGCGAGCCAGGGGCCGTTGACGTAGGCGTAGAGGTCATTCATGTCCCCAACTCTAGGTGAGACGCGGGGCATTAGTCTTGGGTCTCATGACCCAGTATCGCCTGCAACCCACCGCCGACCGGAGGTGGTGGCTCACGCTGTTCGGTGTGACCGCCGTCGTGCTCGCCCTCCCGGCCCTCCTGCTTCCCGTCGTGCCGGTGCGGGCGGTCTCCGACCGGGTCGTCCTCGGTTCGCAGGAGGGGTGGAACATCCCGCTCGACATGTCGTGCCGCCCGTCCACCGACGCGCTCATGGAGGGCTGGCGCTGCGGCGACGTCCTCGCGCAGACGATGAACGTCGAGGGCGGGACCGACCCGGACCGCACCCTGCGCCGCATGATGCGGGCCATGGCATTCGTGCCCCCGCCGGCGGACGCGGAGATCCTCCGGGAGGGCCCGGCCCGCATGATCATCGACGACTCCACCCGCTCCGTCGGCATGTCGCTCGAGGGCAGCGGGGAGAACGAGGGGCTGACCATGGTCGTCGTCCTCACCGGCCCGGGCGGGCAGGTCGCGCCCATGGCGGACACGGTGTGGCAGGAGTACACCGGTCGGGAGCTGCCGGAGATCGTGCAGGAGGCCATCCAGGCCCCGTCGTACGGTGGCGGCGGGGGCCTGCGCATTCCCTTCGAACCCCAGGTGGTGCCGGCATGAGCAGGCTGTTCCGCGCGTCCCTCATCGCGCTGACCGTCATCGGTGTCCCGGTGCTGCTGTACTTCATGGGCACCAACTTCCTCATCTCCTGGGTCGGGGCGCTGCTGGGTGTCGGCCTCGGCGCCCTCTACCTGGTGCTGGTGCTGTGGCTGTTCAGCCGCTCCCCGATGTGGCCGGGGCGCGACGGCGCCGGTTGGAAGTGGGTGGCCGGCTCGCTGCTGTGGGGCGGGGGAGTGAGCTTCGCGCTGGTCATGATCGGCGGCCTGCCCATCATGGCCCTCACCGAGAGGCTCGGCTGGAAGATCGTGTCCGCGTCCTTCGGTGGGGCCTACCCGGAGGAGATCTCCAAGGTGCTCGGCGTGGGCGTCATCCTCTTCGCGTTCCGCGGGCTCAACCGCCCGTGGCACGGGCTCATGACGGGCGCGCTCATCGGCCTCGGCTTCGAGGTGACGGAGAACATCATGTACGGCGCGTTCGGGGCGCTGCTCGACCCGAACACGGACCTGTCCGGCAGCCTCGACGTGTGGGGTGTGCGCGTGTTCGCGGGCCCGGGTCTGCACATCGTCTTCTCCGCGCTGGCGGGGTGGGGGTTGGGCCTGGCGGTGTTCGTGGCCGGGCGCTCGCGGGCGTGGCGGTTCGGGGTGGCCGGGTGGTGGTTGTTCGTCGCGTTCGCGCTCCACTTCGCGTGGAACCTCCTGTGGCCGCGGGAGGCGTGGCTCATCGCCAACTATCTGGTCGTCTCCACGGTGATGTATCCGCTGGTCATCGTCGTGTGGGTGCGGGCGCACCGGATGGCGAAGGCGGACACCTCCTACGCCTATTCGCCGGCCCCGGTGACCACCGTGCACACTGTGGCATAGTTCACACTCGCGCTATTACCTATTGCGCGACAGGCTTTCTCGGTGTTTTCTGTAGATCGACAGACAGAAAGAGCGAGGAGGCACCATGGCACCCACCACACCCACGCGCACGCCCACCCGCCGGGGGCTCTACGACCCCGCCCACGAGCATGACGCCTGCGGCGTCGGCTTCGTCGCGGACCTGCACGGGCGGGCGTCGCGAAGCATCGTGGACCGGGGCCTGAAGATCCTGGCCAACATCGACCACCGCGGCGCCGCCGGAGCCGACCCGGACACCGGTGACGGCACCGGCATGCTCCTCCAGATCCCCGACGCCTTCTACCGCGAGGTCGTCGGCTTCGAGTTGCCCGCCGCCGGCCACTACGCCACCGGCATCGCCTTCCTGCCCACCCGCCGCATGGACCTTCTCGACGCCCGCCGCGAGATCGAGGACATCGCCCGCGAGGAGGGCGCCGAGGTCCTCGGCTGGCGCGAGGTGCCCGTCGACCCCCGCGGCCTGGGCACCGCCGCCCGCGAGGCCATGCCGCGTTTCCACCAGCCCTTCCTCGTCGCGGAGGGGAAGTCAGGCCTCGAGCTCGACCGCGTCATGTTCTTCGTGCGCAAGCGCTGCGAGCGCGAACTGGGCACCAAGCACGGCGAGAACACCGTCTACTTCCCGTCCCTGTCGGCACGCACCATCGTGTACAAGGGTATGCTCACCACCCCGCAGCTCGGGCGCTTCTACCTCGACCTCGCCGACCGCCGCCTCACCTCGGCCATCGCCCTGGTGCACTCGCGCTTCTCCACCAACACATTCCCGTCGTGGCCGCTGGCGCACCCCTACCGGCTGGTCGCCCACAACGGTGAGATCAACACCGTCACCGGTAACGAGAACTGGATGCGCGCCCGCGAGGCCCTCATCAACTCGGAGGCCCTCGGCCCCCTCGAGCGCATCCTGCCGGTGTGCACCCCCGGCGCCTCCGACACCGCGCGTTTCGACGAGGCCCTCGAGCTCCTCCACCTCGGCGGCTACTCCCTGCCGCACGCCGTCGCCATGATGATCCCGCAGGCCTGGGAGCACAACCCCACCATCGACCCCGAGCTGCGCGACTTCTACGAGTACCACTCCTGCCTCATGGAGCCCTGGGACGGCCCGGCGGCCGTCGCCTTCACCGACGGCCAGCTCGTCGGCGCCGTCCTCGACCGCAACGGCCTGCGGCCGGGACGCATCTGGGTCACCTCCGACGACACCGTCATCATGGCCTCCGAGGCCGGCGTCGTCCCCGTCGAGCCGAAGGACGTGGTCAAGCGCACCCGCGTCGAGCCGGGCCGCATGTTCCTCGTCGACACCGCCGCCGGGCGCATCATCCCCGACGAGGAGATCAAGGCCCGCCTCGCCGCCACCGCCGACTACCGCACGTGGATCGCCGAGAACTTCGTGCCGCTGGCCGACCTGCCGCAGACCCGCTACGAATACATGCCGCACGAGCGCGCGGTCCTGCGCCAGCGCGTCTTCGGCATCACCGAGGAGGACGTCGAGCTCATCATCGCCCCGATGGCCCTCCACTCCGCCGAGGCCCTCGGCTCGATGGGTTCCGACACCCCCATCGCCGCCCTCTCCCAGCGCCCGCGGATGCTCTACGACTTCTTCTCGCAGCGCTTCGCCCAGGTGACCAATCCGCCGCTCGACGCCATCCGCGAGAAGCCCGTCACCTCCATGGACACCCTCCTCGGCGCCCAGTCGGATGTGCTCCACCCCGGCCCGGAGGCGGCCCGCCGCATCCGCATCGACGGCCCCGTCCTGGACAACCACGACCTGGCCACTCTCATCCACGCCGACGACCACGGCGAGTGGTCCTCCTTCCACGCCGCCGTCATCTCCGGCCTCTACCCCGTCGCCCACCACGGCTTCGGCATGCGCGAGGCCATCGACCGCGTCCTCCGCGAGGTGGACAACGCCATCGCTGGCGGGGCCTCCCTCATCGTCCTCTCCGACCGCGATTCCGACGAGCGCTTCGCCCCCATCCCGTCCCTGCTGCTCACCTCGGCCGTCCACCAGCACCTGGTCACCGAGCGCACCCGCACCCGCTGCTCGCTCATCATCGAGTCCGGCGACGCCCGCGAGGTCCACCACCTGGCCATGCTCGTCGCCTTCGGTGCCGACGCCGTCAACCCGTACATGGCCTTCGAGACCATCGACGAGCTGCGCATGGTCGGCCAGCTCGGCGACCTCACCCTCGACGAGGCCTGCACCAACTACGTCACCGCCGCCACCTCCGGCGTGCTCAAGGTCATGTCCAAGATGGGCATCGCCACCGTCGCCTCCTACCGCGGCGCCCAGCTCGCCGACGTCACCGGCCTGTCCCAGGAGCTTCTCGACGCCCACTTCGGCGGCCTCCCCTCACCCATCGCGGGTGTCGGCCTCGACGAGCTCGCCGCCGACGTCGCCGCCCGCCACCGCTCCGCCTTCCTCCCGCGCCCCGAGGAGCTCGCCCACCGCGACCTCGACCTCGGCGGCGAGTACAAGTGGCGCCGCGAGGGCGAGTACCACCTGTTCAACCCGGAGACCATCTTCAAGCTCCAGCACGCCACCCGCACCGGCCAGTACGCGATCTTCCGCGACTACACCCGCGCCGTCGACGACCAGTCCACCCGCCTGGCCACCCTGCGCGGCATGCTCGAGTTCGCCTCCGACCGCCCGCCGGTCCCGCTCGACGAGGTCGAGCCCGTCCCCTCCATCGTCGCCCGCTTCTCGACGGGCGCCATGTCCTACGGCTCCATCTCCGCCGAGGCCCACGAGACGCTGGCCATCGCCATGAACCGGCTCGGCGCGATGTCCAACTCCGGTGAGGGTGGCGAGGACCCGGCCCGCTTCGACCGCGACCGGAGCGGCGACTGGAGGCGCTCCGCCATCAAGCAGGTCGCATCGGGTCGCTTCGGCGTGACCAGCCACTACCTCAACAACTGCACCGACATCCAGATCAAGATGGCCCAGGGCGCCAAGCCCGGCGAGGGCGGCCAGCTGCCCCCGGAGAAGGTGTACCCGTGGATCGCCGAGGTGCGCATCACCACCCCGCACGTCGGGCTCATCTCCCCGCCGCCGCACCACGACATCTACTCCATCGAGGACCTCGCCCAGCTCATCTTCGACCTGCGCAACGCCAACCCGGACGCCCGCATCCACGTCAAGCTCGTCGCCGAGCAGGGCGTGGGCACCGTCGCGGCCGGCGTGGCCAAGGCCCACTCCGACGTCATCCTCATCTCCGGGCACGACGGCGGCACCGGCGCCTCCCCGCTCACCAGCCTCAAGCACGCCGGCGGCCCGTGGGAGCTCGGCCTCGCCGAGACCCAGCAGACCCTGCTGCTCAACGGCCTGCGCGACCGCGTCCGCGTGCAATGCGACGGCCAGCTCAAGACCGGCCGCGACGTCATCGTCGCCGCCCTGCTCGGCGCGGAGGAGTTCGGCTTCGCCACCGCCCCGCTCGTCGTCGAGGGCTGCATCATGATGCGCGTCTGCCATCTCGACACCTGCCCCGTCGGCATCGCCACCCAGAACCCGGACCTGCGCGCGAAGTACACCGGCCGCGCCGAGCACGTGGTCAACTTCTTCACCTTCCTCGCCGAGGAGGTCCGCGAATACCTCGCCGAGCTGGGCTTCCGCACCCTCGACGAGGCCATCGGCCAGGCCCACCTCCTGCGCCAGCGCACCGACGAGGAGTTCGTCACCGCCCACCCGCGCGCCGCCCAGCTCGACCTCAGCCCCGTCCTCGACATGCCCGCCGGCACCCCGCGCCAGACCACCACCCAGGACACCGGACTGCGCGGCGTCTTCGACGAGCGCATCCTCTTCGACGCCGAGGAGACCATCGAGGCCGCCGCCCGGGGCGTCGCGAAGCACATCGACCTGAGCTACCCGATCACCAACATCGACCGCACCGTCGGCACCCTCACCGGCTCCCGCATCACCCGCGCCGCCGGGCGGGCGGCCCTGCCCGCTGACACCGTCCGCGTCACCCTCACCGGCTCCGCCGGCAACTCCGCCGGTGCCTTCATCCCGGCGGGCCTCACCCTCAACCTCGTCGGCGACGCCAACGACTTCCTGGGCAAGGGCCTGTCCGGCGGCCGCATCATCCTCAGCCCCCACCCGGAGGCCCCGCCGCAGCTCACCGGCGACCAGCCCGACATCATCGCCGGCAACGTCATCGGCTTCGGCGCCACCTCCGGGGAGATCCACATCCGGGGTGCCGTCGGCGAGCGCTTCTGCGTCCGCAACTCCGGTGCTGTGGCCGTTGTCGAGGGCATCGGCAACCACGGCTGCGAGTACATGACCGGCGGCCGGGTCGTCGTCCTCGGCGAGGTCGGCGACAACTTCGGCGCCGGCATGTCCGGCGGCATCGCCTACCTCGCCCCCGTGGGCGACCTCGACCGGAAGGTGAACCCGGGCCTCGTCGACGTCGAGAAGCTCTCCGCGGAGGACCTCGCCTTCCTCGAGGAGACCATCGACCGGCACCGCCGCCTCACCGGGTCCACCACCCCCTGGCAGGCCCGTGACCTGGTCAAGATCATGCCCCGCGACTACAAGCGCGCACTCACCCAGCAGAAGGAGGTTGCCCACCATGGCTGACCCGCACGGCTTCCAGAAGTACCCCCGCACCGAACTCCCGCACCGCCCCGTCCCGCTGCGCCTGCTGGACTGGAACGAGGTCACCGAACTCGGCGACGTCACGCAGCAGGCCGCCCGCTGCATGGACTGCGGCGTGCCGTTCTGCCACTCCGGCTGCCCGCTGGGCAACATCATCCCCGAGTGGAACGACCTCGTCCGCCAGGGCCGCTGGCGCGAGGCGTGGGACCGCCTCCACGCCACCAACAACTTCCCCGAATTCACCGGTCGCGTCTGCCCCGCCCCCTGCGAGGGTGCCTGCGTGCTCGCCATCAACGACGACGCCGTGGCCATCAAGGACGTCGAGGTCGCCATCGCCGAGCACGGTTTCGCGCAGGGCTGGGCCGAGCCCGTCAGGCCGTCGTTCAGCACGGGCATGCGCGTCGCCGTCGTCGGCTCCGGGCCC
>ERZ1032871.95-NODE-95-length-13098-cov-10.511385_pt1 | contig 13098 bp, 14 predicted proteins | sample MGYA00519026_ERZ1032871 | MGnify/ENA primary metagenome ERZ1032871 (study PRJEB33719, sample SAMN04262510) | wastewater metagenome | biome: rural village; feature: composting latrine chamber; material: composting feces with ash | place: El Salvador | collected...
GGCGAACTTGAACGTCTGGGGTGGCACCGGCAGCGGGATGTGGCCGGCCCTGCGGATCGCCTGGGTCAGCGTGAGGACGCCGTCGGCCGCGATGTTGAACGTGCCCGGCGCCGCACCCAGGGTGGCGTGCAGCAACGCGTCCAGTGCGTCCTGCGGGTGCAGCAGCTGGATGCGCGGGTCGAAGCCCGCCACGATCGGCGCCACCGACGGCAGCAGCAGTTCACCCAGCACGGTCGGTTCGGGTAGACCGAGGATGGCGGGGATGCGCAGGATCGTCACGTCGATATCCGGCCGTTTGCGGGACATTCCCCGCACGTATCCCTCGACGGAGAGGTGATCCAGGGGGATGCCGCCGCTGGGCTGGCGGCGGGCGGCCATGTCCTCGGTGAACATGGCCGGGTCCGCTCCCGAGGAGCCGTAGACGGTGGTGGAGGAGATCAGGACGAACCGCTTGACCGTCGCGGCCCGTCCGCAGGCCGCGATGACGTGCATCGAGCCCATGATGTTGGATTCCTTGACGGCCGCACGGCCGCCCGGGGCGAAGTCGGTGTGGAACAGTCCGGCGTGGACCACGGTGTCGATCTCCGCCTCGCGCAGGATGCCCGGCAGCCGCGGGGACTGCGGGTCCAGCCGGACGAACTCGGCGTCACGCATGCGCCGGCGATGTTGCGGCGACGGCTTGACGGAGTCGATGGCCAACACGCGCTCAACGGATTCGTTCCGGAGCAGCATCCCCACCAGGTGCGCGCCGAGGTAGCGGCTGCCGCCGACGACCGCGACGGCGCGCGCCGGCGGACTGGTGGGAGCATCGGTGTTCACCTGCCCGAGTCTAGCCGCGCACCCCCTGTTCACGGTGCCGGGTCCTGCCCGGAATACACCGATGCCCGCCACCATGAGGCGACGGGCATCCGCTACAGGCGTGAGTTCGGGCGCTACCTGGGCGCCGCCGAACTCACTTACCGAGTTTGCGGCGCTGCACGAGGGTCCGGCGAAGCATCTTGCGGTGCTTCTTCTTGGACATGCGCTTGCGGCGCTTCTTGATGACAGAACCCATGGGGTCTCCTCAGATAGTTGAGTGAGTACGTACGTAACCTGCCGACTTCTCCTCGAGGTGCACTCTCGACCGCACTGGCTGCGCGGGAAGGTACCGTCGGCACGAATGCGGTCCATCATACCGGGGCCCTGCCAACCGACCAAAAAAGCCTGCGGCGCCGGGCACTCTGGTGGAGTGACCGGCGCCGCAGGAACGTAGACGGGCTAACCGACCTCGTAGTACGAGGAGTCGAGGTAATCGTTGACCGCCTTCTCGTGAACACGGAAGGAGCGGCCCACGCGAACCGCCGGCAGGTCACCGGAGTGAACCAGCCGGTAGACGGTCATCTTGGAAACGCGCATGATCTCCGCGACTTCCGCGACCGTCAGAAAAGTGCCCTTGTCTGCATTAGTCATATTTCATTCAACCCTTCAGCATGTGGCGCGCTGCAGGCTTCCCCTCCCGCAGGACGGACACGCACGTGCTTGGACAAGCTTAGCGTGAATTGTGTGACTGCTGCGACTTAAGTGCCCGATTTTTTGTGAGTTTTTCCGTCAGGGGGTGCCACCGAGCTCCGCGGAGCGGCGCGCGCACGCCTCCGTCGCCCGGAAGAAGGCCCCGCGAATTCCGGATTCCTCCAGCTCACGCAGGGCGGCGACCGTGGTGCCCGCCGGGGAGGACACGTTGGCACGCAGGGTGGCCGGATCCTGCCCGGATTCCGACAACATGATGCCCGCACCCGCCGCGGACGTCACCACGAGCTTCTCCGCGACGTCGCGGGTGAGTCCGAGGGAGACGCCGGCGTCGATAAGCGATTCGGCGACGAGGAAGAAATAGGCGGGCGACGAGCCCGCCAGGGCGGTGACGGCGTCCATGTCAGACTCCGAGACCGGCATGACCTCACCGACGACCGACAGCAGCTCCGTGACCTGCTCCAGCTGCTCCTCGGTGACGAAGCGCCCCGTGGCCACCGCATTCATGCCGCGGCCCACGAGCATGGGGGTGTTCGGCATGACACGCACCACCGGCGTGCCGGCGACAACGGCGTCCTCCATTGCGGACAGCGGGATGCCCGCCGCCATCGACACGAGCACCGTCGTGACGTCATTCTCCTCGAGTGCCCCGCTGATCTCCCCCAGCACATCGACGATCATCTTCGGCTTCACGCACAGGAACACCACGTCGGCGTCCTCGGCGGCCTGCCGGTTGTCGGTGCTGTCGCGCACGCCGTAGCGCTCGCGCAGCTCCTCACCGCGCTCCGGGCGGCGGCCCGTGACCGTGATCGACTGCGGATCGACATCCGCGTTGACAAGACCCGAGATCAGCGCCTCGCCGATCTTGCCTCCTCCGATAACCACAATTTTCGTCATGGCTCCCAGAGTGCCACATCAGGTCAGAGGAGCACGACCGCCAGCGGTCCGAACGTCATGACGATGCCCACCAGCGCCGCCAGGAACATCGACAACCCGTCGTTCGCGGTGCGCAGCGCCTTGACCACGGCCACCATGCCGACGGTCACCAGGATCGCCAGGCCCGCCACGATCGGGCGCGACAGGTTGTCCCACAGCATCTCGAAGCCCTTGAACACCACGACACCGAGCACCACACCGATGATCGTCATGAGGACGACACCGGTGATGGAGGTCTTCTCCTCCGGCTCATCGACAGTGTCGACGCTCTCCTCCTCGACGACCGGGATCTCCCCGGTCTCCGGATCAGGCCCAGGCTCAGGCTGGGGTTCGGCCGGCTTCTCCACCGTGGCGGCCGGAGCCATCTTCGGCTCCTGCTTCTCCGGCTGCGGCGTGACCTTCTCCAGGACCGCGGTCTCGTCGGTCGCCGGGGTCGACTTCTCCGCCTTTTCGGCCTTCTCGGTCCTGAGCTTCGGCTCCTCGGACTCGACGGGCGCGGGCGGCGCGTCGATCGGCACCGAGGAGTGCTTCGACTCGGCGGGCTTCTCCTTGACGGCCGGAATGGAACCGGTGAGCTCGGCGACGGAGATGCCGCCCTCCTCCAGGCTGCGGCGACGGCGGCGGCGCGGTGTCTCTCCACCTCCGGTCTCGCGGCCGGCGCGGGCCAGCAGCTCGGCGACGGTGAGCTGCTTGTTGTCGTCGCTCATGGTCACGTCCTTTCCTCGGGGGCCGGATCCAGCCCCTTGTCGATGCGACGGAGAATGACTCCCTCGCGCAGTGCCCAGGGGCAGATCTCGATGCTCTCCAGGCCCAGGGCACGCATACTGGCCTCCGCGACGAGGGCGCCGGCGACGATCTGGTGCGAACGATCGGAGCTGATGCCCTCCAGCTCGGCGCGGTCAGCGGCGGTCATGCGGGAGATGAAGGCGATGAGCTGGCGCAGACCCGGCGCGGTGAGCGTGCGCTTGATGTACGGGCCCTCGGCGCTCGGGGCGGCACCGGTGAGGCGGGCGAGGGTGCGGAAGGTCTTCGACGTACCCACGGCCAGACCGGCGGCACCGTAGGCGCGCATCTGGCGGGCGGGTTCGGTGAGCTCGGCGTCGATGTAGTCGCGGAGCAGGTTGATCTTCTTGCGCTCCGGCGGGTCGGTGTCGAACCACTGGTGGGTGAGTCGGCCGGCGCCGAGGTCGAGGGAGATCGCGACGTCGGGGGTCTCGTCGGAGCCGGTGGACAGCTCGAGGGAGCCGCCGCCGATGTCGAGGTTGGTGATGCGGCCGGCGGACCAGCCGTACCAGCGGCGGACCGCGAGGAACGTCAGCTTGGCCTCGTCCTCACCGGAGAGCACCTCGAGGCACACGCCCGTGTCCTTCTCGACGGAGTCGAGCACCTCGGCGGAGTTCGTCGCCGAACGCACGGCGGATGTCGCGAAGGACATCACCTCCGAGCAGCCCAGCGTCGTCGCGAGGTCGGCCGCCTCGGCGACCGCCTTCGTGAGTCGCTTGACTCCCTTGTCGCCGATGGCACCGTCGCCGTCGATAAGTTCGACGAGTCGCAGACTCGTCTTCCAGTCGCTCATCGGGGTCGGATGTCCACCATTGCGGGCATCGACCGCCACCATGTGGACAGTGTTGCTGCCCACGTCCAATACACCTAGTCGCACATGTCCAAGGGTAGACGGTCTAACGTGGCCAAGTGTGAATCGCCCACTTTCATCCCCGGTTTTTCTCGGTTTCCCCGAGACCTCCCCGGCCGGCAAGCAGATCCTCGCCGGCGCGGAGGAGGCCCCTGATTTCCCGCGCGAGTGGTTCGAGTTCGTCAACCCCGAGGACCCGCTGCACACCTTCCAGATCGACCTGACCTGGGTGGAATCGCACTACACCTGCCATTTCGGGCAGGAGGCGTGCCAGAGCATCGACTTCCGGCAGACCGACATCGGCTGCTGCGTCCACGGCGCCTACCTCGCCGATGAGACCGACCGCGACCAGCTCTACAACGCCGTCCACGACATGCCCGCGAAGTACTGGCAGCACCGCCCTGCGGGGGTGGACGAGTACTTCGCCACCGACGAGGCCATCGACCTGGAGCCGTGGCTGGAGTGGGACGACGACGAGGAGGAACCGTCGCTGAAGACGAAGACCCTCGGCGGGGCGTGCATCTTCGCCAACCGTCGCGGCTGGGAGACGGGCACCGGCTGCGCCATCCACCAGTGGGCGGTGGCGGAGGGCCGGGAGTTGACCGTCGAGAAGCCCGAGGTGTGCTGGCAGGTTCCGCTGCGCCGCTACGAGGACTATGAGGAGCGTACCGACGGCGTCGAGATCCTCCGCACCGTCATCGGCGAGTACGACCGCCGCGCCTGGGGCAACGGCGGCGAGGACTTCGACTGGTGGTGCTCCGGTGCCAGCGCCTGCCACACCCACCCCGACCCGCTGTGGAAGTCGATGCGGCAGGAACTCATCGCGCTCATGGGCCAGCCGTCCTATGACATCCTGGCCGACCACTGCGAACGCCGGGCGGCCGCGGGACTGACCGCGACACACCCGGCGTCGAGAAGCTGGAACGACTAGGCCTCGAACTTGTAGCCCAGGCCGCGCACCGTCACCAGGTGCTTCGGGCGGGAGGGCTCCTCCTCGATCTTGGAACGCAGGCGCTTGACGTGGACGTCGAGGGTCTTGGTGTCGCCGACGTAGTCCGCGCCCCAGATCCGGTCGATGAGCTGCCCGCGGGTGAGCACACGGCCGGCGTTACGCAGCAGGTACTCGAGCAGGTCGAACTCCTTGAGCGGCATCGGCACCGGGTCGCCGGCGACGGTGACGGTGTGGCGCTCGACGTCCATGCGGACGCGGCCGCCCTCGAGGATCTGCTCCTCGATCTCCTCCATGGCCGGCTCGGCGGCGTCGGAACCGCGGCGCAGCACCGCGCGGATGCGGGCGATGAGCTCGCGGGAGGAGTAGGGCTTGGTGACGTAGTCGTCGGCGCCCAGCTCGAGGCCGACCACCTTGTCGATCTCCGAGTCACGCGCGGTCACCATGATGACCGGCACGGTCGAGGTGGCGCGCAGCTGCTTGCATACGTCGGTGCCGGACATGCCCGGGAGCATGAGGTCGAGCAGGACGATGTCGATGTCGTTGCGTTCGAACTCCACGAGTGCCGTGGGACCGTCACCAGCGATGATCACCTCGAAACCCTCCTTACGCAGGAGGAAGGCCAACGGGTCCGCGAGGGACTCCTCGTCCTCGACGATGAGGATGGTCGTCGTCATGATGCTTTGTCCTTTCGACGTGTCGCCACCCGCGACACCGCCTGACGCAGCGTGCCGGTGGAGCCTGTCTCATCATCCTGCCCTGCCGCCGCCACCGCGGGCGGCTCGGGGGTGGGATGATGGATCGGAAGTTCAATGGTGAACGTGGATCCCGTTCCAGGTCGGGACCATACCTTGATGTTACCGCCGTGATTGGCGACGACATGTTTGACGATCGCCAGCCCCAGGCCCGTGCCACCCGTCGAGCGCGACCGCGCCTTGTCGACGCGGAAGAAGCGTTCGAACACCCGCTTCTGGTCCTCCGGCGAGATACCGATACCGCGGTCGGTGACCCGGATGAGCACGACATCCTTGTTGGCCACCTTCTGCGACACCGACACCGGCACAGACTGCGGCGAGTAGTTGATCGCGTTGGAGATGAGGTTGGACACGGCGGTGACCAGCAGCGACCGGTCGCCCACGACGAGCACCCCGGAGTCCGCCCCCTTGGTGAGGGTGATGTCGGCATTGTCGGCGGCGACCTGGTTACGTCGGAAAGCCTCGTCGATGACGTCGTCGACGGATACGGGCTCCATCTCCGGCAGCGGCTCCGCACCCTGCAGCTTCGACAGGGAGATGAGCTCGTTGATCATGCCGGCCATGCGGTGGGCCTCTTTGTGGATCCGCTCGCCGAAGTAGGCGACGTGCTCCGGATCCTCGGCCTCCTCCATGAGGGCCTCCGCCAGCAGGGCCATGCCGCCGACGGGGGTCTTGAGCTCGTGGGAGACGTTCGCCACGAAGTCACGGCGGGCGGACTCCATGCGGACGTTCTCACTCTCGTCGGTGCCGTAGACGATGACGAAACGGTCGTCGATGAGCGTCAGCGGTTTGATGAGCGCGCGTACCGACGACACCCGGTTACCGGTCCGCCGGTAGGGCATCGTCAGGTCGAGGGAGCGCGCCTCCTTGTCGGCGTAGACCTCGCCGGCCACCTTCCACACCTGCTCATTGACGGTGCGGTCGTGGACGAGCGCCATCTCGTGGGCGCGCGCGTTCGACAGGATGACCTCGCCACCCCGGTCGAGCACGGTGACTCCCGTGGGCGCCCCTTGGACGGCCAGGTGCAGGACCTGGCCCACGGTGGTCACCTGGTTGTCCTCCAGCGTGGCGGAGGAACGGTGCCGGATGATCCTCTTCCGCGCCCAGTTCAACGCCGGAAGGGCGACGCCGGTGACGGCGACGCCCAACAGGAACGCGAGAAAGGCTGACACGCCCTACAGGCTACTTGCCACCCTGCGCGGCCACCGCGGCTGCACCGGCGGCGGCGGCCTCCGGGTCGAGGTAGGTGCCACCCGGGTTGATGACGGTGCCCTCGGCATCCAGCTCGTAGACCAGCGGAATACCGGTCGGGATGTTGAGGGCGGCGATGTCCTCGTCGGAGATGTTGTCGAGGTGCTTGACCAGTGCGCGCAGGGAGTTGCCGTGCGCGGCGACGAGGACGGTCTCACCGCGCTTGACGCGGGGCTCGATCTCCTCCTGGTAGTACGGGATGAAACGCTTGACGACGTCGAGCAGACACTCGGTGCGCGGGACAGTGTCCAGGTGGCTGTAGCGCACGTCGTCGGACTGCGAGTACTCGGAGTCGTCGGCCAGCTCCGGCGGCGGGGTGTCGTAGGAACGACGCCACGCCATGAACTGCTCGTCACCGTACTTGTCCTTGGTCTCGGCCTTATTGAGGCCCTGCAGCGCACCGTAGTGACGCTCGTTGAGACGCCAGTCGCGGACGACCGGGATCCAGTGGCGGTCCGCCGCGTTGAGGGCGATGTTGGCCGTGCGGATCGCACGACGCAGGAGAGATGTGTAAACCACCTCCGGCAGGATGCCGGCCTCCTTGAGCATCTCACCGCCACGGATGGCCTCGGCGATACCCTGCTCGGTCAGGTCAACGTCCACCCAGCCGGTGAACTGGTTCGATTTGTTCCACTGGCTCTGGCCGTGGCGAAGAAGAATGAGCTTTCCGTTGGTCATGCCTCCAATATGCCACGATCCCGCAGTTCATGGGTGGTTATTTACCCCCGCCCGCACGGTCTCCGCGCGGGGCGCAGTCATCCGGTTCCACGTCCAACGCCTCGTTGTACACCGACGCCAGCTGGGAGGCCGACGCCGACCACGAGAAGTGCGCCGCGTGCTGCACCGCCTCCCCTGCCATCCGCAGGCGGGTGTCATCGTCGTCGAGGAGGGATTCCAGGGCGTCCGCCCAGTCGGCGGTGCCGTGGCCGTCGACAAGCAACCCGGTTTCGCCCTCGGCGACGGCGACGGGCAGACCGCCCACCCGCGCCGCGACGACCGGGGTGCCGCAGGCCTGGGCCTCCATGGCGACGAGCCCGAAGGACTCGTTGTAGCTGGGGACGGCGACGATGTCGGCGGCCTGGTAGATGGTCACCAACTCCTCCGGGGGGCGCGGGTCGAGGAAGCGGATGCGCCGGGCCACGCCCAGCTCACGGGCCAGGTCCATGTACTGCCGTTCGGTGGCGGCGGCTCCCGAGGCCCCGCCGCAGATGATGACGCGCAGCTTGCGTCCCGGATTGCGCTGGACCATCTCGGCGGTGGCGCGGATGAGCACCTGCGGGCCTTTGAACTGCTGGAGTCGGCCGACGAACGCCACCAGCTCGGCGTCGAGGGGGATGCCCAGCAGGCGGCGGGACCGCTCGGTGTTGCGGTCGGTGCCCGGACTGAACATTTCGACGTCGGTGCCCGGGGAGACGACGACGATGCGATCGGGGTCGGCGTCGTAGTGGTCGACGAGGTCGTTGGCCTCCTCCGGGGTGTTGACCACCAGGACATCCGCATTATCGACGAGCTGCTGCTCGCAGATCCGGCGGGCCTCCGACTCCGGGGAGTCGTCGTCGCTGCGGTGGGCGTTCTTCACCGCGGCGAGCGTGTGCGCCGTGTGGACGAGTGGCACCTCCCACAGGTCGCGCAGCAGCCAGCCGACCTGCCCGGAGAGCCAGTAGTGGGAGTGGATGAGGTCGTAGTCGACGTTGTGGCAGCGGTGGAACTGCAGCATCCCGCCGGCGAAGGCCGCCAGCTGGGTGGGCAGGGCCTCCTTCTCCAGCCCGTCGTAGGGGCCGGCGACGATGTTGACCACCCGCAGGCCGGGCCCCACATCGACGACCTCACCCTGACTGGGGCGGGTGGCCCGGGTGAAGATGTCCACCTCCACGCCCTGCCGCGCCAGCTGGCGGGCGGTGTTGAGGACGTAGACGTTCATGCCTCCGGCGTCGCCGGAGCCGGGCTGCTGCAGCGGCGAGGTGTGCATGGAGATCATTGCGACGCGCATGCCCCAATAGTAGGTGCGTCCGTCCGTATACTGGGGCGCACCTCGTCAGGAAACCCCAGCAGCGGAAGGCACCCCATGTCGGCATTCGAGACCAAGGCCTGGTTGAAGTACTACCCCGAGTGGACCCCCCACTCCCTCGACTACGACGACACGACCCTGCTCGACGTCTACGACAACAACCTGGCCATCAACGCCGAGAAGCCCGCCACCTGGTTCTTCGGCAGGTCCCAGACCTACGGTGAGCTCGACCGTCAGGTCCGCCGCGCCGCCGCCGGTCTCCGCGCCTTCGGCGTGCGACCCGGCGACAAGGTCGCCATCATCCTGCCGAACTGCCCGCAGCACATCGCCGCCTTCTACGCGGTGCTCAAGCTGGGCGCCACCGTCGTGGAGCACAACCCGCTCTACACCGCGCACGAGCTGTCCGGCCCCTTCGCCGACCACGGCGCCCGGGTCGTCATCGCCTGGGACAAGGCGGCCCCCACCCTGGAGAAGCTGCGCGGCACCACCTCCCTGGAGACCATCATCTCGGTCAACATGATCGAGGCCATGCCCGCGTTCAAGCAGCTGGCACTGAAGCTGCCGATCAAGAAGATCAAGGAGCAGCGCGACGCCCTGTCCGCCCCGGCCCCGAACACGGTGCCGTGGGAGGCGCTCATCGGTTCCGCCATCGGGGGCGAGGGCGACGACATCGAGTCGGAGCCGACCGTCACCAAGGACACCATCGCGCTCATCCTCTACACCTCCGGCACGACCGGCACCCCGAAGGGCGCGCAGCTCACGCACGGCAACCTCTTCGCCAACTGCCTGCAGGGCAAGAACTGGGTGCCGGGTCTCGGCGAGCAGCACGAGCGCATGCTCGCCGCGCTGCCGATGTTCCACGCCTACGGCCTGACCATGGTGGGCACCCTGTCCTTCTACATCGGCGGCGAGATGATCCTCCTGCCGGCCCCGCGTATCCCGCTCATCATGGACGTGATGAAGAAGCACACCCCCACGTGGCTGCCGGGTGTGCCCACGCTCTACGAGAAGATCGTCGAGGCCGCCGAGGCCGACAACATCAACATCTCCGGCGTGCGCAACGCCTTCTGTGGCGCGGCGACGCTGCCGGTATCCACGGTGGAGAAGTGGGAGCATTTCACCGGCGGCCGCCTCGTCGAGGGCTACGGCCTCACCGAGACCTCCCCGATCATCGTGGGCAACCCCATGAACGACGACCGCCGCCCCGGCTACGTCGGCATCCCGTTCCCCGACACCGAGGTGCGCATCGCCGACCCGGAGAATCTGAACGAGACGCAGCCCCACGGCACCGAAGGGGAGATCCTCGTCCGCGGCCCGCAGGTCTTCCCCGGATACCTCAACCAGCCGGAGGCCACCGAGAAGAGCTTCCACGACGGCTGGTACCGCACCGGCGACATCGGCATCATGGAGGAGGACGGGTTCATCCGCCTCGTGGCCCGCATCAAGGAGGTCATCATCACCGGCGGCTTCAACGTCTACCCGGTGGAGGTCGAGGAGGCCATGCGCGATCACCCGGACATCATCGACCTGGCGGTCGTCGGCCGCCCGCGCGAGGACGGCTCCGAGGACGTCGTCGCTTGCGTCACCCTGCGCGACGGTGCCGCCATGGACCCGGAGGGCCTCAAGGACTTCGCCCGCGAGCGTCTCACCCGCTACAAGGTCCCGCGCACCTTCTACCACTTCGAGGAGCTGGCCCGCGATCAGATGGGCAAGATCCGTCGCCGTCAGGTGCAGGAGGACCTGCTGCGCCTGCTGGAGAAGTAGCTACAGGTGTGATTCGGGGCACGGGTACTTGCTTTCCCGCATACCCTAGGGGGTATATTGGGGGTCGTAATATTCACGACCCCTCAGGAGCCCCCATGTGCCGTCCCGTCCCCTGCCCCACCTGCCACAAGACCACCTGGAGCGGCTGTGGCCAGCATATCGACCAGGTGAAGGCCTCCGTCCCCGACAACCAGTGGTGCACCTGCCAGGACTCCGCCGCCGACAAGAAGCCCGGCCTCTTCGCCGGACTCTTCGGCCGCTAGGACCCCTGAAGTAGCATCCACACAATGACCACCAAGACCACCACCGTGATCGTCGGCGGCGTCGCCGGCGGCATGTCAACGGCCGCCCGCCTGCGACGCCGCGACGAGACCATGGACATCATCGTCCTCGAGGCCTCCGGCCACGTCTCATTCGCCAACTGCGGCCTGCCGTACCACGTGTCCGGAGTCATCCCCGAGCGCCGCTCCCTCCTCCTGCAGACCCCCGAGTCCCTCGCCGCGCGATTCAACCTCGACGTGCGCGTCAACACGCGCGCGACCGCCATCGACCGGGAACAGCAGACCGTCACCACCGACACCGGTGACACCATCGCCTACGACCACCTGGTGCTCTCCCCCGGTGCGACGCCGATCATCCCGCCGATCCCGGGCATCGAACGCGCGCTGCACCTGCGCACCATCGAAGATGTCGACGCGATCATCGCGGCCCTGACCGACGACGTGGCGTCCGTCGCCATCATCGGCGGCGGTTTCATCGGCCTCGAGGTGGCGGAGAACATGCGCCACCGCGGCCTCGACGTCACGGTCATCGAGCGCGCCCCGCAGATCCTCACCCCGTTGGATGAGGAGATGGCGGCGATCGTCGAGAAGCGTCTCACCGACAACGGTGTCACCGTCATCACCGACGGCGACACCGTGTCCATCGGAGCCGACTCCCTCGAGCTTGCCGACGCCCGCGCCATCCCCGCTGACCTCGTCATCGCCAGCATCGGCGTGCGCCCGGCCAACGACCTCGCCGTCGCCGCCGGCCTCGAGGTCGGCGAGCGCGGCGGCATCAAGGTCGACGACCACCAGCGCACCTCCGACCCGCGCATCTTCGCCGTCGGCGACGCCGCCGAAAAGGCCGACCACGTCTCCGGTGAAGACACCCTCGTCCCGCTGGCCCAGACCGCCAACCGCCACGGCCGCCTCGTCGCCGACATCATCACCGGACGCGACGTGACCCGCACCCCCACCCTCGGCACCGCCATCGTCGGCGTCTTCGGACTCTCCGCCGGTTCCGTCGGCTGGAACGAGCGCCGGGCGCGCGCCGCCGGGAAGAACCTGCGCGTCATCCACCTGCACCCGGCCAACCACGCCGGCTACTACCCCGGTGCCGAGACCATCCACCTCAAGGTCGTCGTCGACGCCGACACCGACCTCATCCTCGGCGCACAGGCCGTGGGTGGGCAGGGCGTCGACAAGCGTATCGACGTCATCGCCACCGCCATGCGCGCCGGCCTCACCGCCACCGACCTGGCGGACCTCGAGCTGGCCTACGCACCGCAGTTCGGCTCCGCGAAGGACCCGATCAACATGGCCGGCTTCATCAACGACAACATGGTCGCCGGCGAGCGCACCTTCCAGTGGTACGAACTCGACGACGCCCGCGCCGACGGCTGGACCCTCGTCGACGTACGCACGCCGAAGGAGTTCGACCGCGGCCAGATCCCGGGTGCGGTCAACATCCCGGTCGACGACCTGCGCGAGCGTATCGACGAGCTGCGCGGCAAGAAGGTTCTCGTCCACTGCCAGGTCGGCCTCCGCGGCCACGTGGCCTGCACACTGTTGGACAACCTGGGTATCGAGGCCGCGAATCTCGACGGCGGATATGTGACGTGGGGCCATGGCCGATTGTCTCGACAGTAAGATGGGCGGCATGCAGCTCACACCCGAAGAAGCCAAGCCGTCCGTCACCCGCCTCAAGCGGGCGAAGGGCCAGCTCGAGGCTGTTATCCGCATGCTCGAGGAGGGACAGGAGTGCGAGGACGCCGTCATGCAGCTCTCCGCTGTGGCGAAGGCGATCGACCGCGCCGGCTACCTCATCGTCTCCACGGGCATGAAGAAATGTTTCGCCCAGGAGGGCTCCGAACTCGACGAGAAGAAGCTCGAGCGGATGTTCCTCTCCCTGGCATAAGGACCACAGCGCCCGTCCCCCACGTGGGGGACGGGCGCTGTACTTTTCTCAGGCGTCGGTGAGCAGCCCCATCGCGGAGAGGTTCCGGATCGGGTGGGTGTTGGTTCTCGGTGGTCCG
>ERZ1032871.96-NODE-96-length-13048-cov-8.215347_pt1 | contig 13048 bp, 8 predicted proteins | sample MGYA00519026_ERZ1032871 | MGnify/ENA primary metagenome ERZ1032871 (study PRJEB33719, sample SAMN04262510) | wastewater metagenome | biome: rural village; feature: composting latrine chamber; material: composting feces with ash | place: El Salvador | collected...
AAGCAAATGTGTAACCTATGTCCCTTCACTGGTGTTACCTATGTTTCATTTGACACCCGTATCGGCCCACCCATGCCCGAAGCCACACTCCGCATTCGCACGAATCCAAAACCTACCAATCCACCCAATATTCCGAACTCCGAATTCCGAATTCCAACTACCCCCGCAACAACCGCATCGAATTCACCACCGCAATCACCGTAACTCCTACATCTGCAAACACCGCGCCCCACATGGTCGCAATCCCCAGCACCGAAAGAACCAGCACCACGCCCTTCACGCCGAGGGAAAACACGATATTCTGCATTACAATCCGCCGCGTATCCTTCGCCACCACCATCGCTTCGGCAACTTTGGACGGTTCGTCCGTCATCAGCACGATATCCGCCGCTTCGATCGCGGCATCCGAACCCACGCCGCCCATGGCAATACCGATATCCGCCCGCGCCAGCACCGGCGCGTCGTTGATCCCGTCGCCGACAAACACCGTGCGGCCTTTTTCCGTCCGTTCGGATTCTCTGCGTTCCAGCGCTTCGACCTTCTGTCCGGGCAGCAGTTCCGCTTCGTATTCATCCACCCCGAGGGCATCCGCCGTATGGATGGCGACTTCTGTCCGGTCGCCCGTCAGCATCACGGTTTTTCGCACACCGAGCTGTTTTAGCGCGGCAATCGCATGTTGTGCATCATCCTTCAGCGCATCGGCAATCGCCAGATACCCGAGATAGACACTGTCTTTTGCCACATACACGATCGTGCCGGGTGCCTGCACCGCCGGCGCATCGATCCCGTTTGCCTCCAGCAGCTTTCGGTTTCCGGCAAGTACAGCCTTGCCATCCACTTGCGCGATTACCCCGTGACCGGCCATTTCTTCCACGCCGTTCACACGCGTCGGATCTACTTCACCGTAGGCTTCGCGGATAGATGCCGCAATCGGGTGGGTCGACCAGGCTTCCGCCAACGCGGCTGTCTCCAGCAGCTCCTGTTCCGTTCCCTGTGCGGGCACAATCTCCTGTACGGCAAATTCTCCCTTGGAAAGCGTGCCGGTTTTGTCGAAGATGACTGTATCCGCTTGGTTCAGGGCTTCCAGATAATTGCCGCCCTTAATGAGAATGCCCTTTTTGGACGCCCGGCCAATACCGCCGAAAAAGCCCAGCGGAATGGAAACCACCAGTGCACACGGACACGACACCACCAGAAAGATCAGCGCACGGTACAGCCAGTCGGAAAACTGCGCGCCCGGAAGCAGAAGCGGGGGGAGGGTCGCCAAAAGCAGCGCCGCAATCACCACCACCGGTGTGTACACCTTCGCAAACTTCGTGATGAACTGTTCGGTCGGCGCCTTTTTGGACGACGCGTTTTCCACCAGTTCCAGAATCTTCGCAATCGTCGATTCGCCGAAAGTTTTCGTGACTTCCAGTTCCAGCACGCCGTCCTTGTTGATCGACCCCGAGAGCACCTCGTCGCCGGGCACTGCCCTGCGTGGCACTGATTCGCCCGTCAGGGCAGAAGTATCCATCATGGCTTCGCCAGCCTGCACAATCCCGTCCATGGGAACGCGGTCGCCTGGACGCACAAGGATGATTTCACCCACGCGGACCGCTTCCGAGGCGACGGTTACCGTTGTTCCATCCCGCAGCACCTGTGCCGTATCCGGCCGTTTGTCCATCAGTTCCGTAATGGAACGGCGGGAACGGTCCACCGCCATATCCTGAAACACCTCGCCGATCAGATAAAACAGCATCACCGCAGTGCCCTCGGGATATTCACCGATCGCAAAGGCACCCACCGTCGCAATGCTCATCAGGAAGTTCTCATTAAACGGCTGGCCGCGCACCACACCCTTCACGGCATTGATCAGCACGCGATACCCCGCAATGAGATACCCCGCCAGATACACGAGAAAACGGGGGAGTTCCGCCTGAATCAGAAACCCCGCAATAAACAGCGCAGCGCCGATACCCAGCCGGATCAGCATCGTGCGGTCGGCGGCATGCTCGTGCTGCTGTTCTTTTGCCGTTTGCTCCCCGTCCGGGATCAGCGTCACATCCGGTTCAATGCTTTGTACAATGCCTTCGATCGTATGAAATAATTCCCGAGACAGGGAAGGGGTGCGTATGGTGAGCTTCTTCGTCATAAAGTTTACTTCGGCGGATTCGACCGTTTCCAGCGCCCGAATCCGGTCTTCCATCTTAGCGGCGCACTGTGCACAACCCAGTCCCTGCAGAATATATACCTGTTGCATACAAACCTCCTAACTGTGCTGCGCGTGCAGGATACCCTGCTCCAAAAGCAGCACCACGTGCTCATCCGCCAGCTGATAATACACAACCTTGCCTTCCTTGCGGCTCACCACGAGATTCGAAAGCCGCAGGCTCTTCAGCTGATGCGAAATTGCCGACTGCGTCATCTGCAAAAGCGCCGAAATATCGCACACGCACATCTCATGCTGCGCCAGCGCCGACAAAATCCGAAGCCGCGTCGGGTCCCCCAGCTGCTTAAAAATCCCCGCCGCCTTCTGTGCCACTGCATCCTCCGGCATTTCCTTCTCCACCCGGTCCAGCACATCCTGGTGTATAATCGTCGATTCACAAACCTGACTCACAACAAATCCCCCTCCATATCTGAATATATGAGTAATAGTTCATATGTAACCCCATCATACACCCGTATCAATTTCCCGTCAACCCCCATAACCGGGCCCTCGTAGCGGCGACCAGCGTGTCGCCCCCGCGATGGTATGTGGCAAAGTCGCAGACCCAGCCCCCGCGCGAAGCGCAAAGCCCGGATTCGGGCAAAGGTCCGGCGATCTTCAAATCGCCGCTACATATCCGCGATGGTTTGCGGCAAAGTCGCAGACCGAGCCCAGAACGGAGAGGACCCCTACGACCCACGTGTTCCACACGACGCTATAGTCTCCCTCTCCGAAAGCGTTTGCGGGGTGTAAGGGGAGGGAGCGCGAGGGAGGGCATGAGGGGGAATCGCCACCCCCTTCGCCCTCCCTCGCAAACGAAGCCGGAATGCCAACTTCAAAAGATAATCCTGATACGAAACGCCACCGGATTACGCGCGAAGCGGATATCTCTCTGCGTTGCGCAGCAACGCTACGGCCTCGCATGGCATGACAACGAAAAAAGTGAACCCTGCACAAAAAATCGCCCCGTACTCTACGGGGCGACACTCAATTTTTCTTTGCGTTCATCTGCAGCCAGGCGGCAATGCACTCATCCAGATCTCCGTCCATAAAGTTCTGAACATTGCCCGTTTCCCATTCGGTGCGGTGGTCTTTCACCATCGTATACGGGTGGAACACATAGGATCGGATCTGGGAGCCCCAGGCGATCTGACTGTAGCTTCCCTGGATATCTTCGATGCGTTCCTTGTGCTCTTCTTCTTTGATCTGAATCAGCTTGGCGACGAGCATTTTCATCGCGGTGTCCCGGTTCAGATGCTGACTGCGCTCATTTTGTGACTGTACGATAATCCCCGTGGGAATATGCTGAATCCGCACGGCGGAGTCCGTGGTGTTGACATGCTGACCTCCCGCGCCAGAGCTTCGGTAGGTGTCGATCTTCAGATCTTTTGCGTCAATTTCAACATCTGTTGTATCATCGAGCACCGGCAGGACATCCACACTTGCAAACGAGGTGTGACGCCGTCCAGAGGTGTCAAACGGCGAGATCCGGACCAGCCGATGTACGCCCTTTTCACTTTTCATATAGCCGTAGGCATACAGCCCGTCGACAGAAAACGTGACGGATTTCAGCCCGCCTTCGGTATCGGCATTGTAGTCGATGACTTCGACCTCGAAGCCCTGATCCGATGCCCAGCGCGTGTACATGCGGTACAGCTGTTCCGCCCAGTCCTGGGCTTCCAGGCCCCCGGCGCCGGCATGAATCGAAAGAATAACGGCATTTTTGTCGTATTCCCCGTTCAAAAGCACTTTCAGCTTCAGCTTTTCCATCTGTTTTCCGATGCGGTCGATCCGCGTCTTGATCTCATCCAGATATTCAAAGCTGTTTTCTTCTTCGACCAGTTCGAGCATGACCTGCGCCTCTTCAATCTGGCTTTCCGTTTCCCGGTAATGGTCGATCGCGCCGCGATAGCCCTGCAGTTCGCCGATCACCGACTGCGCCTGATTCACATCGTCCCAGAAGTCGGGTTCGGCGGTCAGCGCCTCGAGTTCGTCTCTTTTTTGTTCCAGCTGAGCGACGTCAAAGAGACCGCCCCATCTCGCTTAGATTTTGCGCATAACTTTCCAATGCGGCTTTACATTCATAGATATTGTCCATGGCGGCTCCTTACACCACTTTGCCGTGGCATTTCTTGTATTTCTTTCCGCTGCCGCACGGGCAGGGGTCATTGGGTCCGATCTTCTTTCCCTTGACGATCGTCTTTTGCTTTTCGCCGGTGCTGCCCTGGGGTGCCTTTTCAACTCCCTGCGGCTGGCGTTTGCGTTTGATTTCTGTCGTTTCGAGGGGGAGATTAAACAGATACTTCAGCGTGTCTTCCTGGATGGCGGCGTTCATTTCTTCAAACATCTGGAAGCCTTCGTTGGCATAGGCGCGCACCGGGTCTTCCTGCCCGTAGGCGCGGATGCCGATGCCCTGACGCAGCTGATCCATCGCGTCGATGTGATCCATCCACTTGGAGTCGACCACACGAAGCATGATCACGCGCTCGAGTTCGCGCATCGGTTCTTCCCCGATCTGCTTCTCGCGCTGCTGATAATAGGCGCGGCTGGCATCGAGCAGGGTCTGTTCGAGCTCCGCGCGGCTGCCGGGCGTCTCCCGAATCGAATCGAGGACTTCCTTCGGCATGAAGGCCGCCTGCAGATAGTGTGTCAGCCCGTCCAGATTCCACAGCGATCGGTCGTCGGAGTTTTGCGTGTACTGCGTGACACCGCCGGCGACGATTTCTTCGAGCATCGCCATAATGCTTTCGTGCATGTTTTCGCCGTCGAGCACGCGTTTTCTTTCCTGATAGATCACCTGACGCTGCTTGTTCATGACATCGTCGTATTTGAGTACGTGTTTTCGGATGGAGAAGTTGTTGGACTCCACCTTTTTCTGCGCGCGTTCGATCACGGAGGTCAGCATGCCGCCCTCGATCACTTCGTCGCCGGCGTAGCGTCCCATGAGTTTCTGGACATTGTCACCTCCGAACAGGCGCATGAGATCGTCTGTCAGCGAGATATAGAAGCGCGATTCCCCGGGGTCGCCCTGACGTCCAGAGCGTCCGCGGAGCTGATTGTCAATCCGGCGGGATTCGTGTCGTTCGGTTCCGATGATATATAAACCGCCGGCGTCGATCACCTCTTTTGCCTCTTTGTCGGTTTCCACCTTGAACTGCTTCAGCAGATCCTGGTAAATGGCGCGGGCGGCTTCCACATCGGGATCGTCGGTCTGGACGAAGTTGTCGACCATTTCGATCATTTCCTTGTCGTAACCGCGTTTTTTCATTTCGTTTTTGGCCATGAATTCCGGGTTTCCGCCGAGAATAATGTCGGTGCCCCGTCCGGCCATATTGGTTGCGATCGTCACAGAACCCAGGCGGCCTGCCTGTGCGACGATCTCCGCCTCGCGCTGGTGCTGCTTGGCGTTCAGGACATCATGACGCACGCCCTTTTTCGAAAGCAGTTTCGAGAGCGCTTCCGAGTTTTCGATCGTAACCGTACCGACGAGGATCGGCTGTCCGGTCGCGTGCACCCGGGCAATTTCTTCGACGATCGCGCTGAACTTGGCTTCGGTAGATGTGTAGACGTGGTCGTCGTTATCCGTGCGGTTGATCGGCTTGTTCGTCGGAATCTCGATGACGTCCATATTGTAGATCTCCCGGAACTCCTCTTCCTCCGTTTTCGCGGTACCGGTCATGCCGGCCAGCTTTTCGTACATGCGGAAGTAGTTCTGGAAGGTGATGGTGGCAAGTGTTCTGGATTCGCTTTTGACCTGCACATGTTCTTTGGCTTCAATCGCTTGATGCAGCCCGTCCGAGTATCGTCTTCCTTCCATAATGCGGCCGGTAAATTCGTCAACGATCAGCACTTCGTCGTCACGTACCACATAGTCGATATCCAGATGCATGCCGTATCGCGCCTTCAGGGCCTGATTGATGTGGTGTGCATATTCCATATTGTCGGGATCCGACAGATTGTCGAGTCCGAAATAGCGTTCGGCTTTCTCCGTGCCGAGTTCTGTCAGTGAAGCCGATTTTCTTTTTTCATCGAGCACATAGTCTACGGTCTCGACGACCATTTCCCGGTCGAAGATATCCTGTTTCTTTTCGTTGGGGTCCAGTTTTCTTCCGGTCAGCCCCTGCACGAAGCGGTCGGCCATGGTATACAGATCGGTCGATTTGTCGCCTTCTCCCGAAATAATCAGCGGCGTTCTCGCCTCATCGACGAGAATACTGTCGACCTCGTCCACGATCGCATAGAACAGATCTCTCTGCACGGCGTCTTTTTTGTAGATGACCATATTGTCGCGCAGATAGTCAAATCCGAACTGATTGTTGGTTCCGTAGGTAATGTCCGCGGCGTAATTCTCCCGGCGCTGATTGTTGTCGAGGCCATAGACGATGACGCCGACGGTCAGTCCGAGAAATTCATAAATTTTTCCCATCCAGTCGCGGTCGCGCTGCGCCAGATAGTCGTTGACGGTGACGACGTGGACACCGCGGCCGGCCAGGGCGTTCAGATAGGCAGGCAGCGTCGCCACCAGTGTTTTTCCTTCTCCGGTGCGCATCTCCGCAATCCGTCCCTGATGCAGAATAATCCCGCCCATCAGCTGCACGGGATACGGCTTCATTCCGAGCACGCGCCAGGCGGCTTCCCGTACGACGGCGAACGCCTCCACCAGCAGAGAATCCAGCGTTTCGCCGTTTGCGAAGCGTTCCTTGAATTCCGCCGTTTTCTCCTTGAGCTGCGCATCGCTCAGCGCTTCCATCGTGCCATCCAGCGCCTCGATCTGCTCAACCAGCGGCGTGATTTTTTTTATTTCACGGGTGGACGAGTCCCCGAACAGTTTCTTTAGAAAGCCCATGTATTCACTCTCCTGTCAAGTTTCCATACCTGTTTATTGTATCACGTCCGCGGGGTCCGCTCAAACCGCAAAAAACCCCGCGGTTGCGCCGCGGGGCTCGTTTTTTGCTATTCGGCTTCAATCACACCGTAGTCGCCGTCTCTTCTTTTATAGATGACATGGATGCCGTCGGTTTCCGCATCGCGATACACGAAAAAGTTGTGACCCAGAAGTTCCATCTGCATGGACGCCTCCTCGGGGCTCATGGGTTTGAGACCAAAGCGTTTCACCTTCACGATCCGTCGTTCTTCCATCTCTTCCGGTTCTTCTTCGGTCTGGATATTGTCGAAACGGATCGTGTCTTCGTGTCCGAAGCGCTTTTGCAGGCGCGCCTTGTACTTTCGGATCTGTGATTCGAGCGCGTCAACGGTGCGGTCGATCGATGTGTACATGTCATCGGAGGACTGCTCCGACCGGAGGATGGTTCCGGGCAGATGAATGGTAACTTCCGCAATGCGTTCGTTTTTCTCAACGACGAAAGTGACCGTCCCCTCCAGGTCCTGCGTGAAATACTTGTTGAGCCGGCTGTACTTCTTGTCGGCGATCTCGCGCAGTGAATCGGTTACATCGATGTTCTTCCCTACATAGTGGAGTTTCATTGTGATTCCCCCTTTAATCTTATATGATAATAGATACCCACTCCGGACGAAAACGCACGCGAATCTTTATTCGTGAATAAATATGGTTGTGGATAATGTGGGTAAAACTGTGGAAAACCCATTTAATGCCCTTTGAATTGTGGATAACTTTTGTTTTCAGGATTTGCATTCTCTGAAATTGAAAGATCATATCGAAACGGTGTAAAATTTGCGTGAATTACGGAAATTTCATACATCGGAAACTGCGGGAGGACAACATGAGAGATCTGCGCGTCGGCAAGCGCACGCTGAAAACGGCGCTCGCTGTCGTATTATCTTTATACATCGGAAGTTTGCTCCAGCTGAAATCCCCTTTGTTTGCGGGATTTGCCGCGGTCGTCGTCATGCAGGGAAGCGTCTATGACTCCTTTCGTGTACTGAAAGACCGCATGCTGGCTACGATCACGGGCGCCGTGGTCGGTCTGATCATCATCGCCACGGGCTATCAGAACTATTTCACCATGGCGCTGGGGATCATACTTGTCATTTTAATCTGTACGAATTTTGCCTGGAAAAACAGCATCGCTCTGGGCTGCATCACATTTCTGATCATTCTTGTCAATGAAGGAGGCCACAACGAATTTCAGTATGCCGTGCACCGGGCGCTGGATACGCTGATCGGTCTGGTGGTGGGAACGGCGGTCAACTATCTGATTTTTCCGCCGCATCCGCTGCGGCTGATCATCAAGACCTACCGTTCGATCGAGCGGGATCTGTATGTCGTGTTCAAGGACTTTCTGCAGTATGAGAAGCCGATGCAGATCTCACTGATCCAGAGTGATCTCCTGAAGGCCGAGGCCGACTATGTCGCATTGAAAAAGCAGCGGCGCCTGCGGCTTGTGAACCAGGATCTGCTGACGCTGCTTGAGGAGGTCAATGCACTGCTGTTTCAGATTGCAAGCCACATGATCGTCGTGGGAGCGGAAAATGAGCGCCATAATCTGACGACACAGGCGCTGAAAGATGTGCGGCAGGTGCTGCCGGATCTTGTGATCGATCAGCCGGAGGAACCGCACGAACTGTACGACAGCCTCTACTCGTATCATATTGAACGGATCGCCGAGCTCCTGCTTCTGATCCAGGACAAGATGCAGCTGGTCTATGAACTCGGCCCGGAGGAGAAAAAGGACGAAGAGAAGCCGCAGTTTTAAGCCGGCATCCTTCTCCTGCAGGTACATGCGAACATCAAAAAAGAGCCCGCGGGCTCTTTTTTATATCTTATTCTGCGTTTTGGATCGCTTCTGCAAGTACCGCCTGGTATTCCGTTACGGTAATCGTGACAGAAGACGAAAGATCGGGATCATCCGTTTTTCCGTCGGTTACGGAGAGGCCTTCAATGCCTGCCAGGTCTTTTCCGACGGCCCAGTCTGCAATTGCCTGTGCCTGTTCGTTCCATTCTTTACCGATGCCCGAAGCGCCGATCATATTGTAGTCCGCGCCGAGTTCATTTTTGGTCTTTGCGTCGGCTTCCGGTTCTGCGGCGAAGCTGCCGTCAGCGGCAAACTGCTGACGCACCTGTGCGTTGTCGATGAACGAAGCTTTCACAACACCCGCGTCATCCACGGCCACGGCGGCCATCGGGATGTCAAACTGCGCCTGAATCACATCGTTTTGCAGTTCGGCCGAACGCTGTGCGCTTGCATCGATCGCGATGCCGACTTTGGTTGCGCCCTGTGCGTCCACCTTGTTGTCCCAGGCTTCCTGTACGAGACGCTGATAGGGATCCACGGAAATTGTAACCGAAGAGTTGAGGTCCGTATCTTCATCCCGGTTCAGGCCGGTGATTTCTTCCACGGTTTTTCCGACCATCCAGTTCTGCAGCGCGTCGATCTGCTCGTACCATTCTTTGCCGATCCCCGATGCCGCAATCATGCCGTAGTCATCGCCGAGATCTCTTTTGGACGAGATCACAGCCTGCTGATCCGAGTCAAATGTACCTTCTGTCGTGTAGGCAATCGACGGCTGAATCACATCGATCTGTACATCGACAATGCGGCCTTCTGCGTCAAAGGCTACCGCGCCGAGTGTGGCCGAAGCCTGTGCGGACGGGCCGGCTTCCTCTGTTCCCTCTTTGGAACCGGTCAGGGATACTTCCGTGCCGTATCCCAGATGGGTGATTTCTCCGACTTCCGCGCTGTTTTGTGTACTGTCTGATGTATCTTCTGTTTCGTTGATTTCTTCAGTGACCGCGTCGGTGGCGGCATCCGTGGCTGCTTCTGTCGCTGTGCCGCCGGTGTCGCACGCCGCGAGTACCAGGGTCAGAATCAAAAGCATTCCGATCCATTTTTTCATACCTTCGTATCCTCCTAAGTTATATATGGAGGTAGTATACCATTACACTGTGTATTTCGCAATACCTAAGAGAAATAATAAGCATTCTGAACCGGCCGGTTTGGGTATAAGGGAATTACAGGTTTTTTATCAGTTTCATACAGAAAGGAAATTCTCCGATGACATTTACACCCGAAAGTTTTACCGGCTACCGCTTCCTGTCCAATCCGCGGGTCGCCCCCGGCGGAGCCTACGTGCTGTATCAGGTCGCCCGCGCGGAGCTGGACGAGAATCGCTATGAATCCCGTGTGTTTCTGTGGGATGTGGAAAAAGACACCGGCCTGCAGCTGACCGGATCCGGAAAAGACCGCGGCGCGTTGTGGGAAGATGAACATACCGTTTTGTTTTCATCCGGCCGGGACGCTTCAGAAAACCGGCCGCCGGAAACACAGTACTGGCGCATCCGGATCGACGGCGGCGAGGCGGAAAAAGCCTTTTGCATTCCGCTGGCAGTTCAGGACATTCATCCGCTGGGGGACGACGAATGGCTTTTGATCGCAACCCACGATCCCGCCTGGGACGACGTGCCCGAAGAAAAAGACGCGCTCGCCGCGTATATGAAAGAGAAGGAAAAAGAGAAAAAGTGGGAAGTGCTCGACGAACTCCCCTACTGGTTTAACGGACAGGGCTATACCGGCAACAAACGAAGTGTGCTCTACCGCTACCGGGCATCCGACGGAGAGCTCACGCCGCTTACGCCGCGCAATGAGGAAGTCGAAGGCGTCGTGGTGCATCCCGACCGCACCCGTGCCGCGTTTTCTTTTAACAAAAAAGAAACGGTGATGGAACTCGACTCCGGGCTCGCGCAGATCGATCTTGCAACCGGTGAGATCACCCGATATGACTGCGTACCCGCAGGCTCCGTCTTTCCGCTGGGCTATGCCGGGGAGGATCTGTTTTTTGCGGCAACCGACAGACAAAACCACGGGCTGAACGAAGACCCGCACATCTGGCTTATGCAAAAAGACGGCGGCTTCCGGCAGATCACAAAAGACAGTTTTGAACTGAGTCTCGGCAGCAGTGTCAATTCGGATCTTCGCCACGGCGGCGGCTATCAGGCACGCACCGACGGAGAATCCCTGTATCTGATCGTCACCTCGGGCGCACGGTCCGAGCTGATTCGGATGGAAAAAGACGGCACGCATGAAACGCTTCTTACCGATGCCGCGAGTGTGGACTCGTTTGATGTAAAAGACGGCAAAATCTATTCGGTTCTTATGCGGGATCTTTCGGCACAGGAACTGTATGCCGACGACCGCAGGCTTACCTCGCACAATCAGGAGATGCCGGAGCCGGTTCCCGTGGAAACCTTCGCGTTTGAAAGCCGCGGGCGAACCCTCCGGGGCTTTGTCCTCGCACCGAAAAACAGGAGCGAACGAACCCCTGCGATCCTTTCGATCCACGGCGGACCGAAGACGGTGTTCGGAGAGGCGCTGCACCATGAGATGCAGCTGCTGGCAGAGAACGGATTTTATGTATTCTATACGAACCCTCACGGCTCCGACGGCTTCGGCCGCGACTTTATGGATATCCGCGGACAGTACGGCACCAAAGACTATGAGGATCTGATGGCTTTGACCGATGCGTTTTTGGAGGCCTATCCCGATGCGGATCCCGAACGGCTCGGCGTCATGGGCGGATCCTACGGCGGATGGATGACCAACTGGATCATCAGTCACACGGACCGTTTCCGGGCGGCCTGCTCCCAGAGAAGCATCAGCAACTGGATCAGCTTCTTCGGGAATTCCGACATCGGCTATTACTTTACGCCCGATCAGGTCGGCGCGGATCCGTGGACGGATCCCAAACGGCTCTGGGACAATTCGCCCCTCCAGTATGCGGATCAGGTCAGAACACCGACGCTGTTTATCCACAGCGACGAAGACTACCGCTGCTGGCTGCCGGAGGGACTGCAGATGTATTCCGCACTCAAATACCACGGAATCCCCTCGCGCATGGTCGTCTTTCACAATGAAAACCACGAACTGTCGCGCGGCGGCAAGCCGCAGGCCCGTGTCAGACGTCTGGAGGAAATCATCACATGGTTTACAAAATATCTGACCGAATAGCGGTCACCGGATATCGATACAGATCGGAGGGAAGCATACAATGCTGGCAAGTGTAAAAAACCGGATCGGAAACAACAGGGCGGGGGCGTTTTTGCTCGAACTGGTGCAGCGCATTCAGGACGACAAGGTGCCGCAGGCCGGAGCCATGCTCGCGTATCACCTGTTTATGAGTATTTTCCCGTTTCTGATCTTCTTCTTAAACGTACTCAGTTTTACCCCGCTGCTGCAGGGGGATGTAATCGCGGATATGATGAGTTTTATTCCGGATGATGCCGCGTCCATCGTGCAGCCGATTATCACGGATCTTGTCGAGTCGCGAAGCGGCGCGCTGTTGTCGGCGTCGCTGATCGTGGCGCTGTGGTCGGGATCCAATGCGCTGAATCAGATTATCCTGATTATGAACAGCGCCTATGACATTACGGAGTCGCGCTCTTTCGTGAAGCGGCGGATTCTTGCAATCCTGTACACGGTGCTTTTAGCCGTTCTTCTGATTATGATGCTTCTGGGACCGGTTTTCGGCGATACGATTTTGCAGGGACTTTTCTCCATCATCGGCGAACAGGACTGGCTCCTTTCGATCTGGGGCTGGGTCAAACAGCTGATCCCGCTGGCGGCTCTCATCATCGGCTTTGCGCTGCTGTACCGCTTTGGTCCGGCGTTTCCCAAAGACAGCCCGGTCAAATTCACAGACTCCCTCATCGGAGCCGCCGTGGCGGCCATCGGCTGGCTGGCGGCCTCGCTCGGTTTCTCGTATTATGTCAACAATTTCGGGAACTACTCCAATACCTACGGAAGCCTGGCAGGGATTATCATTCTGCTGATCTGGCTGTATCTGTCCTCGGTGATCATCCTGATCGGGGCGCAAATCTCCGCCACGATCCTGTCCATGCGCACCAATTCGGACTACAAACCGACCGTGCACGAACTCGTCCGG
>ERZ1032871.97-NODE-97-length-13040-cov-5.665460_pt1 | contig 13040 bp, 13 predicted proteins | sample MGYA00519026_ERZ1032871 | MGnify/ENA primary metagenome ERZ1032871 (study PRJEB33719, sample SAMN04262510) | wastewater metagenome | biome: rural village; feature: composting latrine chamber; material: composting feces with ash | place: El Salvador | collected...
CACCATCCCAGCAACCATCACCCCGATACCCACCACCCCGACAACCAGGAGAACTAGTGAAGATTCTTGTGACCGGCGGAGCCGGCTTTATTGGCGCGAACTTCGTGAACTACACGGCGAAGGAAATCCGGGATGCCGAGGTGACCGTCGTCGACAAGCTGACCTATGCCGGAAACAAGGATTCGATCGAGGGCCTGTCCGATAACGTCACTCTTGTTGAGGGCGACATCGCCGACCCGGACGTCATTGATCCGCTTGTCAAGGATGCGGATCTCGTCGTGCACTTCGCGGCCGAGTCGCACAACGACAACTCGCTACGCGATCCCTGGCCGTTCATCCAGTCCAACATCATCTGCACCTACCAGATTCTCGAATCGTTGCGCCGCCACGGCGGGCGCCTCCACCACGTCTCCACCGATGAGGTCTACGGCGATCTTGAACTCGACTCCCCGCGCAAGTTCCTTCCCGGCGATCCGTACGTGCCGTCGTCGCCATACTCCGCGTCGAAGGCCGCCTCGGATCACCTCGTGCGCGCGTGGGTGCGCTCGTTCGGGCTTGAGGCGACGCTGTCAAACTGCTCGAATAACTACGGGCCCTACCAGCACGTGGAGAAGTTCATCCCGCGCACGGTGACGAACCTGATCGATGGCGTGAAGCCGCGCGTGTATGGCACCGGCGAGCAGGTGCGCGACTGGATCCACGTGCACGACCACAACACGGCCGTGTGGGACATCATCACGCGAGGTCGGATCGGTGAAACCTACCTCATCGGCGCCGACGGGGAGAAGACGAACCTCGAGGTGACGCAGATGATCCTCGAAGAGTTCGGTTACGACCGCGACGACTTCGACCACGTCGCCGATCGGCCCGGCCACGACCAGCGCTATGCCATTGACAATTCGATGCTCGTCGACGAGCTGGGCTGGCAACCTAAGTTCACGTCGTTCCGCGACGGACTCCGCGACACGATTTCGTGGTACCGCGACAACGAGCAGTGGTGGCGGCCGCAGAAGGACGAGGTCGAGGCTAAGTACCGCGAGGCCGGCCAGTAATGATCGTCGCGGTCGTCGTCACGTACGGCCCAGACGAGGGTACGGCACGGCTTCTGCGCGCGCTCGCTCCGCAGGTGGAGCGCATCGTCGTCGTTGATAATGGTTCGTCGGATGCCGCGTTGGCGGCGATTGACCGTGCCATCGAGGAAGCCGGCGCGCAGTTGATTGCCCTCGACGAGAACACCGGGATCGCGCACGCGCAGAACGTGGGGATTCTCCGCGCCAAGGCGCTGGGGGCCACGCACGTGTTGCTATCGGATCAGGATTCGCTTCCCGCTCCGGACATGGTGGCGCGGCTGCGCAACCGACTCGAGGCCGCGCCGGGGGCCGGTGCGGTTGGCCCATACATTGCGGAGAATAAGCCCGGCGGCGACGAGCTCGTCTACGTGGATCGCAGGTGGGGGCCGCGGCGGGCGTCGGCGGATGAGCTGGCTCGGCCCGCCGTTGACGCGGCGTTCCTGCTGGCCTCGGGGTGTTTGATTCCGATGGCGGTGTTGGGTGAGGTCGGGCCGATGAATGCCAACTATTTCATCGACCACGTGGATCTCGAATGGTGCCTGCGTGCTCGCAAGGCGGGCTACCGGGTGGTCGTTGATACGGGCGCGCGGCTTGACCACTCGCTTGGCGACAAGACGGTGAATCTGCCCGGCCGCGCGCAGCCCGTACACCTGCACGGCCCGATCCGGTGCTACTACCTCGCCCGCAACACGATTTTCATGATGCGCTCCGGGCTATTGCCCTGGGCATGGCGGGTCGGATACGCCGTGTGGCTAGCGAAGTTCGTGGCCTTTCACTCGCTGCTCGCTGACCGGCGGCGAGTGCGCATTCGCGAACTCGCCGCGGGCATCCGCGACGGACTCCTCGGCCGTGGCGGCTCTCGCTAAGGGCTGCTCGGCCGCCCGCGGGCTCCACTCCCCCCATTTAAGCCGCAGTTGGCCCCGCACCCCCCTCGGCCGTGGTGGCTCTCGCTAAGGGCTCCTCGGCCGTGTGGTGGCTCGTGCTAAACCCCGCTAGGGGCTGCTCGGCCACCGGCGGACCCCGGCTCCCCCCTCTTTTGGCTTGGCACCTGAAAATCTTGTGAGAAAAAGGCCGAATCCGCCCGTAACATCGATGAAAACGCCCAGATTCACAAGATTTTCAGGTCTTCCACCAAGACTTCACGCGTCGAAGGTGTTTTCGCTGCACGATTAGTGAATTGAGCATGCGTTTGGTGTCGTCCCAGTGGTCCCACACTTGTTCGTAGCTGAGATTGATGACGTTGTATCCCAATTCCTCTAGAGCCCCAGCCCGCGCACGGTCATTCACATAGGCCTTTTCGCTCCCGTGGTGCGCTAGGGAATCTGATTCGAGGATGAGCGATTCACCCACAACCGCATCCACCCGATATGCGGGTGTCAGTTGGACCTGCTGGCGGACTTCAAGGCCTCGCCGCCGACAATAGTGTGCCACTCTCGTCTCCGTCCCCGATTCTGATCCGATCCGGAAATTGCGCAGTTTCGCAGCCTTGCTGGGCGGGAGTCGGTCGAGCATCGCCTCCACCCACGCTTTACTGACCTTGCGCAAATTCAACGCAGATTCGATGACAACCATGGCGGTCTCCCAGTCGTGCCATCGAGCAACCTGTTCAACCGCTTCTTCAACAGTTGCCACCAGCTGGTTCTTATCGCCTCCGCATCGGTGAAGGCACACTCTGGTACGCCCTTTAGATGCTTTCCAGACTCTCTGAGAGATACTCCGAGCACACTCGCTCGCGGTAGCAAGCACGTGAATATCCGTCGCGGGACCGTAGGCCGTTGGTATGTAGGATGCCATCGCGCCATGCCCATCCGGATGTCCGTCGAGACCCAGACGGGGTCGCGGAACCCAGAGCCCATGGAATTGGGCGGCTGATAAACATCCGAGACGAGTATGTGCTGTTGCTGCTAAAACTTGTGAGGAATCCGCGCTCGCAGTTGCGTACCATCCATGACTCACTCGTTGGAGCATCCCTTCTTTTACGAGCGTATCGATTCCGAACGAAGACAGGCCTTTGGCCAGCAAGTCTGGCCGACGATAAACAGGTGACATCTGGTTATTGTGGCTAAACCTCCGACGCCCACGTCGGCCGCCAAGCCCCAAATGTGGATCACGATAGCGCCCGAGAGACTGTGGAAAACTTTGGCAAATAAGTTTGCGGGGCACCAGCCCTTCAAAGGCTTGCCTGAGCAACCTAACTCCGTTGTCTGACTCCCTTGGGCGCGGCCTAGCCTTCCCTTGGCAACTTGACCTGAAAGTTTTGTGAGAAAAAGGCCGAATCCGCCCAAAACATCGATGAAAACGCTCAAACTCACAAGTTTTTCAGGTCTTTACCGGCGACCAAGCCGACATCCTCGCCGAGTGGGCCGAAACGCGCGAGGAAAGCCTGCGGCCTGCGTCGTCGGTGGCTATCTACGACGACGCCGGACTATTCGACGATCAGGAACTCCTCGTCGACGCCCTCGCGTCGATCGGCTTCAGATCCAACATCAACCTCGTCGTCATCACCTCCGACTCGCACCTCCCCTTGTATCGCTACTCGTCGCTGGCACAGACGTATGACGAATTCCCGAAGTACTTCCCGAGCGTCGGTAGCGGCGAGGGGTCAATCCACGATCAGCTCGCGCCGTACGTGGTCCTGTGGATCGATCTAGCTGTGAAGGAATCCGGCGCGGTGCTCAGCAGCTTGGATCTCCGGCCACCGGCATCCACTTTCGCCTCGCGCTGGGATCCGCGGGACGAGATTGCCCAGGCCGAGAAATATCCGAACGCCGCGGTGGCGGTTGCTCACTGGAACCGCGGAGTGGGCACGGTGCTTGACAGTCGCCAGCGGCGACGACGTGGTCAAGCGCGATCGTGGGCTCGTTGATGGCGTTCCCGCTGGTGCTGATGGCGGGCGTCGTCCTATTAAAACCAATTCGGAAGCAGCGCCTGACGAAGCAGCTCATTGACGAGATGCGCTCGACTATGACGGCCCTCGCGCTCACATAGGACGCGCTACGCCTCGAGGTCAACTACCTCGATCAGCGCTATCGGGGCTATGACGCGGTGACACGTTGGTACACCTGGGACGCAGATTTCACTCAGGCGCTCGAGGTGACCGGGATGGGCGAGCACGCTGAGACGGCACGCCAGCAGTGGAACTCGCTACGCGGCGAGAGCGCGCACGCGCAGCGGCTTGCGCGGCTCAACGTGGCGCGGACGGTCCGCGCGTAGGCGGAATCGTTGTGGCGCATGCGCGCGATCTTGGCTTCCGAGCCGGGCTGGGCGAACGCGTGGGCCCGGCAAGCATCACGATCAACGACGAGCACAATCTCTTCGACGACGACCGGGTGCGCGATGCGATCGAATCGTCCATGTTGGGAGTAGATGCCGCCCATCTACCCATTCGGCAATACAACATGTCTACATCCGTCACTGCCGAGCCCGAGGATTTCCTCGTGAGCTACTTCGAATCCGGAACGGGTGACTCCCCCTTGTACACCAGGAGATATTCATGCCAGCAGGGCGTGGCCGACATGATTCAGGAGATCTCAGACAGTCAGTAATGCGGAAAAATGTGGCCCGGGCAATGCCCGGGCCACGCTCTCATGCCGCCGTTAGACGATGTAGTCGAGATCTTCTTCGAACTCGCGGTTCTGCTTCGTACGCTCGGACATCGGAGTCCACTCGCGTTCGGGCGAACCGACGTAGACCTGGCGCGGGCGGCCGATCTTCTGAGCCGGGTCGAGGACGAGCTCGCGGTACTGCGCGATCCAGCCGGGCAGGCGACCAAGCGCGAACAGCGGTGTGAACATCTTCGTCGGGAAGCCCATTGCCTTGTAGAGGAGGCCTGTGTAGAAGTCGACGTTCGGGTAGAGGTTGCGCTCCACGAAGTAGTCGTCTTCAAGCGCAGCCTGCTCGAGCTCCATTGCCATATCGAACAGCTCGGTGTCTCCCTTTAGGCGGCCGAGGATGTCGTCGGCAAGACCCTTGACGATCTTTGCGCGCGGGTCGTAGGACTTGTAGACGCGGTGGCCAAAGCCCATGAGCTTGACGTTGTTCTTCTTGTCCTTGACCTGCTGAACGAAGTCGGAGATCTCGGTGCCGGACTCGCGAAGGTCATCGAGCATCATGAGCACGGCCTCGTTCGCGCCACCGTGCAGCGGGCCAGAGAGCGCGCCCACACCAGCGGCAACGGAGGCGTAGATCGACGCCTGCGAGGAGCCGACGAGTCGCACCGTGGAGGTGGAGCAGTTCTGCTCGTGATCGGCGTGCAGGATCAGCAGCTTGTCGAGAGCGTTGACGATCGTCGGGTCCACATCGTGCGTCTGATACGGAAGCCCGAAGGTCATGCGCAGGAAGTCCTCGGTGTAGGACTTGGTGGCATCCGGGTAGAGCAGCGGCAGACCCGTCGCGCGCTTGGAAATAAACGCGATCATCGTAGGCAGCTTGGCCATGAGGAGCACCGAGGCGAGGTCGCGCTGCTCGGCGTCGAGCGGATCGAGCGTGTCCTCGTAGTAGGTGCCGAGGCCCGCGACGCCGGCCTGAAGAATCGACATCGGATGGCCCGATGAGGGGAACGCCGTGAAGAAGCTACGGAAATCCTCGTGCAGGAGCGTGTGCTTCTTGATGCGGCGGGTGAACGACGCGAGCGAAGCCGCATCGGGAAGCTCGCCGTACATGAGCAGGTAGGCCACCTCGAGGAACGAGCTCTTCTCTGCCAGCTGCTCGATCGGATAGCCGCGGTAGCGCAGAATGCCCGCTCCGCCGTCAATGTAGGTGACCTTGGATTCGCACGAGGCCGTGTTCGTGAATCCCGGATCGAGGGTTGTGGTGCCGGTTTGGCCCAGCATCTGATTAATCTTAAAGCCGTCGTTACCTTCAACAGCCTTTACGCGCTCGAGTTCGAGCTTCTCGCCGTCGACAATCAACTGCGCATTACTAGACATTGAGTCTCCTTTGCGATGTCTCCCCACGGGCAGGGGCATAGGTGCAACACAGGTCACACTACCTGAATTAGCGTCAGTTTAACTATCTTAAGGTCAAGATACCTAGTCTGAAATTCTTTTCAGAACCTCTGGGAGACGTGCCAGCCGCTCGCACGCGGCATCGATCGCCGAATCCGGCGCGGTCAGCGACATGCGCACATAGCCATCGCCCGCCTCGCCATAGAACGTTCCGGGGGCGACAACGATTCCCAGCTCAGCGCACGCGTTGACAATATCCCACGACGACGCCCCCTCGGCCCGCGCCCACAGGTACAGGCCCGCAACCGAATCGGGATCGTTCGTGAGTCCGGCGGCATCGAGCGCGCCGAGGAGTTTCGTGCGCCGGGCGTGGTAGATCTCGCGCTGGGCCGCCACGTGATCGCCGTCGGCAAGGGCGACCGCCATGGCGCGCTGAACCGGACCGGGCATCATGAAGCCCAGATGTTTGCGCAGTTCGATCATCGGCGTGATGATCTGCGGATCGCCCGCGAGCCAGGCCGCGCGATAGCCGGCCATGTTCGACTGCTTGGATAGCGAGTAGACCATGAGCAGGCCGCTCGCGTCGCCATCGCATACGTCGTCGGCGATGATCGACGGGGCTTCGCTGCCCTGCCAGCACAGCTCGGCATAGCACTCGTCCGACGCAACCACCACGCCGTGTTCGCGCGCCCACGCCACAATCGCACGCAGCTGGCCGCGCCCGAGGACGTGCCCGTTCGGGTTTCCGGGCGAGTTGAGCCAGAGTAAGTCGAGGTCGGTGGGCCAGGTGGCCGGATCGGCGTCGGTGTCGATCAATACTGGCTGCGCGCCCGCAAGCCGCGCCCCGACGTCGTAGGTCGGATACGCAACGTTCGGGAACCCGATACGCGAGCTGGGGCCGAATCCCATGAGCGAGGGCAAGAGGCCGACCATTTCCTTCGAGCCGATCGTCGGCAAGATCGCCACGGGCGAGGTGATCCCCCGCTGTCGCGCCATCCAGTCGGCGATCGCGGCACGCAGTTCGCCGGTACCGACGACGACGGGGTAGCCGTGCGCGTTCGAGGCCTCGGCGAGGGCGTCGCGGACGATGCCGGGCGTGTCATCGACGGGCGTGCCAATCGTCAGGTCGCATACGCCGTGTGGATACTGCGCTGCCCGATCGCGAGCGGGAACGAGCGTGTCCCACGGGAAATCGGGCAGGGAGTCAGTATAGAAAGCCACGTCTAGTCATTCACGCCTTCGGGCAAAGCTGCCACGATCGGGTGGTCTTTCGCGATGGGCCCCATTTTGGCGGCGCCGCCGGGCGAGCCGAGATCGTCAAAGAATTCGACGTTCGCCTTGTAGTACTCCGACCACTCTTCCGGGGTGTCATCCTCGTAGTAAATGGCTTCGACCGGGCAGACCGGTTCGCAGGCGCCACAATCCACGCACTCATCGGGGTGGATGTACAGCATGCGTTCGCCTTCGTAAATGCAGTCCACCGGGCATTCGTCAACGCAGGCAGCGTCCTTGATGTCTACACACGGCAGGGCAATAATGTACGTCACACTAAACCTCTTTCCATTGGTTCGAACCGATTCGAGTTTACACGGATAAATCTAGTACAAATTCAGATGCTTATCCGCACGTGACCGCATGGACCGGTTCATACGTCCAAGTGTACTGTTCTTGGTTCTCCAGCTCTCCGTTCAGGGAGACGTTGCGACCAACTGTGATTGAGAAGCCACTGGCTCCGGCGGCTGAGGGCACGCAATCGGCAGCCAGGTTCTCGCGCGTTTCCGGATCCCTGAACGCAAAGCGCTCGGACTGCCACACGTCGACGTCCCAATACTTCGTGGACCACAGGCGCGAATGTACCTGACCGTCGGCAACCCACGCCTCAATCATCACGCCGTAGGGAGTGTTGTTCTCCCAGATCATCGGGATCTGATCGCCCCAGATGGTGGCCTCGAGGCCGGCGGGGTAACGCGAGAAGTACTTCGAGTGCGGTTGGTGGGAAATGTCTTCCATGCCGGCGCGGTAACCGATGTTGAACATGTTGGTGGACAGCTGCGAGAGGCCTCCGCCCATCGCCGTCGAATTGAAGCCGTTCGTAACCACGCCCGAGGAGACGAAGCCGTGTTCGGCGTCGACGGGCCCAAGCTGGTCGCCAAGATTGAACTGCTCGCCGGGCTTGATCAGCACGTTCGTCACCTTCGAGGTGCCCACCACGAGGTTGGTGGTGCGCACCGAATCGGCGGTCAGCGGCGTGGAGATCGAGGAGACGACCTCCGTGATTCCCATCTCCTCGGCGTCTTCCGTGGTGAACTCCGGCTCTTCGACGATGATATCGGCGACGACGGTACGGTCAGTTCCCTCCGCAATGCCAAGGAGCGCCGTGGAGATTTGCTCGATGTCGAGCGACTCGCCGTTCTCGGACGGGGTGATGACCGGGGCGCCACCGCTAATGGTGATGATCGCGTCGGTTGGAGTTCCGAGCACCTCGCCAGCACGCTCCTCAATAATGCCTTCAAGGCCGTCCTGGTCCACGCTGAGCTCGGGCGCATCGCCTTCGTTTGCGACGGACAGGAGCGAGCCGGTCTGCGCCGGTTCGAGCTCGACCATGACGTCCTTGATTGTGATTGAGATAGGGCCGGCAAGAAGCGGTTCGATCGTGTCGGCAGCAAAGGTCTCAAGTTCCTCGGTGCTGATCTCCGGCTCGACAGTCTCGGTGGGGAGCTGAATCGGGGCGTCTCCCGCCAGCCAATCGTCGACGATCACGGCCTGCGATTCGTCCTTCACGATGCTGACGCCCTCCTGTGCGGGCTGGACGTTCACGTTGGCGTCGCTAATGGCCAGTTCCGCGTCGGTGGGCTCCTGCGCGAACGCCTCGGCGAGACGGTCAACCTCGGTTGCGAGCGCCGCGTCATCTGCGACCAGCTTCGCGTCGATGTTCGAGCCGCCAGAAACCTGCGCCCACAGCTTCATCGGGTGAAGCGAGAATCCGGTGAGGCCGTCAAAGGTCTCATCGAGATCGACAGCCAAATTGATCGCGGCCGGATTGACCTGCTCGGTGGCATCGCCCTCGGCTGTCGTCACCTCACGCGGATTTTGAAGATCTGCAGCGAGCCCGGTTTCCACGGCCTCGTAGGCTTCTTGCTCCGTCATGCCACCAACCGGCACGCCGGAGACTGTCAGCCCGCTCGGCATGCGATCCTGCAGCGCGTAGGCAGCGCCGACGTACCCTGCGCCCAGCAGGAGCACAACCATGAACAGGACGAATGGCCAGCGGCGCTTCTTCTTCACGGGCTCATCCTCATCAGTGCTGTCGCCAGCGCGGTCGTCGTCGGCGTGGTCCTTGGCGGTGCTGTCCTTAGCCGCATCCGACTCCGGAATATATGCGGGTGGAGCAGCTACAGGCTGCTCGGTTGTCTCGTCCGCGTCAAACGTGGCGGTCGGAGCGTCGTCGGCCGCCAGATGCTCCGTCTCGTCAGGATTCCATTCGGCGGTCTCATCCACGAGCTGATCATCACGCCATTCGGCGGTCTCATCTGGATTGGGCTCGGTGCTGGCTGAGTCGGTGCTAGCTGAGTCGGTGCTAGCTGACTGAGTGTCGGGTGAGTCGGTGTTGGGTGAGTGAGTCTCGGGTACGCGCGGTTCGTCATCCCCAATGCGTCGGCGCCAGGCGTCGAGCAGGTTATCGTCCTCGTTCGGGTTATCGGCCACGTCTGATCTCCTTGGGTGTTCCACACCGATGTTACCGGCGACGCCCGCGATATGGCAGATTCGCCGCGTAAATCACCTCATCGCCACGCGTGAGGTTCGTCGCGGAGCTCCTGGCCGCCGTCGTATGGTTGCTGCCAACTCCAGTTCGCGGCTCGCGCGCGGTCCCTGCGCCTGGCAATACCTGCCGTAGCAAGGCACGCGAGCGCCGATACCACCATCCAGATCGTGCTGAAGACGGACTCGCCGGCCGCGAGGGCGTCGTCGGCAGGTGGCGCGTACATAAGAGCAACCGTGGTGGCGAAGACGGCGAGGGTGTAGGGCGCCCACGCCCAGATGCCGCGCCATTCCCACATCGCCCACGCGCCGCTGGCCACGATCGCCGTTGCGGCGAGGATACCGAACACCGGCTTGTCGAGCGGTCCCGGATACACGACGAATCCGATTAGCCCGGACACGGCACCGGCGAGGATGCCCCCGATGATGGCAAGAATCTTCATGCGGATGAGTCTACCCGTGGCGGCTTACGCTTGCGCGGCGCGCTTGCGGCGGGCTGCCTCGCGGGCACGGTCGATCGAATTGAGAGTCACCTTGCGGATTCGCACGGATTCGGGCGTGACCTCGATGCACTCGTCGTCGGCGGCAAATTCGATGGACTCCTCGAGCGTCATCTTCCGGCGCGCCTGGAGGGTCTCGAAGACGTCGGCGGTGGCCGAGCGCATGTTCGTCATCTCCTTGGCGCGCACGAGGTTGATGTCCATGTCTTCGTTACGCGGGTTCTCCCCCACCACCTGGCCCTCGTAGACCTCCTCGCCCGGGTCCACGAAGAACGTTCCACGATCCTCGAGGCGCTGCAGCGAGAACGCCGTGACCTGGCCCTGCCGGTCGGACACGAGCGAGCCGCTCTGGCGCGATTCGATCTCGCCCGCCCACGGCTTGTAGCCCTCGGCAATCGAGGCGGAGATGCCCGTGCCGCGGGTGAGCGTGAGGAAGGTGGTTCTGAAGCCGATGAGGCCGCGCGCGGGAACCACGAACTCCATGCGCACCCACCCCGTGCCTCGGTTCGACATCGTCTCGAGGTGGCCGCGCCGCGCCGCCATGAGCTGCGTGACGGCTCCGAGGTATTCCTCGGGAACGTCGATGGTTGCGCGCTCCCACGGTTCGTGAACGACGCCGTCGATCACCTTGCGAACGGCCTGCGGCTTGCCGACGGTCAGCTCAAACCCTTCGCGGCGCATCGTCTCCACGAGCACCGCGAGCGCGAGCTCGCCACGGTCTTGAACTTCCCACGCGTCCGGGCGCTCCGTGGGCAGCACTCGGATCGAGACGTTGCCGATGAGCTCCTGGGCGAGGCGTTCCTTGATCTGGCGGGCGGTGAGCTTGTGCCCTTTTCCGCCGGTGCCGGCCAGCGGCGACGTGTTGGTGCCGATCGTCATGGAGATCGCGGGATCATCGATGTGGATCGGTGGGCGGGGACGCGGATCTGCGAGATCCACGAGCGTCTCCCCGATCGTAATGTTCGGGATACCGGCCACGGCCACGATGTCTCCCGGGCCTGCCGTGGGCGCGGAGCTGCGCTCGAGGCCCTTCGTCAGCAGCAGTTCGGAGATGTGGACGCGCTCGATCGACGAGTCCGAGCCATCCGCCAAGCCCACCCACGAGCCTTTCTCTAGTTCGCCAGAGAAGACGCGGACGAGCGCGAGCCGGCCGAGGAACGGGGAGGCGTCGAGGTTCGTCACCTGGGCCACGAGCGGAGCGCTCGGATCGTAGGTCGGTGCGGGGATGTGCTGGAGAATCGCGCGGAAGAGCGGTTCCAAGTTGGGCGAATCGGGGAGCTCGCCGTCGGCCGGCTGTTCGAGCGAAGCGCGCCCCGCCTTGGCCGACGCGAAGATGACGGGGATGTCGAGGATCGCCTCGAGTTCGACGTCGTGCTCGTCGTCCATCTCAATATCGGTGGCGAGCGAGAGCAGGAGCTCCATCGTCTCGTCCACGACCTCGGCGATGCGGGCGTCCGGGCGGTCGACCTTGTTGACCACGGGGATTACGGGCAGGCCGGCTTCGAGGGCCTTGCGCAGGACGAAGCGGGTCTGCGGGAGCGGGCCTTCTGAGGAATCGACAAGGAGGACCACGCCGTCGACCATCGACAGTCCGCGCTCAACCTCGCCGGAAAAATCCGAGTGGCCGGGGGTGTCAATGACGTTGATGGTCACGCCCTCGGGGGCGTCGAAGTCCGCAGCGGAGGGGCCACTGTAGGAGATGGCCGTGTTCTTCGCGAGAATCGTGATGCCCTTTTCGCGTTCAATATCGCCCGAATCCATGACGCGTTCGCCCGTCTTCTCCACGGAGGCATGCGAGTCGAACACGTTGCCCTGCCAGAGCATGGCGTCAACGAGCGTGGTCTTTCCGTGATCGACGTGGGCAACGATTGCGACGTTGCGCAAGTCATGGCGGACGGTTGTGGGCATATGGTTCCTTTGCGATTGGACGGCTCCGGGCGGCAGTGCCGCGTAGCCGGCCAGAAGCGCTGGCCAGCACTTCATCCTAGACCCGCGCGGTGAACCGCTTGAAGACCGCCGGGAAAAGTGCGAGCCAACGTACACTCTGCCCGTTTGCCGGGCGCTGCTGGGGCGGGCGGCGTTAACCCCAGCACACGCGGTTTCGCGCGGGCACTAAACCCTGAGACAATACCGCCATGACCCTTGTAATGCGCGCGAAATCAACCCGGATCTACGCCTACCTGCTGTGGTTCTTGGCGGCGGCAACCTTGGTGGCCTCCGTCGCCAACGGCGGGATCAGTGAGCTGCTGTGGGCGACGCCGGTCACGCTGCTTATCGCTACGATCGGTTGGGCGGTGTTCTGGAATCCGCGCATCGAGGTGGGCCCGGGCGGCATTCGCATCGTGAATATCGTGCGCGAGCACCTCGTGCCGTGGTCAGACTTCTACGTGGCCGAGAATCGCTGGGGGCTCTACATCTACTCGCGCGAGCAGTCGAAGAAGATGAGCGTGTGGGCCGTGCCCTCCAACGTTGGCCTGTTCTCCAACTCGTGGCGCAACAGGAAGAAGATTCCGGACAACCCTGAGGACGTTCAGTGGAACGCGCCCGGCCGCGAGAACCGGATCGTGGACGTGAAGTTCGTGGCGGACCTGCTGACGATCCGCGCAAGTCAGATCCGCAAGAACAGCCACCTGCGCACCGACTTGGCCGCGCAACTCGACGAGCACTGGCCACCGACCACCGTCACGAAGGTTCAGATCATTCCGGTCGTCTCGATCGTCGCTCTCTTCGCGCTGACGATCCTCATGTTCGTCAGCAACTAGTTT
>ERZ1032871.99-NODE-99-length-12965-cov-7.975833_pt1 | contig 12965 bp, 10 predicted proteins | sample MGYA00519026_ERZ1032871 | MGnify/ENA primary metagenome ERZ1032871 (study PRJEB33719, sample SAMN04262510) | wastewater metagenome | biome: rural village; feature: composting latrine chamber; material: composting feces with ash | place: El Salvador | collected...
CGGACACGATGCGCACGCGGGGACCGAATTCCTTCGTGAGCAGATTGTGACTGTTGCCGATGGTGCCCATGCCGGCGTAATAGCCCGCGATCACATGCGAGAAGGCCGCCGAAGGGTTTTTCAGAAGTACGCGGATATCGTCATAACCGTCGCGCGGGAAGAAGAAGGCGCGCTGCTTCTTTTCGACCATGATGTATTTCGCCAGTTTGTAGGCGGTGTCGTCCATGATCCGATTGCTGGTGTCGTACTGTTCCTGATACACCATGGACGGTGCGGTGCTGGCCATCGGATAGAACAGGGGAATCGCGAGCACGACGACTGTTTTCGCCCAGGGCCAGATATTTTGCGGCCAGAATTCGGGCGCCTGAATCGGCTCCTGCTCCCAGCTTTTCACGGAACAGAAGCGCACGAGTTCGGCACCGAGTTCTTTTGCCTTGTTGTAGATGTCGGATTTCAACTGCTTCATTGCACATACTCCCATCTGATTGAAATTGTCAGTTACAATAAAGTATATCATACACAAGTCGCTTTAACAGGAGCTGCAATTGACGCAAAGAACGAATCTGATATAATAGAAAAACGCCGCCGGACATCGGTCTCGGCGGCTTCAGGCGGGAATGGCGGAATTGGCAGACGCGCCAGACTTAGGATCTGGTGTTATTGACGTGGAGGTTCAAGTCCTCTTTCCCGCACCAAAGGACGGTTCGCCCGTCCTTTTTTTTATTTCTTGTTTCTGATCGGGAGCCATACTTCGGCGGTAAAGTTTCCGTTTGTATAGGTTTCAAACGCGCCGTTGTGATGCTTCAGGATCTGTGCGCAGGTGCGAAGGCCCATGCCGGTGCCTTCTTCGGGGCGCGGCTCTTTGATGTAATTCACAAAGCGAAAGAGGCAGTCTGTTTCGTTCCTGCGGATCTCTATATGAACCGGATGCGCCGGGTCTCCGTACTTTCCGATATTGGAAACCAGATTGCTGAACACGCGGCGCATCATGCGCCGGTCGGGCATCAGCGTGCCCTCCAGCGTTTCGAAATCTCTTTCGACGGTAAATCCCGCGGACTGTAGATCGAACAGGGAGGGTTCCAGCGTTTCTTTTACAAACACTTCGGCTTCCACGGGCTGCGGCGAAAAGGTATAGTCGTCTTTTTCCGCCACAAGAAAATAATCGAACAGTTCGTCGGACAGGGTTTTGATCTGCGTTGCTTTTCCGGCGGCGGCATCCAGATACTTCTGCTGTGTCGGCGTAAAATCTTTGTCGAGACGAAGTATATCCAGATAGCCCGATAGAACGGTCAGCGGTGTGCGCAGATCATGGGAGATGGAAGTTACGAGGTCGCGGTTGGCGCGTAGGGCGGTTTGTTCGCTCTCCTGCCGCTCCAGCAGCGCCTTTCGCATCGTTTCGATTTCCTGGCCCAGCGAGGTGAGTTCGTCGTTTCCGCGGATGGTGACGGCATAGCTCAAATCGCCCCCGGCGAGAATACGCAGGTCGTTTTCGAGACTCCGGATATAGCGCAGCTTTCTTCGGATGAATACCATCAGGATTACGAAGGCGACCAGCGCCGCCAAAAGGGCCGCGAGCACGGAGGCCGCCGTATAATAACGGTTGTATACAAAATACGGAATCATATACGCCGTTCCGTCTGCAAAACGAATCGGATACGTGGCCGTGCCCAAGGTGATCTCATCGCTGCCTTCCAGAATCTGCACTTCGATCGAAGAGTCGCTGCTGTAGACAGGGCCTGCGTCGGTGTACAACGTGATAAACACATCGCGGTTGTTTTCTGCCCAGACATCGAGAAACTGAAGCTCCGACAGACCGAGCGCCGCATCGTCCACAAAATTCTGCAGTTCTTCGGCGGTTCGCTGTTCGCGTTCGATCACCGCGCTCTCCTGAAACAGCTGGCGGTCGAGCGCAAACTGAAAGACGCGGAGAAGTCCCGCAAATAGCATGGCGCCGGTGATGAAGGCGACGACAATCAGAAACAGAAGCTGGCGTGCCAGGCTGCTTTTATCCTTTTTCAAATCGGTATCCCTTTCCCCATACATTGACGATGGACTTCGGATGCTGCGGGTCGTCTTCGAGTTTCCTGCGAAGATTTCTGATGTGCACCATCACATTGTTGTTGGATGTGTAAAAATAGGTTTCGTCCCAGACGGTTTCATAAATATTTCGTATCGTAAAGATCTGTCCCGGATGGCGCACGAGAAGCAGCAGAACCCGGTATTCCAGATCCGTCAGCTGCACTTCCCGGCCGTTTTTCCATACTTCATTGGCGAGAGGATTCACGGCAAGCCCGCCGTGTACAATGTGCTCCTGTGCCTGCAGCTTCGCTTTTCTGCGATACACATGGAAGCGCCGGATCAGCGCCTTGACCTGGGCAATCAGCTCCGCATAGGAGAATGGTTTGGACAAATAGCCGTCTCCGCCTGCGCCCAGCCCCAGCGTGATGTCCGAATCCTGGGATTTGGCGGAAAGAAAGAGGATGGGAACCGTGAGGCTCTTTCTGATTTCCAGACACACGGCGATGCCGTCTTTGTAAGGCATCATAATATCCAGGATGATCAGATCGAATGCGTCCGAGGCCAGTGCCTGGGCCTCTTTTCCGTTGGTCGCCTCCGTGATCTGAAAACCGTCATTTTCCAGCAGAGTGCGAAGGATCATGCGGATTTCCGCATCATCATCGGCAATCAGTATCTTGACCGTGTCCATCTTGTCTCCTTTTTCTTTCTTCTTACGTAAACTATACCAAATCTTCGTGTAAAAAGTAGAGGGTTTCCATGGGCAGGACGCAAACCGACAGAAGATTGCAAGAAAAACAAAAGCACATCCAAAGGGATGCGCTTTTGTAAAAGGGGAAGTGTGAAATGCTTAGTTGTTTTTCTCTGTTATTGCGGGAGCTTCTGTTTTCTCCGTTTTTGCCGGTGTTTTTTTGACGGGTGCTTTCTTTTCGGTTTTTGACGGCGCTTTGGTTTCTGTTTTGCTGTCTTTTTTCTGCGGTTTCTGCGGCGCCTTTTTTGTCGGTATTTTCTTTGCGGGTGATTTTTTGGCCGCTGACTTTTTCGCCGGTGACTTTTTCGCGGGCGCATTTTTCTTGCCGTCTTTTGTTTTCTGCGTCTCTTGTTTCTCCTGACGCTGTTCGACTTTTGTACCGGCCGACGTTTTCGCTTCTTTCTTCGGCTGGGCTCCGCAACCGGCCAGAAGGCCCAGGGCCAGCAGTGCGGTGACGGACAATGTAGCGATCTTTCCTTTGTTCATGATGTGATCTCCTTTTCTTTTGTTTCCTGTTGATGGTGTAAGTATAGAACCGAAAACTGTAGAAATACCCTGTGAAAAATCTTAAGAATTCTGAAGATTGCGAAACGTGCGACCCGGGTACAAATGTGCATGCCCAAATTAAATACGTTATAACGATAACAAGTTTTACATGGTTTGCATTTCTTCGAGAGATCCTGTATAATCTTTTCAGCGCATCGAACGATGCGTTACCCAGCGTACTTGACGTTATCTTAATGTCGGGTGCGTTTTTTTTGTCTTTCTTTCCATATGTTACAATGACTGTAAAACAAGGAGGGAAGCCGATGAAAAACCCCAACCGCAAAGACGGGAAAGTCCGTTTGTGGACCCGACAGGATCGGCGGTGTCTGCCGATTCTGAAACGAAAGGGCCGGTTCACCAATACGCAGCATTATCTGCAGGAGAAATTCGGGGAGATCACTCCCTTTTTCACGGAACTGTACGACTGGTTTGTCGCCCGGGCAGAACAGACGGTGCCGCGGCCGGCCGATGTAAAGTATCCGATCTGGTGTTCGGTTGCGCAAGAATATATGCTCCGTCCGACGCCCGAGGAAGTGGTGCTGGAAATCGTAAAAGACGAAGCCGAGGTTGTATATTTTGACGGCACCCGCTGGGATCTGGTGCTGAACCATATGTATATCCCGGCCGATGAAGAAGATGACCGCGCATATGCAAAGCATCTGCAGGAACTCGGCGTAAAGGACCGCCATTCTTTTATTAAAGGAAGAGAAGGCGTAATTTATCCGGCCGAAAAACAGAAGGTAATAGACAGCTGGCCGCGTGTATTCGAGATTCCCGAATGGGATTATTTTCGAATCCAGGCGAATATCTGGGAGATCAGACAGGAAGAAGTGGAGCGGGTGTTTACGATGAAGGACATGCCCGCATACGGAGAGGCACTGGATGCAACTGACGGTACGTAAATCAAATGGAGAAGTAAAAACGCTCGACTGGCACTGGCTGCAGCCGGAACAGATCGATGAGATGATGGCGCTGGAAGACCGCGTCGTGGAATCGGCACAGGATCCGAGCCTGTACCGAAGAGAATCGGCCGACACAATTTTGGCATCGATGAAAGACGGGGCGGGCTGCATCGGCGGATTTGTCGACGGACAGCTGATCGCCGTGCGGTATGTAAGCTATCCTTCGGACTATGATCTGTCGGAGGGCATTATAGAGAAAGAAAACAGCCGGCAGGTGCTGCACATGGAAACCATGATTGTGGATCCCGACTTTCGCGGCAACGCCCTGCAGGTGAAGTCTTTTTACTATCTGCTTGCGCATCTGCCGCGGGAAGTGGAATTTCTGTTCAGCACGGTGTCTCCGTTTAATCTGCCGAGTCTGAAGTCGGTGTTTAAATACGGTTCCAGAATGGTGGATCTGCGCCTGATGTATCCGACGGACGAGGAACCGGAAGGTGTGCTGCGCTATATCGGCGCGCGGGGTCTGGTGCTCGATTTGGCCGAGGAGCGCACGGAGGCCGCGCTGGACGATATTGAAACGCAGCAGGCGCTGTTTCGGGACGGCCAGGTGGCAACCGGGCTGAAGGATGATGAGACCGTGGTGTTTCAAAAAGTGATCCGTTCCGCGGTTCCGCTGAATAAAAAGAAATAACAGCATACCGGTTCCGGGGGAACGTCCGACACTCTTTTGTTGCTAGACAGAAACAGGGGTTTGCTTCTCCGGGTACTTACGCGCATCCCGCCCGTTCGGCGGGATGCTTTTTTTGTATGAAACGCGTAAGGTTTCGGGCGGCAGGGAGGCGGTTCGGCTGTGCTATACTGAAATCAAAGGGGGGATTGCATGCAGGCAGTCATTTTGGTGGTCGATGATGACCGGGAGATCGCGCGGGCGATCTGTCTTTTGCTTGAAAAAGAAGGCTATGAAACCCTAATGGCCCACGACGGCATGCAGGCGCTGCAAAAGGCGATGGACCGGGATGTGGACCTGATGATACTGGATATTATGATGCCGCAGATGGACGGCATTTCCGCGCTCATGAAACTCCGGGAACGAAAGAATATTCCGGTGCTGCTGCTTTCCGCAAAAACGCAGGAACAGGACAAGATCAAAGGTCTGACCGCGGGCGCCGACGACTATATTACGAAGCCCTACAATCCGAAAGAGCTGGTGGCGCGGGTCAACAGTCATCTCCGCCGTTTTTTCTGGCTGGGCGATCACTCGCACAATCCCTCCGCAAGTCAGATCAGACAGGGCGGACTGCTGCTTGACATCGACAAACGCACGCTGTTTGTCGACGGGGAAGCGGTGCGGATCACCGCCAAGGAATTCGGCATTCTTTCTCTTTTGATGCGCGCCCCGGACCGTGTGTTTTCCGCCGACGAAATTTACCGGACGGTCTGGGAGACGGAACCGTACAGCGTCGACAATCTGATCATGGTGCATATCAGCCGGATTCGCGAAAAAATCGAGATTAACCCGAGAGAACCGCAGTACATAAAGGTGGTGTGGGGTGTTGGCTACAAATTCGAAAATCAGGAATAAGATCCCGTATCGCCTGCTGGTGTTCTTTTTGTGTGTCGCGGCATTTTCACAGCTCCTGCCGGCCCTCAGGTCCATGGATTTTCGCTCCGGGCAGGGATTTGTAAGTACGGAAGACGTGTATCACTCCAACTGGGGATTCGGCGCCGTGCTGCGCACAGGCGTGCAGGACCTTTCGGATCTGTATGTGGCGGAACGTCTGGCAGTCACGCCGTTTGACTATCCGTATTATGTCACGGGAAAACGGGGGACTTCGACCAATGTGATGGCGGGAGAGAATATCATCCGCGACTATGTGTATTCAATTCGCGTCGACGGCTATGAAACCTCGTACGGTTCGGCCCTGCCCGCGAATATGAATCTCGGGCTTGACGCATCGTATTATCCGGATTTGCAGATCGGATTTTCCCAGCAGGACATGGACGCCGCCCGGGCGTATTATGAGTATGCAAAAGAAGCCGCGGAGCTTCATCCGGTCCGCTCGGCCGTTTTTTCGTTTTTGTTTGTCGCCTCGCTGATCGAACTCCTGTATATTACCGGCCGGCGTGATGACGGCACGATCCACCTGTCCGCCCTGGACCGCTGGCCCACCGAACTGTTTATGGCGGTTTTTCTGATTCTCGGCATGATCGGGCTCGAAGCACTTAGAAACTGGGTGCATATCCCCGTGTATGAGCCGATGAACAGGTACAATCCGGCGGAAGCCGATCTTCCGGCCTATCTGCTGCTCGTTATCCTCTTTGCGGTCCTTTTTTCCATTTTCCTGGTCATGGTGCGAAAGATCAAGGCGGGACGCTATCTGGACGACACGGTTCTTTACCGCGCACTGCGCGCCACCGCGCGGGTGCTGCGCGGAAACACCGCCGACGAAACGGGTCTCGAAAGGATTCTGACCATGGCGACGCGCTATGTACTCGCGAGTGCCCTGCTCGTACTCCTGCTGGTTTATTTTCTGAACGCTATGTCGTTTGGAAACGGCTGGCAGTTTGTCTTTTTTGTCGGCACGGGCCTGCTTCTTCTGGCTGTAACCGCGCGGTTTCTTTATGCGCTTCGACAGATTCTAAAGCGCACACAGACCAGCGTACGCACCGCCGTCGATGATCAGCTGAAGGCCGAACGCCTCAAAGTGGATCTTGTAACCAATGTTTCCCATGATTTAAACACGCCGCTGACATCGATCATCGGCTATGCCGATTTGCTGCAGGATGAAGAGATGTCTTCCGAGGCTGCCGAATACGTGGAAGTGCTGCGCAAAAAATCGCTGCGTCTGAAAGGCATTGTGTCCGATCTGTTTGATCTGTCGAAAAGCACCAGCGGCGCGATTGAACTGAACCGGGAAGAACTCGACTACGCGGTGCTCGTGCGCCAGACGGTGTCGGATTTGAAAGATGTGATTGAAAAGGGAGAAAGAGAACTGGTGGTGAAACTGCCGGATGAACCGGTATGGGTCTGCGCCGACGGCAATCAGCTGTACCGGGTGCTGCAGAATCTGATCGACAACGCCCTGCGTTATTCACTGGCCGGCACGCGAATCTTTCTGCGGCTGGAGACGGGGGATGACGCCGTGCATCTGACGCTGAAAAACACCTCGGCCTATCCTCTGGATTTCGACCATGAAGAGATCCTGTCGCGCTTTGTCCGGGGCGATCTGTCCCGGTCCACAGACGGAAGCGGCCTGGGCCTTGCCATTGCCAAATCATTTACGGAAAACAACGAAGGCAGTTTTCAGGTGTTTGCGGAAGAAGATGTGTTTATCGCAATGCAGACGCTGAAAACCATCGCGCCTCCGGAAAAAAAAGACCGGCACTCGCAGTGAGTGCCGGCATTTTTTTAGTCGCGACGTTCGCCGATGCGGACGTATTCCTGGGGATGCGACAGGTTTACATAGGCGGGGCGCATGATTTTGTCATCCTGAATCTGCTCCAGTCGGTGCGCGCACCAGCCGGCCAGACGGGCCAGGGCAAACATCGGCGTATACAGATGTTTGTCGAGTCCGAGCATGGTATAGACAAGTCCCGCGTACAGGTCCACATTTGCGCAGATCAGGCGGTCTTTTTCTTCCATGAGTTCTTTGGTGCAGCTTTCCACATTTTGCAAAAGCTGAAAATCATCGGCGTAACCGGTGGTTTCCGCAAGATGCTGCGCTCTTGATTTCAACAGTGTGGTCCGCGGGTCGGAGATGGTATACACGGCGTGTCCCATACCGTAGATCAGCCCTTTTCTGTTGAAGTTTTCTTTTCTAAGTATGCCGCGCAGGTAGTCCATGACGGCATCGCGCCGGGTCCAGTCGAGGACCGTCGCTTTCAGATCTTCGATCATCTGGGCGACCATGAGATTGGCGCCGCCGTGCTTGGGTCCTTTCAGCGATCCGATCGCCGTGGCGATGGCGGAGTACGTATCCGTGCCCGAGGAGGAGACGACGTGCGTGGCGAAAGCGGAGTTGTTCCCGCCCCCGTGATCGGCGTGGACGATCAGCAGAATGTCGAGCAGTTTTGCTTCTTCCTGCGTGTAGGCCTTGTCATCCCGGATCAGATGCAGAAAATTCTCCGCAATCCCGCAGTGGGGCTTCGGCCGGTGGAGTACGAGCGAGTCGTCTTCGAAATAATGCTTCTGGGCCCGGTGAGCGTAGGCGATCATCAGGGGCATTTTGGCCACGAGATTGATCGACTGCATCAGCACGTTTTCGACCGAGGTGTCCTCCGGATTGTCATCGTAGGAGTACAGGGCCAGCAGCGTGCGCAGCAGTTTGTTCATTACATTGCCCGACGGGTTTTTCAAAATGACATCTTCCGTAAACGAATCCGGAAACTTCATCCGTTCGTGCAGCGTGTTCACGAAGCTGTCCAGTTCCACCTGCGTCGGCAACTTGCCGAACAGCAGCAGGAAAATGACCTCTTCATACCCCATGCGGTCCTCTTCTTCATAGCTTCTTACGAGATCCGCAAGAGAGATGCCGCGATACAGGAGTTTTCCTTCGGTGGGGATCTTCTTTCCGTCCTCGATCCGGTAGCCGACAACGTCCGAAACACTCGTTATTCCCACGAGCACGCCGGTGCCGTTTGCGTTTCGGAGCCCTCGTTTGACATCGTATTTTTCGTACAGCGCCGGGTCGACATAGGTGCGGGTCTTGATATAGTCAATCAGGTTTTCCCGCATCCTTCTGAGATCATGGTCGTGCATGCGCTACCTCTTTTCCTGTTTTTTTCTGGCCATCAGAAGCTTGCCTCCGGCAAGCAGCGTTTCGATTTCTCCGGGCGTTCCCAGGAATACCACGGGCACCGTCTCGCCGGTTGCCACGATTTCAAGTTCCATTTTACCGTCCGATGCGAGCGCCGCATGCACACCGCGAATGCGGACGGCGGCACTTTCCGAAAAGAGCTGCACATCTTCCTCATTTTCAAACACCAGCGGAAGCAGTCCCACATTGATCAGATTTGAGCGGTGGATTCTTGCGAAGCTTTTGGCTGCCACAAACTTCACGCCCAGATACAGGGGCAGTAGAGCCGCGTGTTCCCGGCTCGAACCCTGTCCGTAGTTGTCGCCCGCGATGACGGCGCCCGCGCCCGCGAGTTCCGCTCGCGCTTTGAAATCGGGCGTGAGGGTTTCAAAGGCGTGCGCCGAAAGCTTCGGCACGTTGGAGCGAAGCGGCAGCAGTTTTGCATTGGACGGGGCGATGTCATCGGTCGTGACATTGTCACCCGCGACGAGAAGGACCGTTGCCTCGATTGTATCTTCGATCGGAGTGGCCACCGGGACCGGCTGGATATTGGGTCCCATTTCGACGGGTACCGAGCGGTCGCCTTCTTTGAAATCCAGCAGATAATCGGGCATCGCGCCGAAACTTTCGGGCATCGGAATCGAAAGATCGGCGTCGGTTGCCGCGGGATCCGTCAGTACGCCCTGAATCGCGCTGACGGCGGCCGTTTCGGGACTGAGCAGATACACCTGCGCGTCCATGGTACCGGAACGGCCCTTGAAGTTGCGGTTAAAGGTTCGCATCGAAACCGCACCGGACTTGGGCGCCTGTCCCATGCCGATGCACGGTCCGCACGCCGACTCCAGAATACGCGCGCCCGCCTGCACAAAGGTGGCCAGCGCTCCGTTTTCCGCCATCAGCTTGAGCACCTTCGCCGAACCCGGGGAGATGACAAGGCTCACATCGGGATGCACGGCATGGCCCTCCAGGATCCGGGCGACCCGCATCAGGTCTTCATAGGAAGAATTGGTGCACGAACCGATCGCAATCTGGTCGATTTTTAAACCTTCGAGCTCTTTTACGGTCGTGACTTTGTCGGGGCTGTGCGGCTGCGCGATCATCGGCACGACACCGGAAAGATCGATGACGAGATGCTCGTCATACGCAGCACCCGGATCGGCCGTGAGCGGCTGATAATCGGATTCTCTGCCCTGTCGTTTCAGATAGTCCCGTGTATTTTCATCGGACGGGAAGATCGATGTCGTGGCGCCGAGTTCCGCGCCCATATTTGTAATCGTGGCGCGGGTCGGCACCGACAGATGCTTGAGACCTTCTCCGAAATATTCCATAATGTGGCCGACGCCGCCCTTGACGGTCAGTTCTTTCAGTACGGTCAGTATGATGTCCTTGCCGTTGATCGCGGGCCCCGGCTTTCCGGTGAGTTCGATGCCGTAGATCTTCGGCATGGTCAGCGTATATTCACCGGTGGCCATCCCGAGGGCGATATCCAGTCCGCCCGCGCCGATCGCAATCGCGCCCGCGCCGCCAGCCGTCGGGGTGTGGGAGTCGGATCCGATCAGTGTCGTGCCGGGTTTGGCAAACTGCTCCAGATGCACCTGATGGCAGATCCCTCCGCCCGGTTTGACATAGCGGATGCCGTATTTTTCGCAGACCGAACGGATAAACGCGTGGTCATCGGCGTTTTCAAAACCTGCCTGCATCAGATTGTGGTCGATATAGGCAACCGACAGATCGGTACGGATGGCGTCCGGTGCCAGCGCATCCAGCTGCAGATACACCATGGTGCCCGTGGAATCCTGCGTCAGTGTCTGATCCACGCGAATGGTGATCTCCCGGCCGGGGATCAGCTCGCCTTCAAGAAGATGCGAGGCGAGTATTTTACGTGCCAGTGTTTCAGCCATATTGATGTTCCTTTCTATGTATGATGGTTTTTTTGTTCATGCGTATCCTACATAGTATATCAAGAATGGCAAGGTGCCGCAATTCAATACCGGAATAAAGAACATGTAACAATTTGAAAACACTCTCCTGTTTTTGTATACTTAAATAATACAATCATATAGAAAGAAGGAAAAAGAAATGGACCGCACCTATTCAACCAAAACACTGTTTGCGCGGTTTGTTCCGTACTTATTCCGATATAAGGGCATACTGGCACTGGATCTGTTTTGTGCCGCACTCACGACGATCACCGAACTCGTGCTGCCGCTGATTCTTCGCACGCTCACCAATGCGGGCGTCGACGCGACGCAGCCGCTGACGCTCGGTCTGATCGGGAGGCTCAGTCTGTTTTATCTGATTCTCCGGGCGATTGAAGTGGTCGCCCGCTATTACATGGCCAATGTCGGCCACGTGATGGGCGCGAGAATCGAAACCGATATGCGCCGCGATGCCTTTCATCATCTGACGGAACTCTCCGTATCGTTTTTTAACAATACCAAAGTCGGCCAGATCATGGCCCGCATGACGAGTGACCTGTTTGATGTCACGGAATTTGCGCATCACTGTCCCGAAGAGTTCTTTATCGGCGGCCTGAAGGCGCTAGTCTCTTTCGTCATTCTCCTGAACATCAATGTGCCGCTGACGCTGATTATCTTCACGATGATCCCTCTGATGCTGTTTTTTGCAAGAAAGTACAATCGCAAAATGAGAGAAGCGTTCAAAGATCAGCGCGTGCATATCGGGGAACTGAACGCGGAGATCGAAGATACCTTCCTGGGCGTGCGCGTGGTGAAGTCCTTCGCGGCGGAACCCTATGAGCGCGCGAGCTTTGAACGCGGCAATCAGGATTTCTTTAAGATCAAACAGCGGAGCTACCGCTACATGGCGGCGTTTCACACGGTCACAGGTATTTTTGACGGCCTGATGTATCTGACGGTGATTCTTGCCGGCGGACTGTTTTTGCTCAACGGTTCGATTGACGCGGGCGATCTTGTCGCCTATGTCCTGTATGTTACGACGATGCTCGCGACCGTGCGCCGCGTCGTGCAGTTTATGGAACAGTTCCAGCGCGGCATGACCGGGATCGAACGCTTCTTTGAAATTATGGACACCGACATCGAAATCTTCGACGACGCGGACGCCGTCTCTCTGGACCCGATGCACGGCGACATTGTGTTCGACAATGTGTCGTTCAGCTATCCGGACGATCCGGACACGCCGGTATTGAAAAATCTGAATCTGCACATTCCGCAGGGTTCGCAGATCGCGCTGGTCGGACCGTCGGGCGGCGGAAAGACAACGATCAGCAATCTGATTCCCCGTTTCTACGATGTCACGGAAGGCGCCATTCGAATCGACGGAGTCGACATCCGAAAGATCAAAACGCAGAATCTCAGAGAAAATATCGGGATGGTGCATCAGGATGTGTATCTGTTCTCGGGAACGGTGATCGAAAATATCCGCTATGCGAATCCCGACGCCACAAAGGAAGACGTGGTGGCGGCCGCAAAACTGGCCGGCGCCTATGATTTTATTATGGATCTGCCGAAAGATTTCGACACCTATGTCGGCGAACGCGGCGTCAAACTCTCGGGCGGACAGAAGCAGCGCATTTCGATTGCGCGCGTGTTTTTGAAAAATCCACCGATCCTATTGCTCGACGAGGCCACCTCCGCACTGGACAATCAGAGCGAGCGCTATATCCAAAACAGCCTCGACTCGCTGTCTGTGGGACGGACGACGCTTACGATTGCTCACAGGCTGACGACGATACAAAATGCCGATCTCATTCTCGTGCTGACGCAGGAGGGACTGGTGGAGCAGGGTACGCACCGGCAGCTCATGGATCAGAAAGGACTCTATTACGAACTGTATACGCAGAGCCGGCTGGATCTTTCGCCGGATGCCGATACGCAGCAGGCAGGATAAATTGCAGCAAAAAAGGACCCGCGGGTCCTTTTTTTGTGCGTTTATTTTTGTTCCGGGCGGTTCTTTTGCTGCCGGACGAGTTCG
>ERZ1032871.100-NODE-100-length-12957-cov-11.407921_pt1 | contig 12957 bp, 16 predicted proteins | sample MGYA00519026_ERZ1032871 | MGnify/ENA primary metagenome ERZ1032871 (study PRJEB33719, sample SAMN04262510) | wastewater metagenome | biome: rural village; feature: composting latrine chamber; material: composting feces with ash | place: El Salvador | collected...
GATGAAGGAGGTTTTTGAAATCTACTTCAATAACAATTCCTCCAGGGTGGAGCACAAGTGCATTGAGGTCATGGAGGCCATTATGGAAAAGGATGAACTCAACAAGAGTCTCAACAAGGGTGACTTGAAGGACATTGAGGATGAGATTGCCATTGACTCCTTCCTCTCCACTGTGGAAGCCATGAAGGAACTGAATGGTGATTAATGATTGGGTTCACATTGAACTTGATGAACACATGAAATTTGACAGAACCAAGAAGGAAACTTGGTGCACTTTTTTTTCAGCGCCGTGCATAGCGCCTACCTGGCTGCAAACGGAGTGTATGGCAGTATGGCACGCTAACCTGACAGCAGAAGGCAGCACCCACGAAACGGGCGAGTCCCTAAAAAAACGGTGATAGCGCTTTCCGGAAAGGATGGCTCCGAGCGATACATGGCAGCTACCAACTATGCCGTATCCTTTACCTGCCAGCCCGCCCGCGCTGCGCAGGGCACGAAAAAACGGCGCGTAGCGCCCGCTGTGGGTACAACACGCCGTGTCGGGGTGTTGGGGCGGGTTAACCCAAAAGCTCCCTTATATGCCGCTTCAGGGCTTTCTTCGACAACTCGTTATCGCCCAGGAGGCTCAACATCTCGCTGCGGATCCACTCCAGCTCCCACGAATGCCCCCCCCCCGCAACTGCGGAGGTAAAGAGTGGGGTGAAACTTGGCCGTGAACTCCCACGGCCAAGCCATCAGCTAGGCGTCGTCGTCCTTTACGATCATGTAGGTGTCGCCGTCCGCCATCTTGATGTACAAGACGGTGGCATCCGGAATCGAATCGTAGGAAAAACCCTTGGGAAACATAACCGTCTCGGTGCGCGTGTACGCCTGGACAATCCCCACGAGGATGACGTCATTGCGAACCTCTCCCCTCAGCTTGCCCTTGACGCAAACGGCCCGGCTAAGAATAGGGGCGGCACCCTCCCACATCTTGCGGAACGCCATATTGTAATCCACAGTTCCGCACTTCGTCGCAAAAACATTGTTGCTCATGCTCATGGCAACCCTTTCTGTGTGGCTCTAACCTTACCCTGTCGAAACTCAGTGTAGCTCACTTACACCTCAACATGCAAGTCCACAGCCCTTCGGCGCGTATACGAAGCCCCTCACATTTTGGTATCTCTAACAGCCGTAACGCTACATGGGCACAACACAGCCGTCTCCTTGCCCACGACGCGCCACCATGTTACAGTGCTCATAAAACCTTATTATCACAACAGGAAAAGAGACTGGCATGAGCAACAACAAGCTGATCATCACGTGGGGCACGGACACCGTAGGTGCCGCAACCTTCTCCAGGCAGTGGGCAGCAGAATCCCAGTGCGGTCGAGTGCACAACGACCGTGCCGCACTGCACGCCGCTTTAGGCATGTGCGGCATCGCCAGTTCAGACAAAGAGGAGGTTGTATCCTCCATGTCGGCTAGACAGCGCGAACTCGCCTACGCCAACAACTACGACATCGTAACCAGCGCCGAGGGAATCGGAGAGCGAGAGGTGCGTGCAATCATCGAAGAGGCCATCGGAAACGGCTACGTGGTGGAAAACCGCACGTTCGGAAGAAACCCCTCTACCATCAAGGCAAACAAGATGGTGGCCCAGATGCAGAACATAGTGCGCGACCGAAACCTGGATCCTGGCTTCACCAACGACGAGCAGCTACCCAAGGCGATCCTGGTGGATCTGGACGGCACCTTGTTTCACGCCAACAACAGGGACATCTACGACCTCACGAGGGTAGACACTGACGACGTAGATGACGTCGTACTGGACATGATGCACCGCTACGCCGATGACTACGCCATCGTTCTAATGTCCGGGCGCAAGGACAGCTGCCGCGAGGGCACCATCCGGGCGCTAGAGAAGTGCGGCGCACCCTACACGGAATTGCACATGCGAGCGGATAAGGACAACCGACCGGACTGGGCCGTAAAGCGCGACCTGGTGATGGAGCACATTCACGGCAACTACCACGTGTCATTTTGCCTCGATGACCGCAACCAGGTCGTGGACTATTACCGCGACAAGTTCGGGTTCAAGGTACTGCAGGTGGCACCGGGAGACTTTTAGTCACCACAAACGGCTGCGACCGCGCCGGGCGGCGGTCGTTTCACCCAGCGCGGTCGCAGCCTACCCAGCCTACTCCAGCTTACCGGGAGTCCACAGCCCAGCTGCGCACTCGAATATCAAAAACAGGGATCATCGCCACCAACTCCGCCCACTGTTGCAGCGCACTCGGATCCTTTTCCCAAGTCTCGACGTAGAGACGCTCCTCGCCCGCCTTCTTCACATCATCGACCGTCCCAGACCACGAGTCGGTGAAAATCATGTGCCCGCTGGAAGTGCGCACCAAACATCCGCCGCAAAAACCTTCCGACCCAAAGGACAGCACGTGGGCCTCCTCTGAAACCGCAATGTTCTCCACGTCCACAACGGAATTCACACGCGCAAACCCGTCGATGAAAGAAACGCCATCTACGCTGCAGCCCTGCACAATAGCGTGGCCGTCTACCACCGTGTTGCCGTACAGGCGAGAATCCATCACCTGGGAACGACCGCGAACAGCACAAAAGTCCGCCACCTCCGACTCGTCATTGACAACCGCATAGTCGGACACCACGGCGTTACCCGTAACCCTGGAATTGTTCTTGACCAGCGCATTACCGGACACCACAGCGGCACCCTCCACGGAAGAATCATCGACAACCCATGCACCATCTACGAGGTTGTGGTACCCGGATACCCAGCCGCCAAGGTCTCCTGCACGAACGCCATGCAAGGGGATATCTCGTGTTGCCCGAATTCGGTGCAACCTGCCCCCGCCCGAAACGAGCTTAGGCACCAGCAGCTCGTAGTTGCGGTTGTAGTTATCCATACGTTCCTCTCCCAGGTGTAATTTACGGCCAACACCTGCGATGATACACCATGTGCCGTGAAAACAGCAAGAAGAACGGCAGGTTCCCCTTTTCACAAAGAGAACCTGCCGTTACAAATGGTGGAGGCGGCGGGAGTCGAACCCGCGTCCCTGGCAACCTTCCGGTGGGCTTCTACACGCTTAGCGCCATGCTTAGATCATATCCTACGGGCCGGTGAAGGTGGCGCACGGTGCGGTGCCATCCCGGTTGACCCGGTGCCAAACTATCCCCCTTAAAACCCAACGGGCAGTAAAGGTAGTTGGTGGCTCTTACGCGAGTTCGGCTCTTCGCATGAACAAAAACCACCAAGGCAGGACACTATTGAAGGAAAACCAAGTCCCTACCACCCTTGGTCACCGTTACGGCTTACGCTACGGCCATGGACTCCTCGGCCAAGAAGGCCTCGATGTCGGCAATGCCGTCAGCAACGTACTCTGCGTCGTTTGCAGTTAAATTGTGCTACACAACACTTACGGCAGTTGATGTAACCTACTCCGGCGTGCTTCCCCACAAGTCAGCCCCAGGTCGAAACCATAACGCCCCCTCATGTGGTGCAAAGAGAACTATAGCACATCCTCAAGCACAATGCAAGCCTAACTCATGCGCCTGCCCACTTCACGGGCGATATCCCTATGGGCAGAATCAATGCTGTCGGACATTTCATCATCCTCCTGCGTCATGCTCTCCCCCAGCTCAATCACCACGTCAATAGCACTCTCCGCCACATCAGAAGCTTCCTCGGCTAAATCCAGCAGCTCCCCCGAACTCATGAGATGCGCCTTCTCCGTGGCCTCGGACAACAGGGACATCATGTGGGTGTGCGCAGCGGCAAGCCTCGGATCCCCGGACTTGCCGCCCTCGGGTGTGCGCTTCATGTCCTCTTCTCTGCGCAGCTCTTCCGCAGCCATGCGCAGCTCCTCTGCCCCAGAAGACGATGCGCCGCGCCGCGTGTGCGCACGAACGAATGTGCCACCGCGAAAATAGCCTCTAACACCACGCGCCGCCACTACTATACACCTGTGCTACCAAAACCACCGTCGCCGCGCTCCGTATCCTTAAAAGGCGTGTACTGCACCTTCAACTCCGGCAGCTCCACCTTCTTAATGAGCAACTGGGCGATACGATCCATATAATCCACATACACCGCCTCATTGGAGAGGTTGGCAAGAATCACAGACACCTCGCCTACGTAGCCGTGGTCGATAATTCCGGGGGAATTGAGCACGACAAGCCCCTTATTAAGAGCAAGGCCAGACCTGGAGCACACCTCCCCCACGTACCCGTATGGAATGTTAACGCTAACCCCCGTGTCAATCTTCACCCTCTCCAGAGGCTCAATTAACTGTCTACGACTGTTGGAGTGCAAATCCAATCCAGCATCTCCGGGGTGCGCACGTTCCGGGACGAGATGATCATTGGGAAGGCTCACATAAACCTCAAGTACATCCATTGAAGAAAACACTCCTATGTCGGGGAAAAACAACAGCACAAGTATAACACGGTGCCGCAAAAAAAAACACCCCGCCGCACCATGTCGGCAAGGTGTTTTCCTTATGGGGCGCAACTACTTTCTAGGAGTTTTCGTTGCCATCATCCTCGGCTGGTTGCGTGCTCGCGGAGTCAGCCGTTTCCGTGGTTTCCGGGGGCGTCTCAGGAGCTGTGCTTTGACTCCTGTTGTTGGGGTTGTACCTACGGCTCCTATCCATCTCGTTGATGCGCTCCTCTGGGGCACCACCAGCGTAACTCCGCTCCCTGATGTTACCAGTGCGCCCAGCGGCTTCGCTCCACTCATTCGCGGCCTGAAGGTTTTCCTCATCCCTGGCAAGGCCATCCGTCACCCGGTCGCGCTGTGCCTCATACGTAGCCAGGCTCTCGCCCCTTCGGTTGAACATACCCTGCCCGCTCTCATCGTGGAGTCCATCCAGTTCCTCGGTAGTCTGATCCACTCCCCTGTTGTACTCCCTGCGAGACTCGTCGGCCCTCCTGGTCGCAACGTACTGCTGATCCTCCTCCGACAACGACTGGTAGAGAGGATCATCCGGCGACTGGATACTGCTGATGCTTACCACGCCGCCGTCCTCGGTTTGGATTGCCCTGCCGCCCGGCGCGTTAATAACGCCAGCTTGACCTTCCGGGGGCGGCTGGAACCTGGTGGTCTCGGTCGACTCTTCATTGTCTTCACCCGCATCCTCGTCTGGGGCATCACCACCGTTTGCGCCACCTGCACCGGGTGCCGCACTGTTTTCATCACCGCTGACAGCGGCAACATCACCAGCACCGGAACCATCGCCCTGAGCGCCAGAGTCGCCACTAGCCGGGGCTGCACCGGCAGCTCCCCCGGAACCACCGCCATCTCCGGAAGCCCCACTTCCATTGGAGTTCTCGGAGTCACTGGTGCCCCCGCTCGCGCTATCAGAAGCCCCACCACCAGAGCCGCCGGAGCCGCCGCTGGCACCCCCACTCGAACTGTCGGCAGACCCGCTACCGGAGCCTCTGGATCCGCCAGAGCCGCCGCTGGAGCTAGACCTGCTGGAGGTACTGGAATCATCATCATTGCCGGAGCGGGAACCACCGCGCGAGGACTCGTCATCATCGACTCGGGTGCTATCCGCCACCTCACTGCGCACCCGCTGCACGTTGCTATCCTGCAGCGCCGCCTTTGCCCCCTCGTCTCCGTTGGCCGCAGCGTCGATTACGGTGAGTCGCTGCCTGTTGGACATGTCAGCGGTAAAAGCTGCCTCAAAAGAATCCGGCCCGTACTCCTCAATGGCCCGAAGTTGCTCGCTGTACCCGGACAGCAACAGCTTACCCGCATCCGTGAGTTGATCCCACACCTGGTCGAAGCTTTCCAGGAGGGCATCACGCTGCTCCGGGGGCAGCTGCCCAATCATGTCCCGCACCATCTCCTTAGACTCCGGGGACGTGACCTGATCCAGCGCCCCCTCCAACAGCGCCCTCGTCTCCTCGCTGCCTGCCACGTCCAGGGCGGCACCGATAATGCCATCGAGCGTGGCGACCTCATCCTGCCCCTGGGCGTGAGCAACACCGGGGAACAACAACACAGCACTAAGAGCCGCAGCTGCAATCTTTTTCGTTAACATGCGTTACCACCATGAACACTAATTGGTTACTCTTTCATCACATAACATATTAGCACAACGGTAACAGGAAGAAGAACAACGACGGCCCCCACCACCAGGCAAGAGCCGCCGTCACAAAGAAGTTCTCACAGCCACTCGCTGCAGATCTGATTCTTCACCTCGGAGCACATCCACAGTGAAGCCAGGTTGTAGCTATCCTGCTCGAACATGGGTTCCCCGTTGATCACGTAATAGGGGCCGTAGCCGCCGAACTTCGGTTCCGGCCTAAACGTGATGCTCCTATCCCCATCGGGGTGGTCAACGCGAAATTCGAGGACAAAAGTAGACACCTTGGTCGGGGGAAATGCGGCTTTGCTGCCCACGTTGAACGGGTTGGCCGGGTTGTCGATCTCAACGCACACCCCCTCGATCTCGGTCACGCCAACGTTGAGCACAGCACCGGGAAGACTCTCGTCCAACCAAGGGATCAGGTTCAGCCGCACGTGATCCCAGGCATGAAGGGAAGCCAGCGCACTGTGCGTAGCCGCCGTCCCCTCCGGAGTGCTCTTAAACGCCGCCATCGAGTAAAAATCGTGGAAACCGCCCTGCTCCATCATGCGGTTAACCTCTGCCCGGACGATCTCATCGAGATCCGTTAGCCCATCTGCGAATTCCAGAGTGGTGGTGAACTTAGTGGTGGTGTTGCCCTGACAATCAACTGCAACGCTGGTCATGTCCAGCTCCTGTCTAATGGTTGGTCTTGCCCTATCACCCGTAGTCTAGCAAAACCACGGCGGACAAGGCAAACACGGGGGTAACATAGGGGGTGTGAAAGCCCCCTCCCGAGGACGCATAGAGCAGACTAATCCACCTTTCTCCAACATATCATATACTTGTTCAGTGCAGTTTTAACGTACATGTCGCCTAAGCCGCGCCGAGCAGCTGCAAGCACCTCTTCGGCATTACGCCATCGGGCGCTGCGGGGCAGGTGCAAATCCCCTGCGGTGCAGCCTACGCCGTAGGGGCGCTGCGGGGCACCCCAGGAAAGTTGCCCACGTGCCATCCAGGCGTATACGTCGGGGCGGAATTTGGGGGGGGGCGTAGGTGTGCATCTACTTCCTCTCGATTAGGGGCATTGAAACCGTACCACATGTGAGTTATAATATACCACTGTGAAGGTTGCTTCTAAAGGAATTTCGGGGACTTGCCCAACAAGAGCGCTGGTCAATAACCCTATTCCCCGCACACGCGGGGGTGTTCCCGAGGGATACGATGACGCTCGACATGCGGGCGGCTATTCCCCGCACACGCGGGGGTGTTCCCCAGCGTGATCGACATTTCCGTATGGCACCTCGCTATTCCCCGCACACGCGGGGGTTTTGGCGACCTACCGCAGGGCTGCGATGGCCTCTAGGACGTCAGGTGGGAGCAAATGGCTCGCGTTTAGTGGCCCTTCCTGCACTGACTCAGCAGCAGAAATGGCATCTGCGGAGCTGTAACTCACAGCAAAGTCGCTGCCGGTCGCACTCACGGCAGCGTCGCTGCTTCTTACGCTGCCACTCACGGCCCAACACTCAACGAGCAGCAGCTCACGGCAGCAGGTGCCGAACCTGATCGATGCTGACCTCCATGACACCACCGATGACGGCCACGCCCTTCGCCGGATACACGACAACGCTAAGGCCCGTAGCAGGATCCGTTACCGTGTAGGACTCCTCCAGGTAAGCTGCCGCCGCGTCCTGTGCCACGTCCAGGGCTGTATTAGCCGCCTGGCTGGCCATAGAGGCGCTATCCGTTGCCGGGGCGGGAACAACGGCCTCAGGTGCCGCTGCGGGGGCGGGGGCTTCCTGAGGCGCTGCGGGGGCAGTGCCCGGATAAGGACGCTCAGTGGGGCCGGAGCTTAGGCCCAGCTGCGCGGAACACGCGGGCCACGCGCCCCACCCCTGGCTGGCGAGCACCTTCTCCGCCACGTAAATCTGCTGCTCTCTGGTGGCCTGATCCGCCGTCGCAGCGAACTCTCCGCCGCCGTGGCCAGTCCATGTACCCGCCGAGAACTGCAGACCGCCGTAGTAGCCGTTGCCGGTGTTGATGTGCCAGTTGCCCCCGGACTCGCACTGCGCCAGTGCGTCCCAGTCGGAATCCGGTGCCGCAAAGGCATCGGTCGTACCCGCGCCCACTCCTGCGATGGCCGTTCCTGCGAAAATTACTCCTGCTACGATCTTCTTCATTGTGCTCCTGCTTGGGTTGAGAACATGTAACGCCCCACCTAAACAGGCACGCCGCGCAAGCAATACACGTCCCGCCCGCCGTCGTGGGGCAACGTGATTAACGTTAGCATATCGTTACCATAAAGTCACGTATTAGTAACATTTTGTTACACATCTCACTAAAAAGCCACAACGCCCCCCCCAACAATCGCCCACAGACTCACAACATCGGCAGCCCCAGCCACCACACAGGGGAACGTTATGCCGCTACGGGAACTTCTTCGTAGTCGTAGCCAACCATATCCTTGAAATTAAACACAATGTTGCCGGGATCACCATCCGGGAACACCGTCTTTAGAAAATCCTCCAGTAGAGACGTTACGCGCTCTGCCTGATCCTTGGATACGGCCTTATTCCCCGCGACTCTGGCCTCTACCAAGCCACGACTATCATAGTGGTACACGGCTTTCGGCACCGCATTTTTCCCGTACCCGCAATACATGACCGCCGACTCACTTACCACCTGAGAAGCGTAGTTCCCACTGCCAATACACAGGCTCAGCAGCTTGCCCGTGGAAACCAACTCGGACTCACGCCGGATCCGCTTAAACCGCAGTCCATCAACGTCAATCTCCGGGCCATCTGGGCAAATAAACGGAGTCTCCGCCACATACTCATCAACACGATCCAAGAGGATCCCCAACAGGGCATCGTGGTACTCGATGGGATTACTGCCCCGAACGCCCAGCTCCTTATACGACACGGGGGCACCTGGGATACCCATGGAGAACAGGTGAAAACACAGCGTAGGGTTCTTCTCGATGAGCTTCGCCCGCAGCGCCGAGGGAGTCTCCGCCCACCACAACGGCAACTCTTGAGGAACCCCCTCTAAGGGAATGTTGGTGCCATACAGGTTGACCTTAGACAGCACTCGCAGCGCACGGCACACATGATCCGGCTCCATGCCCCGGAACATCACCACCAGCCCCAGGTTGCTCTCGCCCTGCTTGTTTAGAAAACAGGACAACTCCTTCACCATGAGGCTCGAATACACCCCAAAAAGCTCCTTGCACAGCTCCTTAGAGGTAAATTTCCCCAGCACATCATGCGGCAAAAGCGGGATATTGGAATCCACCATACCGCTAATAAACGGCACGACATCACCGCTAAAACCATCACCGTACTTTTTGGTGTCCATTATACCACTAAAAGCCAACGACAGAGCCGCAGCGAGGGGCCACAATTTCCGCGTACTGGCGGCACTGTTTAAAGCCCCACCACTAAGAACCTCCTCGTTAATCTGGAAGGCCCACTCTAACAAATACGGTTCTTTAAGAACCCACGGCTCCCTCGATTTTATGTACTCACCTAGATCCCGCAGGCTTTCATTGGAGAGGTGCCCCCTGGCGTAGTCGTTCATACTGCACCCCGGAACCGACTTCCTGGGTCGAGTGGCGACACCTAGCACCGTTCCGTCGTCCTCCACCACGGGAACGTAAACAACATCCTCGTCACTTCTCGGCCTATCCCTGTTAATGCCATAAGGGATCCCAGGTGCATACTGGCGACTGTCCGTTATAAATAGGTAGCGCTCCCCATTCCATCCGAAGGAAACGTTGTCGGTGAGCCTAATGTCCACTACTCCCACCGCCCAATACCCTGCATGGACTCCGGATTATTTACGATGTCCAGGTGAAACAGGTTCGCGGCCTGCCCCCGGTACACGGTCGCACCCTCTGACGCCTCAACCTCACCCATCATCGTCTTCGTGATCCGGTGAAGCACACTCACAACCTCTTCCTCGGTGGTAGCCCCCTGCAGCGCCTGATCGATATTATCTCGAAGATTACGCCACCTCTCAGCATACTGAGGTGCGTACCGCTCCACCAGGTGCAGCTCAGACTCATTGGTGTCCCGGATAATACGCCACATCGCCCGTGCCCTATCCCCACACAGCGCCTTACCCTCCGCATCAAGTGAGAGCGCAAAATTGTTCAGGATCTGCTGGTTCACATCGTAGGTGCTCATGCCTCAACGCTACCACGGGGAACCGGTACTAGGCAAGTGACACGCCTGCTGCTCCTCCGTGTGTCAAAAACTAATTCCTCGTTTGCCACAACAACAAATTCTCCGACAGGCGCTCCGTTCTGAAGATAACCACAACTTCTCCCCAAGAACGAGTACACACCACACTGGTGGGATAAAACTCTATACCAGCGAAAATACGAGAGACCCAAGTCTTTACCGTAGCCACGATATAAATCAAGGCTACCGCGAAAACTCCACGGCAACCTAAAAGACACCGAAACAGCGCGTAACTACTTGCAGCCAGCGATATTTAGCGACTCATGGACGCAGAAAAGCCCCGGCCACGTCAACGACCGGGGCACTCCACCGTCATCACACCATCACAAGCTCCGGATCCTGCAGCACCGGAAAGTGGCAATTACGCATGATATCCCGCTTCCGCACATCACGCGCCCTATCCTGCACCCGCTCTAGCACACGACCCATTTTTGCCCCATCCAGTTCGCCCAACAGCCCGCGTCCACGAGCGCGGGCAGCAGCATCCGCACAAGAGTTAAGCTGCGACCCAGAGTGACCACGGCACCACCACAGCTCAACGTCAATTCCGCTCGACAGCAGATCCTCTCTGGCCTCTTTAAAAAACCGGGCGTCCGTGCCACCGCGCAGCAGAAGATCCAGGATGGCTTCCTGACTGTCGGTGGCAAGGATAATCCTACGGGGAGTTTTACGCCGGGACAACGCCGCATCCAAACCATGCCACACGGCGGCAACTTCACCGATGTTCGTCTTTTTGCCCATCGGAGCCGGGGCCACATACACCTCTCCCCCGGCAGTCACCGCCGACATGGCACCGCCACCCAAACCACTGTAGTCCGTATGCACCACAATGTCTCCTCTGCGCAAATCCCATTCCGGGACATCATGCACCGGAACCAGTTTGGCCCACGGCTTATTCTTCCCCACCCGCAGTACGGGGTAATCGCACAATTCCACCTCCGGCTCTTTATTCCCCCACACGTACATGGGTTCAGCCTGCATAACTCGGGCAACCGCCATAGTTAGCTCCTAGAGTTGGAATCGTGTGCGACACAATGCTTTTGTTACCACCACTATAGCACAAGACCCCCACATATCAGGTGCGGGAAAAATACTACGGCTGCGATTGCTGCACAGCCCACACACCCCACCTTGCGCACATCCCACCAGCGTGTTAGGCTATACCTGCCACAACAAGCCAAGCCAAGGAGTGCTTTATGACAACGACGGACACCACCACCCAAGAGATCCTGGAGCGGGCAGAAAGCATCCGCAGCGGAGACCTTTACTCCTCCACCCTGGGAATGGGAGTCATGGATCTCACCCGCTACCTCCACCACTTCAAGGCCACCATCGGCCACGACGAAGAGGTTGACAATCTCATCCCCCTCATCCGGTCGGGCGGCATGTTCCCCGAGGATCTGTTTCTAAGCTGGGCCGACGAGCTAAAGAGCAAGGTCAACGCATAGAATCAGCACAAAATAAGCACAAACCCCCGGCCCACGCACCGGGGGTTTTATCGTGCCACAATGCTACAATCACACAAAGTAACCACCACGACCACTAAGGAGAACTACATGCCGGTAATATACCTCATCTGGGATGATCTAGACGGGCAGGGCGACTACAGTAGACTGCGTGTTCACTGCTGCGTCACGGACACTTGCACCGCAGCGCACTTCACGCAGATACAACTCCAGGTTTCCGAATAATCCTCAAACGGGTCGCTGGGCAACCAATCGCTCCAGGTGTGCTTACACAACATCCCCCTGAGGCTGTATCCCCCGAGGATGACATCTGCCCATACGGTAGCCACCGCCGCTGAGCCGCCGATAACTACAATGCCAAACAGCAGCGCCATGCCCATCACCCCTCACGTCGATTCCACACTTCCCTGCTCCCTCTAACCCTAGCACGGGCATGGTGCTCCTGCAAGAAAGTTTCACTATTCTCTTGACACACTCTCCCACGGTATGCTACTATGCATACACAACGCTGCGGCGCAACAATACGCTGCACGCAGCTGCACACCCATCGTCTAGCGGTCTAGGATACCGCCCTTTCAAGGCGGATGGCACGGGTTCGAATCCCGTTGGGTGTACCAATTGGCACTTTCTCCCCACGGGGAGTGGGTGCCTTTTTTTTTATTCCTACACTACGCACGTATTACACAAAAAAAAACAGTTTGACATTTATGCCACATACATCGCACAGCAATCAACGTATGTGATAATGGCATTAGTAATTAATGTACGACTAGGGCAAAAAAAAACACGCAATAAACAAATTGCCACACAATTCACTGCGCCCAGTCAATCCCCACTTTATGCGCAGCGGGTAATTGAGCACAGACTGTTTCCCCTCCCCTTTATGGGAAATACGGTAACACTTATTGCCCTGGGTATTCTGGCAAGCCCCCCCCCCATTGTTTGTGGCAAAGCAGACAGCACCCGCTGCCGCAGCAACCTCCACATGCCCGTAACTGCGGCACTGCGGCCACCTCCGCACCCTACACTGGCGCTCTCCTCACCGACCCACTAGGCCGCAACCTGTCCATCCGCTACCACCTACAACCCCACCACCTGCATTTTTCCCATAGATTTACCACTAAGAGACAAGGGAGAAGCCCCGCGCTGGGGGAAGAACCGGTG
>ERZ1032871.101-NODE-101-length-12883-cov-8.009744_pt1 | contig 12883 bp, 8 predicted proteins | sample MGYA00519026_ERZ1032871 | MGnify/ENA primary metagenome ERZ1032871 (study PRJEB33719, sample SAMN04262510) | wastewater metagenome | biome: rural village; feature: composting latrine chamber; material: composting feces with ash | place: El Salvador | collected...
TCGATGCTCACCGGACACACCTCGAAACACGCCCCGCACAGCGACGACGCGTACGCCGGAACAGGGGGCGGTCTTTTTTTGGCAGCTGCGGGGTGACGCGCACAAACAGAAAGATCAGGATGGCGGCGTGCACGACCTGATGGGTCAGCACGGTGAGCCAGGGCTGATATTCCAGTCCTTCGGTGAAGCGGTTTTGCGCAAACGACGGCCAGAACAAAAAGCCCAGCGCAAAAAACAGGGCGATCCAGATGATGCGGTCGGCGCGGTTTTTTACGACGACCAGCACCGAAGCAAACAGCAGCACGGGCAAAAAGAGCTGCCTTGCAAGCACATACGGTCCGAAGCGGCCGATGTTTTTGAAGAGCTGCTGCTGAATGGAATCCCGGGTGACGGGCACACGGCGATACCAGTCGTCGCCTTCGATGACATTGTGGTAGCCGGGGGATGCCCCCAGGACGACGGCGCCCGCGATGATCCCCAAGGCAAAGGGAAACAGTACGGGATGCGACCACTTTTTATAGTGAAGAAACAGGATGCCCGCGGCCACGAGCAGCAAAAATGCCGTGACGTGTTCCACAAACAGGCACGAGGAAAAGCCCGCGAGCGCGGCCTGCCAGGCTTTGGGTTTGGTTTTGTCTTTCATGCGGGCGAAAAACCACAGCAAAATGGCCATCGGAATGGTGTAGTTGAAAAACCCGGCCGACCAGGCATACACCTGCACGTGGATGCGAAGCGGCATGGCGGTCACAAGCAAAAAGGTGAAGATAAGACTCGCCGTGGATTTGAGTCCCGCGATCTTCCACAGGGAGTGCGCGATCACGGTGACGGTGACGGCTTTCGTAAGCGCGCGCAGCCAGACGGGCTGAATCAGCAAAAAGGAAAGAAAGTTCCCAATGACCCGGCCGTTTAAGGTGAGATACTGTTCGGGGATCAGCGAGAGAATGTCTGCGAAGCGGTATTCCACGAAGCGGATGCGTTCCATGTCGTCGCCCGCCGGGGTAAACAAAAGGGCGTACAAAAACCATGCCGCAAACAGCCCCAGCAGAATTCGTTTTTGTCGCCCTGTCATACTGTATCCCCCCGTATTCATACGAGGTGATTATAGCATATTTTGTTGTCAGTTTGTATTAAGGCAGGTATGCGCGTGTTTATTTCCTTGTGAAATGGTCGATAAAGCTATCAAAAAGAGCCCCCTTTCGGGGGCTCGTTTCTGGACGATTCAGTTTCCCGGATCGGACGGATCACTGTGCCTGCACCCATTCGGGAATAATCTGGATATACAATAGGCCGTCGGGAAAGACGATTTCTTCGCCGTCGATCTGAAACACCATCGGTTCGCCATTCGCCTCGCGTTCCCAGGTGATCGGGATCTGTCTGCCTCCGTGATACAGGGTTGCCTCGCCTTCCCCGACATCCGCGATCGAAAAATGCACATTGTTTTCCATCAGCGTATGATCCAGCTGCAGCAGGATATAGCTGGTAATCACCAGCGGTTCATCCGTCTGCTCATCCACCACCGGCTCGTCGTTGATGAATTTTACATAGCCGTTCTTTTCTTCGTCAAATTCATAGCGCTGATACAAATATTCATCGTACGTCAACGCGACGGATTCGCCCGGCTCCCCCTCCGGAAGTTCCGCAGCCGGACTGCGCAGATAGCCGTATTCTTCCGCCGGGTTCAGTTCATAGTCTTCTTGTTCTGCAGCCGCATACAAAGCGCCGATGTCCGCATACATATTGTGGGGCGGAACTTTCCGGTCCACCCGGTAGTATGCACCGCCCGCATGCAGAAACTGGTCCATGTCCTTGATCCGATCCCCGATCGGAGAAGCCTGCACGTATTCAAAATTTCCCACGTGCAGATAGAAGGCTTCGTGCTCCGCCACAAAGTTCAAAAAGGCGGGACGCGCCGAGCGCACGGGGCCGATTTCTCCGGCGTCTTCATCCGTGACGACAAGCAGCCGGGTCAGACGTCCTTCCACCTGCATTTCGTAGATGATCTCCGCGTTTTGCAGGCCCGACTGCGGCAGCGCATCCGGATGATTGTCGACCATGACGGCGATCGGGTAGCGTTCGGAGAACATGCGCTCCGGTTCGGCCGCGGCCTCCGTTTCGGGTTCGGTTTCCGGTTCTGTCACTTCTTCCGTTTCGGGCTCTGTGACTTCTTCCGTGACCGGTTCGGTGGGCGGTGCTTCGGTTACTTCTTCTGTATTGCTGCATGCGGTGAGAAGCAACAGGCAAAGCAGGATGGTCCATCGTGCGGTTTTCATACAAACAACCCCTAAATATTGTTCGCGAAAGAAACCGTGGTTTCGATCGCATCTTCGTCCGTTTTGTCCAGTATCGTGGCCAGGTACTCACGCAGCTCGTCCGGGTCGATGGCCGAAGCCCTTCCCACAAAGATCTTGTCCATGACTTTTCCCGTGATATGTTCCTTGTCGGTAATATATTCTTCCGTGATCTTCTCGCCTTCGCGGATGCCGACTTCCTTGATCGGGATGTCGCCGGGCTTGAATCCCGCGAGCCGCACCATTTCCTGTGCGAGGTCGTAGATGCAGACTTTCTCGCCCATGTCGAGCACAAAGATCTCGCCGTCTTCGCGGATCTCTCCCGCCTGAATCACGAGCGACGCCGCTTCCGGGATCGCCATAAAATAGCGGGTCATGCCTTTATCGGTAATCGTAATCGGTCCGCCCTTTTCGATCTGTTCCTGAAACAACGGGATGACCGAACCCCTGGAGCCGATCACGTTTCCGAAACGCACGGCCACATAGCGGGTTTCGGAGGTTTTGTTGATCTCCCGGATCACCTCTTCCGCGATCCGTTTGCTCGCGCCCATCACGCTGGTCGGGTTCACGGCCTTGTCGGTCGAAAGCATCACGAAACGCTGCACGCCGTATTTGTCGGCGAGTTCGGCGATGTTTTTTGTGCCGTAGACATTGTTGCGGATCGCCTCTTTCGGATTCGCCTCCATCAGGGGCACATGCTTGTGCGCGGCCGCATGATAGACGATTTCCGGGCGGTATTTCCGAAAGATCTCTTCGCAGTTTTCGTAGTCTTTGATGTCTCTGATGACGGGGATCATTTCCACGCCGAAACTGTTGTTTCTTTGTTCTCTGTGAATCTGGTAGATCGAGTTTTCACCGTGCCCGAGAAGGATCAGTCGCCGCGGTCGGTATTTCAGCAGCTGCCTGGCAATCTCCGATCCGATGGAGCCGCCGGCGCCCGTGATTAGGATCGTTTTTCCGCCAAGGCTGTCCTCGCCTTTTTGGATATCCAGATCGACGCGGTCGCGCCCGAGCAGGTCTTCCACATTGACCTTTCGCACGGTGCTGATCTTTAAGTCCCCGGTGATGATGTCATCAAACACGGGCAGGACATTGATCTCCGCCCCTGGAACGCTGGCTCTTCGAAAGATCTCCTGTCGCTTCTGAAAACTGTCGGTGTCGGCGGCGATGATGATCTTCTGGATGCGGTGTTTGGCCACGATCCGTTCGATATCGTCGATATGCCCCAGCACCGGCACGCCGAGGATCATTTTGTTGAGGTCGGTGCCGGTCATGTCGACCAGCCCGGTCAGTTTCAGGTGCAGCGACTGGCTTTTGTTGATCCGGTCGACCAGCAGCATGCCCGCCTGGCCGGTACCCACGATCACCGCGCGCTCGCCCGGGTTCTTCGTGGACGAGAGCTTCAGCGTGTCAAATATGCGCCGGCCCAGTTTGAGTCCCCCCAAAACCAGCACCGACAGCACCAGCACCAAAAAGGTAAACCGCTTGCTGAAAAAGCTCATCGCAATCATCTGCGTGGCCAGCACGGCGCACACCGACAGGCCGATCACGAACATCAGATAGATCAGGTCATTGATCGATGCGTGTTTCCAGGTGCGGTGATAGATCTTGAATACCTGCGCAAAAAACAGATACGCAATCGTATACGCAACCCCGCTGAGCAGCAGCAGATTCTGCGCGTCCATATAGGTTTCCGGATAAATAAAGCGCACCGAAAAAACCATGATAAGCCAGATCAGGGCAATGTCAAACAGGCGAGCGATCACGGATGACGCAATTCCCCGTACAGAAAATATTCGTTTTTGGGTCATACGAGTCCCCGCTTTCATAAGTTTTGTCCATAGTATACCATGTATCGGCGCGGAAATTCCACGCTTTGACGGCTTCGGCGCCGTCTGCCCGAAAAAAACGATGCAAACCGGTGCATGCGGTTCGCATCGCAGACCTTGTTATTCGATCGCCGTGATCACGCGCTCGATCGCCTGATCGGACACGGCTGCCTCGCCTCCGAGCACATACATGTGTTTGATGTCGGAACCTTCGAGATATTCGAGCAGATTTTCATCCGGAGCCGCTTCGGTGAGAAGCATCGGCGCATTGTATGCGGTGACTACGGAGAATCCGGCCAGTCCGTCTGCCAGTACTCTGCCGCGCGTCAGCACGATGGCTTCGGGGTCCTTGTAATACGTTTCTGCAATCGTGACGGCGGTGTCGAAGCGGTTTGTGCCTTCGATCCGGTTCACGCTCTTTCTGAGATTCACAAGCTGTGCGGACAGGGCATCGGATACGGCATTGTTTCCGCCCAGAAGGGTCACTGTGCGCGCTTTCTTTATGGCCGCGCGTGTACCGTCGGAAAGAGTGTTTCCTTCCGTGAGAAGTATCGGAATCTCATTTTGGGCAGCGTAGCCCCCGATGGTCATGGCGTCGACGGCATTTCTGCCGTTCGCGAGGAATACACGGGTTTCCGCCGGGTTTTTGGCTTTCATGTGCTCGTATACCACGGCTGCCGTTTCATAGCGGTTGGCGCCGGAGAGGCGTTCGACCGTATAGTCTTTTTTCAGTTCCGTTTCCAGTCGTTCGGATACGGCTGCGTCTCCGCCGACAATCCAGATATTCTTTGTTCCGAGCCGTTTCAGTTCCGAAAGGACGGTGTCTGTGACGGAGTCTTCTCGCACAAGAAGGATCGGCGCATCATACATGCCTGCCAGCGGTGCGGCAGACAATGCATCGATCTCGCTGTAGCCGTTTGCGATGACGACATGCTCCACTTTATCTTTTACACGTTTCGAGATCGCAACGGACGTTTCCACACGGTCTTTTCCGCGGATCCGTTCGGACAGAACAAAGATCTCGGGTGCGGGTTCGGTCGGGTTTTTCGGATTTTGAATCGATGTTGTGAAGGCATTCATCGGAATATAGATCCGGCTGCCGTCGATATCGTACTCCGCGGTCGGGTCGGCGATGTTCTTGCTGACGGGCATAATCCCCCGGGCGATATAGTATTCGCCGCCGGTGCCGGTTACGATCACGGGAATAAACGCGGGATATCCGCCGTCTTTATAGAGCGGATACGCGACGGTGCGGCTCGGCCAGCCGCCGGGCGTGTAGGCATAAGCCGGCTGACGTACCCAGCCGATGGTGTATTTGTCTGCATCTTTTCCGCCGAGGAAAGTATCCAGGCGATACATATGACCTGCGATCTTTTCACCCCAGTACGGGTCCGATGCATACTGTACATTCAGTCCGCTGTCCTTGTCGCCGACATGGGGGCCGCGATAGCGCCAGTCCTGCTGATTCAGATACTGGTCGTTGATTTTGACCTGTGCCTGATACAGAATGCTGTCTGTTACGGAATGGAAGCGGTCGGCTTCGCCATAGGGATCCTGGTCGATAGCGCCTACGCCGAAGAAATTGTTTTTTTCGAGTGCGATGGCACTGGTTCCCTTTGCGCTTTCATGCGCCGCCATGGAAAGAAGCATCGCCGCATTGACGCCGGTCTGATTTTGCACACGTTTGAAGATGGCGCCGGTGTCGTTTAATGCGGAGTTCGGAAGCTCCCACGATGCGATATAGCGGTTGAGTTCTTCCGCGGTGTAGTTCGTGATCGAACGCAGCGGCAGGGTTTTGTAATAGGGTTCGTGATACAGGCTGACACTGCCTGCGGTCAGCGGATCATTGAAATAATAACGATAGGCGTCATAGGAGTAATAGCGGCCCGTGCGTGCCATGCCGGCCGGAGCCGGTCCGATCACCACACGCGACGAATTGGCAACATAGCGGTTGGTGCGGCTGTCATAATGGAACGCCTGCAGCACGTGCGTCAGTTCGCCGTTTACATTTTCATAATACGACTGTGCCGTAATATGTGCCGGCGGAATCAGTTCCACCTGTGCCACCGGTTTTTGTCCGCCCTGCGCCTGAACGGCACCGTTTTTTCCCATCAGCAGGATGGATACATTGCTTCCGTCGCCGCCGGTATATTTTGCGTCATAGCCGATGCCGGTGTAGGAGGCGTTCGCGCCTTCATTGTAATTCAGCAGCAGCTTTCCGATATGGTCGGGTGCCGTAATGGCGATGCCCGCATGCATAAAGATGACGCCGTTTCCCCGCGTGCGGTTGGCATCACGGACGACGGCATTGGTACTGCCGTTGGCTTTGGCGGCATCAACCGCTTCCGCCACGGTGGCATGTTCCGACAGCTGTGTGAATTCACCGCCCGCTTCCGCAAGCTCCACCGTATAGCGTTCCAGCACCGGTTCTTCGGTGTCTGCCTGTTCTTCCTCCGTCATCGGTGTGACGGTGGCAGGCTGCACGGCGGGTTCCGCTTCGGTATCCTCCAAAGCTTCCGTTTGTACGGCTTCTTCGGTGTCGACTGTTTCTGCGGCGGCTTCCGCAGTATCTTCCTGTGCAAACGCCGGTACGGCGATCAGCAGCAGGAGTGTCAGCAGAAGCGCCTTGCCCATTGCTTTCATTTTCTTTGTCCTTTCGAGTTCAGCGGGAGCAGATCTGCCGCGACCTGACGGGCGCGGGCTTCCCAGGTGTTGTCTTCCAGAAGTGGCGGCATATGACTTTGCTTTTCGTGCACTTCCTCCGGATGCGCAACCAGATGCGCGAGCAGCTGTTCGAGTTCTTTGGCATCATAGGGGATTGCCCAGCCGATCTGATGTTCTTCGACATAGTCCCCGATTGCCGTATCTTCGATCGTAATAATCGGCTTCTGATGCCCCAGATACTCATAGAGTTTTATGGATACGCAAAACGCGTTGTAGTCGGGGCTGTTTTCACTGATAAAATACCTTGCCACCACCGTCGCTTCTTCAAAATACGGGGCCAGTTCGTCATTGTTCTTGTGCACAATGCGAATGCGGTCGGACAGATATTTTTCATAGATGTGCCGATGTGCTTCCCAGTCGGCCACCCGCGTGCATACGGTCATGGAAACCGCGTCCGTATTCTGTACCGCCTTGAACAGTTCTTCCATTTCATAGTGTGTGCCCAGTCCGCCGACATAAAAGATGTGAAACGGCTCGGTCGGGGCTTTGTGAAAACCAATGCCCGAATCCGCGCCGGGCGGCAGTTCCATGACTTTCATTTTCAGCGGGATCGGAAATTTCTTCTCCATTGCCATGGTCTGCAGATACAGAATATCGAGCAGCTGATTGTATTTTTTCAGATCATAGCGGAAATTGCGGATCGCAAGTTCTCCCTTGAGTCCGGGCACATTTTTCCGGTAGGCCGGATACACCCAGTGGATGTCCCTGTAATACAGACCGATCGGGATGCCGTGCTCTTTCACTTTCTTAAAGAACGAAAAGTCCAGAAACGGATGCGTCGGCAGATGGTGCTTTTCAGTTAATAGCGTCGGCATATTGCTGTTTTCCGCATAGAGAAAATCATACTCCACGCCGTTTTCGATGTTTTTCAGAATCTGTTTGATTTTCTGTTTTCGGGTATGGCCGTCGCCTTCCACAAAATCGACTTCATAGCCGATGGCTTCAAACGCACGGAGCATTTTTCGGGGCCGTATGTGAGACCCCGACATATAATTCGGATCCAGTTCCAGAGGAACATGGAAGATGCATCTCAATGGATCGCCTCCTTTTTGATCGACCGGTACAGTTCTTCGTAGCGGTCTGCCACCGAAGCCCAGGAAAACTGTTCGCTGGCTTCCAGCGCACGGCCGGACAGGGCTTCATAGTCTGCGGCAATGCGTAGGATCGCATCGGCCAGTTCATCGGCGCTGTCACTTGCAACCGCATAACCGACCTCCCCTTCGGGAAACTGTCCGTCAAATCCCTGCCCTTTGGAATAGACGACCGGGAGTCCCTGCGTCATCGCCTCTACATACACCAGCCCGAATGTTTCCTTGTGCGAAGGCATAATAAAGATGTCGCTGCTTCGGACATGCTCCAGCAGTTCCTCTTTCGGACTGTGCGGAATATAGCGAATCCAGTCACGCTGTTCCAGCATTTTTCCGATGTCGTGATCGACCATACGGCCGATGACGGTGTACTGCACGGGATATCCCTGTGCACGGAGTTTTTCACAGGCTTCGATCGATGTCTGCACATTCTTGTTTTTATCGATCATGCCCATAAAGAGCAGCCGCAGAGCACGGGGGTCTGACAGTGTTTTTTGCCGGCCCTTGTGTTCGAACCAGAAATCATTCGCTCCCGAACCGATGACGACCGACTTGCTGCGCAGTTCGTCACGAAGCCTGGTCGGTGCCATTTCCTCGATCAGCCGGTTTTTGTAGGCCGGCGAATAAAACACGATGCGGTCCGCATCGCGCAGGATATTCCAGCCCTGCCGACGCAGATAAAAGAAATATTTAAAAAAAACATTGATGTCCGTATTCTGCACTTCGACGATATAAGGCACGCCTTTTTCCGTCTTCAGTTTTCTTGCCACGCCGCCATTGATAAACAGGGAATGCGCATGTGACAGTTTCGGCAGTTCAGGATACTGTGACAGCAGGTCTTTGTAGATCTTTCTGACCTTGCGCCAGTAGATGAAGCGGTCCAGCGAACTGAAGTTCAGGGAATAATTGAGCCGAAGCTGTTCGGTGTCGGGAATTTGATTCGCGCCGATCAGGGCTTGCGTATGCACGGGGACGAAAACCTGCTGGGCATAGCCTCTCTCGTCCAGCACGGAAAACAGTTCACTGTACAGTTTCGACCCGATATAGTACGAGCAGATTTGCAGCAGTGTCGGTTTCATGCGTTCTCCTTTCCACGGGTGCGCAGTGCTTTTTTCGTGATAAAGGTATCCAGAATCCCGTGCAGGGAACCCAGCCCGTAACTGATATGAAACAGCGGAAACAAAAACACCAGGAGCGCAAATTCTCGCATATTGTCTTTCAGCCGCCAGGCAAATGCAAAGGCCAGTGCAAAGTATAAAACGAGTTCCGCGAGCAGCAGCCGGTGAAACAGCGGGTGCAGGAATCCCAAAAGCGGCAGCAGAATCAGCGAGACCACAAAAACCAGCGGAATAAAATGACGGACGCCCATGGAACCGGGCATCAGATGCATGGTGACCACATTCCAGTAGCCGTTTTGCCACGCCATTTTTGCAAGGCCCGCGACGGTGTCTCTTCCATAATACGTGAACCGGATGTCCGGGGCGAGCAGGATTTTCCCGCCGTGTTTTCGGACGCGAAAGTTCAGCTCGTTGTCCTGATTGCGGGTCAGCCGCTCGTCGTAATACCCGATGCGGTCAAAAATCTCTCTTCGGTACGCTCCGAAAGGCACCGTGTCCACATATCCCTGTCCGCCGGTGCGAAACTGCGAGTTTCCGACACCAAAACGGGAACCCAGAACTTTGGCGATCGTTTTTCCCATGGGATTGCGCCCGGCTGCCTCCGCCACACCACCGACATTGTCGGCATCGGAATGTTCCAGATGCCAGACGCAGCGTTCGATATAATCCGGCGCGTATTCGCTGTGCGCGTCCAGACGAACGATATATTTTCCCGCAGCGGCGCGAATCCCCCGGTTCATCGCATAGGGTACGGTCTGCTCGGGATTTTCGATGATGCGGATCAGGTCCGGCCGGTCTTCTGCGTGTGCCTGCAGGATCGCCCGGGTGTCGTCTGTAGACATGCCGTCCACAAACAGCCATTCCATCTGTTGTTTCGGATAGCTTTGCTGCAGAAGCGACTGCAAAAAGCCTTCCAGATATTTATTTTCATTTCGGACCGGAATCACAACGGATACGGTTTTGGTCATATAATTCTTCACGCTCCCTGTAAAGCCCGGCGCTGTATTCTTTCCCCGGAAAACCGGTGTATCCGGGTGTTCATTATGCTATTATACCTTATAAAGGATGAACTTGAAACGCGCGCAGATTCGGCATCCGTACGAAAAAGGCAGGACCTCGGGATGGAAATCAAAAGATCATACATAAAAAAGGCTCTGCCGGTCATGGTGCTTGCCGCCATGTTTGTTTTGTTTGTCCAATTTTCACCCAGCGGCGATGACTGGATGCTGCTTGCGGAAGAAAACGGGCTGCTGCAGGCGTTTCGTCGCGCGGTGAAGGCGCGCCGCTGGCTGAACGGGCGCGTGCTCGGCAATTTCATGCATGCCGCGTGGGTGTATCGCATTCCGGGGATTCTGCTGCGGCTGCTGGCGTTTGCGGGGATTGGCGAAGCGCTGGCCCGCCTGTTGCGAGACCGGGCGGTCGCGTATCTACTTTTGGCCGCCGCAATCCTGTTTTTGCCGCCGCCGATTTTCCGGGAAACCTGGGTCTGGAGCGCGGGGTTTTTTAACTATGTGCCTCCGACTGTACTTCTGCTCCTGCTCTTTCTTCTGTTTCAAAAGAAAACGGAGAATAACCGCAGGCTGCATGTGCTCCTTTTCTTTATTTCTTTGTCGGCTTCCCTTTTTATGGAAAATATCACCGTCTATCTTGCCGTCATTTCCCCGTTTGTACTTTTTTGGCACAGAAATGACCCCGAACTCCGCACTCGTTCGCTGCTGTTCCTCGCGGGCAGCTGGCTGGGCGCTCTTGTCATGTTCACTTCCCCGGGCTATGCCGGGATTGCATCCGATGCGGATTCGTACCGCCGGCTGGAACCTTCGGTTACGGGTTTGTTTGCACAAATTGAAGCGAACTGGAATACCATGTTCTCCCGTTTTCTGATCGCGGAGAATACGTTTCTGCTTTGTACGATCACCGTGACTGCAAGCTGGCTGGTGCTGCGCACAAAGGCACTCGTGCAGGCGCGGGTGGCCCTGGCACTGCTCTGGCTTTCGGGCATCGTCCTGTATACCACGGCCGAACCGCCGGGAACCGCACTGTTTGTGCCCAATCTGCTGCTGCATCTCCTGTTCTTTCTGACCATCCTCTGGATTGGAGCGATCCTTCTTCGGGGGAATCTGCGCCGGCATTTTCTGTTTTTCTGGCTGGCTCTGCCGCTGGTAATGGGTTCGCTCCTGCCGGTGTCTCCCGTCGGCGCGCGCAATTTCTTTTTCCCGACAATGATCGGGCTGCTGCTTGTTGCGCTCTGGCTGCGGCAGCTGCTGCAGACAGCGCATCCTTACGCCCGCATCATACTGTGCGCGGTTCTTGTCGCGCTGTGCAGCATACAATGCATCAAACTGATTCCGATTCACCATGCAAATCTGCAGGTGACAAAAGAGCGCATTCATCTTGCGGAACAGGCCGTCGACCGAGGCGCCGCTGAAGCCAAGATGCCCGCATATCCACATCCGGAATATATCCATCACGCCACCGATCCCTACAAAATGGGCTATCTCTTTTATCATAAAAAACGGCTGGATATCCGATTTTTTCAGTAAGTTTGCTTTTCTGTGGTAAGATACAGCTATGAAATCCATACATAAAAAGCAATGGCGTCTGCTGTTTCCGCTCGTTTTGCTGCTTCTTTTCACGATTCTGCTGTTTCATTTTCCGCCCACGGGCGATGACTGGATTCTGATCGGGAAAGAATACGATGTTTCCGATCACGTGGGTCGTCAGCTGCAGAACTGGCAAAGTCAGAACGGACGCATCCTGGGCAATCTTTTTTTCACCGTACTGGTGCATCCCGTGCCGCGCCTGATCTCCAAGATGCTGGCGCTGGCGGGCTTTCTTTTTGCTGCCTATCGGCTGCATCCGAAATACCGGCCGGAATCCGCGATGCTTCTTCTCAGTGTCCTGCTGTTTCTTCCGATTGAAATGCTTCGTGAAGTGTGGGTTTGGAACGCGGGTTTTTTCAACTATGTGCCGCCGGTTGTCATTCTGTCTCTGCTGCTGGTCGTTTGGAAAAAAGAACAGCCGACCGTCTGCACCCGTGTGCTTCTTTTTTTCGGCACGCTCGCCTCGTGTCTTTTTCTTGAAAACATCACGCTGTATCTGCTGGCTGTGGGCCTTGTGCTCCCGGTGTATATTGCAAGAAAACACCGGCGGCGGATCAAATCCGCGCTGGCCGTGTGCTTTGGAAGTATCGCGGGTGCGGCCCTGATGTTTTCATCGCCTTCCTACCTGCGTGTGGCCGATGCATCGGATCCGTATCGCACCGCCGGTGTCGGACTCACGGGGATTCTTGCGACGGCGGCAGAAAACTGGACGGAGAGTTTCGTTCCGTATCTGCTGGGAAAAAATCATTTTCTTGTCGGCCTGTTTCTGGTCATCGCAACCACAGCCGTCCTCACCGGCAAAAACAAAAAAGTGCGGATCCCGTGTGCCGTGCTGTGGATCACGGGAATTGCCATCTCTGTATTTGGTACCATGGAGCTGCCGCCACCTCCCGTGGTTACTGTTTCCATACATCTCTGTTTTTATGCTGCGCTGTGGCTTTTGGGACGCCGTATGCTGTCCGGAAGCAGCCTCGGTCTGTACAGCTTCCTTCTTTTGTCCGTCCCGGTTCTGCTGGCGCCTCTTTTGGCAGTGCAGCCTGTAGGTGCAAGAAACTTCTTCGCGCCGACGACATTTCTTACGCTGGCTGCGACCCTGCTGCTTCGCGGACTTCCTCCACTTTCCAAACGAAGAAGCCTGATCGTCCCCGTCGGATTGCTTCTGATTTTTATCGCACGCTGGAGCGTACTGTATCCCGTGTATGCGGACAACTTTCGGGTCCATCGAATGCGTGTGGA
>ERZ1032871.102-NODE-102-length-12861-cov-8.102140_pt1 | contig 12861 bp, 11 predicted proteins | sample MGYA00519026_ERZ1032871 | MGnify/ENA primary metagenome ERZ1032871 (study PRJEB33719, sample SAMN04262510) | wastewater metagenome | biome: rural village; feature: composting latrine chamber; material: composting feces with ash | place: El Salvador | collected...
GGACGGCATGTCGGGGGCGCGCATGCCGGTCGTGGAGACGCTGGTCAACGTCTTCTCACCGACGACACCGGCTGTGTCAGAGAAGGCAGCCGGGCGAATCTGTTTTTGATCAAAGAAGGAGTGCTCTATACCGCACCCGCCGCCTCCGTCCTCATGGGCATCACACGGATGCAGGTGTTGAAAGCCATACGAGAACGAGGGTACGAGCTGAAAGAGGAGCTGCTGCATACAGAGGATCTCGAGCGGATCGAAGCGGCTTTTTTAACCGGCACCAGCATCGATGTTTTACCGATTCGATCCATCGATGACATGGCCCTGGCCTCCGCCGAACATCCCATCGTTCAGACCCTGAAGCAGGACTATCTGCATCTGGTAGAAAAAGACAAAAAAGATTTTCACTGGTAAGAAAACGCCCGGTACACAAAAGTGTGCCGGGCGTTGCTGCGCAACGCAGTGAAATATCCGGGAAAAACGTGCCGAATACGAAATATGCGCTTTGCGCATACGAAATGCCTGCGCATCGCTGCGCTCTAACGCGACGTGACATATTCGCCCTGGGCCGAATGTGATGAAACAACATCCTTCGGATGTCGATTGATGTGCCGGGTGTCTGGTCTTATCTGTCACGATTCAGCGATCGTTTCACACGATATGGTGTTTATCCTTCGAGACCAACCCTTTCGTAGGGGAGCCCTCCTGTGGCTCTCGCTTTGTCGCACGGCGTGTAGTCTAACACTGCGGCCGGATCTTTTTCTTTCGGCAACATGTTTCATCACCCTTTCGGTGGCTTATATATGCCCAATTTCGGTGGCGGTTTCGACTCTTTCTTTTTGCATGATATAATAAAGCCGAATGAAAGGAGGTACGCCGATGCAAACCAATCCGCAGCCGCAAGACGCGCAGCAGCTTCTGCAGGTCACAACTATGATCGGGAAGCTGCTTTTGGAATATGGCGCGGAAGTCTACCGCGCGGAAGATACCATGCAGCGGGTAGCAAAATCCGCAGGAAATGTGCGCGAAGTCGATGTGCTTGCCACACCCGGCTGGCTGTTTGTCAGCTTTCATATGGGCAATGCTTCGCATACGAAAATGCGCCGCGTGCGTACCGCCACCATCGACCTGGCCAAAGTGCACCGGCTCAACGAGCTCTCGCGTTCAATCACCTCGGGTCTGCTCAGCCTTGAAGAAGCCGAGCAGGCGCTGCTCGCGATCCGGGAGGAAAAAGAAACGCGGAGCTGGCTCCCCGTGGCAGGGGGCATCGTCGGCGCCCTGTTTTTTACGCTGCTTCTCGGCGCGAGTCTGTCCGACTCCATTTTTTCGGGGATCGCAGCCGTCATTATGCTGGCCGTGCAGCGCTACAGCGAGCGCTTCCACGTGACCTTTTTTGTGGACACCCTGATCGGTTCGGTAACCAGCGCCACCGTAGCGGTGATCATGTATCGGCTGGGCTGGATCGAGGATCTGAATCTTGTCATTATCGGCTCGATCATGCTGTTGTTTCCGGGGATCAGCATTACCAATTCCATGCGCGACGCCCTCTCCGGTGACTTCATCTCGGGTCTTACCCACGGCATGCAGGCCCTGGCCACGGCCCTGGGCATTGCGATCGGCGTGGGTGTTGTGCTCCTGGTTCTGCAGGGGGTGCAGGCATGAGCGGACTGTTGAAAGTGTTTTTGAGTCTTGTGGCCACGTTCGGCTTCGCGCTCAATTTTAAAATCAGAGACCGTATCCAGCTGCTGGTCGCCTCCTGCAGCGGCGGCCTCGGCTATGCCGTCTTTTTACTGACCGCCGTTTTTTTGCGCGGCGACACGCTTCCGACGCTGTTTGCGGCCCTTACCGTGGGCCTTTTGGGTGAGTTCTTCTCCAGAAAGATCAAAACGCCGGCGCTCGTGATTATCCTTCCCGGGATCATTCCGCTGGTACCCGGTACCCAGCTGTATTCCACCATGCTGTATTTTGTACAGGAAGAATTCCTGCTTGCCACCGATCAGGCGCTGCAAACCGCGTTTATCGCCGGCGGCATTGCCCTCGGGATTCTCCTGGCTTCTTTGTTCAGCGTATCCCTGCGCCGAATGCGGCGCCTGAATGTCATCGGCAGAAAGGAGCGCAAAAAATCATGACCCAGCAGGGTTTCCTACACGAAAATCTTCCCGAAGAAAATCTCGCGGCGTCTCCGCTTGCCAATCGCATGCGCCCGTCGACGCTGGAGGACATCGTTGGTCAGACGCATATCCTGGGCCCCGGCAAGCCACTTACGCGCATGATCGAAGAAGACCAGCTGTCTTCTCTGTTGCTATATGGTCCGCCGGGAACCGGAAAAACCACGATCGCCATGGTGATCGCCGGGCTGACCCGCATGGAATTCGAAAAACTCTCTGCGGTGAGCTCCGGCGTGAAGGATGTGCGCGCCGTGGTGGAACAGGCGAAAGAACGCCTGCGGTATCAAAACCGCCGGACCATCCTTTTTATCGACGAGATTCACCGTTTCAACAAATCACAGCAGGATCTGCTGCTGCCGTATGTCGAACAGGGGGTCGTCACCCTGATCGGGGCGACCACCGAAAACCCGTTTTTCTCTGTCAACAAAGCGCTCCTTTCCCGCATGAAGGCCATGGAACTCGAACCGCTCGATCCCGAAGATCTCGCGCGGCTGCTGGCGCGCGCCCTGGAAAAAGACACGGTGCTGACCCGGCTGGCCCCGGATGTATCGGAGGAGGCCCTCCGGTATTTCGTACAGATCGCCGGAGGCGATGCCCGCGCGGCGCTGGGGGCGCTGGAATCGGCCGTGCTGTCCGCCCCGAGAAAAGACGGACGGCTTGCGGTCACGCTGGCTCATGCGAAAGAAGCGCTGCAGATCAGCTCCGCCACCTACGACAAAGACGGAGACGCTCATTACAATACCATTTCCGCATTTATCAAAAGCGTTCGCGGTTCCGACCCCGACGCCGCCCTGTATTATCTCGCCCGCATGATTCAGGCGGGAGAAGACCCGCTTTTTATCGCGCGCAGGCTCATTATTCTTGCCGCGGAAGACATCGGACTGGCCAATCCGCAGGCGCTTCCCATGGCGACGGCCACCCTCACCGCGGTTCAGCATATCGGCATGCCGGAAGGACGCATTCCGCTCGCCGAATGCACGGTGTATCTTGCGGCGAGCCCCAAATCGAACACCGCCTATCTTGCCATCGACCGGGCGCTCTCTTTTGTGCGCTCGCACCCGCTGGAAGATGTGCCGGCCTATCTGAAAGACACCCACTACGAAGGCGCTCGGCAAAAGGGCTATGGGGCGGGCTATCTCTACGCCCACAATTATCCCATGGCGGCCGCGCCGCAGACCTATTTGCCCGAGCGCTACCGGGATCAGCGTTTTTATGAAGCCAAGAGCACAGGGGAGGAAGCACAGCTGAAAGACTATCTGAAGCGGCTTTACGCCATGAAAAAACAAAACGGAGAACCGTCCCGTTGAAACCGGTCGATGAACGCATCCTCGATTTTTCCGCGCGCATGGGCGGTCTGCTCATGGAAAACGGCGGGGAAGTGTACCGGGTGGAAGAAATCATGCAGAAAATCTGCCTGTGCTCCGGTGAATTCGAGTCGGCCGATGCGCTCGCCACGCCCGGCTGGATCCTGCTCACCGTACGGGCCCACGGGCACGCCTACACTTCGATGCACCGGATCAAACTCGGGCGCAGCGATCTGTCCCGGATCCAGACGATCGACGCTATCGCAAACCGCTACCTTGCAGACGAAATCGACATGCCCGAAGCCTACGCGCAGCTCGACCGCATGCTGATCCGCTCCCCGCGCAGAAAACACCTGCAGCTTCTGGGAGGCGTCCTGGCGCCCATGTGCATTACCCTGCTTGGCAGGGCGCATCTGCCGGATGCGCTGGTGGCCGGCTTTGCTTCTTTTTGTCTGATCCAGGTGGACCGCAGGCTGGAACCACTGGGGATCGCTCCTTTCATGCACACCTTTCTCGTATCCATGGTCGGCGCCTTTGTCGCCCTGACGCTGCATCGCTTCGGCCGGGTCGACAACATCGCCCAGGTTCTGATCGGGGCTATTATGGTGCAGTTTCCCGGGATTTTGATGGCCAACTCCGTCCGCGACTCGCTGACAGGTGACATCATCACCGGACAGTCGGGCATGATTCGCGCCCTGGCCACCGCCCTGGCCCTCGGCATGGGCGTGGGCTTCATGCTGCTTTTGTTTGGAGGTACCGTATGACAGGATTCCTGCATGATCTTTTGGTCACGGCAGCCTTTGCCGTTACCATCGCCATGGTCTGGTGGATGCACGACCCCCGCACCCTGTTTTTGTGCGGTGTCGGCGGGGCAATGGGCTTTTTGACATTTCGTCTGCTGCTGCAGTTTACCGACGGTCTGTTTGTGCCGACACTGATGGCGGCCGTCGTCATGGGGATTGCCGCGGAACTGTTTGCAAAACGCAGAAAGATTCCCGCAATCATCATTCTGGCACCCTCCATCTACACGCTGGCGCCCGGATCGCGCATGTATGAAACCATGCTGTTTCTCGTGCACCGAAACACACCGATGGCGCTCGAAAAGGGTGTGGAGGCCGCGACCATCGCGGCAGCCATGGCCTTTGGCGTACTGCTGGCCTCTTTGCTGTCGCGGGCCGTCCAAAGAAATCACGCCCGCTTTGTCGGCGATGACCGGAGCATGCGGTGAGAAACTTGCCCGAAGACTTGTCTGCCGGCCGTATTTCGGCTATACTCTGAAGTACGAAGAAGGGACCGCCGCAGACCCCTTCTGCTGATCCAGCGAGCCGGAGAAGGTGAAAGCCGGCGCAGCAGTGTCTGCGGTCAACAGCCCGGAGTATGCGAGTTTTGCCGGCCTTTTGCACGATACGCAATGGAGAACCAACAAAGGTGGTACCGCGAGCAGACCCTCGTCCTTTTCAGGACGGGGTTTTTTATTTATGGAGGAGATTATGGAATACATCAGAGACATGCACAAAGACCCCGCACGGTATGCGGACAAAGCCGTCACTCTGTCCGGATGGATCAAGCAGAGCCGCGCGGGAAAAAACGTCGGCTTTTTGCAGCTGACCGATGGCACCCACTTCACCCCGGTGCAGGTGGTGCTGGAGACGGCGCTTCCGAACTACGACGAAGTGACACGCTGGCCGCTGAGCACGGCCGTCACCGTACAGGGCATTTTCAAACATACCCCCGACGCCAAACAGCCGTTTGAAATCGTCGCCGAAAAAGTCGTTTTGGAAGGCGCCTCCGACGCGGACTACCCGCTACAGAAAAAGCGCCACACCCTGGAATACCTGCGGACCATCGCGCACATCCGCCCGCGCTCCAATACCTTTCAGGCTGTGTTTCGCGTCCGCTCGGTGCTTGCCCACGCGATCCACACCTTCTTTCAGGAAAGAGGTTTTGTCTACCTGCACGCGCCCATCATCACCGCCTCCGACGCAGAAGGCGCCGGCGAAATGTTTCAGGTGACGACGATCGACGCGGACGATCCGCCGAAAACGGAAGACGGCGCCGTCGACTACCGCGAAGATTTTTTCGGCGCGCCGACCCATCTCACCGTATCGGGGCAGCTGCAGGGCGAGATCTTCGCCCACGCTTTCCGGGACATTTATACCTTCGGTCCGACCTTCCGGGCGGAAAACTCCAACACGCCCCGCCACGCGGCGGAATTCTGGATGATCGAACCGGAAATGGCCTTCTGCGATCTTTCATGCAATATGAAAAACGCGGAAGAGATGATCAAATTCGTTATCGGCTATGTGCTGGAACACTGCCCGGATGAAATGCAGTTTTTTGACCGGTTTATCGAACCTGGCGTCATCGAACGACTCGAAAAACTGCGCGACGCGGACTTTGCCCGCATGACCTATACCGAAGCCGTTTCCCATCTGGAGAAAGTACAAGACCGCTTCCAGTATCCCGTCCACTGGGGGGTCGACCTGCAGACAGAGCACGAAAAATATCTCTGCGCGGAAGTCTCCAAAGGGCCGGTTTTTGTCACAGACTACCCCAAAGAAATCAAAGCTTTCTACATGCGGGAAAACGACGACGGAAAAACCGTCGCCGCCATGGACCTTCTGGTGCCCGGCGTCGGCGAACTCATCGGCGGCAGCCAGCGGGAAGACCGGCTGGAGGTGCTTGAGCGGAAGATCAAAGACTTCGAACTCGACCGGGACGCCTACTGGTGGTATCTCGAACTCAGAAAATACGGCGGCACCGTTCATTCGGGCTACGGCCTGGGCTTTGAACGCCTGGTGATGTATGTCACAGGCATGCAGAACATCCGGGACGTACTGCCTTTCCCGAGAACCGCACACAGCGCGGACTTTTAGCTTTGAGGCATCATGTGAATACATGGTGCCTTTGTCATGATCTTAGACTCCGTACGATTTCGTGGCGAAGAAAGGCTAATTCGTGATACCGGGGCGTTTTTTCATGCGTACGAATCGGACGGTGCTTTTTTCTTGTTTTTATGTGCGGCGTTTTGCAGCGAACGGACGGCAGCTGGGTTTTCGGCACGCTGCACCTTGTACCGCGCGGTTTTGTCTGATATACTAATTCCGTTATCTGTGAACGGGAGCAGTAGGCGAATGGATCCGTAAAGAGAGCGGCCGGTGGGTGCGAGGCCGTACGGAAGCTTCACCGAACTCGCCCGGGAGAATCTTCGGACGGGGGGTCCCGTTACAGGCCGCCAGAGGACGGCGCAGCCGTTGAATTTGAGTGGTACCACGAGTTTTTCGTCTCATTGACGGGAAACTCTTTTTTATTTCGGAAAGAAGGGAAGAAGCATGACGTACAATCACAAGGCGGTTGAGAAAAAATGGCAGACGTACTGGGATGAACACAAAACTTATGCGTGTGCGCAAAATGATGAGCGGGAGAAGTTCTTTGCGCTGATTGAATTCCCGTATCCATCGGGCGTGGGGCTGCACGTGGGTCATCCGCGGCCGTATACGGCGCTGGATATCGTGGCAAGAAAACGCAGAATGCAAAATTACAATGTCCTGTTTCCGATCGGCTGGGACGCGTTCGGTCTGCCGGCGGAAAACTACGCGATGAAAAACAAGGTGCATCCGAAGACGGTGACCCAGGAGAATATTGCGCATTTCAAGAGTCAGCTGAAGGCGCTGGGTTTTTCGTTTGACTGGGACCGGGAAGTCAACACGACGGATCCGGACTATTACAAATGGACCCAGTGGATCTTTTTACAGATGTTTAAACACGGGCTGGCCTACAAACAGGAGATGCCCGTCAACTGGTGCACCTCCTGCAAGGTGGGTCTGGCCAATGAAGAAGTTGTGCAGGGACAGTGCGAGCGCTGCGGCGGCGATGTGGTCCACAAGGTGCGCAATCAGTGGATGCTGGCCATTACAAAATATGCGCAGCGTCTGATCGATGATCTGGATACGGTCAATTTCCTGCCCAGAATCAAAGTACAGCAGATGAACTGGATCGGCCGCAGCGAAGGGATGGATATCGACTTTGCGATTGCCGGCACGGAAGATGTGCTGCGCGTATACACGACGCGCCCGGATACCCTGTTCGGCGCGACCTATATGGTCATTTCTCCGGAACATCCGTATCTTGCAAAATACGTGGACCGGATCACGAATCTGGACGAGGTGCACGCGTATCAGGAAGAAGTAAAACGAAAGTCCGATTTTGAACGCACGGAGATGGTCAAGGAAAAAACCGGGGTGCTGCTGGAAGGTCTGCGCGCGGTGAATCCCGCCACGGAAGAGGAGATCCCGGTATGGATCTCAGACTATGTCCTGATGACCTACGGGACCGGCGCCATTATGGCGGTACCGGGGCATGACCAGCGTGACTGGGAATTTGCGACCAAATTCGACATGCCGATCGTGGAAGTGATTCAGGGCGGCGATATTTCCAAAGAAGCCTATATCGATGTGGAAGAGGGCGTGCTCATCAACTCCGACTATCTGAACGGCATGCAGGTGAAGGATGCGATCGAAGAGATCTCCGGCCGTCTGGAAGCGCGCGGGATCGGCACCAGAAAAGTAAACTTCAAGCTGCGTGACTGGGTGTTCTCCCGTCAGCGGTACTGGGGAGAGCCGATTCCTCTGGTGCACTGCGACGACTGTGGCTGGGTGGCCATTCCGGAAGAGGAGCTGCCGCTCGTGCTGCCGCCTCTGGAAGACTATGAGCCGACAGAAACCGGCGAATCACCCCTCGCGAAAATGACCGACTGGGTCAACACGACCTGTCCGTCCTGCGGCAAACCCGCCAGAAGAGAAACGGACACCATGCCCCAGTGGGCGGGTTCGTCGTGGTATTTCCTGCGCTACACCGATCCGCACAACAGCGAAGCGCTGGCGTCCAAAGAGGCGCTTGAACATTTCATGCCCGTGGACTGGTACAACGGTGGCATGGAACACACGACGCTGCACCTGTTGTATTCACGTTTCTGGCACAAGTTCCTCTATGACATCGGTGTGGTGCACACGCCGGAGCCGTATCAGAAGCGCACCTCGCACGGCATGATTCTCGGGGAAGACAACGAAAAGATGTCGAAATCCCGCGGCAATGTCATCAATCCGGACGAGATTGTGGAAGAGTTCGGCGGCGATACGCTGCGCACGTATGAGATGTTTATCGGAGACTTTGAAAAGACGGTCCCGTGGTCTGAAAACGGCGTGAAGGGCTGCCGCCGCTTCCTGGAGCGCGTATGGCGCATGCAGGAAAAAGTGGTGCCCGGCGATGATTACGGCGATCTGCACAAGCATGTGCACAAGGTGATCAAAAAGGTCTCCCATGACTTTGAAACCCTGAAATTCAACACCGGCATTGCGGCTCTGATGGAGCTCACCAATACGATCTATGATGCGGGCCAGGTGACAAAACCCGCGTTTGAAACCTTCCTCCTGCTGCTGTATCCCGTGGCGCCGCATATTACCGAAGAGCTGTGGCAGATCATCGGCGCAGAAGGCTATGTGCATGACCAGAGCTGGCCGGAATACGATGAAGCGGCCACGGTGGACGATACGATCACCCTGCCCGTACAGGTCAACGGAAAAATGCGCGGCACGATCGAGGTCGCGCCCGATGCGGCACAGGAGGTTCTGCTGCCCGCCGCGCGTGAAGTCAACAATATCCAAAAGCACATCGAAGGAAAGAATATCGTCAAAGAAATCTATGTGCCCGGCAAGATTTATAATCTGATCGTAAAATAGGAGGCGATTCCAACTGATTCATCTCGTACTGGATTCCGTGGCCTACGCGACGGAATCCTGGCTGGCGGAACACGGGGCAACCTGTGTTCCCCTGTCGTATCATTTTGAAAAGAAGAACGTACCGGAGGGAAAACCCGGCGAATTTGCCGACTTTTTTCACCGGTTCGAAAAGAGCGATGAAATTCCCACGACGTCCCAGCCTTCGGTCGGGGCGTTTGCTGCTGTTTTCGATCAGCTGACTGAAAACGGGGACGAGGTCATCTGCATTACCATGTCACAAAAGCTCAGCGGCACCTACAATTCGGCCAAGCTGGCGCAGGCGCAGAGCCGAAGCGATCAGATTCACGTCATCGACTCGACGCTGGCGGCAGCGTGCGAACTGTATCTGGCGGAGCTTGCCCACCGAAGAATCCGAGAGAACAAAGGGGCATTGGAGATTGTGCGGGAGCTGGAAGCTGAAATCCCGCATCTCGGTTTCTACGTGCTTGTGGATACGCTGGAATATCTGCGCAGAGGCGGCCGGATCGGCAATGTGTCTGCGATGCTAGGCAATCTGCTGCATATCCGGCCGATCATCACATTCGATGACGGCGTGCTGACGGCGCTTGACAAGGTCCGGGGCGCGCGCCGCGCGGTCTATAAAATGCTCGAACACATCCCGGAGGATGCGCGCTGGATCCGTGTGCAGCACGTGCTGGCACAGGAGAAGGCGGACCGGGTGCTCGCCCGCCTGAAAGAGTCCTACCCCGACGCGGACGTTGCTCCTGCGGAAATCGGGCCGGTGCTGGGGATCCATGTGGGACCGGGCACAATCGGAATCGCGTTTCGCTAAACGTTCGGTTTAATCTTGACAAACGAGGTCGGGTATACTATGCTTAGGACTGAAGAACGAAAGGAAGGTCGGTAGCCATGAAACTGTCTACACGCGGCCGCTATGGCCTCAGGGCCATGGTCTATCTGGCGGAACACGCGGCAGACGGACCGGTATCACTTTCTGTGATCGCGAACGACGAGAACATTTCACTTCATTATCTGGAGCAGCTGATGCGAAAACTTCGCATGGACGGTCTGGTACAAAGCACCCGCGGGGCCCGCGGCGGCTACACACTGGCCAGGGCCGCCGATCAGATGGCGGTCGGGGAGATTCTCAGAAGTCTGGAAGGCAATCTGCATCTGACGGACTGTATCAACCCGGAGCCGTGTGAGAAGGGCGACGACTGTGCGACAAGAGTTTTGTGGGAGCGGATCAATCACGGCATATTGCAGATTGTCGATCATACGCTTCTGGCGGAACTGCTTCCGAAAACCCAAGCAAGGAGACAGGCATGAATCCGTTGATTTATCTGGATAACGCAGCAACAACCAAACCCGATCCCCGTGTGGTGGATGCGATGCTTCCCTACTGGCGGGAAGAATTCGGCAATCCGTCGAGCGTGTACCAGCTCGGGTCGAGGGCCAAGGCGAACATAGAAAAAGCACGCGCGGACATTGCCGCGCTGTTTCACGCACAGCCCAAAGAAATCTATTTTACATCCTGCGGTACGGAGTCCGACAACTGGGCCATTATTTCCTACGCGCTCGCAAACCGCGCCAAAGGCAATCATATTATCACATCAAAAATCGAACACCACGCCGTGCTGCACAGCTGCGAATGGCTGGAGACCAAAGGATATGACGTAAGCTATCTGGATGTCGACGAATACGGCATGGTCAGCCCGGAAGATTTTGCGGCTGCGATCCGCCCGGATACGATTCTGGCATCGATCATGTTTGCCAACAATGAGATCGGCACGATTCAGCCGATTCGGGAACTGGCATCGATCGCAAAGGAAAAGGGCATTTTCTTCCACACCGACGCCGTACAGGCCATCGGGGACTGCGAAATCTTTGTGGATGAACTCGATATCGACGCGTTTTCTCTGAGTGCGCATAAAATCCACGGGCCCAAGGGCATCGGGCTGCTGTATGTGCGCCAGGGCGTCAAACTCCCGCCGTATATCCACGGAGGCGCGCAGGAACGCAGAAAACGCGCCGGCACCGAAAACGTGGCGTTTATCATGGGTCTGGCCAAAGCGCTGGAACTGAGCTACACGCAAAGGGAAGAACGGCTGGAGAAGATCCGTTCGATGCGCGATTATCTCAAGGAAAAAATCGAAGCGAATATCCCGCACATCCGTTTCAACGGTCATCCCACCAAGCGGCTGGCCAACAATCTGAGTGTCTGCTTCTCTTATATCGAAGGGGAGGCGCTGCTACTGAGTCTCGACATGGAAGGCATTGCCGGCTCTTCCGGATCGGCCTGCACATCGGGTTCGCTGGATCCGTCGCATGTGCTTTTGGCCATCGGACTGCCGCACGAAATTGCGCACGGCTCGCTGCGCCTGAGTCTGTCGGAAGACAACACGACGGCGGAAATGGATTATGTGGTGGAAAAACTGGAGGAGATTGTGGACCGTCTGCGTCAAATGTCTCCCTTATATGAAAAGGTGATGAAATAATGTATTCCGAAACCGTAATGGAGCATTTCAGAAACCCGCGCAATGTGGGCGAGATCGAAAATCCGTCGGGGGTGGGCGAAGTCGGCAATCCCCAGTGCGGCGATATCATGAAGATGTATCTGCAGATTGAAGACAATGTGATTCAGGACGTGAAGTTTCGCACCTTCGGCTGCGGATCCGCGATTGCGTCGTCTTCGATGGCCACTGAGCTCATCAAGGGCAAAACGATCGAAGAGGCTATGCAGCTGACGAACAAGGCCGTGGCCGAAGCGCTGGACGGGCTGCCGCCCGTTAAAATGCACTGCTCGGTGCTGGCGGAGCAGGCGATTAAATCGGCACTGCTGGATTACCAGGAAAAAAGCGGCGTGCAGATCGAGGGGCTCGAAGACTTTGATCCCTCCGAAGACCCGCATGATCACGAAGTGGACGAGGATTGAACCGCGTCTGTTTTTCAGATAGAATGAGATAGGCAGAAACTGCCTATCTCTTTTACTATACTTAGCCAAGGAAGGACTCCCATGAATCAAAACACGATGCTGATGATCCTGTATTTCGTACTGATTCTTTTTGTTAGTTTCGGGATCTATTATCTGATTCATATCGGCAATCAGCACCTGCCCGCGCCCCGGCGGATTCATTTTCAGAGAAACCGGATTTTGCGCGTGGTGCTGACGATTCTCGGTGTCATCGGGTTTGCGCTTCTGATTCGCTACAATCCGATCATACGGAGTGTTTTGTTTGCGATTTTGTTCGCCGTGGTGATGGCCTATGTGCTGAATCCCGTGGTGGACTGGCTCGTAAAAAAAGGCATTCGCCGTAATTTGGCCATCTTACTGATTTATATTGTGATCGCGGGCGTACTGATTTTTCTGTTTGTGCTGGTGCTGCCCCGCACGATTGAAGAAACGACCAAGTTTCTCAGGGCTCTGCCGGGCCTTCTGACAACGGGGACCAACAATTTCCTCCGGTTTCTCGACCAGCAGTTCGGCAGCATGCTGAATCTGCAGGAGGTTACCGAGCGGGTCAATCAGATGATCACCGACAGCATCGGGGTGATTCAGTCGGCTCTGTTTAATTTTGCTGGCTCCGTGACGGGGTATCTGGGCAGTCTGTTTACCCGGATTATCGGCGTATACTCTAAGATCGGAAGAGCGGTTCAGCA
>ERZ1032871.103-NODE-103-length-12789-cov-8.431679_pt1 | contig 12789 bp, 13 predicted proteins | sample MGYA00519026_ERZ1032871 | MGnify/ENA primary metagenome ERZ1032871 (study PRJEB33719, sample SAMN04262510) | wastewater metagenome | biome: rural village; feature: composting latrine chamber; material: composting feces with ash | place: El Salvador | collected...
TCCTCTACCGCCGCACCCGCGACCGCATGACGGCGCACGACTCGGAGGTCGTGGAGGCCGAGGAGGAGGGCATCACCATGCGCTGGCTGTCCACCGTCAACCACGTCGACGAGGGCACCATCACGATCGAGAAGATGGCCATCGACGACGACGGCAACCTCACCCCCACCGGCGAGTTCGAGGACCTCGCGGCCGATTCGCTCGTCATGGCGCTCGGCCAGGAGTCCGACCTCACGCTGCTGGAGCGCACCGCGGGTGTGGAGATCGACCGCGGCGTCGTCAAAGTGGACGAGCAGATGATGACCGGCCGCGAGGGTGTCTTCGCCGGCGGCGACATGGTGCCCAGCGAGAAGAACGTCACCGTCGCCATCGGCCACGGCAAGAAGGCCGCCCGGTACATCGACGGCTGGCTGCGCGGCCAGCCGTACACCCCGGCGGTCAAGCCTGGAGACGCGACTCTCGACCGTATGGAGACGTGGTACTACTCCGAGGCCCCGCACCAGGTGCGCGAACGCCTCGAGGGCCCGCGCCGCGCCTCCACCTTCGATGAGGTCGTCCAGGGGCTCGACGCCGACTCCGCCCTCCTGGAGGCCCGCCGCTGCATGTCGTGCGGCAACTGCTTCGGGTGCGACAACTGCTTCGGCGTCTGCCCCGACAACGCTGTGACCAAGATCGCAGCAGGTGAGTACGAATTCAAGTACGACTACTGCAAGGGCTGCGGCATCTGCGCGGAGGAGTGTCCGTGCGGCGCCATATCCATGATCCCGGAGGAGAACTAACCGACACCGTGCCGTAATGTGAACGGTCATGACGACCACCCATCATTACCCCGCCAAGACGCCGCGCACCCCGCTGCACGTCCTGGCGAATGTCATCCGCGGCGGCCTCATCGGCATGGCGGAACTCGTGCCGGGAATCTCCGGCGGTACCGTCGCACTCGTCGTCGGTATCTACGAGCGCGCCCTCAACACCGGTAACCAGCTCCTGCGCCGTGAGTTCGGCAAGGTGGACTGGGCGTTCCTCATCGCCGTCGGCGTGGGCATGGTCACCGCCGTGTTCTCCCTGTCCACGGTCCTGCACAACTTCGTGGAGAACTCCCCCGAGTACGCCCGCGCCCTCTTCCTCGGCATGGTCGCCGCGTCCATCTGGGTGCCGCTGGCCATGATGGACCTCCGTGACCTGCGCCGCCGGGTCGGCATGGTCATCCCGCTGTTCCTGGTCGCCGCGGTCGTCGGCTTCCTGGGCACCAGCTTCGTCTCCGCCCCGCGCGAGGATCCCGCCCTGCCGATCATCTTCGTCGTGGCGGCCGTCGTGGTGTGTGCGCTGGTCCTGCCGGGTGTCTCCGGTTCCTACATGCTGCTGGCCGTCGGCCTGTACACGCCGATCATGGGCTCGCTGTCCAACCGCGAGTGGCCCGTCATCTTCACGTTCATGGCCGGCGCCCTGGTCGGTATCGCCCTGTTCGTCAAGGTCCTCACCTGGGCCCTGGAGAAGCACCGCACGATCACCCTGACCATCATGGCGGGCCTCATGCTCGGCTCCCTGCGTTCCCTGTGGCCGTGGCAGACCGCCGACGCGGACCTGCTGTCCCCGGGCGACAACGTCCTCCCGGTCATCGGTCTCATCGTGCTCGGCGGTGCCCTCGTCGCGACGTTCATCATCGCCGACCGCGTGGCCACCACCCGCCGCGAGTCCGAGATCATCGCCACCGAGCAGCCGGCATGACCGCCCGCCGCAGCCTCCTGGCGGCGGTGACGGTCGCGGCGTCGATAAGCATGTCGGCGTGTGTCACCAACGTCGAGGACGGCCACCCGGAGGGTTGGCAGCCGATCATCCCGGACGAGGTTCCCGAAATCGCGGCGCTGGTGCCGGATGAGGTGGCCGCCGACGGCGTGCTCACCGGCGGCGTCAACCCGCCGTTCGCGCCCTTCGAGCTCAAGGACTCCGACGGCACCATCATCGGCCTGGAGATGGACCTGGCGGCGGCCACCGCAGCCGTCATGGGTCTCGAGTTTCAGCCGGTGGAGCAGGACTTCGCCATGGTCCTGCCCGCCGTGCAGGCCGGCACCCTCGACGCGGGCACCACGGGGCTGACGGACAACGAGGAGCGGCGGAAGAACTTCGACTTCGTCAACTTCCTCTACGCCGGCATCCAGTGGGCGCAGCCGACGGGGTCCGACATCGACCCGGCGCACCCCTGCGGTCTGACCGTCGCGGTGCAGCGCACCACCGTCGCCGAGACCGACGACGTCCGCCCCAAGTCCCAGGCGTGTGAGGAGGCCGGGGAGGGCCCCGTCACCGTCCTGTCCTACGACACCTCCGACAACGCGGCGCTCGCCGCGCTCATCGGGCGTGCCGACGCCCTGTCCGCCGACTCCCCCGTCACCGCCTGGGCCGTCTCGCGTTCCGACGGCCGCCTGGAACTCACCGGCGACATGTTCGACGCCGCCCCCTACGGCTGGGCCGTGCCGAAGGACTCCCCGCTGGGCCCGGCGATGGCCACCGCGCTGCAGCACCTCATCGACACCGGTGACTACGAGCGCATCCTCGCCCAGTGGGGCGTGACCACCGGTCTCATCGACCGCGCCATGATCAACGAGAAGGAGATCGCATGAGCACCCCCGCCACTCCTGCACCGATACAGGCGAAGCCGCTGCGCCACCCGGGCCGCTGGATCCTCGCGGCCGTCGTGCTGGGCCTGTTCGCCTGGTTCATCATCGGCGCGCTGCGCAACGAGGCCTACGGCTGGGAGACCTACCGGGCGTACCTCTTCGACACCCGCATCGCCACCGCCGCCCTGCACACCCTGGCACTGACGGTGCTGGCCATGCTCATCGGCGTGGTCCTCGGCGCGACGCTGGCCGTCATGCGCATGTCGCCGAACCCGGTGCTGCGCGGCGTGGCATGGGTGTACCTGTGGGTGTTCCGTGGGACGCCGGTGTACGTGCAGCTGGTGTTCTGGGGCCTGCTCGGGTCGCTTTATCAAAGTATCAACGTCGGGTTCGCGGAGATTGACCTGCAGTCCCTGCTGAAGAACGCCTTCCTCCTCGCCGTGCTGGGCCTGGGTCTCAACGAGGCCGCCTACATGGCCGAGATCGTCCGCTCCGGCATCTCCTCGGTCCCCGAGGGCCAGATGGAGGCCTCCAAGGCCCTCGGCATGAGCTGGACCATGACCATGCGCCGCACCGTCATGCCGCAGGCCATGCGCATCATCATCCCGCCGACCGGCAACGAACTGATCTCCATGCTCAAGACCACCTCGCTCGTCGTCGCCGTGCCCTACACCCTCGAGCTCTACGGCCGCTCCATGGACATCGCCGCCGCGCTCTTCGAGCCGGTGCCCATGCTGCTGGTGGCCGCCACCTGGTACCTCGCCGTCACCTCCCTGCTCATGGTCGGCCAGTACTACCTGGAGAAGCACTTCGAGAAGGGCGCGCGCCGCGAGCTCACCGCCCGCCAGCTCGCCGCCCTGGCCGACGCCGAGGGCACCGTCCCCGGCAACATTTCCGTCGTGAAGGAGAACTGACATGACCGAGCTCATGATCGACGCCCAGCAGGTCTGCAAGTCCTTCGGCTCCCTCGAGGTGCTCACGGGCATCGACCTGCAGGTCCCCCGCGGTGAGGTCGCCTGCCTCATCGGCCCCTCCGGCTCCGGCAAGTCCACCTTCCTCCGGTGCGTCAACCACCTCGAGAAGGTCACCGCCGGCCGCCTCTACGTCGACGGCGACCTCATCGGTTACCGCGAGCGCGACGGCGTCCTCTACGAGATCTCCGAGAAGGAGGCCGCCCGCCAGCGTGCCGACATCGGCATGGTCTTCCAGCAGTTCAACCTCTTTCCCCACCGCACGGTGCTGGAGAACGTCACCGAGGCACCCGTCCACGTCAAGGGCACCCCGGTGGCCACCGCGAAGAAGCGCGCCCTCGAACTGCTCGACCAGGTCGGACTGGCCCACAAGGCGAACGCCTACCCGGTGCAGCTCTCCGGCGGTCAGCAGCAGCGCGTCGCCATCGCCCGCGCCGTCGCGATGGACCCCAAGCTCATGCTTTTCGACGAGCCCACCTCCGCCCTCGACCCCGAGCTCGTCGGAGAGGTCCTCCGCGTCATGCGCGAGCTGGCCGACGACGGCATGACCATGCTCGTGGTCACCCACGAGATGGGCTTCGCCCGCGAGGTCGCCGACACCGTCGTGTTCATGGACGGCGGCCGCGTCGTCGAGGCCGGCACCCCGGCGCAGGTGCTGGACAACCCGCAGGAGGGCCGCACCCGCGCGTTCCTCTCCTCGCTGTTCTAACGCAGGTCCCGGGAGTCGAAGATGTTGCGCTGGTCGAGGAAGTCGAACACGAAGCGCACCGCCGACTCGCGGTAGTTGATGAACTGCCCGGCCCGCAGCAGCCCCACCACGTCGTCGAGATCCGCCCAGCGGACCTCGGCGACCTCGTCGTTGGGGACGGCGGCCAGGGGCAACGGGACGTCGGTACGCAGCAGGTAGAAGTCGTCGAAACCGTACTGGAAGTTGAACGTGAAGCTGGGGCGCGCGAGCTCGATGTCGAGGCCGAGTTCCTCCCGGACCTCCCGCAGCGCGCCCTCGCGGCTGGTCTCCCCGGCGTGAACGCTGCCGCCGACGGAGAAGTCCCACAGGCCCGGCCAGTCCGGTTTGGTGTCGGTGCGGCGCTGGATGAGCATCTGCCCGCGGTCGTTGAACAGGCACACGTGGACGACGACGTGGAGCTCACCGTCGCGCAGCCCGGCGGCTCGGTCGGCGGTGCGGCCGAGGGGCAGGCGGTTGTCGTCGAGCAGGTCCCACAGCTCACTCACGGCAACCACTCCGCGGCGACCTCACCGGTGTAACCCTGCTCCCGCAGCCTGGTGACCCACTCCTCCAGCGGCAGGCTGCCCGTCCCCGGGGCACCGCGGCCGGGGTTGTCGGCCACCTGTACGTGCTCCGGCGGGACGCTGAGATCGACGGCGTCGTTGACCGCCAGGTGGTAGAGGTCGAGCAACAGCCCACCGTACTCGAGGAGCGGGCGCGCGTCGTCGACGGTGGTGACCGGGTAGTCCGGGGTCGCCGAGATCGGCTCCACCATGGCCACTCCCCCGAATCGCCTGCCGACGTCCCGTGCCACCGCCGCGAACCTGCGTTCCTGGTCGGCGCTCAGCTCGGTCCCACCGCGGCCGAGGAGGAGGTTGAAACGGCGCACCCCGGTCAGCTCGTGGAAGCGCTCGACGGCGTCGAGGTGGGCGTCGGGAAGATCCTGTTCATGGAGGATGCCGCGGTCGCCGGCAGCCAGGTCACCGCCGAACATGTTGAGGGCGATGAGCTGCTTGTTCCTGGCCTCGAGCTCGCCGACTACGTGGCGGATCTCCGCGTCCGTCGGGTCCGGGTGGGCGAAGGGCCACCACAGCTCGACCCTGGTCGTCGGGGCGGCGTCGAGGCCCTCCAGGTAGCTGGTGCGTCCGATGGAGCAGTTTGTCGCGGTAATCATGCGCTCCACTCTACGATGGTCACATGGACAACAAGGTTGCAGTGGTCACCGGTGCCGGCGGTGGACTGGGAAGAATGTTCGCGCAGGCCCTGGGTGCCGACGGCTGGTCCGTCGCCCTCCTGGGGCGCACCCGCGAGACCCTCGAGGAGACCGCCGCCGGAGTGGCGGATGCCCTCGTGGTGGTGTGCGACGTGGCGGACGAGGAGTCGGTGGCGGGCGCCTTCGACGAGATCACGGGGCACTACGGTCGCCTCGACCTGCTGGTGAACAACGCCGGGGTCCCCGGCCCCACCGGTGAACTGCACACCATCGACCCCGCAGAGTGGCGCCGCACCTTCGAGACCAACACCACCGGCGTGTTCCTGTGCACGCAGGCCGCTTTCGCGTGGATGGCCGACAACGGCGGCGGGCGCATCATCAACAACGGTTCCATCGCCGGCCACTCCCCGCGCGCCGGCGTCGCCGCCTACGCCGCGTCGAAGGCGGCGGTGGTCAGCCTCACGGTGTCGACCTCCCTCGACGGGCGCCCCCACGGCATCACCGCCACCGAGCTCGACATCGGCAACGCCCGCACCGCCCTGCTGGGTTCTTTCACCGGCTCCGAGCCGATGTTCGACGCCGCCGAGGCCGCCCGCCTGCTCGTGGCCGTCGCCGCGATGCCGGCCGAGGTGAGCGTCGATCAGGTGACCGTGACGGCCGCGGGCATGCCCTACCTCGGCCGGGGATAACCACCGGTAGAACGGCACTTTTCCACCCCCGGGGGTGGTTATGTCCGGTGGACGTTCTAGAGTGCGGGTCGAACACTCTAGCGACAACCTGGGAGGGGTGTCCCGTGTCCGCCTACTACACAGTCAACAATCCCGACGACCCCCTGGCGGTGGCCTCCACCGCCGTCACCCGAGCGCAGTACACCCTGTGGCGCGGCCAGGCCGACGCCGTCGACGTCCAGCTCGACTCCGACGCCGTCTACGCGCCCATCGTCCGTTCCACGGGCGAGGGCAAGTGGACGGTCGAACACAACCTGTTCGCCCTCGCGACCCTCGACGAGCTGCCGCGGCTGCGGGCGCTCGTCGAGGAGCTGTACCACCTCGACATGAAGCGCCTGCGCGCCATCGAGTCCGCCCTGGCCATGGCCGACCGGGAGTACTTCCCGCAGCTGGACTCCCGGATCACCGAATACCTCACCCCCACCCGTGCCAACCAGCCGTTGCCCTCCCCGAAGGCGATCAAGAAGCGGATCCAGGTGATGGTCAACGAGCTCGACTGCTCGATCACCACCGACCAGGAGGACCCGGATCTGCCCCAGCTCACCTACCACGTGGAGTTCAACGCCGACGGCACCGCGGACCTGTCCGCCCGGATGGATGCGGCGTCGGCGGCGGCCGTCGACAAGCGGGTGCGGGCACTGGCCCGGAAGCGGGGCATCGGCCTCGCCGAGGCGCACGCGCTGCTGGTCACCGGCGAGGACGAGGGGGTGACGGTCACCCTCAACCTCTACCGGGCGCACGATGTGCCCGACGCCCCGACCTACCTGCCCCGGGCCGGCTGGCTCAACCCGCACCGCTCCGCGGAATGGGAGGGCAGGGCCACCATGACCCGGGACATGGACATCATCCGCGACAAGGTGAGCCGGGGATACAACACGCCGGAGGACATCGAGGCCTGCGTCGAGGGCATCGACGACCAGTGCATCTTCCCCTGCTGCGAGGCTCCGGGGGAATTCTGCGACAACGACCACACCGTCGACTACGACGACGGCGGGCCGACCACCGCAGGCAACCTGCGGAAGCTGTGCCGCCGTCACCACAACCTCAAGACGTCGGGCCACATCCGCTACGTCATCTGCCCCGCCACCGGCAACGCCATCTTCCTCTTCGCCGACGGCAGCTGGGTGGAGAACGAGTCGGACGGCCCGCTGGCCGCGGAGAACCGCAGGTGGGTGCAGACCTTCCGGCAGCGCCGTGACGCCCGCAACGAGCGGGTCCGGGCCGCGGCGCAGGAGCGCCGACGTCTGCTAGACGAGGCCGCTGATGCCGCGCACGAGGGCGGTGACACCGCCGGCGGTGGCGAGCAGGAGGGCGAGGGTTCGTGCCCGTGGTCGGCTGACCTTCTTACTGAGGCGGACGCCGAGCCACAGGCCGACGGCCATGCCGATGATGCCCACGGGCCACACGAGCCAGTTGGTGTCTGAGAGGTCACCCGCACCGAGGAGGATCTTGATGCCGAAGGAGATGGCGCCGGCCACCATGAAGATGGGCTGCAGGGTGGCGGCGAAGGACTGCTGCGCCCAGCGCGACGCCTGCGCGTACACGGTGATCGCGGGTCCGGCGATGCCGGCGAGGGTGTTCATGAAGCCGCCGACAACACCGGCCACCACGGCGGGCGCGTTGCCGGTGGCCGGCGGGATGTACTTCTGCCCGAAGGTGGTCACGGCCAGCGCCAGGAGCAGCAGCGCGCCGACGAGGGCCTGCAGCAGCGCCGGGGAGAACTCCCGCACGAGCAGAGCTCCGGGCACCGCGCCGATGATGAGCACGGAGGCGATGAGGGAGAACTTCCGCCAGTCGACGTACTCGCGGACGGTGGCCGTCGTGGCGGCGGCGTTGAGGAACGCCAGGACGTTGACCACGAGGATGCCCTCGACCGGGCCCATCGTCACCGCGAGGACCGGGCCGGCGACGAGTCCGAGGCCCATGCCGGAGATCCGTTGCAGGGCGGATCCGACGAGGACGATGAAGAGAAGGAGCAGGAGATCGGCAAGCACCCGCTCAGACTACTCCCCCTATTGGGAGTACTTCTCCTTGACCGCGTCGACGACCGGGTCCGGCAGCAGGCCGGAGACGTCACCACCGTACTTGGCGACCTCCTTGCACAGGGAGGAGGAGATGTAGCCGTACTTCTCGTCGGTGAGGAGGAAGAAGGTGTCGATCCCCGACAGGCGACGGTTCATCTGCGCCATCGGCAGCTCGTACTCGTAGTCGAGCGCGGTGCGCAGGCCCTTGACCAGTGCGGAGATGCCATGTTCGGAGGTGTAGTCGACGAGCAGTCCACCCCACCAGTCGACGCTGAGGTTGGGGACGTCGGCGGTGACCTCCCGGATGAGGTCCATGCGCTCGTCGATGGTGAACAGCCCCGACTGCTTGTTGGGGTTGCCGGTGACCAGCACGACGACCTCGTCGAAGTGGCTGGCGGCGCGGCGGAAGATGTCGAGGTGACCCATGGTCACGGGGTCGAAGGATCCTGGGCAGACGGCTTTCACTTAAACGTCCTCTCGGTGGTAGACGGCCATGTCCATGCGTGCGATGCCGTAGGTGCGCTTCTTCAGTTTCTGGGTGGTGGGCACGTACTCCGGTGGCCAGGCGGTCTCCGGGGAGGACACGTGGCGCTCGACGACCACGGCGGCACCGTCGACCAGCGCGGGCTTCAGCGCCTCGAGCATCTCGACGACGGCCTCGTCGGTGAGCTCGTACGGCGGGTCGGCGAGCACCATGGTGAAGTGCTCCCGCGGGGCGTGCGCCAGGTAGGTGGACGCCTTCGTCTCCTCGATGCTCACGCGGGGATGCTTCACGACGTCCGCGTTGTGCCGGATGATCTTCACGGCCGCCGGGTTGTTCTCCACGAGGACCACCTCGGCGGCACCGCGGGAGGCGGCCTCGAGGCCGAGGGCCCCGGAGCCGGCGAAGAGGTCGAGGACGCGGGCGTCGGCGAAGCCGAAGCGGACCTGGAGCGAGGAGAAGAGCCCCTCGCGGGCGCGGTCGGAGGTGGGGCGGGTGCCGGCGGGCGGAACCTTGATCCTCCGGCCGCGGGCCTCGCCGGAGATGATGCGGGTCATTCGGTGACCTCCAGCAGCAGGTCGCCGCCGAGGACATCCTGGAAGTCCTCCACGGCGAGGCGCCCGACGACACCCGGCCCCGGTGCCAGGACGGGGGCCTCGAGTTTGACGGCCTCGACGGTGGCCAGCGGTTCACCGGTGGTGACGTGGTCGCCGGCGGCCACGTGGTAGCGCACGATGCCGGCGAAGGGGGCGCAGATATCCATGCCCTACACCCTAGCTTTTCTCCAGGTACTCCCGGTCCACGCGGTCGATCTCCAGGACGAGGCGCTGGGCGAGCAGCGGGTGGCGTTCGACGAGGGCGGTCGCGTCGCCGGTGGCGCGGTCGATGATGGGAAAGTCACGCAGCAGGTTGAGCAGGCGGACGGTCTTCGCGGCGCCGGACTGGCTGGTGCCCAGGACATCGCCCTCCTGGCGGTGGAGAAGGTCGAGCTCGGCGAGAGCGAAGCCGTCGGAGGTCTCGGCGACGGCGTGGATGCGCTGGTCGGCGTCGGAGCCTTTCTCGGCGAAGGTGTGGAAGATGCACAGCGACTCGTGCCCGCCACGGCCGACGCGGCCCCGCAGCTGGTGGAGCTGGGAGACGCCGAAGAGCTCGGATTCACGGATGAGCATGACGGTGGCGTTGGGGACATCGACGCCGACCTCGATGACGGTGGTGGAGACGAGCACCTGCACCTCCCCGGAGGCGAAGCGGCGCATCATGAGGTCCTTCTCGTCGGCGGGCATGCGTCCGTGGAGGTAACCGACGTGGAAGTCACGGAAGGGGCCTTGACCGAGGATCTCGAAGAGGTCGAGGACGCCGCCGGGGCCGTCGATACGCGGGCACACCACGTAGGCCTGCCGTCCGGCCTCGACGTCCTGCCCGATGCGGGTGATGGCGCGTCGCACCCACGTCGGCTTGTACTCGGGCACGACGACGGACTCGATGGGGCGTCGCCCGCCGGGCAGCTCCCGCAGGGTTGACACCGCGAGATCACCGAAGACCGTCATGGCGATGGTGCGCGGGATCGGGGTGGCGGTCATGACGAGGAGGTGCGGGGTGAGCCCTTCGCGGCCCTTGGAGCGCAGACGGGCGCGCTGCTCGACACCGAAACGGTGCTGCTCATCCACCACGACGAGGCCGAGGTCGAAGAACTCGACGGTGTCCTGGATGATCGCGTGGGTGCCCACGACGATGTCGGCCTGGCCGGAGACGATGTCCAGCAGGGCCTGCCGTTTGACGGGCACGGGCATGGACCCGACGAGGGGGACGACGGAGACGTTGAGACCGGCGTCGGCGAGCAGCGACGTCAGCGTGCGGGCGTGCTGGACCGCGAGCACCTCGGTGGGGGCAAGCATCGCACACTGGTGACCTGCGTCGACGGCCTGCAACATGGCGACGAGGGAGACGATCGTCTTGCCGGAGCCGACCTCACCCTGCAGGAGGCGGCTCATCGGGTCCCCGGAGTCGAGGTCGGTGGTGATGTCCGTGATGACCTGCTGCTGCCCCTCGGTCAGTTCGTAGGGCAGAGCGGCGAGCAGCCCGGCGCGGTGGCCGTCGTCGACCGGGGTGAGGGGCGGGGCGTCGCGACGCAGGGTCTCCAGGCGGCGCAGCGCCATGACGAGGCCGAGGGTGAGGGCCTCGTTGTACTTGAGTCGTCCCTTGTGCGGTTCGGGCCCCTCGGGGCCGGGGAAGTGCACGCCGCGCAGCGCCTCGTCGAAACCGGGCATCCCCTCGGGTGCCTCGCCGAGCGGTTCCGCGACGGGGTCGAGGGTGTCGAGGACGTGTTTGACCGCCGCCATGATGCGCCACGAGGCCATGCCGGCGGTGGCGGGGTAGATCGGGATGTACTCCAGCCCGGCGAAGAGGTCGTCGGGTTCGCCGTAGAGGGCGATGGTCTTCATGAAGCCGGAACCGGCCATCTTCTCCCCCGGTCCGGGCAGGACGAGGAAGTCGGGGTGCTGCAGCTGCGGGGTGTTCCGGAAGAAGCGCAGCTTGCCGGAGAACATGGCCCGTTTCCCGGGGCGGAGGTAGTGCTGGATGTAGCGGGCGTTGAAGAAGGAGGCGGTGAAACGGGTGCGGCCGTCGGTGAGCGACACCTGCGTGACGGTGCGTTTGTCGCGCTGGAAGTCCTGGATGGACAGGACCTCGCCGACGCAGGTGATCATGTCGCCCTCGGCGGCGTCGTCGGCGAGGACGTCGGAACCGTGACGGGACCAGGCACGAGGGAAGTGCTGCAGCAGGTCCATGCAGGTGGTGTAGCCGAAGGCCTTGTCCAGTGCCTTCGCCTCCTTGGCGGGCAGGACGTCGGCCAGCAGACGCTCGTCACGCCACCCGAGCACGCTACTCGACCCCGATCTCCACGAGGTGTCCCAGCCCGTCCGCGGGGAAGGCCATGACGTCGACGTCGAGCGCCGCGTCGAGCTTGTCGACGTCGACCTCCGTCCCGGTGAGCAGGATGACGTGCTCACCGCCGTCGGCGAGGAGGCGGCGGCAGGCGGCCTCGGTGGCCTCCTCGACGCTGTCGGTGGGCGTGGCGACGATGGCGGTGCGCATGGCCGCGGCGGCCTCGGTCATCGTGTAGGCGGCGACGCCGATGGGGGCCTCCGGGTCGTGGACGCTCAGCGCCGCGATCCCGCTCACGAGGCGTGAGGTGGGCACGATGGTGAAGGTCTGCTCGAAGGCGTGGGTGGCCCGCTCGACGGACACGAGCTGACGGCGGTCGAGCAGGCCGTTGGGCAGGAGGATGAGCTCCTGCGCCCGGGAGGAACGCACATGGCCGAGGATGTCGGAGACGACGCTCTCCCCCGGCGCGACGACCACGGCACCGGCCTCCCGGTAGAGCTCGGCGACGGAGCCGGGCGGGGTGACGGCGACGACGACGCGGCGAGGGGCGTCGACCTGCGGGGCGTCGGGAAGCACCTCGAGGCGGAGGTCACTGACGGCACCGGCGGAGAAGGCGGTCTCGATGACGCGGCCGGCGGTGCGGGAGTGGATGTGGACACGGCCCGAGGTGTCGTCGGCGCGGGCGATGACGAGGCTCTCGCCCAGCGGGGCGATGCGGGCCTGCAGGTCGTCGAGGTCACCGACGAAGAAGAAGGTGACCTCGAGGTCGGCTGCCGGGCCGTTGGGGCTTGCCTCCACCTGCGGGAGCTCCTCGGTGCCTTCGATCTCGGCGAGGAGGGTCTCCAGGAGAACGGCGAACCCGGTGCCGCCGGCGTCGACGACCCCGGCCTCGCGGAGCACGTCGAGCTGGGAGGGGGTGTTCGCCAGGGCGGTGCGGGCGGCGTCGAGGGCGGCGCGGGCGGCGTCGCGCTGGATGACGGCGGCGGCATGCTTGATGCGCTCGTCGTTGAGCAGGCGCTCGGCTTCCTTGAAGGCGCGTTCGGCCTCGCCGTGGAGTCGCTCGGCCTCGGTGGAGGCCTCCTCCGCCTTGCGACGCGCCTCCCGGAGGCTGGAGTCGGCGTTGGCCGCTTCGGTGCGGGCGCGGTCGAGC
>ERZ1032871.104-NODE-104-length-12695-cov-6.977453_pt1 | contig 12695 bp, 14 predicted proteins | sample MGYA00519026_ERZ1032871 | MGnify/ENA primary metagenome ERZ1032871 (study PRJEB33719, sample SAMN04262510) | wastewater metagenome | biome: rural village; feature: composting latrine chamber; material: composting feces with ash | place: El Salvador | collected...
ATTTATCCGTGCAGAGGTTGTATCTTACGATGATCTGATGGAATGCGGAAGCCATACAGCAGCAAAAGAGAAAGGACTGATCCGCCTGGAAGGAAAAGATTATATTATGCAGGAAGGCGATGTCGTCCTGTTCCGTTTCAATGTATAAAAAAAGATGGAAGTTCCTTTCGGAATCTTCCATCTTTTTTTATTTGCGAAGCAGCCCCTTCGCCACTTCATTTCGCTTTTCAAGACCCAGCAGCTGCTCGACCAGCGTCAGGGCAAAGTCCATGGCATACGCCGGTCCTTTTCCCGTAATCAGCTTTCCGTCGACAACAATCTCCGAGGCCTCGTGCATGCCCTCGCCGATCTCCTCTTCCACACCCGGATAACAGGTGAAGCGCCGGCCGCCGAGCACGCCGGCTGCATGCAGAGCCAGCGGCGCCGCACAAATGGCTCCGACCGTCTTTTCTGTCTCCAGCTGTTTTCTGATCAGCGCCAGCACCCGCTCGTCTTCTGCGAGATTTGTCGCGCCGGGCAGTCCGCCCGGAAGAATCACCGCATCCGCCGTTTCCTCGCCGGTGAAAAGCGCATCCGCCACCACGGGCACCTCGTGCGCCCCGGTCACGGTCCGGTCGTCATGAATCGAAAGCGTGCGTACCTGTGCGCCGGCCCGCCGCAGCACATCCACCGGTGTCAGGGCTTCGATCTCTTCAAATCCGTTTGCCAAAAGAACCATCACTTTCATAACATCACCTCTCCCCTTTCATACCCGTTTAGATCTTGGATAAATACCACCGGAACGTGCCCGCCTCATACCGAAGCTCATATCGGCGCTCCACACCGCCGAACGCACTCTGACAGGCGTAGGTGATCATCAGATTGCCCGCGCGCTTGTCTTCTTTTTTCCAGAGCACCTGATCCACATCGATCACCTGCAGCGCCCCGTCTTCGTCGGCAATCCGGTACCGCAGGGGCTGCGGCATCCCTTCTCTTTGAAAATACGCAATCATTTCTATTTCTTTTCGTATCGTCTTCATGGTTGTCCCCTTACAGCAAACTGCCCATCATGGGGTAGTCTTCCTCGGCAATGACCCCGCCGATCACCGGATGAATGCCGGAGTCCAGAAAGCTGCTCCGGTGAAGCGAAGTCTGTCCGTATTTATTGCGTACCCGGTCGACCGTCCGGTCCATCCGGACTGCTTTTTCATCCCATTGTTCAAACAGGCTCAGCTGCGTGGCCGTATTGGAAGAAAGCCGGCCGACCCGCACCCCGAGCTGGCGCAGCGGTTCGCCCTGCCACAGCTCCCGAAACAGTGTCTGCACCATCGCGTAAATCTGTGCCGTGCAGTCGGTGGCGCTGTAGAGCGTACGCTCTCTGCCGTAGCCTGCAAACGAAAAATTCCGGAAATGGACGCTGACCAGCCGCGTATACATCTGTTCCGCACGCAGGCGCATACAGACGGTTTCCGTCAGCCCGAGAAGAACCAGCAGCGCGTCCTCCTCAGTCTCCACATCAAAGGCCGTCGTCGTCGAATTTCCGATGCTCTTGGGAGGCGGTCCCTGATTTTTTACCGGGGAATGTTCGATCCCGTTGGCATATTCCCAAATCGTAAGCCCCGGTTTTTTCAGCCAGTGCAGAATATAGTCCCGGTCCAGCGCCGCCAGATCTCCGATCGTCCAGATCCCCCGGTCATTCAGCTTTTTTTTGGTCCGTCTTCCGACCATAAACAGATCCTCGACCGGCAGCGGCCACATTTTGGTCGCAATCTCCTCGCGGTACAGCGTATGTACCCGGTCGGGTTTTCGAAAGTCGGAAGCCACCTTGGCCAGCAGTTTATTTTCTCCGATTCCGATATTCACCGTGAATCCGAGGGTTTCCTTCATGCGTACGCGGATTTCTTCGGCCACCTCGACCGGCTCGCGCCGGCCCTGGTAATCCACAAACACTTCGTCCACCGAATACCGCTGCACATACGGCGAATACTCGCGGATCAGCTCCACCATAGCGTCACTTGCCGTCACATAGCGCTCATACTGCGGGGGAACACTCACCAGTGTGGGACACTTCTGAATCGCGGAATACACCGTCTCCCCCGTTTGAATTCCATAGGCTTTCGCCGGAATCGACTTGGCCAGGACAATGCCCCGCCGTTTTTTCACATCGCCGCCCACAATCGAAGGAATCTCCCGCAGATCCAGTGTTTCGCCGTGCTGAAGACGCCAGGCCGCCTCCCATGAAAGATAGGCGGAATTGACATCAATATGAAAAATTTTCCTGTGCACTTTCCTCGCCTCCGTATCCTCAGTATACACGAACATATGTTCTGTGTAAAGAGGAGGGCTTCTCTTGCAAATTGTAAAATCTGTGTTATAATTAATTTGTTCACGGGATGTGGCGCAGTTCGGTAGCGTACTAGTATGGGGTACTAGGGGCCGCAGGTTCAAATCCTGTCATCCCGACCACACAAACAACAAAAAGGGTAAACGTTGAAACTTCAACGTTTACCCTTTTTTCTTCTGCAGGAGCTATTCTGCGCGCAGCAGGAAATCCAAAAAATCCGGAAACACTTCTTTCCATGCCGTTTCGTGATGAATTTTCCCGTGGCGGATCTGCAGTGCAAGCTGCGTTTCGGAGAGACCGAAGGTCAAAAGTCCGCGGTACAGGTCCAGCGCGGCCTCGATATAAAGCTGGGACACCTCCGGATTTTGATCCTTTCCCCCTTCTTCGGTGCCGGTATAGATGAAGGCGCGCATCGAGGAAATCATCAGATGGTCGGCCCGCGCGCGGAGAAAGCCGAGGACATCCTCCGGCGCAAAAATCCAGGTGGCGGCGGAAAACAGCCCCAGACGCGAAAACACCTCCGGATAGCGAAACGCCGTGCTCAATGTGATATTAGCACCGGCCGAACTACCGGCCAGCCAGGTACTCTCTCTGCCGGGCCGCGTGCGGTATCGCCGGTCGATCTCGGGCTTGACCGTTTCTGCGACAAAGGCGGCATACGAGGCGCCGTACACCTGCTCCTGCGCATGTACGTACGGCCATTCCGAATATTCGGCCATCCGCCGGTCGCCTGCATTTTCGATGCCGACGACGATGACCCCTTCCGTTTTCCCCGCTTTCTCCGCCTGTGCGAGCGCCTGCGGCACACCCCAGGAGACGCCCTGAAAGGCCAGGGCATCTAAAAAGAGATTCTGCCCGTCGTGCATGTACAGGACCGGATACGAGGTATCCGGTCTTGTTTCATAGTCTTTCGGCACGCAGACATGCAGATTGCGTCCTTCGGGACCCGTGTACTCCGAGCGGATCGAAAAAGAATGGATCCGGTTCATCGTTTATCGCAGAGCGCGGCGCCAGCCGGCCGCTTTGGCTTCGTCTTCCGTTTGAAACCAGCGTTCTCCCTGTGATTCATCGATGATGGTTTTATTGTAGTCCCGCTGGCCCGGCACATGATAGATCTTCTCTCCCGAGCTGCTGATATTTCCTTTGATCTGCCGGTCGGGATAGGGGCTTATGGTCAGTCCGTCGCGGGGATTGTCCGGATCGTATCCGCCGGGCGGAGTGGGCTCTTCGGGAACCGGTTCTTCGGGAACGGGCGGTTCCGGAGCGGGTTCTTCCGGTACCGGCTCTTCCGGAACGGGCGCTTCATACAGGTTTTCGATTTCTTCGATCACCCGGTCGCTGACTGCCGCATCACCGCCGATGACGGTAACGCGTCGAATGTTTTCTTCGATCAGATAATCACGCACCGCTGCCGAAAGAAAATCAGGATGGGTCAAAAGGATCGGCTGTTCGGTAACGGCAGCATAGCCTGCGGCCGCCAGGGCATCCGGGAAATTCGTGCCGGAGACCAGAAGAATCGAATCCGAAGCTTCGGTATAGGTTTTGGCGATTTCCACCGCCGTCAGATACCGGTTTGATCCAAAAATCCGCGCATCGGGCGTGCCTGGCACGGCGGCGTCGCCGCCAAAGGCAATTCCGTTTTCGACCGGATGCACGACGCGGTTTAACAGCATAACACCGTCCTGATCCGGCATCAGCGGGCCGGCGGCAAGCGCATCGGGGAAGTTGTCGCCGTTGGCATAGTAGGTCCGCGTTTTTTCTCCGAACTTTCGCATAACTTCCGAGGCAATCGCATGCGATGTGCCGATGCGGTTATTCCCGGCAAGGCGCTCCACGGTATAGTGCTCCGCCAGCGAATCTTCGATCGCAGCGGAAAGGGCCGCTTCGCCGCCCAGCAGAAACACCGTTTGTACGCCCAGGCGGTCAAGTTCTGCAAAAAGCTGCTCCGACACGCCGACCGGGTGCACGGTGATCAGCGGCGCCTGCAAATAGGCCGCAAGCTGTCCGCCGGCCAGAGCATCGGGGAAACTGGCTCCGCTCGCAAGAACCGCGTACTCGGATTGCGCAAAGCCCTCTTTCGAAAGCTCCAGTGCCGTAAGATAGCGGGTGTTGCCGGCAATCCGCTCCACGGTGACCGGTTCTGCTGTCTGTGCAAACACCGTGTCCGCCGGGAGGCAGAGCAGCAGCAGCGCAAGCAGCAGGGATAGGGTTCTTTTCATAGTGACTCCTCCTTCTATCTTGTTCATATTATGTCATGAATCTTCACCCAAAACTTGTATCTTTGGGGTACAATACAGAAAGAAGGAAGGTGCTGTAAATTGGAACGAATTGCAAGTTTTGCCGTCAATCATGATGTGCTCACAAGAGGAATGTTTCTGTCGCGCACCGACAGGGACATTCACACCTATGACCTGCGAATGAAAGAACCGAACCGGGACGATTATCTGGCCAATGCGCCGATTCATACGTTTGAACATCTGTTTGCGACCTTCGCCCGCAACAGCCGGTGGAAAGATGAGATCGTCTATTTCGGTCCGATGGGCTGCCGCACGGGCTTTTATCTGCTGACGAGGGATGCGGTTTCTCATAAAGATGCCATCCGCCTCGTGCAGGAAGCGCTTGCGTTTATCCGGGACTTTGACGGGGAGATCCCGGGCACCCGCCGCGAAGAATGCGGCAACTTTTCGGAACACGATGCCGACGGTGCAAAGAAAATCGCGCGTGAGATGATCCCCGTACTCGAAGACTGGACCGAAGACAGGCTTTCGTATCCGGAGCCTGCGCAGGGCAGTTTCGTGTAACCGAAATAAAAAGAGAGGAAGATTGGTTTCTTCCTCTCTTTTTATTTTGAGATCTGCATCAGGCGGCGGTCTGCGGCCGGATTGCACCCGCCCGGCGCAGGCCGATTTTTGCCAGCAGCGGTCCCGCCAGTTCGTACACAATCGTTGCGCTCAGTATAATGGTGCGGATCTGTTCGCCATAGGGCGCAGGAATCGTTCGGCTTGCAATCAGACTCAGACCGATCGCCACGCCCGCCTGCGGAATCAGGGTCAGTCCGAGATTCTCGTAGACCTTTTTACTGAATCCCGTCGCCCGCGCCGCAAGATACGCGCCGGCATATTTTCCCGCAGCGCGCGCCAGTATATAAAAGACGCCCAGTGCGCCGACCTGCAGCAGGCCGGGCAGATTCAAATCAGCGCCCGCCAACACGAAAAAGGGAACGAACACGACCGGTGTAATCCGATTGATCAGGGAAGTGCTTTTACTCATTCCCTGTCCGATATTGGCTGTCGTAACCGACGCGCTCATAATGCACAAGAGGTCTGAGATCCCGATGCGTTTGCTGATGCCCGCAAGAAGCAGCATAAATCCGACGCTCAGAATCAACAGCTCATCCTCATTCTTCGCAAACGCCTGCGCACGGGCAAACACGGTTCCGAACGCCACCCCGATCAGCAGCGCGGCAAGAATTTTCCCCACCGGCACCAGCACCATGGTAAAGACACTGACGGCACCGCCCGCCGCCAGGCTGACGGCCATCTGCGAAGCAATACCGAAGACGATAATGCAGATCGCATCGTCTAAAGCGACCACGGGCAGCAGCACATCCACCAGCTCCCCTTTCGCCCGGTACTCCCGGATCACCAGCAGCGTGGCGGCCGGTGCCGTTGCACACGCGATCGCGGCCAGTGTCAGCGCCATGGCGAGGTCCGCATGAAAGAACAGCAGCATCCCCGTCAGCACAACAAAAAAAGCACCGAGTGCTTCCAAAAGGGTAATCGTCATAATTTTTGTGCCCAGCCGCTTCATAACAGAAAGCTTCATTTCACTTCCGATAGAAAACGCGACGAAGGCAAGTGCGACTTCGCTGATCATCTCCATCGAGACAACGCCTTCTTTGGGAATCAGTCCCAGTACATGCGGCCCGATCAGAATTCCCGCCAGGAGATAGCCGGTTACCGCAGGGAATTTCAGCAGTGTAATCAGTTTTGCACACACAAGTCCCGCAATCAGCAGGATCGATACATACAATAGCATCATTATTTGGTCAGTCCTTCCACGCTCAATACCGGCAGCGTAAACATCAGCGCCGTGTTTTCCTGCTGCATGTCGCCTACCGTATCGCGTACAATCTGTTTTACTTTCTCCGTTTTGTCCTCCTGCAGGATCATCAAAAGTGTTTTATTAAAGGGCCCGCGTTTGTTGAACACATTGCGCAGATATCCGTACTCCCCGTCCGCACCATGGTTCATCAGCGTAAATCCCATGCCCTGACTTTCGAATATGGTCCCGCCCCGTTGCCCGTGCTCTTCGAGCGCAATGAGCAGATCGTCAAAGGTGGACTCATTATTAATCACGATATATAAAGCTTCCATCGATTACACCTCCGTTGTCATTATACGCCTGCCAAAGGGCGTGGTTCAAGTAAAGCGGCCATATTGTCCACAAAAAAGGCATCCGGTCCAGCCGAATGCCTTTTTCATGATATGACGCTATTCCTGCGATATAATCTGTTCTTCCAGCGCTTCCATGGCGCGCTGCAGCTGTGCATCCTGTTCCAGCACCGAAGGTCCGAAAGTCGGGTCTTCGCCTTCCCACTCCACCGGAATATCCGGTTCCACACCGATTTCATGGATTTTCCGTTCCTTCGGCGTATAGTACTCGCTCACGGTCAGCTTGATGCCGCTGCCGTCATCGAGCGGCAGAATACGCTGGACGATGCCTTTTCCGAACGAGGTTTCTCCTATGATCGGACCGCGTTCATAATCCTGTATCGCGCCGGCGAGGATTTCCGAGGCGGATGCGGAACCTTCATTAATCAGCACCACCAGGGGAATCTCATCCATGGCCCGGTCCGATTCTTCGACAACTTCCTGTCCGGCACGGGTTTTCGTGATGACGATCGGTCCTTCCGGCAGCAGGCTGTCTGCAATCTCCAGCACGGTATCCAGCAGGCCGCCCGGATTGTTTCTGAGATCGATCACGATCCCTCTGGCTCCCTGCGCTTCGAGGTCTTTCAGCGCCTCCCTGAAATACCGGTCCGTGTTCTCGTCAAAGGATGTAATCCCGATGTAGCCCAGCTGATCCGGGAGCATTTCTCCCTCCGCGGAGATCACATTGATGATCTCTCTGGTGATGGTCAGATCAAATTCCTCCGGCGGTTTTTCGGAAGAAAGACGCCGAATCGTGATGGTTACGTTGGTGCCGGGTTCGCCCCGCATCACCTTGACGGCCATGTCCATCTGTTCGCCGGTATATTCTTCGCCTTCGACGCGGATGATCTTGTCGCCCGCGCGGATGCCGGCCCGGTCGCCCGGGGTGTCTTTCATCGGCGCCACCACGGTAATCAGATTATCGTCTGCGCCCGGGGAAACCGTGACACCGATGCCGCCGAAGCTGCCCCGATTGTCTTCCATGAGGGAAGTGAACTCCTCCTCATTCATATAGACCGAATACGGATCCTCCAGTGCCGAGAAAAGACCGCGAAGCATCCCTTCATTCAGGACCTCCTCGTCGGTTTCATATAAAAAATTCTGTTCAATAAATGCTTTCAGATATTCCGCTTTTTCAAAAGTCCGTTCTGTCGTCTGCGTGACTTCCTGCCCTTCCGGCAGCCGGGTCTGTGCCGCTGTCCGGTTTTGTCCGAGCTGAAAGCCCGCATACAGTGCCAGAAGCACCGCCAGTACGGCCGCAATTCTGTTTTTCACTCTCTCACACCTTCCATGATTCAATTATAGCGGTTTTAGGCGTCCGTGAACAGCATGCCGGAAAGGAGCATCGCCAGCCCGAAATACAACAGCCAGGTGGCCAGGGCAATACACAGGCAGATAAAAAAGCGTGAGAAGCGCTTCCACAAAGGGATTCTCGAGATGACGGCAATCCCCCACATCCCGAAAAAAGCCAGCACGAGCGGAAGCAGCCCACCCTTTGACCACACGGGCAGCATCATAGCCAGAGAAAACCAGGGGATCGCCCACGAAGGAAAGGTGTCGGTGGTGCGTACGGGTCTTCGGTAGCTCTGTGAGACGCCGTTGTGAATGAGATCCATATAGGGTCCGTGCAGCGCCAGTTCAAAAGTCTCTCCCTGATAGGAAAAAGGCAGGACATCGCCGGTTAAAACTCTGAGCGGTTTCTTGTTTTCCAGCAGCGTTTTGCCGCGGGCCTCCACCTTTACCCTGCTTTGCATGCGTACCGCTTCCGCCTGTATCGGAATCAGCTGATCACGGATCTCCACATTCCAGGTTTTCTTCACATCGATTTCCTTTCATAAAAAAAGCTGCTTCCTGCGAAACAGCTTTTGCTTCCATCCTTACTGGAGATAATTCATCGGGTTGACTTTGCTGCCGTTGAGTATGACTTCAAAGTGCAGATGCGGTCCGGTGGAAAGTCCCGTATTACCGAGCTCACCGATCGCCTGTCCCTTTTCCACCCACTGTCCGGAACTGACATAGAATGCATTCATATGTCCGTACAGCGTCACCATGCCGTTGCCGTGATTGATCATGACACAGTTTCCGTAGCCGCCGTTCCAGGAGGCCATCATGACCGTGCCCGACTGGGCCGCAACGAGGGTTGTGCCGGTGGCGGCGCCTACATCGATGCCGGTGTGCTGATGAACCACGCCGGAGATCGGGTGGGTTCTTCCGCCGAAATAGCTCGTAATGCGATACGATGCCGGTACCGGCCATGCCAGTGCGTCCGAGGCGGACGCATAGGACTGCGAGCTGTAGGAATCATAGCTCTCTTTGGTCTGCTCCGCTTTTTCATCGGCGGCGGCCTTGGCGCGCTGTGCCTCTTCGGCTGCCTGACGATCCGCTTCTTCCGCGGCGGCGCGATCGGCTGCTTCCTGTGCCGCGCGGGCTGCCTCTTCGGCAGCGATGCGGGCTTCTTCCGCCAGACGTTTTTCTTCGGCGATGCGTGCCGCTTCGGCTTTACGTGCCTCTTCGATCAAATATGCGATCGTATCTTCGGCTTCCTGAAATTCTGCGTTCAGCAGATCCACAAGTTCTTCTTCATTTTGGATCTGACTCTGCAGCTGCGACACATAGTCGCTCTTTTCATCCGCCACGGCCTGCGCGCGCTGTTTCTGCTCCTGCAGTTCCTCTTCTTTTTCCCTGAGGCTCAAAAGATCCGATTCCAGCGACTGCTTGGTGGTTTCCAGCTTTTCGTGGTCCGATTTCAGTGCTTCGATGAGGCTTCTGTCATACTCCGCAATCGACTGCATCATCTGGCTGCGGCTCAGCAGTTCGGACAGATCCGCCGAATTCAGCAGCACCTGCACATAGGAACCTTTCGGACTTTTAAACATGGCATTGATCCGTTCGCGAAAGAGCGCTTCATTTTCTTTAATCCGCTCTTCAAGACGCTGGATTTCCTGCCGGTTTTTTTCTATATTGTCTTCGAGTACGGCGATGTCCGCTTCTGTCTCGGTGATATCCGCATCGAGTGCGGCGATCTCCTCGTCCAGTTCCTGGATCTGCGTCAGTACTTCGGTTTTTTCTACTTCTTTCCCGTGAATGCTGCTGCGGGTTTCTTCAATCTGCAGCTGTCGCTGCTGATTCTGTTCTTTGAGTTCTTCAATTTCCTGGTCCTGCGCAAATACAGAGCCGGCAGGCCCGGCCAGCAACAGCAGCGCCAGTGCGGCCGCCATTCCTCTTTTTCGCTGCATACAGTTATCCCCCTTGTCTTAAATCCTTCGGTATCGTCTGAGTGAAAACAGGCTGCCGAGCATCCCGACGCCCGCGCCCAGCACGGCGAAGATGATCGCGAATTCGCCGCGAATCAGCATCGCTGGCACCAGCCGGCTGGCGGTAAAGCGATAATACCAGTCACTGTAGCGAACAAAGACTTCCCGGTATCCCAGATACACCACCAGGAATGCGACGGCGGCGCCCAGGAGTCCAAACAGCATCCCTTCGATCACAAACGGTCCTTCGATCATGCCGGTTCCCGCCCCCACATAGCGCATGACTTCAATTTCTTTCTGTCGGGCCACCACGGTCAGTTTGATCGTGTTGGAGATGACAAAAAAGGAAATCAGAATCATCGCGGCAATCACGGCAATTCCTGCATACTGGACCATCCGGCCGATCAGTTCGATCCGGTCGATCAGATCCTGATGGTATGTCGCCTGGTCAAATCCGGACATTTCCCGTACTTCCGCCACAAACTGATGCGACTGTGTCACATCGGCCAGGCGGACGACATAATACGGCTGGAAAGCATCCTGGAGTCCTTCCAGCAAATAGCCTTCCTCATTCCAGGAGCCTTTGAAGATTTCGTAGGCATCTTCCTGTGTATAATACTCCACTTCCGCGATGCGCGGATCGTTACGGATAAAGTCATCAATCGTCTGCGCATCTTCCGGGGTGATTTCCGCGAGCAGAAACACGTCGATATCGCCGACCTTCTCCTGGCTGTCCCGCATGAACACATCGATGTTCAGCAGCATCACGAGCATCACGCCCAGCATCAGCAGCATCGCGGTCACGGAAAAGACGGATGCGAATCCCATTCCCTTGTGCCGCCACACGCCTTTGATCCCGTCGCGGAGGATATTCTTTCCGATTCTAAGCCTGGACAGAATACGCACCTCCTTCTTCATCGCGCACCAGTTTTCCTTCGTGGAGTTCCAGCACCCGCTTTTTCATGCGGTTGACGATTTCCGAAGCGTGGGTCGCCATGAGGACGGTGGTCCCGGTATTGTTGATATCACGCAAAGCGCGTAAAATTTCCCATGAGGTATCCGGGTCCAGATTCCCGGTTGGTTCGTCTGCAATCAAAAGTCCCGGATTATTCACCATTGCCCTCGCAATTGAAACCCGCTGGCGTTCTCCGCCCGAGAGCTGATTGGGAAACGAGCCGGCTTTCCGGGTCAGATCAACCAGTTCCAGCACTTCCCTGACCCGACGCTGGATCGCGCCGTGCCGGTATCCGAAGATTTCAAGCGCAAAGCTGATATTGTCAAACACCGTGCGGTCATTCAGCAGGCGAAAATCCTGAAACACAACGCCCATGCTCTGCCGGTGTCTGGGTACGCGCCGCGCCCGGATGGACGCCACACTCTCTCCCTGATACAGCACCTTCCCGTAGGTCGGAACCTCCTCACGAAGCAGCATTTTGATTAAGGTTGATTTGCCCGCGCCCGATTCTCCGATCAAAAACACGAATTCCCCCGAACCGATGTGAAAGCTCACATTGTCGAGTGCACGAACCTGGTTTTTATAAACACGGGAGACATTCTGAAATTCTATCAATTCATCGCCTCCGTAGCAGTGGGCAGGCAAAAAGCCCGCTGACTGCGAGTTATCGGAAATATTATACCATAAAGTTACAAAAATGTTACAAAATCGTTTCAAAAGTTATAATTCCCCTCAAAAATGCGGTACTGTGCGGGGAAGCAAAAAGGAAAATGCCGGCCCTTTGCATGCCGATCCATCCGCATCCATCCGCGTGAGCGTCCGAACCGTGAACCTTTTTTTTCGGTCCGGGCACTGCTATACTGTAGCTGAGGTGGTAACAATGAAGTCACTGAAACAGGAATTACGAGAAAAGACCCTGGAACAACGCGACGCGCTGTCCGAACAGACGCGTCGCGAATATACCGCGGTCATCATGAACTGCGTACTGTCGCAGCCGGAAATAAAAGAAGCCAAAGGCGTATTCTGCTTTGTCGGATTCGGATCCGAGCCCGATACAACCCATTTGATCCTTCGTCTGCTCGAAGACGGAAAACGAGTCTTTATTCCGCGGACCGAAAAAGGAAATCCCGAAATGAAACTGGCGGAAATTGATTCGCTCGATGAACTCGAAGTCGACTATTACGGGATTTTAAGCCCGAAAGCGGATCACCCGCGCTGGGGCACGATCCGGGATGTGGATGCCGTCATCGTACCCGGAGTCGCGTTTGATACAAAAGGGTATCGCGTTGGCTACGGCGCCGGATTCTACGACCGCTTTCTTGCAGACGATCCTTCCGTATTCAAACTGGCGATCGGATATGCACTGCAGCTGACCGACTCGGTCCCGAAAGATGATCACGATATCCCCGTGGATGCCCTGGTGACGGAAATGGGCATTCGCAGATTTACAGGAGAACAGGCATGAGAATCACCGGCACAAGCGCACTGGGCATCCGCCTGCCCATTGTAAAAAAAGGACAGGATTTGGCGGAAGCGGTGGTTGAGTCCCTCGCGACGGGCGTGGAAAACGGAGAATTTCAGCTTCGCGACGCAGACATCGTCGCCGTCACGGAATCCGTACTGGCGCGCTGCCAGGGAAATTTCGTCAATCTGCAGACCGTGACAGACGAGCTGAATACTCTAAGATCGGAAGAGCGGTTCAGCAGGAATGCCGAGACCGATCTCGTATG
>ERZ1032871.106-NODE-106-length-12540-cov-9.772928_pt1 | contig 12540 bp, 13 predicted proteins | sample MGYA00519026_ERZ1032871 | MGnify/ENA primary metagenome ERZ1032871 (study PRJEB33719, sample SAMN04262510) | wastewater metagenome | biome: rural village; feature: composting latrine chamber; material: composting feces with ash | place: El Salvador | collected...
TACGAGATCGGTCTCGGCATTCCTGCTGAACCGCTCTTCCGATCTTAGAGTATGGCGATGGCCACCGAGGACGCGCCGACCTGACCGCCGCCGAGGACGACGACCTTCGCCGGGGCCGTGCCGGGCACGCCGCCGAGCAGCACGCCGCGGCCGCCCTTCGAGCTCATGAGGTGGTGCGCGCCCTCCTGCACCGCGAGGCGGCCCGCGACCTGGGACATCGGGGTGAGCAGCGGCAGCCCGCCGCGGGAGTCAAGGACGGTCTCGTAGGCGAGGGATGTGGTGCCGGCGTCGAGGAGCGCCTGCGTGCACTCGCGTGACGACGCCAGGTGCAGGTACGTGAACAGGATGAGATCCTCGCGCAGGTGGCCGTACTCCTCCGGCAGCGGCTCCTTGACCTTGAGGACCATGTCCGCGGCCCACGCCTCCGCGGCGGTGTCGACGATGTGGGCACCCTGCGCGGTGTACTCCTCGTCCACGATGGACGAGTTCGCGCCCGCACCGGCCTGCACGATGACCTCATGGCCGTCCGCCACCAGGGTGCCGGCGCCGGTCGGGCCGAGGGCCACGCGGCCCTCCATGTTCATGACTTCCTTCGGGATTCCGATGCGCATGGCGGTTTACTCTACGCAACCGACCGGTCCACCACGGCGGAAACTGCAGTGATCTCCACGACCAGCGGAACCCGCCGCCCCCACCTACCATGACGGGCGTGAGTGAGAAGCAGAGCAATGTCGGTGAGGTGGTCCGCAGCTTCGGACTCCTCGGGGTGACGGCCTTCGGCGGCCCCACCGCGCACCTGGGCTACTTCCGGGAGGAGTTCGTGGCGCGGCGGAAATGGCTCTCGGAACGCTCCTACGCGGACATCGTCGCTGTCGCCCAGTTCCTGCCCGGACCCGCGTCCTCGCAGGTGGGCATGGCGCTGGGCTACCACCGCGCCGGCTGGCTCGGCATGCTCGCCGCGTGGGTGATGTTCACGGCACCGTCGGCGCTCATCCTCGCGCTCTTCGGGCTGTTCTTCATGACCGCGGGAGTCGACGCCGAGCAGGGCTGGATCAAGGGTCTGCTCGCGGCGGCGGTCGCCGTCGTCTTCCATGCCGTCGCCGGGATGGCGAAGAACATGGCCAACACCGCGCTCACCGCGACGATCGCCGTGGTGGCAGGCCTTCTCGTCCTGGCGGTGCCCAGCCCCTTCACCCACCTGGGCGTCATCATCGCCGCCGGGGTGATCGGCGTCGTGCTGCTGCGCAACCGGCTGGCGGAGGAGACGGAGGACTCCGGCCTCGACGAGGTCCGGCCCGTGAGCTCCCGCGCCGCCGTGGTCTCGCTCGCCTTGTTCTTTGTGCTGCTCGGCGGACTGCTGCTGGGCGCCTCGACGGTGGGTGGATATCTGCTCACCCGCCTGGCCGCCTACGTGCAGGCCGGTTCCCTCGTCTTCGGCGGCGGGCACGTCGTCCTGCCGTTGCTCGAGCAGCTCACCGTCGCGCCGGGCTGGCTGGAGCAGTCGGTGTTCCTCGCCGGCTACTCCGCCGCCCAGGCCGTGCCCGGGCCGCTGTTCACCTTCGCTTCCTTCATCGGCGCGGTCGACGGGGGTTGGGCGGGGGCCCTGCTGGCCACTGTCGCCATCTTCCTGCCCTCCGCCCTGCTCATGGTGGCAGGGCTGCACTTCTGGGGCCGCTGGCGCCACTCCCCTCACCTGCGCACGGCGTTCACCGCGGTCAACGCGGCGGTCGTCGGGCTCCTCGGCGCGACCTTCTGGGACCCGGTGCTCAGCCACGGCGTCACCGGCATCGCCTCCCTCTCCATCGCGGCCCTGTGCTGGCTGGGGCTGGCGAAGTGGAAGCTCCCGCCGTGGTCGATCGCGCTCTTCGCCGCGCTGGCCGGGTGGGTGCTGCTGTAGTCCCTCGCCACCGGCATGCAGACCGCGAGAGGCCCTTTAAGCCGCGGGCTGGTTGGTACGGGCCACCGTGGCGCGGCGGGCCACGGCGACCAGGAGGACGACGGCCGCTGCCGCGGCGGCTGTCCAGACGAGGGTGTCGCTGTCGAAGCGGCCCCCGGTGCGGGCGACGGCGATCCAGGCCAGGCCCCAGGAGGTGGCCAGGGCGGGGGCGATGCGGCCGCCGTCGAGAAGCGCTGCCACAGCAGCGACCACCCCGGCGACGACGATGCCGACGACACCGAGGGGGATCTCCTCGAGGGCGGTGACACCGGCTGCGGAGAGCGTCGCCCAGGTGTTGGCGAAGGTGGCGACCAGGACCCAACCGAAGTAGAGGCCGAAGGTGCCGTCGGTGAGGATGAGCTCGATGACGCCACCGGTGCGGGGACGGCCGAGGATGTACATGATGCGGATGAGCACGGCCAGCAGCGCCACGATGACGATCACGGACAGCCACAGCGCATCGAACTGAACGGTGAACAACCAGCCGGCGTTGAGGAAGGCGGAGAGGATCGCCCACGGGCGCAGCACGCGCTGCCGTTCCGAGGCTCGGGCCGTGGGGGTCAGCTGCCACAGGGCGTAGGCGGCGAGCCCGGCGTAGATGACACTCCAGATGGAGAAGGCCGTGCCGGCGGGGGCCAGCGGTGTGGCGTCGGCGGACAGGGCACCCCCGGCGGCCTCGGCGACGGCGGTGCCACCGAGGGCACCACTGCCGATGACGGCCATGGCGATCGCGGCGGCGACACCGAGGACGGTGATGATCGCCATGGGCCAGGGGTTGTGGGTGGACGGATGGGCGCGGGGAGCTTCATTTATTGTCGACATCTTATGTATCGACACTAGAGGAAACTCAGAACAGCGACAGCGACGTGGAGCGGTAGACGGTGCCGAACGGGGCGTCGATACGCACCCAGCGGCCGGCGCTGGACACGCGGAGGTGGCGCGGGACCTCGATGGGGGCGGCGAAGCCCGGGATAAGGCCGAGGGAGGTGCACGTGAAGATCATGCGCATGGGGATCTCCGCGGTGCCGGCGTCGCCGGAGACGGTGAGCACCGTCTGGTCGAGCAGGCTGGCGGGGGGTCCGAGTGGGCCGGAGAACTGCCGGGCGAGGGACTGGCCCTGGTCGGAGAGGTCGCGGACGACGTCGACGGTGATCTCGTCGAGAAGCCGGAAACCGGTGGCCGGGGGCAGGGCGCCGGGCCAGTTCGGGTCGCGGGCGGGGCCGATGGCGGGAGTGCCGGCACGGAGGGCGTCGAGAAGCTCGACGGCGGAGACGACCGCGCCGTCGCGGGAGACCTCACCCTCGACGCGGCGGGAGGCGACGACCTGGAAGGGGGTGGTGACGAAGACGTCGACGTGACGGTCGAGCTGGCGGAAGCGCACCGACGCGGAGGCGTCGAGGCCCGTGGCGCGGCCGATGAGGGACTGGAGACCCGGCGCGCCGTCGAGAATCCGCAGGGACTCCGGGGTCACTTGTCGGAGTCGCCCGCCTCAAGCTGGTCGACATCGTCGGCGCGGGTGAGGATCTTGACTTCCTTCTCCGTGATGGAGCGGGGGCGCTCCGTGTTCGTATCGACGGCCACCTGCACGCACTCGACGATGCAGGCGATGCGGCCCTGGCGGTCCTTGATCTCCTGGCGGGTGGTGAAGGAGGTGTTGCCGATCTCGACGACCTGGGTCTCGACGAGCAGCTCGGTCGTGTCCGGCATCACCGGGCGCAGGTAGTCGACGTCGAGGTGGCGGACGAAGACCGCGAAGTCGTGGCCGCGGGCGGTGAACTCATCCTCGGCGAACTGCAGGCGCGCCTCCTGGGCGACCTCGATGTAGTTCGCGTTCATGATGTGGCCGTAGCGGTCGAAATCGGACCAGCGCACCGGGACGGTGGTGACGTGAAGTGCGGAGTTCTGGTCAGCGGTCATGCCGTACATACGGGTGAGTTTCCTTTTCCATGCGGTAACGCGGTCATGCTCCGTCCAATCTATACCTCTTGGCCGCGTTTCGGCAGTTAAGGGAATATCGGTCCGCCCCTATATGAACAACAGGTTAACTCCGGTAGAATACCGGGTTATGAACGCGCCCGACCGAACCCGCCTCGACCGGAGAATCTTCCCCGACGGCGACGAACCGGACCCGCAGTTCACCCTGTCCAACGAACGCACCTACCTCGCCTGGACCCGCACCTCCCTCGCCTTCCTCGCCGGCGGCATCGCTCTCGGCGCCTTCCCCGTCGAGGCCGTCTCCGCGGAATGGCGGGCCGCGCTGTCGGCGTTCGTCATCATCATCGGCATGGCCATCGCCCTCGGCTCCGCCTTCCGCTGGATCCGCATCCAACGCGCCATGCGCAACGAACGCCCCCTCCCCTCGGCCACTCCCCTGCTGCTGGTCACCGGTGCCGTCGTCATCGCCTCCGCAGTGGCGCTGTGGCTGTTCATCCTTTCCTGAGGGGGCATCACCGTGAACGGCCGGAGCTTCCCCGAACGCAGCAACCTCGCCTGGACCCGCACCGCCATCGAGCTCGCACTCGTGTCCATGCTGCTCCTGCGCTGGGCCCGCTCCTACGGCTGGTGGGTGTTCCTGCTCATCGGGATCCTGCTCGCCCTGTGCGCCGGCATCGCCCTCACCCAGCGGACCCGCTACCGGGAGACCCGCCGCAGCGTCCGCCGCGACGACGCCTCCCCCAAAACCGCCTCCGTCCTCACCGTGACGACCACCCTCGTCCTGCTCGGCCTCGGCGGCGTGGCCCTCGTCCTCATCCCGCTGCCGGGCGGGGTGGAACCCGCCCTGTAGGAACGCGGAAACGCCCGGCACCTCGGGTGAGGCGACCGGGCGTCGACGAGCGGACCTAGCGGGTCAGGCGACGGTGGGTGACGCGCGACGGGCGGGCGGCCTCCACGCCGAGGCGCTCGATCTTGTTCTTCTCGTAGTCACCGAAGTTGCCCTCGAACCAGAACCACTGGCCCTCCTCCACGTTGCCCTCCCAGGCCAGGATGTGGGTACAGGTGCGGTCCAGGAACCAACGGTCGTGGGAGATGACCACGGCGCAGCCCGGGAACTTCTGCAGGGCGTTCTCCAGGGAACCGAGGGTCTCGACGTCGAGGTCGTTGGTCGGCTCATCGAGAAGCAGCAGGTTGCCGCCCTGCTTGAGGGTCAGCGCCAGGTTGAGGCGGTTGCGCTCACCACCGGAGAGGACCTTGGACGGCTTCTGCTGGTCCGGGCCCTTGAAGCCGAAGGCGGACAGGTACGCGCGGGACGGCATCTCGTTCTGGCCGACCTTGATGTAGTCGAGGCCGTCGGAGACGACCTGCCACACGGTGGCCTCCGGGTCGATGTTCTCACGGCCCTGATCCACGTAGGACAGCTGGACGGTGTCGCCGACCTCCACGGTGCCGGCGTCCGGCTGCTCCAGACCGACGATGGTCTTGAACAGGGTGGTCTTACCCACACCGTTCGGGCCGATGACGCCGACGATGCCGTTACGCGGCAGCGTGAACGACAGATCCTTGATGAGGGTACGGCCGTCGAAGCCCTTCTCCAGGTTCTTGACCTCCACGACCTTGTTGCCCAGGCGCGGCGGGGTCGGGATCTGGATCTCCTCGAAGTCCAGCTTGCGGTACTTCTCGGCCTCGGCGGCCATCTCCTCGTAGCGCTCCAGACGGGCCTTGTTCTTGGCCTGACGTGCCTTCGGGGAGGAGCGGACCCACGCCAGCTCGTCCTTGAGGCGCTTCTGCAGCTTCTGGTCCTTCTTGCCGGCGACCTCGAGGCGCTCCGCCTTCTTCTCCAGGTAGGTGGAGTAGTTGCCCTCGTACGGGTGCAGCTTGCCGCGGTCGACCTCACAGATCCACTCCGCGACGTGGTCGAGGAAGTAACGGTCGTGGGTGACGGCGAGGACGGCACCCTTGTAGTCGGCCAGGTGCTTCTCCAGCCACAGGACGGACTCGGCGTCCAGGTGGTTGGTGGGCTCGTCGAGGAGCAGCAGATCCGGCTCGGAGAGCAGCAGCTTCGCCAGGGCGACGCGACGACGCTCACCACCGGAGAGGTTGGTCACCGGGGAGTCGGACGGCGGGCAGCGCAGGGCCTCCATGGCCTGCTCGATCTTGGAGTCGACCTCCCACGCGTCGGCGGCGTCGAGGTCCTCCTGGAGCTTGCCCATCTCCTCCATGAGCTCATCGGTGTAGTTGGTCGCCATCTCCTCGGCGATCTCCTCGAAGCGCTTCTTCTTCTCGAAGATGTCACCCAGACCCTCCTCCACGTTCTCGCGGACGGTCTTCTCCTCGTTGAGCGGCGGCTCCTGCAGCAGAATGCCGACGGTGGCACCCGGATCCAGGAACGCCTCACCGTTGGACGGCTGGTCGATGCCGGCCATCACCTTGAGCACGGACGACTTGCCGGCACCGTTGGGTCCGACGACGCCGATCTTGGCGCCCGGGTAAAAGGCCATCGTGACATTGTCAAGGATGACCTTGTCGCCGACGACCCTTCGCACATTCTTCATCGTGTAGATGAACTCGGCCATTTCTCCCCTAGTGTTCTAGTGCGGTAAAGACACTCCACAGGGTACATGACCGGCCCGGATGTTCTAGAAGGGGACGTCGCCCCCGCCCTCCGTGCTTACCGACGCCCCGTCCGGCCCCGCCACCGGCTCCGGTGCCGGTGCCGGCCCCAGCGGCGAGTCGGGGTTCTCCCACACCCGTTCGCACAGCGACCGCGGGTCGATGTCGGCGGGCAGCGCCGCGCCGATGAGATTCTTCCCCGCGATGTCCACGCGCTGGGAGGCGATGACGTAGCGGGTGAGGTCCAGGCCCACGGAGTAGCCGCGCAGGCGGACCACCTGCCGCTTCTGCCCGGTGTCCTTCTCCACCCACTCGTCGGTGACCAGCGTGCCGTGGGCGAGGACCGGCATGCCCTTGCCCAGGGACTTCTTGCAGTTGACCGCCAACGGCCCCCACACGTCGACGTCGATGAACAGCGGATCCGTGTCCACCCACAGTTCCGGGTTCTTCTTGTCCCGCACCCGGCGGGAGGAGGCGATGCGCAGGCGCGCCTTGTAGGATTCGGACTTCTCGAAGTACTGCAGCGTCGGCTCTTCGGTGAGATTGCCGAGGATGGTCGTGGTGGTCTGAGCCATGGTTGTTCCCCCTGAGTGTGAGTGTGTCGGTGTGACACCTCGCAGCCTGACAGGGAACGGGGGCGGTGACAACCGCGACGTCGATAAGCCTGTGGACAACTCGAGTTATCCACAGAAACCGGCGTCCGGCGGGGACTAGCGCTTGCGCCGGGAGCGCAGATCGAGTACCGGCCCCTCCGGGGGTTCCGGGGTGTCCTCGGCCGGGGTCTCCGCCGCCCGGGGGAACTCCTTCTCCTCGAACTCCTCGCGGGCGGCCCCGCCGGCGGAGATCCGGGCCAGCATCTCGTTGTACGCCTCGTAGTCCTGGTCCTCGCCGGAGGCGACGCGCTCCTCGTAGGCGATCTCGGTGGCGCGGTCGTCGCGCCGCCACCCGATGAACAGCAGCAGGAACACCAGACCCAACGGGAAGGAACCCGACGCCCAGCCGATGCCGCCGCCGACCTTCTGGTCCTCCAGCAGGTTGAGCTCCCACGGCAGGCCGAGGCTCATGTAGAAGTCCTCGCCCATCACCGTCGTCAGCTGCATGAGGTAGATACCGGCGAACAGGTGGAACGGCATGGAACCCACCAGCCAGGCCAGACGGATCGCCGTCGGGCGCTTCACCGGCACCGGATCCGTGCCCACCAGCTCCCAGAAGTAGAGGTAGCCGGAGATGAGGAACGCCCAGTTCATCGCCAGGTGACCCGCATGCTCCGAGATCGCCAGCTCATACAGCGGGATGAACAGGTAGAGGACGTAGAACACGAAGAGGAACTGCATCGTGTTAACCAGCGGGTGCGTGAGCACCTTGAGCAGCGGGGCCTTCGTGATCGCCAGTGCCCAGTCGTGCGCCGTCGGTCGACCCGGCTCACCCGGCTCGTAGGCCGCCATGATGAGCGTCAGCGGTCCGCCCAACGCGAGGAACAGCGGCACCACCATCGACAGGATCATGTGCACGATCATGTGCATCGAGTAGGTGGCCGGCATGTTCATGCCCAGGCCCGAGCTCGTGGTGACGAACAGGCTGCCCGTACCCAGCAGCCACATCGCCGTGTAGCGGTGGTCCCACGTCCCGCCCCGGCGGTACACGCGCCAGATGCCGTAGAGGTAACCGGCGGTGATGAGGATGGCGATCGACCCGAACATCACGTCGAAACGCCACATGGTGAAGACGTTGCCCAGGGTGGGCTTCTCGTAGAGGTCGTAGCCCATCTGGATGGCCATCTGCGACAGGTTCGGATCCCGGGGCGGGGGCGGCGGGGTGCGGCCCATGGTGATGGCCACGCCCGTCACCGCCGCCATGAGGATGACCTCCACCACGGCGAAACGCAGGAACATCCCCGGGCGGGAGTTGATCACGGGGATCGTGAGCATCCGGTGCACGAAACCCAGGAAGCCCAGCAGCACCAGGCCCACCGTCTTCGCCACCAGGATGAAGCCGTACGTCGTGGTGAACCAGTCCGACCACTCGACGCGGACCGCCGCGTTGATGAGACCCGAGATCGCCATGACGATGAGCGCGAACAGCGCCACGCTCGAGTAGCGGCGCAGGCCGGTCTCCATGTCCGGGCCCAGGCGACGACCGTGCGCGATGAGCGCCATGAGGCCGCCCACCCACACCGCCATACCGACGAGGTGCCACAGGTAGGAGTTCGTGCCGTAGTCATGCGCACCGCCCGCCGCCGCGTGACCCTCCATGCCGAGCGGCACGATCGTGAGGATCGCCCCGACGAACAGCAGCGGCTGCGCGATCCACTTCCGGACCACCAGCCCCGCCACGCCCACGACCAGTGAGATCCCCGCCACCACCGACCACGCCAGCGCCGTGGACACCTGGCTGATCGCCACGCCCCACATGTCGATGGCCAGCGTGTTCCGGAACGGCGTGCCGGACACGTCCGACAGCGTCAGCGGGATCATGAGCAGCGCGATGAGCCCGAAACACAGCGTCGATACCGCGCCCGTCCGCGCCGCGATGTCACCGTCGACGCTCAGCGGCGCCTCGACCAGGCGCGTGTTGTCGCCCTCCGGCACCTTCGGCGAAATGTAGAAGGCCGCGAACATGAACGACCCGATCGCCAGCGCCGCCAGCATCCAGCCCACCGCGCGGAAGAACGGCAGACCCCACGTCGTCACCGGCCCCGGATCCGGGATACCCAGTGCGACCAGCGAGTCCGTGAGGAACTCGAAGGAGATCGTCGCGCCCACCAGGCCCGCGACCACGAAAAACAGCAGGTAGAGCGGCCAGGTCGACCGCACCTTCCTCGTGCTTGTCGACGCCCGCGTCGTCGTTTCCTTCTCCTGCAGTGCTGACATGCGCTCTACCCTAATCCGCCCGCGGCCGTCGTCCTAGCCGGGGTGCATGCGCGTGAAACTGCTCACTACCTGGGAACTTTTTCGGTTCCGTGGGGACGTGCGTTAGTATTTTCTCGCGCAGGCCTCCGTAGCTCAGTGGATAGAGCACCGGACTTCTAATCCGTCGGTCGTTGGTTCGAATCCAATCGGGGGCGCTCAAGAAATTCCGGCGGTAGCAGCGGGATCTACAGCACCATCGCGGCGATGAAGCCGGAGATGAGCAGCGGGATGTTGAAGTGGATGAAGGTCGGGATGACCGAGTCCCGGATGTGGTCGTGCTGGCCGTCGGCGTTGAGGCCGGCGGTCGGGCCGAGGGTGGAGTCCGAGGCCGGGGAACCTGCGTCGCCGAGGGCGCCGGCGGTACCGATGATCGCGACGGTGGCTACCGGGGAGAAGCCCATCGCCAGGCAGAGGGGGACGTAGATCGTGGTGATGATGGGCAGCGTCGAGAAGCTGGAACCGATACCCATGGTGACGATGAGGCCGACCACGAGCATCGCCACCGCGGCCGCCGCCTTGGAGCCGGCGAAGAGCTCGGCGGAGGCGGCGACGAGGGAGTCGACCTCGCCGGTGGCGGACATGACGGCGGCGAAGCCCTGCGCGGTGATCATGATGAAACCGATGAGCGCCATCATCTTCATGCCGGCGGTGAAGATGTCGTCGGCCTGGTTCCACTTGACGGCGCCGGTGGCGAGGAAGATCGCCAGGCCGGTGAGCGCGCCGATGAGCAGGGAGTTCGCCTCGGTGCCCATGGACTGCATGACGACCTGCACGGCGAAAGTCGCGACGATCGCGATGAGCGCCACGATGATGCGGTAGCGGGAGATGGGCTCCTCGGCGGCGTCGGTGCCCACGGTGATCGGCTTGTCGACGTAGGCACGGGGGCGTCGATAAGTGAAGAACACGGCGATGAGCAGACCGACGACCATGCCGAGGGCCGGGAGGGTCATCGTCGTGAAGATGTTGATGTCGCTGGTGTCCAGGCCGGCGGTCTCGATGTTGCCGAGCAGGATGTCGTTGAGGAAGATGTTGCCGAAGCCGATCGGGATCCACATGTAGGTGGTGACCAGGCCGAACGTCAACACCGTGGCGATGAGGCGGCGGTCGATCTGCAGGCGGTTGAACACGGCCAGCAGCGGCGGGATGATGAGCGGGATGAAGGCGATGTGGACCGGGATGAGGTTCTGCGACATGATCGCCATCGCCAGGATGCCGGCGACCATGCCCCACTTGGTCAGGGCGATCGTCTTCGTGCGTGCCGACGTCGAGTCCACCCCCAACTTCCCGATCAGCCAGTTCGCCAGCAGATTCGGCAGCCCCGAACTGGCCACCGCCATCGCGAACGCACCGAGCAGGGCATAGGACAGGGCGATCTGCGCGCCCCCGGACAGGCCGTCCTGGAAGGCGACCATGGTGCCGTCGAGGCCGAGGCCCCCGAGCAGACCACCGACCAGGGCGCCGATGAACAGGGCCAGGACCACGTGGACCCGGGAGACGGCAAGGACGAGCATCACCAGCACGGCGATCAACACGGCGTTCATGGGTTTCACATTAAATGTCGGCCACATGCGGTCTGACATCGGTGCCGACTAACGTGGACCCCATGACTCTCCCCTCCCCCAGCCCGGATACCTTCGCCCTCGTCACCGGTGCCAGCCAGGGCATCGGCATGGCCATGGCGCGTGATCTCGCGTCGATGGGTCACAATCTGATTGTGGTGGCGCGTCGGGAAGCGGTGCTCCGCGAGCTCGCCGACACCCTCGAGGCCGCCCACGGCGTCACCGTCGAGGTCATCGCCGCGGACCTGAGCAAGCACGAGGAGGTCAGCCGGGTCATCGAGCGTATCGACGCCCACCCGGTCAACATCCTCATCAACTCCGCCGGCATCGCGTCGTTCGGGCCGTTGATGAAGCAGGACTGGGCCTACGAGGTCGACCAGTTCCACCTCAACGCCACCGCCGTGCACCGTCTGACCCGCGCGGTTCTCGACGGGATGCTGGAGCGGAAGTCGGGCGCGATCTGCAACGTGGGTTCCGCGGCCGGCAACGTGCCGATCCCCAACAACGCGACCTACGTGTTCACCAAGGCCGGTGTCAACGCCTTCACCGAGGCCCTGCACTACGAACTCAAGGGCACCGGCGTCACCTGCACGCTGCTGGCCCCCGGCCCGGTGCGGGACGCGGTGATCCCGGACGAGGAGAAGTCGATCGTCGACAAGGTGGTGCCCGATTTCCTGTGGACCACCTACGAGTCCTGCTCCCGCGAGACCCTCGAGGCGATGGCCAAGAACCAGCGTCGCGTCGTGCCCGGCCCGCTGAGCAAGGCCATGAACGCCGCCTCCAAGATCGCCCCGACGGGCCTGCTGGCTCCCCTCATCGGCCGCTTCTACGCCAAGATGGGGGCATGAGCATGGATATCGCAGCCAAGAACGACCGCCTCGTGTGGGTCGACCTGGAGATGACCGGCCTCGACCTCGAACGCCACGTCATCGTCGAGGTCGCGGCCCTGGTCACCGACGCCAACCTGCAGATCATTGGCGAGGGCGTGGATCTGGTCGTCCACGCCACCGAGGATGAGCTGGCGCAGATGGACGACTTCGTCACCAACATGCACGCGAAGTCGGGGCTCACCGAGCAGGTGCGCGCCTCGACGGTGTCGCTTGAGGAGGCCGAGGACGCCGTCCTGGCGCTCATCGCCGAGCACTGCAGCCCCGACCACCCCGCCCCGCTGGCCGGCAACTCCATCGCCACCGACCGGGCATTCATCCGCGAGCAGATGCCGCGTCTCGACGCCGCCCTCCACTACCGCATGGTCGACGTCTCCTCCATCAAGGAACTCGCCCGCCGCTGGTTCCCCAAGGCCTACTTCAACCAGCCCGAGAAGGGACTCGCCCACCGCGCGCTGGCCGACATCGTCGAGTCCATCCGTGAGCTCGACTACTACCGACGCGCCGTCTTCGTCCCCGCCCCCGGCCCGGAGTCCACTGCCGCAGCCGAGTGCGCCACCGCCGCCACCAACCACTACCAGCGGTTTTTGTAATTCCGGCGCGGTAGGTTAATCTGTATTCCGCTGCAGTTAAGCAGCGATGGTGGCTGTAGTTCAGCTGGTAGAGCACCAGGTTGTGATCCTGGGTGTCGCGGGTTCGAG
>ERZ1032871.107-NODE-107-length-12507-cov-5.608818_pt1 | contig 12507 bp, 11 predicted proteins | sample MGYA00519026_ERZ1032871 | MGnify/ENA primary metagenome ERZ1032871 (study PRJEB33719, sample SAMN04262510) | wastewater metagenome | biome: rural village; feature: composting latrine chamber; material: composting feces with ash | place: El Salvador | collected...
GTTTGGTGCGCGGTCAATCCGATCGATGATGCCTCGAATGGCGAGCCCGGAGGGAAGAACGGCGTTGACGAAGCTCTCGCGCGCATCGGGCTCAAGAAACGACGGGTTCTCCAACTTGAAGTAGTTGGCGATCAACGGCCGCGCAGAGGCCAGCCACTCGTCCATGGCGCGCGCTGATTCAAACAGCTCCTGCGACTCGGGAGCCTTCGCCAGATGTGCCTGCCACGCGGGTTCAAGCAATGCCTGTGCGCGATCGGGAGTGCGATCCATGGCGGGATCGTCAAAGAGGTTCTCCAGCACCGAGTGAACGATCGTTCCGCGGAGTGCCTCAACCGAGGGCGGCTCGGGAAGGCGATCGATCACCCTGAACCGGAACTTGAGCGGGCAATTCTTGAAGTCGTTAGTTCGCGAGGGCGACAGAGCAGCGTGACGTTTCATGCAATCCACCGTAGCGACTTGCTCCGACATTTTTCCGTAAGATGGCACGGATGACTAATTATCCACACCCCATCGGCTCCGATCGGCGCCGCGGCCCGTTCCGTGCCGGCGAACGCGTTCAGCTCACCGATTCCAAGGGGCGCAAGTACACGACGATGCTCACCGACGACGGCTACTTCCAGTCGACGCGCGGCAACTTCCGCCATAAGGTCCTTATCGGCGCGCCAGAGGGCACCGTGTTCGAAACGGAAACCGGGCACATGCTTCAGGCGCTTCGTCCGCTCATCGCCGACTATCTGCTCTCGATGCCCCGCGGCGCTACCCCGATCTATCCGAAGGACTCCGCTCAAATCGTCCAGCACGGTGACGTGTTTCCCGGCGCGAGGGTCTTCGAGGCGGGCGTGGGCTCCGGTGGCTTGACGCTGTCGCTGCTTGCGGCCATCGGCCCCGAGGGGCACCTGACGTCGGTTGAACGCCGCGGCGAGTTCGCGGAGATTGCGCAGGCGAATGTTGAATCGTGGTACGGACCGGCCGTCCCGCCGTGGGATCTTTTCGTCGGTGACGCAAACGACGCGCTCGATGAGATGGCGGAGGAAAGTCTCGACCACGTCATTCTCGACATGCTCGCGCCGTGGGAATCGATCGTGCACGCTGCACGCGCCCTTCGCTCCGGTGGCGTCATCGTTGGGTATGTGACGACGACGACCCAGCTTTCGCGTTTCGTAGAGAAACTGCGGGACTCGGAATTTTTCACCGAGCCCGATGCGTTTGAGACGGTGATGAGATCCTGGCATCTTGATGGGCTTGCCGTGCGCCCGAACCATTCGATGGTGGGGCACACCGGCTTCCTCGTCATCGCACGCAGAATCGCGCGCAATTCGATGCCGCTCATCCCGAAGCGTCGCCCGGCGCCGGCCGCGCACTCGGAACCACCCGAATGGGAAACGTGGAGCGCGCAGGATTTACCCGAACGTGAGATTTCAGAGAAGAAGCTGCGCAAGGTCCGCCGCGATGTGGCACATCGCGCCGACGTGGAGCTTTCGGGAACGTCCGCGCCGGGAGACAATAGTGATCGGATCAGGCGCACACTGGACGAGGAGACTCGCCGGCGTAATGAGCGCCGCTATGGACAACGGCGCGAGGAGCGCGAGAACGCTGACCCCGGCAGCGATCGCGAGATGGCAGAGCGACACGAGGGAGAACTGTGAACGAGCAAGGTGAAATCTTCGGGCTCCAAGAGGCGCTCGCCTCACTCGAAGAGAAGAACGACAGGCTAGCGGAGGCGCTGCAAAAGTCTCGCCGGCGCATCCAGGACCTGTCACAGCAGGTCGAGAAGCTCTCCGAGCCCCCGGGCTCCACGGCGACCTTCATTTCGGCCAATCACAACCGCCACGAGGTGACGGCACTGGTGAACGGCCGCAAGATGATTCTTTCGGCGTCTACCCTCATTGAACTCGGCAACATTCGCCCCGGTCAGGAACTCCTGCTTAACGAGGCGCTCGTCGTCGTCGGTGTGGAGTCCTACGAGCGCACGGGAGAAATCGTCACCGTCAAGCTCGTCATCGATTCGGAGCGCGCGCTGGTTCAGGTTCACGCGGACGATGAACGCATCATGCGAATCTCCGGGCGCCTGCAAGAACAGCAGGTTCGCGTGGGAGACACGGTGCTTGCCGACACGAAGGCGGGCTTCATCCTCGAGCACGTGGAGCGCCCCGACGTCGAGCACCTCCTGCTGGAAGAGATCCCGGACGTGTCATACGAGGACATCGGCGGCCTCGACGCTCAGATTGAGCAGATCAAGGACACCGTGGAGCTTCCGTTCGAGCAGCCCGATCTCTACCGCGAGCACGGGCTGAAGCCACCCAAGGGTGTGCTGCTCTACGGCCCTCCGGGCACCGGAAAGACGCTCATCGCGCGCGCCGTTGCCACCTCGCTTGCTGAAAAGATTTCCTTGCGCGATGGGCACGAGAAGTCGCGCTCCTACTTCCTCAATATCAAAGGCCCGCAGCTGCTCGACAAGTACGTGGGCGAGACCGAGCGTCAGATTCGTGAGATCTTCTCCCGTGCACGAGATCGCGCGGCGTCCGGCATCCCCGTCGTCATCTTCTTTGACGAGATGGAAGCCCTGTTCCGCACCCGCGGCTCAGGCATTTCCTCCGACGTCGAGACGACGGTTGTGCCGCAGCTCCTGGCGGAAATCGACGGCGTGGAACAGCTGGATAACGTCATCGTCATCGGCGCATCGAACCGAGAAGACATGATCGACCCGGCGATTTTACGGCCTGGTCGCCTGGACGTGAAGATCCGAATCGAGCGGCCAACGCGCGCCGGTTCCGTCGACATCCTCCTGAAGTACCTCACCCCGGATCTGCCGATTCACGACGACGAGCTCGCCGCCCACGGCAGCGCCGACGCGGCCGTTGTGGCGATGGCGAAGGCGACTGTCGACGAGCTGTTCACCCACACCGAGGACAACGAGTTCATCGAGGTCACGTACGCCGACGGTTCGAAGGAAGTGCTCTACATTTCGGACTTCGTCTCCGGTGCCATGCTTGCGGCGATCGTTGACCGTGCGAAGAAGCGGGCCATCAAGGATCTGCTCGCGACCGGCGAGCGCGGTATCCGCGAGCGCCACCTGCTCGACGCCCTGTCGGAAGAGGCGCGCGAGAACGAGGATCTAACGCAGATGACGAACCCCGACGAGTGGGCGCGCGTCCACGGCCGCGGTTCGGGTAAGCGGGTCACCTACGTCAAGCCACTCGTGAAGCAGAAGGTGTTCGACGACGGCGTTCAGGCGACAGGCACCGGGTCGGCGGCAGGCACCGCGACGGCGCAGTCTGGCACCGCACCGGCACAGCACACGTCATCAGTTGGCGCCGAGCCTGCCACGAGCGAAGCGGATCCGGCGGCCACCGACGAGTCCGCGGAGCGGGAGAAGCGACCAGTCAACGAATGGGACAACGTTGTGCGAAAGGGACTGATCTAGATGAGCGCGCGCCGAGGAATTGGGCTGGAAACGGAATTCGGCATCATTGACGCCGACGATCCGCAGGCGAATCCAATCGTGCTCTCGACGGAGGTGGTCGATGCCTATGGCGGGCGCGGAAGCGCAGCCGGGGGAGCGGGTGCCATTCGCTGGGATTACCACGGTGAAGATCCGCTCAACGACGCCAGGGGATACCGCCTTGATCGCGCGTCAGCACACCCGTCTCAGCTGACCGACGATCCTGATAACCCGGCTCCGCCAGCGGATGGCACGCAGCTCCAATCCGTTCGCCGGCCATCGAATGAGGAACTGGCACTGCCGCGAGCCTCGAATGCGGTGTTGACCAACGGCGCCCGGCTCTACGTCGATCACGCCCACCCGGAATACTCCTCGCCGGAGGTCTCGAACCCGCGCGAGGCGATCCTGTGGGATCGCGCGGGAGACATGATCGCGGCAGAGGCGATGGACCTCGTCAACGAGACGGGGCGAAATCTCGTCATCTACAAGAACAACGTGGATGGCAAGGGCGCGGCCTACGGCTCGCACGAGAACTACCTCATGGACCGCAACGTCGATTTTTCCGACGTCATCCGCTACCTCACGCCGTTCTTCGTGACGCGCCCGATCCTGTGTGGAACGGGTCGGCTGGGCTTGGGGCAGCAGTCGCAACAGCCGGGCTTCCAGATCTCTCAGCGCGCCGATTACGTGGAAAACGACGTCGGCCTCGAAACAACGTTCAATCGTCCAATCATCAACACGCGCGACGAGCCGCACTCGGAGGCCGAACTCTATCGGCGCCTGCACGTCATTGGCGGGGATGCGAACCAGTTCGACGTGTCAAATCTGCTTAAGGTGGGCACCACCTCGCTCGTGCTGTGGCTACTTGAGTCCGGCCGGCTCCCGCTCAGCATGGATTCGGTCATGCTCTTCGAGCCCGTTCGCGCCACGTGGGAGGTCTCCCACGATCCAACCCTGACACGCACGATCGACATGCAGGACGGCTCGCAGCGCACGGCCATCGACATCCAACAGATGTACCTCGATTCCGTCCTTGAAGCACTCGGCGACGACGAGGTGGACTTCGATACCCGCGAAATCCTCGACACGTGGCAGGAAACGCTCGATCTGCTCCGCACCGATCTGTTTGCGGCTGCGGGCAAGGTGGAGTGGGTGGCCAAGTACCAGATGCTCGACTCGCTGCGCCAGCGCACGGGAGGTTCATGGGATAACGATCGGCTCCGCGCCTTCGATCTCCAGTGGCACGATCTGCGTCCGGAGCGCTCGATCGTCAATCGCCTCGATCAGGCTGGCCGGGTGGAGCGGCTGTTCCACCCCGAGCAGGTCGTGTGGGCGACGCGCCACGCGCCAGAATCCACCCGCGCCTATCTGCGTGGCGGCCTCATCCGACGCTTCGCAAAGAACGTCATGGCGGCCGGCTGGGATGGTATCACGCTCGACGTGCCGGGCTATGACAGCCTCGTGCGCATCCCGCTCATGCACCCCGAGCGCGCAACCCGCGATTTGGTGGGTCAGATGCTTGAGCAGGCCGAATCGGTGGAGGACTTCCTCGTTCGCCTCACCAGCGCCTAGGCGACGTAACTCACGGCCGAACGTGCCGTGGCTAATATCGCGGGCAGGACCGCGCGACTACCATGACCACAGACGAAAGGAAGCCATGTCTGAACAGGAATTTCTCCAGCCTCGCCGGCGTACCGAAGAGCAGAGCCAGGAGCTCCCGCAAGCCGCCGCGAGCAACCAGGATTTCAACGTCGATGATCTGCTTGACGACATCGACTCGATCCTCGAGGAAAACGCAACCTCCTTCGTGCAGGGCTTCGTGCAAAAGGGTGGCCAGTGATTCCACGGCGCATCATGGGCGTGGAGACCGAATACGGTCTCTTGTGTGCGTCCACGAAAGGCGGGAATCCGCCAATCGACGCCGAAGAGGCAGCACACAAACTGTTCGACCCGCTCTTGAAGAAGACGCGGTCGACCAACGCGTTCCTGCCAAACGGCGGGCGGCTCTACCTCGACGTCGGCGCACACCCCGAATACGCCACCGCCGAGTGCGATGACCTCGGAGATCTCATCGCGAACGATCGCGCGGGAGACGCTATCTACGTCGACATGGCTAGCCAGACGAACGAGGAGCTGGCCGGGCTCGACGCTCGGTTGCACCTGTTCAAGAACAACCTTGACAGCTACGGCAATTCCTACGGCTGCCACGAAAACTACCTCGTTCGGCGTCGTCGCGACTTCCGTGCGCGCATAGACTCGCTCATCCCATTCTTCGTAACGCGCCAGATCATGGTGGGCGCCGGCTACCTGCAGGTCACCGAGCAGGGGGCACGCTACAAGATTTCCCAGCGCGCCGACATCATGAACGACGCCGTCTCGGCGGCAACCACCCGATCGCGGCCGATGATTAACACGCGCGACGAACCGCACGGCGATGCCGAGCTCTACCGCCGGCTCCACGTGATCGTGGGCGATTCGACGATGTCGGAATCAACCACGGCGCTCAAGATTGGTGTGACGGAAGCACTGCTCCACGTCATTGAGGACGGCAAGCGGCTGCCTCAGCGCGAGCTTGAGGATCCGGTCAAGGCCATTCGCGACGTGTCTGCGGATACCACCGGCCGCGCCCTTGTGACGCTCAAGGACGGCTCGACAATCACCGCTCTCGAGCTCCAACGCGAGATCCACGACCACGTGCACAATCACTTCGTGGCCAACGGCTGGCTCGATCAGCTCGATCCTATCCGCGCCTACGTCTTTGACCTGTGGGGACGAACGCTCGACGCGCTCGAACACGACGAGCACGAGAAGCTGACCACGGAGATCGACTGGATCGCCAAGCACCACCTGCTGCAGCGTTACGCTGATCGCCTCGGCGTCGGGCTTGCGGATCCGCGCATCCAGCGGCTGGACCTTGCGTGGCACGATATCACCGGCGCCGGCCTGCGCACCTCTCTCGAAAATAGCGGCGGTCTCAGGACCCTCGTAACATCGGAGCGCATCGACGTCGCGAAGGCTATTCCACCCCAGACCACGCGCGCCAAGCTGCGCGGCGATTTCGTCGCGCTAGCGATGGAGAATCGCCGCGATTACATGGTCGATTGGATGAACATTCGCCTGCTCGAAGACGACGGCGCGCGCCAGATCCTCCTCAAGGATCCGTTCTCAGCCGTTGACGAGCACGTCGATGCGCTGATGGAGCACATGGACAGTGAGTAAGGCGAAGGTTAGCCTCCTCTCCGTCGCCGTCCTGATCATCGGGCTGGTGATGGGCTTCGCCATATCCTCCGTGCAATATCGCATCAACGCGATCGACGTACCAATAACCCTGGAGGTCGAGGGCGCCTTCGGCTCGACCGTCGTCGCCACCGCCTCCGGACGCGTCGATTTTCGCAGCGGTGACGGCCTGGTTGAGCCAAGCGTGAGCCGTGATCAGACGGGAAGCGGACGGACGGTCGAGCAGGGCGGTCAGGTGATCGCGCAGGTCACCACATTCCATCTTGACGCCACGGGCCGCGCCACCTCGACGGGGGAGTCCTACATCGTCGGGTCCGCTACAGATGACGTGCTCGGCGCCAACACGCCATACGTCGTCGGCGAGACGGAGGGCAGCCGGATCGTCGTGCTCGAACCAGAATCGGCGCGCGCGGCAATGATTCGCGTCATCGACATCCTGCCGACAGTTCTGCCCGGCGAGCACGGCACCACCGAGGGGGCGGACGGGCTACCGTCGATCGCGATCGGCGACGACGGCGTGCCGACCGTCGTGGACGGGGGCGGGCCCGTCGAGACTCTCGTGCAGTCGGAGATCATTGCGGGCAGCGGAGAGCAAATCGGTGCTGGCGATACCGCAGTCATCAACTACATGCTTATCTCGCCAGACGGCGAGGTTCTCGAAAGCACGTGGACTAACACAGAGCCCACCGTGCTCGCCGTCGACGACGTGTTCCCCGGCCTAAACACCGGGTTGATCGATTCGCGCATCGGATCGCGCCTCGTGCTCGCCGTGCCGGCAAGTCAAGCCCAAGGGGACTCTGACGTGGCGCTGGTTATTGACGTGCTGGGGCGGTATCCGGCCGAATAATGACGTCCGCCAGCTCGTTTGAGGGACACTCCGCGAGCAGCGCGTGTTCCTGCGCCGCCCATACGTCCCAGAACTCGCTCCAGTCATAGGGATCGCGCGCCTCCACTCGTTGCCTACGCACCTCATCCTCGACCTCGATCCACACCGTGACGTCCAGATGCGGGCGCACACTGCGCGATGTGGATCCACATCCCACGACGAGCACGACGTCGGCGCGGCCAGACACGTCAATGGGCACGGCCCACTTACCGTTCACCCAATCCCACGGCGTGGCCGTGGCGTGACCGTCTCGCTGAATGCCCTCAGCGATGGCGCCGACCTTGGCGATGTCCCTCGTGAGCGCATGCCATCCGCCGATGAAATCCTCGACCTCAAAACTCGTCACCGTGAGCGGGTGAAGCTCGCGCGCTAGCCACGCCGCGAACGTCGTCTTGCCCGAACCGGACCGGCCGTCGATCCCGACGAGCACCGGACGATCGGCGTCATGGATCAACGCAGCGATGCTCGAGAGACGTGCGCGGTAGGTTTCGCTGTTCACTTCGTGGGCGCTCGTCATGGGCAATACCCTATTTGGTTGTACGATAATGCGGTACTGAGTGAAGGAGCATGATGGGCGTTGCAATCCGAGTAATCCCGTGTCTGGACGTCTCGCACGGACGTGTGGTCAAGGGCGTGAACTTCGAGAATTTGAGGGACGCCGGCGACCCGGTCGAACTCGCCGCCAAGTACGGCGGGATGGGCGGCGACGAGATCACGCTCCTCGACGTGTCCGCCTCCGTGGAAGATCGCGGCACGCTCCTGGACGTCGTTCGCAATACCGCCGAGGAAGTCTTCGTGCCACTCACGGTGGGAGGCGGTGTGCGCAGCGTCGACGACGTCCGCACGCTCTTGGAGGCGGGCGCCGACAAGGTCGGAATCAACACCGCGGCACTTGCCCGGCCGGAACTCCTCGAGGAGGTCGCGGGCCAGTTCGGTAATCAGGTCATCACGCTTTCGGTGGATGCGCGCCGCGAAGAGGGCATGCCCTCCGGATTCGGTGTGACGACCCACGGCGGGACGAAGTCCGCCGGTGTAGATGCAATCGAATGGGCCGTGCGCGCGGCGGAGCTTGGTGCGGGCGAGATCCTGCTGAACTCGATGGACGCCGATGGCACCACGGATGGCTTCGACATCGAGTTGATCGAGAAGGCGCGCAGCGCGGTCAGCGTGCCGATCATCGCGTCGGGCGGCGCTGGCACGGCGCAGCATTTTGTGGAGGCGGCCAAGGCGGGCGCCGACGCCGTCCTCGCGGCCTCCGTATTCCACTTCGGCAAGCTGACGGTGGCCGAGGTCAAGCAAGCTCTGGCGAATGCGGGCTTCGAGGTCCGTCTGTGAGCGACCTTCCTCCCGAGATCCGCGATCGCGTCACGTTCGACGCCAACGGCCTCGTGCCGGCAATCATCCAGGACCGCGACACGCGAGACGTGCTCATGCTCGGCTACATGAACGATGTGGCATTGCACCGCACTCTTACGAGCGGGCGCGTCTGGTTTTGGTCGCGCTCACGTCAAGAGTATTGGCGAAAGGGCGATACCTCCGGTGCGATCCAGCTCGTGCACGGGGTGGAGGTGGACTGCGATGGGGATGCGATCCTCGTGAGCGTCACCCAGAAGATCGCCGCGTGCCACACGGGTAAGTGGCGCTGCTTCGACGAGGGCGGTGCGCTGCCCGTCGTCGCTGACGAATTCGAGAAGAACACAACCGACGAAGGTTAAGTCATGAAGAATTTCGAATGGGGTCAGGTATGGCCCGAGCTTGACGAGTTTGCGGACCTGGGTCGCAACCGCCGGGTGGTTCCTGTGGTGACCAAGATCCTCGTGGACGACGCGGCGCCCGTGTCCCTGTACCGCGCGCTAGCCGATTCGAACGTGGGCACGTTCTTGCTGGAAAGCGCCGAAGCGGACGGCACGTGGTCGCGCTGGTCGTTCATCGGAGTGTCCTCGCGGGCGTGGATGACGAGCGTCGACGGCACGGCGACCTGGCACGGCGACGTTCCCGAGGGTCTGCAGCGCGAGGGAAGCACGATGGACGTGCTGAACTCGGCTCTGGCCGAGCTGACAAGCGAGCCAATCGACGGACTTCCGCCGCTGACCGGCGGGCTCGTTGGAACCCTTGGCTGGGACACTCTGTACGACTGGTGGCCACATCTTCGCACCGACGCCCCCGCAGAAGTTCCGACGCCGGATGCCTCGCTGTGCTTGGCCGACGACCTCGTGGCGGTTGATCATCGCGAGAACTGCGTCTGGATCATCGCCAACGCGATCAACCGCAACAACACGCCCGATGGCATCGAGCGCGCGTGGCAGGACGCGGTGGAGCGCGTCGGTTCCATCCGCGAGCGCCTGAACCGGCCGATCTCGGCGCGTGCGTCGGCGATCGGGGACGCCGAGGTTCCCCAGCCCCAGTGGCGGGTAACCAAAGACGAGTTCGAGACGGTGATTCAGACAACGATCGATCACATTATCGCCGGCGAGGCTGGCCAGGTGGTCGTGTCGCAACGCGCCGATATCGATTCTCCGGCCGATCCGCTGGACGTCTACCGCGTCCTGCGCTCGATCAACCCGAGCCCCTACATGCTGTATCTGCGCCTGCCCGATGGCACGGAGTCTGGCTTCACTCTCGTCGGCTCATCTCCGGAAACGCTCATGCGCGTGAGCGACGGGCAGGTCATGACCTTCCCGATTGGTGGCACGCGCCCGCGGCCGGCTGACCCTCTCGAAGACGCGCGCGTCATCGAAGAGCTCAAGGCCGACCCGAAGGAGGTTGACGAGCATATGATGCTCGTTGGCCTGTCCACGAAGGATCTGGAGAAGGTGTGCGAGCCCGGGTCCGTCGACGTCGTCGACCTCATGGCAATCAAGACGTTCTCGCACGTCATCCACATCACTTCGACCGTGATCGGGCAACTGCGCGAGGACGTCACGAGCGCCGATTGCCTGGCAGCGACGTTTCCTGCAGGCACCCTCGCGGGCGACCCGCGCGAGCGAGCGGTCGAGATTATTAGCGAGCTCGAGCCGGCTCGCCGCGGGATCTTCGGGGGAGTCACGGGCTACTTCGACTTCTCCGGGAATGCGGACCTAGCGATCACCATCCGAACCGCCGTCATCAAAAACGGGAAGGCATCGGTGCAAGCCGGCGCCGGCGTCGTCGCCGAATCCGACCCCGCCTACGAATACGAGGAAACCCAGAACAAGGCGGGCGCCGTGCTCAAGGCAATCCAGATTGCGTCCCAGCTAGCGGAACGTGGTTTTTCGCCCACGCCGTGACCGTGGGTAAGGTGGCGTGAGGGAAGGAATTTTATGACTGTTCTAGACGACATCATTGCCGGCGTCCGAGAGGATCTTGCGCGGCGCGAAGCTGAGGTGAGCCTTGATGAGCTCAAGGAGCGAGCATCGAAGGTCCGCGGCCCCCTCAACGCGATCGAGCGGCTCAAACCTGCAGATGCCCATCGATCCGTTCAGGTGATTGCCGAGGTCAAGCGCAAGAGTCCCTCCAAGGGCTCGCTTGCCGACATCCCAGACCCAGCCGACCTCGCTGGCATCTACGAGGAGGGCGGCGCGGCTGCGATCTCCGTGCTGACGGAAGAGCGGCGCTTTGGCGGCACACTCGCCGATCTCGACGCCGTCCGTGCGCGCGTGGACATTCCCGTGCTGCGCAAGGATTTCGTGGTCACGCCCTACCAGATCTGGGAAGCCCGGGCACACGGTGCGGACATCGTGCTCATCATCGTGGCGGCCCTCGAACAGACGGTGTTGACCTCGCTCATTGAGCGTGTTCACTCGCTGGGCATGACGGCCCTCGTTGAGGCGCACAACCGAGAAGAAGCGCTACGCGGACTCGACGCGGGAGCACAGGTCCTCGGCATCAACGCCCGCAACCTCAAGACGCTCGAGGTGGATATGGCGACCTTCGATCAGGTGGTCGATGTCGTGCCAGATTCCGTGGTGCGCGTGGCTGAATCCGGCGTCGCCTCAACGAACGACATGCTCAACTACGCCCGCTCGGGTGCCGACGCGGTGCTCATGGGCGAAGTGCTCGTGACGGACGGCAATCCGCTTCAGGCCGTACGCGACATGGTTGCGGCAGGACAGCACCCCTCACTCACCTCAAATTAAAGAAGGAACCATGCGACTTTCGCAAGCAACCGGCCCATACTTTGACGACTTCGGCGGGCGTTTCATCCCCGAAGCCCTCATGCGTGCACTTGGCGATCTCGAGCAGGGCTGGCTCAAACTCAAGGACGATCCGGAGTTCATCGCCGAGCTCGATCACTTGAACCGCACCTATTCCGGCCGGCCCTCGATCATCACCGAAGCACCGCGCTTCGGCGAGCGTTACTGCGGGGGATCGCGCATCATCTTAAAGCGCGAGGACCTCAACCACACGGGCTCGCACAAGATCAACAACGTGCTCGGGCAGGCGCTGCTGACCCGCTCGATTGGCAAGCACCGCGTGATCGCCGAGACCGGCGCCGGCCAGCACGGCGTGGCAACAGCGACGGCGGCCGCACTCCTGGGCCTCGAATGCGTGGTCTACATGGGCGCCAAGGACGTCAAGAGGCAGGCGCTGAACGTCGCCCGCATGGAACTCCTGGGCGCCAAGGTGATCTCGGTGAAGACCGGCTCGAAGACGCTCAAGGACGCGATTAACGAGGCGTTCCGCGACTGGGTGACGAACGTCGAGACCACGAACTACATCTTCGGAACCGCTGCCGGCCCGCATCCCTTCCCGAGCCTCGTCCGCGACCTGCAGCGCATCATTGGCGATGAGGCACGTGCCCAGATTCTCGATCTGACCGGCGAGCTGCCCGACGTCGTCACGGCATGCGTGGGCGGCGGATCCAACGCAATCGGAATGTTCTCCGCGTTCCTCGACGATCCGACCGTGCGCATTGTGGGCGCCGAAGCGGCGGGCGCCGGTTTTGAACCCGGCCGCCACGCCG
>ERZ1032871.108-NODE-108-length-12470-cov-10.652759_pt1 | contig 12470 bp, 8 predicted proteins | sample MGYA00519026_ERZ1032871 | MGnify/ENA primary metagenome ERZ1032871 (study PRJEB33719, sample SAMN04262510) | wastewater metagenome | biome: rural village; feature: composting latrine chamber; material: composting feces with ash | place: El Salvador | collected...
CCTGATTGGGGATCTCCTCCAGCGACGTGGTCCGGGCGCCCGAGGCGAACAGCGCGGAGCCGCCGGTCAACGCCGGGCCGGCGAACAATTCGATGAGCGACGCGGGCAATTCGCCGCCCGGCCCCGTGGCGCGCGGCGTGGGGCGACGACCCGACAGTTTGCGCAGGCTCCTACCGACCCGGCCCTCCGCACCGACGTCCAGACCGGCGTCGAAAAGCGCCGCCAACGTCCGCGGCAACGTATCCGATTCCCACTCGCCCGCCAGAAAAGACTCGCCCAAGCCGACCCAGTCCGCCTCGGCGATGCGGCGGAACATGGCATCCGAGTCCCGGATGCCGATCGTCGCCGAACCGGGCCCGTCGATCTGCACGCCATACCGGGCGCAGGCACGGCGAAACGACTTGCGCGCCAGGTCAGCGCGCTTGCCGAGCAGCGGACCATCGGGCACTCGCGCAACCCCCGGCCACCGCTCGGCGTCGACGGAGAAACGGTCCACGGTCATTGCGGCGCTCCTCCCCTCGTTTTCGGCCATGCGGGCCAGGCTACCGGCCGACGCGGCCGAATAGGCAGCGGCGCACCGCAAGCACTATTATCACCGCGTACCAACACCCATGTACGAATTTTCGAGGAGATTTTCTCATGACCGAGACGCCCTACCGCCCGCGTACCGGACGACCGCACGTCGTCATCGTCGGGGCGGGCTTCGGCGGCCTCTTCGCCGCCAAGAAGCTCAAGGACGAAAACGTCGACGTCACGCTCATCGACCGTACGAACCACCACCTCTTCCAGCCGCTGCTGTACCAGGTGGCCACGGGCATCCTCTCCTCCGGCGAGATCGCCCCGCCCACCCGCCAGATCTTCGATGGCGTGCAGAACGTCCGCGTGGTCAAGGGCGACATCACCGACATCGACGTCGAAGCGCAGACCGTCACCTCCAAGCTGGGCGACCGCGTGCAGGACTGGGAGTACGACTACCTCCTCGTCGCCGCCGGCGCGGGCCAGGGTTACTTCGGCAACGACCACTTCGCCAAGTACGCCCCGGGCATGAAGACCATCGACGATGCCCTGGAGATCCGTTCCCGCATCATCGCGTCGTTCGAGCACGCCGAGGTCGCCAACGATCCGGCCGAGCGCGAGCGCCTGCTGACCTTCGTCATCGTCGGCGCCGGCCCGACCGGCGTGGAGCTGGCCGGACAGCTCGCCGAGCTGGCCAACCGCACCCTGACGTCGTCGTACCGCAGCTACAACCCGCACGCCGCGCGCGTCATCCTGCTCGACGGCGCCCCGCAGGTGCTGCCGCCGTTCGGCAAGCGACTGGGCCGCAACGCCCAGAAGCAGCTGGAGAAGCTGGGCGTCAACGTCAAGCTCAACGCGATGGTCACCGACGTCAACGAGCATGGCGTCACCTACAAGAACGCCAAGGACGGCACCGTCGAGACCATCCCGTCCTACTGCAAGATCTGGTCCGCCGGCGTCTCGGCGTCCCCGCTGGGCAAGATCATCGCCGACCAGTGCGGCGTCGAGTGCGACCGCGCCGGCCGCGTCCAGGTCAACCCGGACCTGACCGTCGGCGAGCACAAGAACGTGTTCGTCGTCGGCGACATGATGGCCCTCGACGGCCTGCCGGGAGTGGCCCAGGTGGCCATCCAGGGCGGCGAGTACGCCGCCGAGCTGATCAAGGCCGAGACCGAGGACGGCGAGGTCGAAGAGAACCCGACCCGCGAACCGTTCGATTACTTCGACAAGGGCTCCATGGCCACCGTGTCCCGTTTCTCCGCCGTGGTGAAGATGGGCAAGGTCGAGGTCACCGGCTTCCTGGGCTGGTTCCTGTGGCTGGCCGTGCACCTGATGTTCTTGGTCGGTTTCCGCAACCGCCTGGTCTCCGTGATCAGCTGGGGCCTCAACGTGCTCACCCGCGACCGCTACCAGCTGGCATCCACCCGCCAGCAGATGTACGCCCGCACCGCCATCGATCGCCTCGTCGAGCTGACCGGCGACGACACCGGCATCCGCGACAAGAAGAACGCCGGCGAGATCGAGGGCGGCGACAAGTAGCGCCCGCCTGTCCCGGATTCCGGCGCGCCGTCGCCGGATATCCGGCAACGACCGGACTGTAGGATCGGAGCCCATGACGGACTCCTCCCCCACGCCCCGCCTCACGCTGAGGCGAGGCTTCGGCATTCTGCGGGAACACGTGCGGGAATCCCGGGCCGCGTTGGTCGCGGTGGTGGCGCTGTCGGTGATCGGGGCCCTGGCTTCGCTGGTGCAGCCGCTGTTGGTCAACCGCATCATCGACTCGGTGGGCGCCGGTTCCGCGCTGGCGCCGCTCATCGTCGGCCTCGTCGCCGTGGTGCTGCTGACGTCAGTGGTCGGAGCGGCGCAGCAGTATCTGCTCGGGCGCACCGCGGAGACCATGGTCCGTTCCCTGCGTCACTCGTTGCTCGACCGCCTGCTGCGGCTGCCCGCCTCGGCCTACGGCCGCCATCGCACGGGCGATCTGGTTTCGCGCGTCGCGGCGGACACGGATTCGGTGCGGACGGCGCTGACCGGCGGCATCGTCGACGCCCTCGGCGGCGTCCTCATCATCGCCGGTTCGGCTGCGGCCATGATCTGGTACGACCCTCTCCTCTTCGCCGTCGCGCTGGCGGTTCTCACGGGAGCGGCGATCACCGTCGCCGCGGCCTCCGGAAAGATCCAGGAGCTGTCGCGCCGGGTCAGCGAGTCGACCGGCGCGATGTCGTCGGGGGTCGAACGCGCGTTGTCGGCGATCGTCGCCGTTCGCACGGCCGGCGCCACGGAGTCCGAGGCGGCGTCGCTGAAGGCCGACGCCGATCGCGCCTGGCGCGCGTCGCTGCGGTCGGTGCGACTGGAGGCGTTCCTGTGGCCGATGAGCGGCCTGGCCATCCAGATCGCGTTCCTCATGGTCCTGGGCCTGGGCGGCGCGCGGGTGGCCGCGGGGGAACTGTCGGTGGCCGACCTCATGGCCTTCCTGATGTTCCTGTTCATGTTGATGATGCCCATCGGCCAACTCTTCGGCGCCATCACGTCGGTCGCCGCCGCCCTGGGCGCGCTGGCCCGCATCGACCAGGTCATGGCCGAGCCCACCGAAGACGCCGCCGATTCCCCCGTCCCCGGCGCAGCACCCGACCTGTCCGGGGCCGTCCCCGCAGTCGAATTCGACGACGTCGTCTTCTCCCACGACGACGAGCGGGAACCCGCCGGCCGTACACCGGGCCCCGGGGAACCCGGAACCCCCGACGAATCCGCAGCCCCGCGCGGACCCCACGACCACGTGCTCGACGGGGTCACCTTCGCCGCCGACGCGGGCCGCACGACGGCGCTCGTCGGCCCGTCCGGTGCCGGAAAGTCGACGATTCTCGCGCTCATCGAGCGTCTACACGATCCCCGTCACGGCGTGGTCCGGGTCGGCGGCGCGGACGTGCGGGATCTCGATCGCGCCGAACTCCGCAGCCACATCGCCTACGTCGAGCAAACGGTCCCGATCCTGGCCGGCACCATCCGCTCGAATCTGACGCTCGGCCTCGGCGACGTCGCCGACGACCGGTGCCGCGACGCGCTGGCCGCGGTCAATCTCCTCGACCGCATCGACGCCCACGACGACGGCCTGGACGCCACGGTCGGCGATCGCGGCATCGGACTGTCCGGCGGAGAGCGTCAGCGTCTGGCCATCGCGCGGGCGTTGCTGGCGGATCGGCCGATCCTGCTTCTCGACGAACCGACGGCCTCCCTCGATTCCCGCAACGAACGGGCGCTGCAGGAGGCCATCGGCACCGCCTCACGCCGTCGGACGGTGATCATCGTCGCCCACCGTCTGGCCACGGTCGCCGACGCCGACCAGATCGTCGTCGTCGACGCCGGTCGGGTCCGCGCCGCGGGCACCCACGCCGAGCTGATGGAGTCGTCGGCGCTCTACCGTGACCTGGCCCGCGATCAGCTGCTGTCGTGACCATTTGAAGCGGGCCGCCCGCTCCCCTGGCCGCCCGCTCGCCGGGTTGCTCGACCGGGTGGCTCGCTCCGGTTACTCGCCCGGGTTCTGGCCCGCCGGGAGCACCGCGAGCCGCAGGTTGGTGCGCGACAGCAGCTTGCCGTCGGCCTCGCGGACGTGCCGGATTTCCCACACCTGGGAGGTCCGGCCCAGGTGCACGGGCGTCGCGGTGGAGATCATCACGTCACCGGTCTTCGCCGAGCGGTAGAAATCCGTCGAATTGTTCACGCCGACGACGGGGCGGTCGGCACCGGCGGCGATGAAACCGGCGACGGAACCGCAGGACTCGCCGACGGCCGCGTACACGCCGCCATGGCCGACGCCCCACGGCTGCAGGTGCTCGGGGCCGAACTCCAGGCGCATGCTCATCATGCGCGGGCCCACGGCGACGTAGGTGGTGCCCAGATGCGCATCGAGGCCGGCCGCATCGACGTCGCCGTCGATCACGGTGTTGAGCTCGGCGATTTCCTCGTCGGTGAGCACCCGCTCGCCGGCGATCTTCATCAGCTTTCCGTACACGCGGAACTTCTCCGGGGGCATGACCATCGTCGGTACCTCTTTCCTTGTGGTGGGCGTCGTCAAGCAAACGTACTTTCCCGGAGGATACCGACGGCGACGGCGACCGTGGCGTTTTTCCCGCAACCCGAACAATCGTCGCCCGGACCGGCGTGCCGATCCCCCTGTGCGCTTACACTGACGGGCATGCACAACGAGAAGCAGCAAGCACAAATCGGCGTCGTCGGCCTGGCCGTCATGGGCTCCAACATCGCCCGCAACTTCGCCCGCAACGGCCACACCGTCGCGGTGTACAACCGCAGCCCCGAGAAGACCCGCGCCCTCATCGCCGAGTACGGCGACGAAGGGTCGTTCGTGCCGTCGGAGACCATCGAGGACTTCGTCGCCTCGTTGGAGCGCCCCCGCCGCGCCCTGATCATGGTGCAGGCCGGCCCCGCCACCGATGCCGTAATCGAGCAGCTCGCCGACGCGATGGAGGAAGGCGACATCATCATCGACGGCGGCAACTCGCTGTACACCGACACCATCCGCCGCGAGAAGGCCATCCGCGCCCGCGGTCTGCACTACGTCGGCGCCGGCATCTCCGGTGGCGAGGAGGGCGCCCTCAACGGCCCGTCGATCATGCCGGGCGGCCCCGCCGAGTCCTACGAATCCCTCGGCCCGCTGCTGGAGTCCGTGTCCGCGCACGTCGACGGCGTGCCGTGCTGCACCCACATCTCCACCGACGGCGCCGGCCACTTCGTCAAGATGGTCCACAACGGCATCGAGTACGCCGACATGCAGGTCATCGGCGAGGCCTACCAGCTGCTGCGCGACGCCGCGGGCATGTCCCCGGCCGAGATCGCCGACGTCTTCCGCGAGTGGAACGCCGGCGACCTGGACTCCTACCTGGTGGAGATCACCGCCGAGGTGCTCTCGCAGGTCGACGCAGAGACCGGCAAGCCGCTGGTCGACGTCATCGTCGACGCCGCCGGGCAGAAGGGCACCGGCCGCTGGACCGTCAAGGCCGCCCTGGATCTGGGCATCCCGACCACCGGCATCGGCGAAGCGGTCTTCGCCCGCGCCCTGTCGTCGTCGCTGGACCAGCGCGCCGCCGCCCGCGACCTACCCTCCGGCACGGTCACCGGTGGGCCCGAAAATCGCGACGAGTTCATCGAGAAGGTCCGCCGCGCCCTCTACGCCTCGAAGATCGTGGCCTACTCGCAGGGCTTCGACGAGATCAACGCCGGCGCCGCCGAGTACGGCTGGGACATCGACCGCGGTGCGCTGGCCACCATCTGGCGCGGCGGCTGCATCATCCGCGCCCGCTTCCTCAACCGCATCAAGGAGGCCTACGACCGCAACCCGGCGCTGCCGGCCCTGCTGCTGGACCCGTACTTCCGCGACCAGGTTTCCGAGTGCCTGGACGCGTGGCGCGACGTGGTGGTCACCGCCACCCGCATGGGCCTGCCGACCCCGGTGTTCTCGTCGTCGCTGGCGTACTACGACGCCCTGCGCGCCGAGCGTCTGCCCGCCGCCCTGATCCAGGGCCAGCGCGATTACTTCGGCGCGCACACCTACCGCCGCGTGGACAAGGAAGGTTCGTTCCACACCCTGTGGTCCGGTGACCGTTCCGAGGTGGAGGCCTAGCCATCTCCTCCCTTTCTTTCCCGGACCTCGGGGTTTCGGAGGCCGTGGTGCGCACGCTGCGGTCGATGCGCGTCACCGAGCCGACGCCGATTCAGGCGGCGGTGCTGCCCGACGCGCTGGCCGGGCGCGACGTCCTTGGCCGCGCCCCGACGGGTTCCGGCAAGACGTTGGCCTTCGGCATTCCGTTGGTTCAGTCGTTGGCGGGGGCGGCGTCGAAGCCGGGGCGCCCGCGTGGGCTGGTCATCGCCCCGACCCGTGAGCTCGCCGACCAGATCGCCGACGTCCTCGGCGATCTCGGCGCCGCCGCGGGTCTGCGGGTGCGTGCCTTCGTCGGCGGGGAGAACATCAACCGGCAGAAGCTCACGCTCGCCGCGCCCGTCGACGTCGCGGTGGTTACGCCGGGTCGTGCGCACGATCTGCGCAAGCAGAAGCGGCTTTCGCTTGACGACGTATCGGCGGTGGTCATCGACGAGGCGGATGAGCTGGCTGCACTCGGGTTTTTGCCCGATGTCCTGGGCCTGGTCCGGGCCACCCCGGCGGGGGCGACGCGGATGCTGTTTTCGGCGACCCTCGACGAGGCCGCCGAGGTGCTCATGGAGGGCCGCGATCCCGTGCGCCACGAAGTCGCCGACGCAGTGGTCTCCGTCGACACAATGAAGCACCTGGTCTTCCGGGTGCCCGACAACGACGCCGCCGATGCCGTCACCGCGTGGATCGCCGCCCGCGAAGGCCGCGTGGTCCTGTTCTGCAACACCCGGAACCGGGTGACGTCCCTGACCGGGCACTTGGCTGGCCAGGGCATTCGCGTGGAGGCGCTCCACGGCGACCGCGGACAGACCGCCCGACGCGCGGCGCTGGCCGGTTTCGCCTCCGGCGAGGTGCCGGTTCTCGTGGCCACCGACGTCGCGGCCCGCGGCATCGACGTCGACTCGCTCGACCTCGTCGTCCACGTCGACCCGCCTCCGGAGGCCGCGACGTACGTCCACCGGTCGGGCCGCACCGCCCGCGGCGGAGCCGCCGGCACCGTGGTCACCATCGTCCGCGATCGACAGGCCGAGGCGACCGAGGAGATGCTCCGCGCCGCCGGCGTCACCCCCGAGGTCATGGACGTCTCCCCCGGGTCGAAGGCCCTGAGGAAGCATCTCGTTCGATGTGCCAAAGGGCTCGACGTTCGCGCTCGTGGGCGACAACGGATCCGGTATGTCCAAGCTGCTCAAGTGCATCGCGAAGATCCTCGTACCGAACTCTGGAACGATCACGCGCCACGGCCGGATCGCCGCCATGCTCGAGGTCGGCTCGGGATTCCACCCCGAGCTCTCGGGGCACGACAACATCTACCTCAACGCCTCGATCCTCGGCATGAGCCGCGAGGAGATCGATTCTCGCTACGACGAAATCCTGGAGTTCTCCGGCGTCGCCGATCACATCGATCAGCCGGTGAAAAACTACTCGTCAGGCATGTACGTGCGCCTTGGCTTCTCCGTGGCGATCCACACCGAGCCGGATATCCTGCTCGTAGACGAGGTGCTCGCCGTCGGCGACGCGGCCTTCCAAGAAAAATGCATGCGCAAGTTCGTGGAGCTCAAGGACGAGGGCCGCACCGTCATCGTCGTCTCGCACTCCATGCAGCAGCTCAAGCAGATGGCCGACCAAGCCGCCTGGATCAACAACGGCGTGCTCGAGCAAATCGGCGACGCCGACACCGTGCTTGACCAGTACGCGGACTCCACGCGGTTCGGCGCCGAATTCGGCGACGGCGCGGCCGTGCGCTGGGGAACCGGCGAGGCAAAGGTCGATCGTCTCGAGATCCTCAACGAACATGGCACGCCGCTGAACGGCCCGATCCCCACCGGCGCACCGGTGACGTTCCGCTTCCACTACAGCGCGAGCGAGCCGATCTCACAGCCCGTGTTTGCACTCTCGCTGGCCTCCTCCGACGGCACGACCGTCTGGGAAGTCAACACGCGCGACCTCGGCTTCCCGATCATCCAGATCTCCGGGCAGGGCACGGTGGATCTGAACATCAAGAACCTCAACCTGCAGCCCGGCCTGTTCATGATCGACGCCTCGATCGTGGATAAGTCCACCTCTCACGTGTTCGACTACCTGCGCGAAGCCAACGGATTCGCCGTGAAGTCCGGGGCGCTCAAGGCCAGTGGCGGCTACCTCGCACTTGACGCGGGCTGGAGCGATGCGACCCAGACCGAAGGAGACAACCGATGAACATCGCGATCGTCACGCTGGATACATTCGGGCAGAAGATGGCAGGCCCTGCGATTCGCGTGTGGGAAATGGCGAGCCTGTTGGCCGCTGACCACGCCGTGTCCGTGTATTCGTTCGGCTCAGTTGCCCGCGAGGGCGATGGATTCAGCCTCGAGGAAGTCGAGGTGGCGAACTTCCAGGAGAAGCTGGGCGCGCCCGACATCGTGATTATTCAGGGCTACCTCGCACAAACGTTCCCGTGGCTTGCGACCTCGGACTTCAAGCTCGTCGTGGATCTGTACGACCCGTTCCACATCGAATCCCTGCAGGTGGAGCGCTTTCACCCGATGGATGAGCGCCAGGCCGCGCTCGACCACTCGGTTCGCGAACTCAACGCCCAGATTCGGGGCGGGGACTTTTTCCTGTGTGCGTCGGGCAAGCAGCGCGACATGTGGCTGGGCCACCTCGCGGCGCTCGGGCGCATCAACCCGCTGACCTACGAGGCCGATCCGCAGTTGCGCAGCCTCATCGACGTCGCCTCGTTCGGGGTGCCAGCTGAAGCGCCGGTGGCCACGCGCAGCGCGATCCGCGATGCCGTGCCCGGCATCGGAGCGGATGACAAGATCGTGATCTGGGGCGGGGGAGTCTACAACTGGTTCGACCCGCTCACGGTTATTCGCGCGGTGGACCTCGCTCGCGAGCACGTGCCGAACATCCGCCTGTTCTTCATGGGTGCGAAGCACCCCAACCCGGACGTGCCCGAAATGCAGATGCTTCGCGACGCTCGCGCGCTTGCCTCCGAACTCGACCTCGCGGGCACGCACGTTTTCTTCAATGAGGACTGGGTGGACTACGCCGAACGGCACAACTACCTCCTCGACGCCGACCTCGGGGTCTCCGCGCACTTGCCCGGGCTCGAAACCGATTTTTCCTTCCGCACGCGCATGCTTGATTACCTGTGGGCGGGTTTGCCGATGGTGGCCACGCAGGGCGACTTCTTCGCCGACCTGATCGAAGACAAGGGCCTGGGCGCCTCGGTGCCGATGGAGGATGCCTCCACGATGGCCGAGGCTTTCGTGCGGTTACTTGCCGATGATGACGACCGCGCGGCGGTGGCCCGGCGTGTGGAGGAAGTCGCTGCCGATTTCCGCTGGGAGAACACTCTTTCCGCGCTCGTTAATTACTGCGCGAATCCGTGGGAGGCCGCTGATCGGTCGCTAGGGCGGCGCGAAGGCGGGGCACTCGGTGGCGGGCACTCGATTGGAATGCTTGCTCGCAAAGCCATGCGCGCGGTGCGGGAGACTGGCCTGCGCGAAACGGCGGCCAAGGTACGCCGGTACGTCGCGCGCCGGGGCTAAATTCGCCCGAGAGAGCTGAGGGAGGCGTCTCCCGAGGTGGAGTCTCGGCGTGAACGCCGCAAGTTTAGTGACGTGGTAACCACTCGAGGCGATTTCTGGTCGAAAAGGCCTCATTTTTCACTAAACTTGCCGGCCTTCCATGCGAGCCTCGCCTTCTTGGTTGCCGGTGAGGGCTCGAAGCTTATGTGAGACGGAGTATGCGGCGTCCTTGACGGGCTGGGGCAGCTTGTCCACGACCGGACGCACGGCGTTCACGGCCTTCGTATAGGTGCTGTCTCCGTGCTTGGGCCCGGGGCGGTGATCGCCCTGTGAGATGATTTCGGCCTGGCGTTCAATGATGGAATCGCGTAGCCGAATTTCATCGAGTAGGCGGGCGATCTCGGCTTGAGGATTCTCTGCGGGCGTTTGGCTCATGCGCCAATCGTACGTGAGTTAGCATTGCCCCATGAAGATCCTGCAGGTATCTGCTCACTACCCACCCGACTTCGTGTCCGGCGGCGCACTCATCCCTCAACGGTTCGCTCGCGGACTTCGGGAACGAGGCCATGAGACGTTCGTCTTCGCTGGCAAGCTTGATGCCGAAAGCCTGCAGGTGAGTGATTCCGACGACGCCGGAGTGCCTGTTCGCTGGATCGGTAACGGCGACTTTCTTGGGTGGGATGACCCGCGCAATATCGACAACCCGGGTGTGGTGGCCGCGTTTTGCGAGTATCTCGACGAGGTTGAGCCCGATATCGTGCACTTCCACTCGATCCAAACGCTTGGAGCGGGTCTGCTCGATGAAGTGAAGAATCGCGGCATCCGCACCGTCGTAACGATGCATGATTATTGGTGGGCGTGTGCGCGGCAGTTCTTCGTGCCCCCGAATGGCGAGCCGTGTTCGCCGGTCGTGTCCGCTGGCGGGTGCGAATGCGAGAAGGGCCGGCCGAGCCTAGAGAAGCGTAACGCCTGGCTCGCTGACCGGCTCGAGTCCGCTGACCTCATCTTGTTCCCGTCCGCCTCCGCCCGCGAGGTCCTCATCGCAAACGGCGTTCCCGCACACAAGACGCGTGTTAACGAAAATGGAATTGACGGCCACGATAATCATGGCGGACCCGAGCGCGAACCGTTCGCTCGGCCGGTGCGCTTCATGTACGCCGGCGGCGACGCCGCAATGAAGGGCTACCGGGTGTTGCGCGAGGCCGTGGCGGGCGCGGATGTGCCGGCGGGAACCACGCTGGACATGTACAACACCCCGGATGAGGGTTTCCCAGAATGGGCCGCGGCGAAGCCGAGATACGAACGCGATGAGCTAGCTGAGATCCTTGCCGATCACGACGTGCTGATCTTGCCCTCAATTGCTAGGGAATCGCATTCGATCCTCACGCGCGAGGCATTGGACGCCGGGATGGCGGTGATCGCCACGGATTCGATCGGGCCCGAAGAGGCGATTACCCCGGGCCGCAACGGGCTCGTGGTGCGGTCCGGCGATGCCGATGATCTGCGGCGCGCGATTGAACGAGTCGCGGATCCCGCGGTGGCGTCGGCGATGGTGGGGAAGGGCTCGGCAACGCCGCGCGTGAGTACGAGCCAGCAGGTGGAAGAAGTTGAAGAGCTGTACCGCGCGCTTCTGGTGGGCGAGTTTGATCCGGATCCGCTGGCAGTAGGCGTGAGGTCGATTATTCGCACGGTCGTATTCGCCATCGGAATTCAGGGAGCGCCGGCGCGGTACCGCGCCCACCTGCCGGCTGAAGCGCTGGCCACGCAGGGCGTGCACACACAGATCATGCACTACCAAGACCCTCGCCTACCCGAGGCGGCGCTTGATGCCGACGCACTGGTCTTCTACCGCGTGCCCGCCACCATTCAGGTGCTCAAGCTGATTGAGGACGTTCGCACGGCCGAGCGCACGATCCCCATTCTCGGCGACGTGGACGATCTCATTTTTGCGCCCGAGATCGAATCTCAGCTCGACAATCTCAACTCGCTAACGCCGGAGGAGCGGGCGCTGTGGAGCCGGGGTGTGCGGCGGTACCGCACGACCCTCGAACACGTGGACCACTTCGTGGGCTCGACCGAGACCATCTCGGCCGAGGCCATGCGGCTTATCGGCGTGCCATCCTCGCCGTTTTCCAACGGGGTGGGGACGATCCTTGCGCAGGCGTCCGAGAGAGCGCTCGCGAACCCACGCTCCGAGGGCCCGGTGCGGCTGGGATTCTTCTCCGGGACGCAAACTCACGACGCCGATTGGGCCTCGATCGAGCCCGCCATCGCGAGGGTCATGGCGGAGCGCCCAGACGTCGAGTTGCGCCTTGGCGGCCTCGTGGAGCCGACGGACGTACTGGCTGCGTACTCGGATCGAATTGTGCGACTGCCATTTATGGATTGGCGGGAGCTACCCGCGGCGCTGCGCGATATTGACGTGAATCTTGCCCCGTTGACGGAGGGTTCAATCTTTAATGAGGCGAAGTCGGCGATTAAGTGGCTCGAGGCCGCGTTGGTGGAGACGCCGACGATCGCCAGCCCGACTCTGCCGTTCCGCGAGTCGATCGTCGACGGCGAGACGGGCATGTTGGCAAAGGGGGAAGATGAGTGGGTGCGCGCGATCCTCCAGCTTGTTGACGATCCGATGCTCCGTGATCGGATGGGGCGGCAGGCCAAGCGCGCCGTGATCCTCGATTTGTCACCTGAACGTCAGGGTGCTCGCTACCTCGATATCCTTGTCTCTGCCTGGTTGCAGGTGGAGCGCGATGGGCATCGCACCGGCACCACGTTCGAGC
>ERZ1032871.110-NODE-110-length-12101-cov-6.752532_pt1 | contig 12101 bp, 8 predicted proteins | sample MGYA00519026_ERZ1032871 | MGnify/ENA primary metagenome ERZ1032871 (study PRJEB33719, sample SAMN04262510) | wastewater metagenome | biome: rural village; feature: composting latrine chamber; material: composting feces with ash | place: El Salvador | collected...
GAAGAAAAGAAAAGGGATCGGGTCATTTGATCTGTTTGCCATGGGTTTTGGCGCCATCGTGGGTGTCGGCTGGGCGGTTGCGCTCAACCGGTGGATGGCCCACTCCGGTGGACCGGTACCCGCTGCCACGGGATTTTTGCTGGTTCTGATTATGATGGTGCCGATCGCGCTTTGCTACGCCGAGCTGGCACCGATGATCCCCGTGGCGGGCGGCGGCATGGTCTATGCCTACCGCGCCTTCAACGAAAAGATTGCGTTTATTTCCGGCTGGGCCGCGTTCGGGGCGTTCGTAACGATTATCCCGTGGGAGGCGATCTTTGTCGTCGATCTTCTGGGTATTTTGTTTCCCGCCGTTCGCGGGCCGCTGCTGTATGAACTCGCGGGCGTCGGCATTCATCTGGGCCATATTATTATCGGAACACTTTTTTCGACGATACTGTTTTTCATTAACCGAAAAGGTGCCGCGGGATCCGCCGCGCTGCAGCGGGTGCTGGTATTTTCACTGGTGGCTTCCGGCCTGATCGCCATGGGAATTGCCCTGATCAAATTCGATGTGCAGAATCTGCAGCCCCTGTATCAGAATGTCAGCAACGCACCGCACAGTTCGTTTCTCGCCGGCGCGTTTGCAATCTTTGCGATGGCGCCGTTTTTCCTCGCGGGTTTTGAAACGATCCCGCAGGCCGTGGAAGAGGCCAAGGGATCCGGCAGTTCGATCGGAAAAACCGTGATGCTGTCTGTCGGGCTGGCGTGCCTGTTTTATGCGGCATTGCTCGTCACATTTGGCGGGGCTATGCCCTGGACGGCGTTTTATGAGCTCGACACGCCGGCGGCCGCGAATCTCTTTCAGGAAGTGTTCGATGGAACGCTCGGCACGATTATGTATTACATGATTGTTCTGGGTGCCATTACGGGCCTCTTTACGACCTGGAACGGATTCATGATGGCGTCCCCCCGGCTTTTGATGGGGATGTCGCGCGCGTACTTATTGCCCAATGTGTTTGCCAAACAGCACAAAAAATACCAGACGCCGATCAATGGCCTGTATTTCTGCTATGCGCTGTCTTTGCTGGGTCCGTTTCTCGGCATGGGTCTGATCGACCCGCTGACCTCGTTTTCCGCTGCGGGCTTTGTCCTGTCGTGGACGGTGACGGCGTTCAGCGTCGTAGCGCTTAGAAAAAAAGAGCCCGACGCCAAACGGCTGTATAAGATGCCGGGCGGCGCGAAACTGGCCAGTGTGACGGGGCTTGCCGCAGGCATTGTGTTTATTCTGCTGTTTATTCCTGGCAATCCCGCTTTTATGGGTGCCCAGGCCGTACAGCTTTTCATCGGCTGGATGCTGGTGGGTGGTCTGCTGTATTTTCTCGGCAGGAGCGCCAGAAAACAGGTGCCGAAAAAAGAACGCGAAGCAGCCATCTACAACAAAAACTGAAGACAATAAAAACGCCCCCTCGCAGGAGGGGGCGTTATGTTGCGGTTTTATTCGACTTCGCGATCCCAGAAGCGGTGCTGTGCCACGTCTTTTACAAAGGTTTCGGGCTTTGCGCCTTTCTGAATGCGGATGCCGGGCTGATCTTTGTAAGCCGGATCCACATAGTCTTCGTTTCCTTCGCCGATGATCCACAGCGGCTTGTAGTGCCGGTACGTCTCCGTGACATAGATCTCCGCATGGCTCAGGAATTTCTTGTCCGGATCGTCCGGTTCAATGACGATCAGCGCGTCAAAGAGTACGGGATAGGCCGAAGTGTAGGAGTGTTTGATCATCTCGCCGTCTTTGGTGAACCCGAGTTTCGGGGCGATGATCTCGGGCTTCGTTTTATTGTCTTTCAGGGCTTTCATCAGTCCCTTGACATCGTAGTCGGTGTCCTGTGCGATAAAGATCCCGATTTTTCTCGTGTCCGGCTTGAAGATGGTGTTGGCCATCGACAGGGCGGGCGATACGAAGTCTTTCATTTCGCCCGGTTCGATGCCGACAGGATCGAATCCGGCTTTGGCATCCGGGGTGTCGGCGCCGACTTCGTCCGCGATCTGTGTCGCGAGTTCTTCGTTGACATTGGCGAACATGTTCACGACACTCTGGCGGATCTCCGGCCGGTCGACCTTCTGGAGCTCAAACACAAACGCGTCTTTGATATGCTCTTTTTCCGGATCGCTCATGGAATTGTAGAACATGATGGCCTGGGAGAAGTGGTCGCGGAAACTTTCCGCGCGGTTTTTCACTTTTTTTCCGTCGATCTTTTCCTGATAGTGCTCATAACCGTCCGGCCACGGGGTGACACGCGGCGATTCGTTTTCAATGGCGCTCTTCTGATAGCTGACGGGGCCTCTGTGAATCATATGCATGTGATAGCCGTCGCGCTGATTGTTGTGCACCGGCACGATCGGGCGGTTCACGGGGATCTGATGGAAATTCGGTCCGCCCAGACGGATGATCTGCGTATCCGTGTAGGAGAACAGGCGTCCCTCAGCAGCGGGTCGTTCGTAAAGTCGATACCCGGCACGATGTGTCCGGGGTGGAACGCCGACTGCTCCACTTCCGCAAAGAAGTTGTCGACATTGCGGTTCAGCGTCATCTCGCCGACTTTGATCAGCGGAATGATTTCTTCCGGCCAGAGTTTGGTCGGATCGAGAATGTCGAAGTCGAACTTGAATTCGTCTTCTTCCGGCAGCAGCTGCACGCAGAAATCATAGACCGGATAGTCGCCCACTTCGATCGCCTCGATCAGGTCGCGGCGCTGCGAATCCGGGTCTTTTCCGGAGATTTTTGTGTTTTCGTCCCATTCCAGTCCGTGGGCGCCCAGCTGGGAACGCCAGTGGAATTTGACGAAAGTCGCCTTGCCTTCCGCATTGACAAAACGGAACGTGTGCACGGCAAAACCGTCCATCATGCGCAGACTGCGGGGGATGGCGCGGTCGCTCATCGCCCACATGACCATATGCGCCGACTCCTGGTTTCTGGAAACATAATCCCAGAATGTGTCGTGTGCACTTTGCGCCTGCGGCATTTCATTGTGCGGCTGCGGCTTCACGGCGTGAATAAAGTCGGGGAATTTGATCGCATCCTGCATAAAGAACACGGGAATATTGTTTCCGACGATGTCCAGATTGCCCTGCTGCGTGTACAGCTTGACGGCAAAACCGCGGACATCGCGCGGGGTGTCGGTGGAACCTCGGAAACCCGCCATGGTCGAAAAACGCGCAAACACAGGCGTCTTTACGTCTTTTCTCAGAAAATCAGCCGCGGTGTATTCGCTCATATCCTTCGTGCACACGAATTCTCCGTAGGCGCCGGATCCGCGGGCATGCACCACGCGTTCGGGAATACGCTCGTGGTCGAAATGGGTGATCTTTTCACGGTAATGGAAGTCTTCCAGAAGACTCGGTCCGCGGTCACCCGCGGTGATCGTAAACTCGTCTTCCTGCATCTTCAGACCCTGATTTGTCGTAAAATCAGTACCTGCATTGTCGACGCGGTCTTTTTCCAGATCTTCGTGTTTCGCGTCTTTCGGGGGATCTACCGGGTCTTTGTCCGGCGGAATCAGACTCGCTTCTTCATAATCGTGCGTAAACGGGCCGGGTTCCGTTCGACCGGTGTATGTGTGTATCGTACAACAAACATACCCGAAATAAACAAAAACACGACAATTTGAATCGGTTTCCTGTATCGAACACGCACAAAAAACCGCCGCGATCCGCGACGGTTCCTGCTGGTGGAGATAGGGGGATTCGAACCCCCGGCCTTCTGAATGCCATTCAGACGCGCTCCCAACTGCGCCATACCCCCGTAAAAATTTTGCTATATTCCAGTATACACAATTTCAGCGAAAATGCAAGATTCATCTGGAAGAGGACACGCAGCGACAGGTATAATAGAAAACAAGGAGGCGATATCCATGAAACGGATCGGCTGGATCGGATTCGGAAATATGGCGCAGGCCGTGGCGAAAGGCTGGCTGCGAAGCGGGGCGGTGCAGGGCGCGGACATGATTGCATCCGCCAGGGATACGGAGAAGCTGAAAGAGGTCGCAACAGCCCTGGGCATACAGGCCGCAGGCTCCAACGAGGAGGCGGCGCGGGCCGCGGATCTTGTGATCGTGGCGGTGAAACCCGACAAGATCGAACAGGTGCTGCCGCCTTTGCGAGAGGCCATACAGGACAAACCGCTGCTTTCTGTGGCGGCGGGGTGGAACAGCGCGCGCTTTTGCGATCTGTTGGGAGAGGATACAAGGAGTCTGAGCGTGATGCCCAATCTGCCGGTGGAAGTGGGCGAGGGCATCGTGCTGTGTGAAAAAGCGCACACGCTTTTGCCGAAAGAACACGAAACAGTCTTGGCGCTTCTCTCTCATCTGGGCTATGTCGACACGCCGGAAGGAGCGGAGGGGGCCGCCGCGGGCGTGCTTGCGGGCTGCGGTCCCGCGTTTGCATCGATGATGATCGAAGCCCTGGCGGACGGCGCCGTGAAGCACGGACTCTCCAGAAAAAACGCCTATCGTCTGGCGGCGTCAATGCTTGCGGGCACGGCGCGGCTGCAGCAGGAAACCGGGCGGCATCCGGGTCAGATCAAGGACGCGGTGTGTTCGCCGGGCGGCACTTCGATCCGCGGCGTGGGCGCGCTGGAAGAAAAGGGCCTGCGCCATGCGCTGATGGCCGCACTGGATGAAATATTATCCACATCGTGATTCGCGGGCGCCCGGCGCCTGCCCATCGCAATTGTGTCACAATATGGTAGAATAAAGGGAGTAGCAACAGAACACAATGAAGCGAGGGACAAATGACGAGTGAGTTCTATCCACAGCAAAACAATCGAATTACCGATTCGCTGAGCGATCAGATCGAAGTGTCGGAAAAACAGCGCGTGCTGATCGCCAATGCGATCGATGAAATTGCGGAAGGCATCTGCATTTGCGATGAAAACGGGATCGTGCGCGTGTGGAACACGGAGATTGAGAATATCTATAACATTTCTCGTGAAGATATTATCGGACGACCGCTGACGGATTTTTTCCCGGACGCCGCGGACATGCGCGTCTTAAAAACCAGAGAACGCATTATCAACAGAAAGCACACACCCCGCCCCGGTACCGACATTATCATCAGCGCGGCGCCGGTGTACAACGGTACGGAACTGATCGGATCGGTCAGTACCGACCGCCGGCTGCAGGATGTGATCGATCTGAGCAAAAAGCTGCGCGAGGCGAATCATTTTATTAAGCTGCTCGAAAAACGCATCGATTCGGAAGGCAGCAAGTCGACCGAGTTTTTTATGGGCACCAACAAAAAAGTTCTGGAGCAGGTGGAGATTGCCATTACGGCGGCCAAAACCGATGTCCCGATCCTGCTGCAGGGAGAAACCGGAACCGGCAAGGAAGTGTTTTCGCGCTTTATTCATAAAAAAAGCGGAGTGAAAGGCGAATTTGTCGCGGTCAACTGTTCCGCGATTCCGGAAGAACTGTTTGAAAGCGAATTTTTCGGCTATGAACCGGGTTCTTTTACCGGCGCCAGCAGCCAGGGAAAAAGCGGCTATCTCGAACAGGCCAACGGCGGCACGCTGTTTCTGGACGAGATCAGCGAACTGCCGCTGCCCCAGCAGACCAAGCTGCTGCGTGCGCTGCAGGAGCAGTCGGTGCGCCGCGTGGGCGGAAACCGGGAGATCCCGATCAACACGCGCATTATCACGGCGACCAATCTGGATCTCGACGAACTGGTCAAGGAAAAGAAATTCCGGATCGACCTGTACTATCGTTTGAAGGGGATTTTGCTGCAGCTGCCGCCCCTCAGGGAACGAAAAGACGATATGGACACAATTGTCCAGCATTTTTTGCACATGATTTCCAACACCTACGGCATGGAAACGGAATATATTTCCGCCGATGCGCTGCATGCGCTGCGTGAATACAGCTGGCCCGGCAATGTGCGGGAACTGAAAAACGTATTGCGTCAGATGGTCGTCATGTCTACCAGCAAGCGGCTCACGGCCGATGATCTGCCGGCGGAAATCCGCTGCGATGTCTTCGGCGAATGCGAGCTTGTCGACCGTTCGGACACCATGACCCTTCAGGAACAGGTCGACAATTACGAAAAAGACATGATCGACATGACCCTGCGCCAGACGGCCGGCAATGTGGCCGCGGCCGCGGAAATTCTCAGAACACCGCGCACCACCCTGCAGTACAAGATCAAAAAATACGGCATATAAAAATGGGATCCGCCCGGGGGCGTCGATCCCATTTTTCTTTTTGCTAGGCGAGGCCCAGCTGTTCGTCGATTTCACACATGGCGTTTAGCGCGAGTTCGGCAAATTCCGGAAACGGGATGCCGAGTTTTTCGATCGACTTCATCGCCTCGCGGTTTGCCCCCTGCGCAAAACGGGTTTCCTTCATGCGCTTCACAATGGATTTTACCTTTACGCTGCGGATTTTCTTGTCCGGATACACGAGCGTAATCGCGTTGATAAAGCCCGTGATCGGGTCGCCGGCGTACATGGCGCGGTCGAAATCCGTTTTGATCTCGCTTTTGTTGGCGGGATTGTGCGCGAGGATCGCATGATACATATCCTCGTTTCCGATGCCGTGTTCTTTCATGATCTCGACGGTGCGGGGTCCGTGCAGCGACATATCGCTCTGCCAGTCGACCTCGTCATTGTCCAGATCATGCAAAAGTCCCGCGATGCCCCATTCGTCCTCCCGGTCGGGGGCGAGGCGTCGCGCGAGCGCGCGCATCACGGCTTCCACGGCATAGCTGTGTGTCTTGATATGCGGGGTCGTCACATACTGATCGAGCAGCGCGACCGCTTTTTCTCTGTCCATAGTTCCTCCTGTGGGTTCGTTACACTTTCTTCATATACTATCATAAAAAGGGCCGTTTCTGTACAGGTGCATTCCGTGACTGTTTGCGGTTGACGAAAAGGCGAAGTTTTCGTACAATAGGGTGTATACGAACGGCGAAGAAGAAAAGTAGATTGAAAAAGCGCCCGACAGGAAGCGGATACCACAGACTGAGAGCATCCGCGGCAGCCTTTGAATCGAATCCCGCTTCTGAGTTGGCAACGAACTTGCCCGTTTTCGGTCACGTTACAGACCGCGAAGGATTCCGGCAGGATGGAATCAAATTTGGGTGGTACCGCGGCTTTCGTCCCAAACGAAGGTCGCGTTTTTTATTGGCAGGCAATAGAACAAGGAGGAAGAAATGGCGAAGAAGGAAGATACGTTTGTAAAAGAAATTACCAGCATGGAAGAGGACTTTTCCCAGTGGTATACCGACATCGTGCTGAAAGCGGAACTGGCGGACTACTCGCCCGTGCGCGGCTGCATGGTCATCCGTCCCTACGGATTCGGTATCTGGGAAAATCTGAAGGAATTTGCCGATGCGAAATTCAAGGCAACCGGGCACAAGAATGCCTATTTCCCGATGATGATTCCGGAATCGCTCCTGATGAAGGAAGCGTCGCACTTTGAAGGCTTTGCGCCGGAAGTCATGTGGATTACCCACGGCGGATCGGAAGAACTCACCGAGCGACTGTTTGTCCGCCCGACCTCGGAGACCATCATCAACACCATGTATGCGAAATGGATCCGCACCTACCGCGACCTGCCGCTTCTGATCAATCAGTGGTGCAATGTGGTTCGCTGGGAGAAAACAACGCGTCCGTTTTTGCGCACGGCCGAATTCCTGTGGCAGGAAGGACACACCTGTCACGAAACCTATGACCTCGCCCAGGAGGAAACCCTCCAGATGCTCGAGATCTACCGTCAGGTGGCGGAAGACCTGCTCGCCATGCCGGTGCTGCTCGGAAGAAAAAGCGTCAACGAGCGTTTCGCCGGAGCCGACGAGACCTATACAATGGAAGCGATGATGCACGACGGAAAAGCGCTCCAGGCAGGCACCTCGCACAATCTCGGACAAAACTTCTCCAAAATGTTTGATATTCAGTTCCAGAGCCGCGAAGGCAAACTCGAACACGTCTGGACGACCAGCTGGGGTATCTCCACCCGCCTGATCGGCGGACTCATCATGACCCACGGGGACAACCGCGGACTCAAAATGCCGCCGCGCGTCGCGCCGGTGCAGGTCGTGGTACTTCCGATCGCCCAGCACAAAGAAGGCGTCCTCGACAAAGCCTATGATCTGAAAGAAAAACTTTCGGAGCGTTTCCGTGTGGAAATCGACCCCAGGGAAGAATACAGCGCAGGCTGGAAGTTCAATCACTGGGAAATGAAAGGTGTGCCGCTGCGTCTGGAAATCGGACCCAAAGATATCGAAAAGAATCAGGCCGTCCTCGTTCGACGGGACACCCACGAAAAACTCTTTGTCTCGCTGGACGAGCTCGAAGAAAAAATCGAAGCGCTGCTCGAAGACATTCAGCAGCAGATGTTTGACGCCGCCGTGGAACGAAGAAAAGAAAATACCCATGCCATCACCGACTACGAAGAATTCCGTCGCTCCGCTCCTCCAATCGAGGAACAACGGCAGGTGTTGTCCGCCCGACGGAAAACACTGACGGTGGCTGACCCGGCGCTGCTGATTTATACCTCCGGCAGCACCGGCGCTCCGAAGGGGGCGCTCGTGTCTTCCGCGGCCCTGAGCCGCATAGCGATTGTTCAGTCCGAGCGATGGAATCTGCGGGAACCTTCGTTTATCTGCAACCTGCCTATTAACCACATTGGATGCGTCGGCGACCTGATTACTGTTGCGCTTTACGCTGGTTCGAGAATCCGGTTCGTCACCGAGTTCGACCCCGTCGAGATGATCCGGCTCATTCGGGACGAGACCATCACCGGTCTGTTCCAGATTCCGACGCAGCTCATCCGCATCGCGGATCAACCCGAGTTCAACGCCGAAGCCACCAAATCCCTGCAGCTCATCGGTTGGGGAGGGGCAGCGCTACCCATCAGATATATCCGCCGGTTTCGAGAGCTCGGACTACGGATGAAGACCGTCTACGGTTCCACCGAGACCGTTGCTTCGGTCACCTACAGTCCTGAAGACGCTACGGATGAACAACTCGCCAACACCGTCGGTGTACCCGATCCCGGGCTCGACGTGCGCATCCTTCCCGAGGATCCGCGCAACGACGGGGAGGAACCACTTGCCACCGGTGAGGTCGGCGAAGTCTGCATCAGGCACTGGACCACCTTGCCCGGATACCTCCACAACGAAGAAGCGACCCGCGATGCGTATACGAGTCGTGGATACCTGCGCACTGGCGATATCGGGCGCATCCGCGAAGACGGGATGCTCGAACTCATCGGCCGGACCAAAGACATGTACAAGTCCGGGGGCTACAACATCTACCCGCGTGAAATCGAGCTGGCCATCGAAAGCCACGCTGCGGTGGTGGCGTCTGCGGTCGTCGCCGTACCGCATCCGGAGTATTCGGAAGTGGGTGCGGCGTTTGTGGAACTTGATGGGACAACCGCGGCCCCGTCCGATGCTGATGCCGTCATCACCGAGCTGCGGTCACTGTGCCGTACGAAGCTCGCCAACTACAAAATTCCCAAGACCTTCCACCTGGTCGACGAAATCCCGGTCCTCGCGAACGGAAAGATCGACAAGGTTCAGCTGCGGCAGCGCGCCGCGGAACTGACCCGAGGAGAACACAATGAGTGAGCTGAAGAAGTCCATTGGTCCGGGCGCCCTCATCGCCATCGGCGCGGCCGGCGTCATCGGATCCAGTTACCTGTACCTGTCGTCCACACTCTTCGATAACTTCACCTTCGGTGGCGTCGTCATTGGCATGGTCATCGCGACGATACTCGCTTCCTGTGTGGCCATTGGAATCAGTGAGCTAGCCGCGATGTTTCCCCGAGCCGGAGGCGAGCTTGTCTACAGCTATGTCGGATTTGGCCGCTTCGCCGGATTCCTCGTCGGTTGGCTCCTCATCTGCACATACATTGGCATCGTCGCCTTCTACGTCACCGCGACCGGGCAGCTGCTTTCCACCGTCATCCCGGAACTGTTGACCATTCCCCTCTATGACATCGGCGGTGGTCAGGTGTACTTGCCGGTGCTCCTTGTCGGTGCCGTGATGTTGCTCGTCATGCTCGGCCTGAACTGGTTCGGCGCCCAACTTAGTTTCGGGGTGCAGCTCCTGCTGTTCGTCGTTCTCGTCGTCATCGGTGTCGTCATCACTGTTGTTGGATTCACCACCGGATCTGTCTCGAATGCCACACCGATTTTTGGCGATGCAGGGGTTGAGGGAGGATTGGTTCTTTCCTTCGCCTTCGTTATTCCTGCACTTGGGTTCCTTACGGGGTTCTCGATTGTCGCGGTGCTGGCTGAAGAGGCGGACGTGAAGCCGCGTCGACTCGGCGCAATCGTCATTGCGTCGGTCGTCGTCGCGGGTCTGTTCTACGCCATCATTTTCGCCGCGACCGGCTGGGTGATCCCTTGGTCCGAGACCGCTCAACTGACCAATGGCACCATTGAGGCGTTTGATGTCGCCGGTTTCCATTGGGTGTCGTTGGCGGCGTTCGTCGCCGGTGTGCTGGGCATTCTCACCACGGTTATCGCCGTCTTCGCGTCATCGTCGCGACTCCTGTTTTCTCTCGCCCGCGTTGGCTTGCTCCCGCCGTTTCTCGGCAAGGTCGATGAGAAGTCGGGTGTCCCCCGGAATGCCCTGTTGTTTACCACGGTCGTCGGCCTGCTTCTGGGCGCCGTCGGCCCGAACACCATCCAATGGTTCCTGAATGTCGGTGGCTTCAACGTTGCGTTGGTGTGGGTGGTGACGGTGCTCGCGTTCTACACGATCCGCCGCAAGCATCCCGAGCGTCAGCGGCCCTACCGCGTTCGCGCCACGTTTGCTCCCGCTCTGGGAGGTCTCGCGGGACTCGCGCTGGTTGTAATGACCCTCGTCCCCGCATCCCCGATTTCATTTCAGTCACCGTTCGAGTACGGGATGCTTGGACTCTTCATCGTGCTCGGGGTGATCCTCTACTTCATGGCCCCGCGCACGATGAGTCGACAGGACAGTCTTGATTTGCTGCTCGGTGAAGGTGAGATGGAGGTTCCAGAAGGAGAGCGGGTCAAGGACGAGAAGTGGGTGGAGAAGCGGCGCTCGACCGCGAAGCTCAATGGGCGACGCGTTGATGCCGCTTCAGGGGATACGACTCCGGAGATGGGCGGCCCCGCCGCGGCTGTCGCGCAGCCGGCCAGTGAGAAAAGGTCAGCGAATCCGGCCTCCGGGCGGATTAGCTAACCGCGGAAGAGGTCAATTTCTTAACCGTGCCATAGCCACCACGGATGAAGGCCGTCAGCGCGTCAATGCGTCGGCGGCCTTCCTCCGTGTCCGGGTCAGTCTCATCAAGCACCATTGACATGGTTTGAGATGCGAGTTCCAAAAGCGCAATGAGCGACTCGTGGGCGTTGCCGTCGATTGGTTGAGGCAAGTGCTGGATTACGTACTCGACTGCAGCTGACGTTGACTCGGCGTCGACTTGCGCCAACTCGGGGTGGACTTTAATCGCCGCACGCAGATTTCGTGCCGCCGGTCGTTCGCGTCGGAACCTTGCCATTGCTTCAACGGTGTCGCCGGCCCATCGATCCCAATCCTCCTGAGAAGAAATGGTGCCGCTCCACCGGGCGATGTGTTCCGTGCGTGCGCCTTCAAACGTGCGCAACAACTCGGCAAGGATGTCGACTTTGTTGCCGAAATTCTTGTACAGCGTCGAGATGTTCACCTGGGCCTCGTCTGCGACACGGTTGGTGTTGATGGCCAACAGCCCCTCGGTAGCCAGCAGGTTTTCCGTCGCGTCGAGAATCTTTTGCCGCGCCGTAAGCTTTCCGGTCATTCACATCGTCCTGTCGATAAGGCTGAACATTCGGTGGGGGCCTGCGCGTAGTGGCACGGTCAGAGGCCTCGGGGCCGACGCGCACCTCAGGAAAGAGTTGCGTGGCGGACGAGATAGACGCCTTCCCACGTAGTTGCACTCCAGCCTACGTTTATGGTGCCCCGAATCCTTGTCGGGCCGTCCGTGTGCTGAGTTTAGTAGGGGAGATCCGGGATGGGCACTGACCCGGCAACCCCACAGGTTGGTTACAAAAGTTGACGAGGCACCAAACCCGGGCGCTTAATGGGCTGATGTCCAACACCCCGGATGAACGCTCCT
>ERZ1032871.111-NODE-111-length-12088-cov-17.543007_pt1 | contig 12088 bp, 12 predicted proteins | sample MGYA00519026_ERZ1032871 | MGnify/ENA primary metagenome ERZ1032871 (study PRJEB33719, sample SAMN04262510) | wastewater metagenome | biome: rural village; feature: composting latrine chamber; material: composting feces with ash | place: El Salvador | collected...
GCCGCCGACGAGGTGGCTGATCCGTTCGGTTGGCGGCGCGTCGTTGTCGTCGTGGTTCCAGCGGACGGGGTCGCGGAGCATGTTCGTGGTGCAGCAGTACGGGGTGCGCTTCAGTGATGATGGTGCCGAGGTCATCGACCACGATGATCCGTCGGCGCCGTCTGGTCCGGGGTCGCAGTTCGGTTCGCGCTTTACGACGGCCGATGATTCGGCGCCCCGCCGTCTTGACCGGGGCACGGGCGAGCGCATCACGTTTGACGTGCCGGATGATCTCAGCGAGCTCGACGAGTGGGCGCGCGAGGACGAGAAGCTCAGGGGCCGTGCCGCGGGAGGTGTTTCCGGTGACATGGTCATCGACGAAGTGCCCGCCGATGACGCCGACGATGACGAGGCCCCCGCCGACGACGCGGACATGAACGACGCAGGCGCCCAAGAGGTGAGCGGCGGCGAGATTGACGACCCCGCTGACGACACTGACGACACCGACGACACCGACGACGCAGGCGACGATCGCGACGACCTCCGGGAGCCGCGCGGATGATCGACGTCTCGGACCGTGGCCGGGCCATTCTCCGTCTCGCCGCCGCGGCGCTCGGCGGCGCCTTCGTGGCGTGGTCGTTTCAACCGGTGGGCCTGTGGTGGCTGAGCTGGGTCGGTGTGGCGATGCTGTTCGTCGCGCTGCTTGGCCGTCCGTCGTGGCGCAACACCGTCGGCATGGCGGTGTTGTGGGGGTTCACGACGGCGATGATCGCGTTGCCGTGGATTTCCGAGTTCGTCGGCGCGATGCCGTATGTGGCGTTGTCGGTGACGCTGGGACTGATGCAGATCCCGGGCATCCTGCTCGCGCGGTTCATTCTCGGCGCCGATCTGCCGTGGCCGGTGCGCGCGGTGGGCGCGGCGGCGGCGCTATTGGCGGGCGAGGCGTTGTTGGCGCGGTGGCCGTTCGGCGGTTTCCCGTGGTTGCGGGTCGGTTGGGGGCAGATCGGCGGTCCGCTTGACGACGCCGCCGTCCTCGGTGGAGTGGCGTTCGTCGGTTTTTTGGCGGTGGTGGCCGCTGCGGGGATCGCGTCGGTCGTCGTCAAGCAATGGGTGACGGGTGCCGTGCTGATCCTGGTGCCGCTGGCGATCGGCGTGGTGGCGCAGCCGGCGACGGGCGAGGACGTCGACACGGTGCGCATCGCCGCGGTGCAGGGCAATGTGCCGCGGCTGGGCATGGATTTCAATGCGCAGCGACGGGCCGTGCTGGAAAACCACGCCAACTCGACGCGCGACCTGGCCGCACGGGTGCGCGACGGGTCCGAGCCGCGGCCGGACCTGGTGGTGTGGCCGGAGAATTCGTCGGACGTCAGCCCGTTCACCGACGCCGAGGCCGCGCGGATCATCGACGCGGCGGCGAAGGACATCGACGCCCCCATCATCGTGGGCACCTTCACCTACGACGACGGCGTGCAGAACACGATGGTGCTGTGGGACCCCGACACCGGGCCCGTCGACGGCGGGCGCCACGAGAAGATCTACCTGCAGCCCTTCGGCGAAACCATGCCTTTTCGCGATCTGCTGCGGCACATCACGCCGCTGGTCGACCGCGCCGGCGACATGACGCCCGGCACCGGCGACGGGGTCATCGAGGTCGACTCGATCGGCCTGGGCATCGCCACCTGCTACGAGGTCGTGTTCGACCCGGCGTTCCGCGACGCGGTGAACAACGGCGCGACGATCCTGGCCACCCCGACGAACAACGCCACGTTCGGGTACACCGACATGACGTACCAGCAGCTGGCCATGAGCCGGATGCGGGCCATCGAGTTCGACCGCGCCGTCGTCGTCGCCGCGACCAGCGGCGTCAGCGCCATCGTCGCCCCCGACGGGTCGGTGGAGCAGGAGACGGAGATTTTCGAGCAGCGGGTGCTCACCGCCGACCTGCCGCTGCGCGATCATCTGACCCCCGCCGCCCGGTATGGTGGAGCGGTGGAGTGGGCCATCGTCGCCCTCGCCGCGTTCGCGCTGATCGCAGCCGTGCGCCGTGCCATGGGCGCGGCCGCCGCGGCCCGCGAGGTCGAGCACCAGCAGGATTCCCATAAGGAGCGATAGTGTCCAAGCCGAGTGACAGCACCCTCGTCATCATCCCGACGTTCAACGAGCGCGAGAACCTGCCTCTCGTCGTGGGTCGTCTGCGTGAGGCGCAGCCGGACGTGCACGTCCTCGTCGTCGACGATTCCTCCCCGGACGGCACCGGCGACGTCGCCGATGAGCTCGCCGCCGAGGCGCCGGAGCACATCCACGTCCTGCACCGCGAGGGCAAGGGTGGCCTGTGGGGCGCGTATCGGGCCGGTTTCGCGTGGGGGCTGGAGCGCGATTACGAGGTGCTGTGCGAGATGGACGCCGATGGTTCGCATGCCCCGGAGCAGCTGCACCTGCTTCTCGACGAAATCGATGCGGGGGCTGACCTGGTGATCGGTTCGCGCTACGTGCCGGGTGGTTCGACGGTGAATTGGCCGGCGTCGCGGAAGATCCTGTCGCGTGGCGGCAACCTGTACATTTCGCTGCTGTTGGGCGCCGGCATCCGGGACATCACCGCGGGTTACCGGGCGTTTCGCCGGGAGGTGTTGGAGACGTTGGATCTCGACGCCATCGGCAAGGAGGCGTACCTGTTCCAGACGGAGATCGGCTGGAAGACGGTGCAGGCCGGTTTCGACGTCCGCGAGGTGCCCATCACGTTCACCGAGCGCGTGTACGGAGAGTCGAAGTTGTCGGGCAGTTTCGTCACCGATTCGTTGACGGCGGTGACGTCGTGGGGCCTGGGGTACCGGGCGGGGCAGGTCCGCGACATCGCCGCCGAGATCGGCCGTCTGGCCCGGCATTCCATCAAGAAGCGGTTCTAGCGCGCCGTTTCCGCAGCGTGCGGCGATGTCGCACCGGCTATTGCTTTACGACGATTCGACCCGGAAGGCCATGCGGTCTTCCGGGTCGAATCGTCGTAAAGCACGTGCGGCGTGCGCAGGGGTGCGGGCACCCGCCGGGGCAGACTGGTTACTTGCCCTCGGCCTCGGCGGCCTCCGCCTCCTGCTGCTGCTTGAGCAGGCGCGCGGCATTGCGGCGGCGCTTGCGCAGCAGATCGATGCGCTCGTCGAGCAGGACGTCGAGCTCCTCGAGGGAGCGGCGCTCGCGGAGCATGTCCCAGTGGGTGCGCGCCGGCTTGACCGGCTTGGACTCGGTGCCCTCGCCCTCGACGAGCTTGCCCATCTGGCCGTTCTTGCACAGCCACTCGCCGGGGATCTCGGCATCCTCGGCGAAGGGGACCTCGAAAATGCCGTCTTCGGTCTCATAGCGGACCATGCGGCGGGGGGCGAGGTCGTGGTCGCGGTCCGTCTCGTAGGAGACGGCGCCCATGCGGCTACCGCGGAGAACTCGATCTGCCATGTGTGGCGGCCCTTCTTCCAAATGCTCGGGAATGGGAATCGGTGACCCTCGATTATATCCCCTGGGTGCGGGACGTGCCATAATCCGGGCGTGACACTCAAAGACTCCGCCCATTGCGAATGGTGCGGCAGGGAAATCGCCCTGTCGCCCCGCGGTCGGCGCCGCAAATACTGCGACCAGACGTGCCGCCAGCGGGCCTACGAACACCGGCGCGCCGAAGGCGGAGCCGGAGCGGTGGCCGGCGGTGCCGCGGGGGCGGGGGAGCAGGGGACCGGGCTGTCGGACGAGCGTCTGACGGCGCTGCGTGACGGGCTGTTCGAGCTGCGCTGCGCCGCCGAGGACGTGGAGACGGCCGTGGGCGAGGGCGCCGATGCCGCAGAGGTGGCGGCCATGTGTCGCGAGCTGGTGGTCAAGGCCCGCGCGCTGGAGCATTTCCGCTGATCGTGGGGCAAGGCATCTGATCGTGGAGTGATGCGGGCGCCGATCCCTGGAGTGATGTGGGCGCCGGATCCGAGCTTTCATCGCATTGCATTCCGCGACAAATCTACTGCACCGTGGGGACGATGGCGCTTGCCGGGAACCGACGGGATACCATGTCCGGTATGAATTCGGGCATGAAGAAGTCGATCGTGACGTTGGTGGCGGTGGCGGTGGTCGCTCTGGCGATCGTCATCGTCGGCCCCGTGTTGTACCGGGTCATCACCTCGGAGGGCGTGCGCACCGGCGGCGTGGACACCGAAAACGTCCAGCCGGCTACCACGGACCGCAACGGCACGTGGGAAGTCGCGCGGTCGGGCGCCGGGACGAGCACGTCGGTGGGCTACACGTTCGACGAGTTGCTGCCGGGCAGCAGCCGCACGACGTCGGGCTCGACCCACGACGTGACCGGCACCTTCGAGATCGCCGACGACACGCTGCAGTCGGGGTCGATCGTCGTGGACATGGAGACGCTGAAGTCCGACGACATGAAGCGCGACAACAACGTCCGCGACACCATCTTCACCACGGAGGCGTACCCGGAGGCCAAGTTCGAGGTGGCCGAGGAGACGGACCTGTCGCACGTTCCGGACGACGGCACGGCCGTCACGGTCGAGGTGCCGGGCCGCATGACGATCCGCGGCGTGACCAATGACGTCGTCGTCCCGATGCTGGTGATGCGCCACGGCGATCATGTGCTCATGTCCGGCACGTACGAGTTCAACCGTCTGGATTACAACGTGCGCACGCCGGACTTCGTCGCGGCGTCGGTCGACGAAAACGGCGAGCTGAATCTGCGCATCGTCTTGCGCAAGGTCGAGGCCGAGTAGTCGGTCGAGACGAAGTCGGACGGCCCGGAGAAAAACCGTCGGAAGCCCTGGAGCGGATCCCGAATCCACTCCAGGGCTTTGACATTTCGTCACAGTGACGTTTTGCCGGGTGGCTCCGGTATAGTCTCGACACGGCCCCATGGGGCGGAACCAGCCGATTTTCGACGAAAGAGAGTCACATGTACGAGAAGATGCTCCTGGCACGCCGGGTTCGCATGGCGCTGCTGATCGTCTTCATTCTTTTCGTCGCCTGGAAGCAGATGTGGTTGCTCGTCGCCATCGGCGTGGGACTCATGGCCCTGACGGTGTGGCAGACGAAGCGACTGCGCGAGGAGATCGCCGTGCGCACCGCGGCGGACAACGCCGGCGTTCCGTACGGCGCGGCAGCCAACGTCGCCGACGGAGACGCGGAGAGTCGCGCACGCTAGACGACGGGCACGTGGGACGGCGAGCACGCGCAACGGCGTCGAACACTCGGGGCGACACCGGGCGGCGGGCGCGCCGGACAACAAGTGCGCCGGACAGTACGTGCACCGAACACAGGAACCCGCAGCAAGACCCCCGCAGACAAGCGCCCCTTTCGCCGCATGTCCGATAATATACATTATGACATTCCGGACATTGGGGTTCTCCCCGCTCGCGGCATCACCCCGCACGTCCAGCGCATCGGCAGCCGGCCCAGCCACACCCGGCACCCGCGGCATCGCCACCCGCGTCCGTCGCATCCGCGTCCGTTGCTAACCTCGTGCCATGACCGAATCGAAGGATCACGCACCTCGCCATCTGGACCTGGAGATCGCACAGGTCGACGCTTTCACGGACCGCGTCTTCGGCGGCAACCCGGCGGCGGTCGTGCACCTGTCGGAATGGCCGTCGGATGCGACGCTGCAGGCCATTGCGGCGGAGAACAATCTTTCGGAGACCGCGTTTCTCGTCGGCCGCATTCCCGACGACGCGCCGCCGGCCCCGTCGACCGTGCCCGCCCATCATCTGCGGTGGTTCACGCCGTCCGTCGAGGTCGATCTGTGCGGACACGCAACCCTGGCTTCGGCCGCCCACCTCTTCGCCGCCGCCGACGCCGGCTGCTGGGATTCCGGTGCCTGCGACGGCGATGATGCGCGTGACGACGACCCCGCCCCGTCTCCGGACCGCCTCGAGTTCTGGACCCTGTCGGGATGGCTCACCGTCACCCGCACCCGAGGCACGAACGGCGGCGCCGACCTGTTCACGCTCGACTTCCCCGTCGACGTGCCCACTGCCCTCGACCCGGACTCCCCCGCATTGTCCGCCGAGGCGAAGGCCGACGTCGAAATGGGCGGCGACGCCGGCCGCGGCGGCACCATGACCGCCGATCCCGTGGTCCTGGCCGGCCGCATCCGGGCGAGCATCGCCGAGGCCCTCGGCATCGACGCCGCCGCCATCGTCGAGCTGCGCTCCGGCCGGACCATGCTGATGGCCGTCGTCGAATCTCCCGACCTCATCCGCCCCATCTCGCCCGATTTCGCCGCCGTGGCGCGCATCGCGCCGCACGGGATCATCGTCACCGCCGACGCCACCGGAGTCACCGACGGCCCCGACGCGGACCACGACGTCGTGTCCCGCTACTTCGCCCCCGGCATCGGCATCGACGAAGACCCGGTGACCGGTTCCGCGCATTGCGTGCTCGGCCCCTACTGGTTCGCGCAACTCGGACGCGACCGGCTCACCGCCCATCAGGCATCCGCCCGCGGCGGAGTGCTGCACCTCGAATCGAATGACGAGCGCATCCGGATCTCCGGCCATGCCGTGCGGTACTTGACGGGCACCATCCGGGTACCGGTGCAGTAGACGTCACTCGGGCCGGATCGTCGTCAAGCGAACCGCAGGCAAGGCCGAGCGTTCGCCCACGGCGAAACACTTTCCCCCACTGATGCGTGCACTCCGCATGCACCTATAAAATTGCGCCATGCCTTCAGAGCATTCCGAAACGAAGCAGGCCCCCGCGGAGTCCAACGACGACTCCGCCGCGGCCGAGCCCTCCCGAAGTCCCGGCTCCGTCCACGCGACGGACTCCCCGATCGGCGCGGCAGGGGGTGAGCGCCGATGCTCTGGTCCGCGGTAATCCTCCTGGTCGCACTCATCGCGCTGATCCTCGCCAACGCGTTGTTCGTCGCCGTCGAGTTCTCCTACCTCACCGTCAACCGCAATGACCTGCAGCGACGCATCGACGGCGGCGACAAGACCGCAGCGCTCGTCGACAAGGCGCTGACGAAGACCTCCACGAACCTGTCCGGCGCGCAGCTGGGCATCACCGTGTCCAGCCTCGTCGCCGGTTACCTCACCGGCCCGTCCCTCGGCGTGCTCCTCCGCGAGGGGTTCGGATTGACCGGTCTCGGTGACGGCGTGGTCACCGCCATATCCACCACGGGCGCGTTCATCCTGGTCACCTTCACGCAGATGGTGTTCGGCGAACTCGTTCCCAAAAACTGGGCCATCGCCCAGCCGATGCGCGTCGCAGACCTGGTCGTGCGCCCGCAGAACGTGTTCATGTTCCTGTTCGGCTGGCTGGTGAAGATCCTCAACGGTTCCGCCAACCGCATCCTGCGCTGGCTCGGTTTCACCCCCGAAGAGGAAGTCGCCTCCGCCCGCACCGCCGAAGAACTGCTCGCCGTGGTTTCGCGCTCCGGAGACGAAGGCACACTGGTCGCCTCCACCGCGGAGCTCGTCGCACGCTCCATCGAGTTCGGCGACCGCACCGCGGCCGACGTCATGACCCCGCGCCCCCGCGTCCGCTTCATCGAAGACGAGACGGTGGCGCAGGCGCTCGACGCCGTCGCGGAAACCGGCCACGCCCGCTTCCCCGTCTTCTCGGACAACGTCGACGACGTCACCGGCGTGATCCACTACAACCGTCTGCTCGGCGTCCCATACGACGAGCGCGCCACCACCCCGGCCGCGTCCGTGGCGGAGCCGGTGCACGTGGTCACGGAGTCGATGACCCTCGACCCGCTCATGCGTGAACTGCGGGAAACCCCGACGCAGCTGGCCGTCGTCGTCGACGAGTACGGCGGCACCGCCGGCATCGTCACGCTGGAGGACCTCGTCGAGGAAATCGTCGGCGAAATCGACGACGAGCAGGACGGAGGGGTCCGCCTCCACCACCGGATCGACGATTCCACGATGCTCATCTCCGGTCTCATGCGCCCCGACGAGCTCGGCGACCTCATCGAACTCGACCTCCCGGAAGGCGAGGAATCCGACACCATCGGCGGTTTGATCACCGAGAAGCTCGACCGCATGCCGCATGTCGGCGACGTCGTCCGGGTCGACGCCCTCGACCACGTCAATCGGGACGAAGACGACCTGCCCACGAAGGCGGCAGTCGAGCTGAGCGTGCAGAAGATGGCCCGCCGCCGCGTGGGCCAGGTCCGCGTCACCGTGACGAGGAAGGAGAACGCGTAAATGTCCACCACAATGGCAATCATCGTCCTCGTGGCCATGCTCGCCCTCAACGCCTTCTTCGTCGCGGCAGAGTTCGCCATGGTGTCGGCGCGCCGCGACCAGGTCGAGCCTATGGCGCTGGCCGGCCGGCACGGGGCGAAGTATGCGCTGCGCGGCATCGAGGATGTCTCGGTGCAGCTCGCGGCGACGCAGCTGGGCATCACGGCGTGTTCGCTGATCATCGGTTCGGTCGGCGAGCCGGCCATCGCGTCGCTGATCGAGGCCCCGTTCCGCAGCCTGGGCGTGCCCGAAAGTCTGGTGCATCCGATCGCGCTGGTCATCGCGTTGCTGATCGTGACGTTCCTGCACATGGTGCTCGGCGAGATGGTGCCGAAGAACATCGCCATCGCCAAGCCCCCGACCACTGCGGCGGTCATCGCTGTTCCGTTGCACGTCTTCGTCGTGGTCATGCGCCCGTTCATCGCCTTGATGAACCACACGGCGAACTTTTTGGTCCGCACCCTGTTCAAGGCGACGCCGAAGGACGAGGTCGATTCGACCTTCACGTCGGCGCAGGTGCAGGACTTCGTCGCGGAGTCGGGGCGGCAGGGTTTGCTTGACGACGACGAAATCTCCCTGCTGCAGGGGGCGCTGACCTTCGAGAAGCTGACCGCAGCCGACGTGTTGCTCCCGCCGGATTCGCTGGTCACCGTCACTCGCGAGGTCACGCCCGCGGAGCTGGAGGCCCTGTGCGCCGAAACCGGTTTTTCCCGGTATCCGGTGATGGACGACGGCGAATGCGTGGGCTACGTCCACGTGAAGGACGCCATTCGCCTGCCCGCCGGGGTCCGCGACCTGCCGATGCCGGACATGCTCATCCGCGTGCCCTCCCGCATTCGATCCGATGAGAAGCTGCAGAAGGTAATGCGCACCATGCAGCGCGATCAAGCGCACTTCGCCCTCGTCGAGCAGGCCGAGGTTCTCGGTCCCGTCGAACCCGGCAAGGCCCCTCCGACGGCCCACCGATCCGGCGGCACCGACGACGCCGGAGCCGATGCAGACTCCCCTGTGGTCGGCGATGCGCACCGTTTCGCCGGCATCATCGCCTTCGAGGACGTCATCGAGGAGCTCGTCGGCGAGGTTCGCGAGGCCACCGCCAAGTAGCCCACCACGCGAAAACCGGCCCGCACATGGCATGATGTGCGGGCCGGCTCGTCGTCAAGCAACCGAAACGGTTACACCGGATCCGGCGACCCGTCGGACGCCTGCTCCTTCTCCTTGACCAGCTTGTCCACGTGCGGGTCACTGTCCTTCTTGCCCCAGAACAGCAGGCCCCACGCCAGGGACGCCGCGAACAGCACCGTCATGGCGATCAGCAGCGGATACGGGCCGAACTGGAAGATGATCGGCACCGACAACGCCGTGATCAGGCCACCGCCGAAGAACGGCTCGAACACCAGCTGCTTGTAGCCGAACGCCTCGAACGCCGGCGACTTGCCCTCCGGGTCGACGATGCGCATGAGGATCAGGCCCGTGGCCGTCACGCCCATCGACTGGCCGAAGTCGCCGATGCCGCGCTCCAACCAGTACGACGGAATCGTCCGCGGCACCATCCACAGCAGCAGGAACACGTTGATCGCGATGCCCGCCACGCACAGCAGGATGAACGGCCACAGGTTGTCCGCGATGGCCTCCAGCGAAATCGTCGCCAGCGCCGCCACGATCAGCAGATCCAGCGCCAGGCCCTGGATGCGCAGCATGATGCCGGCGTCGATGAGGTGGCCGTAACCGATCTTGTTCAGGCCCAGCTGCAGAATGATGCCGCCGATCATGGCCAGCGGGAACAGCGGAACGAACTTCAGCAACTCGACGGTGTCCGCCCACAGCGCCTGCTCGATCCACTGGATGCCCTCCAACAGGACCACGCCGATGAGGATCGCCACCGCCACGAACGCGACGTGCAGCGACAGCGGCTCGATCGACGACGGGCGCGACGTCATCGTGCCCGCGGTGTACTGCTCGTCCTTTCGGAACAGGCCGCGCTGTTCGGCGATGGAGCGGTCCTTGACCTCGGTGACGACCTCCGTGCGGCCGGTGCGGATCGCCCAGTTGATCACGGCCACGCCGATGACGATGCCGCCGACCAGGCCGACCGTCGCGATGGCGACCGCGAGGTCACCGCCCTCCGACCAGCCGAGCTCGTCGAAGACCGGGATCATGCCGGCGGCGGTGCCGTGGCCACCCTCGAAGCCGATTTCGATGAGCGCGCCGGCCATGGGGGTCATGCCGAACAACGGCGCCAGCACGGCGACCGCCAGCAGCAGGCCCACGACGTACTGGCCGGAGGCGAACGCAACGCCCACGGCCAGCTGCGGCCCGGCGAGGTTGTACACCGACTTCGGCCCGGGCAGCTTCTGCCCCAGGAACAGCGTCGCGAAAACTACCGAAATCAACAGGCCGGGCAGGGTCTTCCAAACGGCGAGAATGTCGGAGCCGAATGCTCCGCCGTTCTGGATGAATTCGCCGACGCCCCCGTCGATGAAACCTCCGAGCCTGCCGAAAATTTCGGGGCCCAGCAGCAGGGCGAGGAAACCGCCCATGATCGAGGCGGGCAGAAACAGTTTCTGCGTCACCTTCATCCGGATTCGCATGATCTTGCCGATGAACAGCATGAACGCCAGCAGAAGCAGCGCAAGTCCAACCACGTTCGCGGACATCCGCACCTCCTTTCGTCATGCGCCCCCGGGTCGCGGGCGGCGCGTAGTATGTGAATGTTTCTCAACGTCGACCTTAACCAAGTGAAGGTTCGCTTCAGCGAACCAGTTCTCGTTTCGGTGCGAATATTCAGCTTCGATGCTTGACGACGCCCATGTGGAGCCCGTTCACCGGGCACGCGAAAACCCGCCCACCACGGTGAACGCGAGGTGGACGGGTCGTCGTAAAGCGGAAGAACCCTACTTCAGGGCGGCCAGGGCGGCGTCGTAGTCCGGCTCCTCGGTGATCTCGTCGACGAGCTGGGTGTACAGCACCGTGCCGTCGGCGTCGAGGATCACGACCGCGCGGGCCAGCAGACCCGACAGCGGACCATCCTGCTGCACGACGCCGTAGGACTCGCCGAAACCGTGACGGAAGTCGGAGGCGGCCGAGACGTTCTCGATGCCCTCCGCACCGCAGAAACGGTCGAGCGCGAACGGAAGGTCACGCGAAACGTTGACGACGGTGGTGTCGCCCAGATCGGCGGCGAGCTCATTGAAACGACGCACCGAGGCGGCGCACACGCCGGTGTCGACCGACGGGAAGATGTTGAGCACGACACGCTTGCCGACCAGATCAGCGGAATTGACGTCCGCGAGGTCGGTGCCCACGACGGTGAAGGCCGGGGCCTTCTCGCCGACGGCGGGCAGATCGCCGGACAGGTGGACGGGGGTTCCCTTGAACGCGGTGTTAGCCATGTCACCGTTTCTACCCGCGAACGCCGGAAAATGCAGACTCACAACAGACTCACAACAGCCCGGCCGCCATCTCCACGACCCACACCGTCGCCGCCGCCCCCATCGCCACCGGCATCAACGACATGCCCCGCCACGCGAGCAGCACCGCCGCCGCGATGCCCGCCGCCCCCGAATACCACAGCGCCGTGGCGTGGACGACCGCCGGCAACGTCATCGCCGTGAGCACAGCATACGGCGTGAACTCCAGGAACGTGCGCAACCGCCGATTGTGCAACTCCCCGCGCACCAGCAACAGCGGCAGCGCGCGCAACGCGTAGGTGACGACGAACATCACCGCCACCGCCAACCACGGATCGATCACGGCCGCACTCTCCCCTCGGTCGCGCCCGCCGAACCGGTCACGCCGTCGCCCGCTCCCCCGCGGCCGGAAGCCGACGACGGGCCGTCGCCAAGCCATACTCTAAGATCGGAAGAGCGGTTCAGCAGGAA
>ERZ1032871.112-NODE-112-length-12076-cov-11.145079_pt1 | contig 12076 bp, 11 predicted proteins | sample MGYA00519026_ERZ1032871 | MGnify/ENA primary metagenome ERZ1032871 (study PRJEB33719, sample SAMN04262510) | wastewater metagenome | biome: rural village; feature: composting latrine chamber; material: composting feces with ash | place: El Salvador | collected...
ATCGTAGAGGTCGTTTTCCTCATCCTCACCCCAACCGTCGTTATAAAACGCCTTCGTCACCAGGTACGGAGGATCAGCGTAGAAGTACAAATCACGACCGGGGTACAACCCCTCCAGCCGCTCCGGAGTGATGTCCCGAAAATCCCCCTGGTTTAGCACCACTTCCTTATCCTTCATGCGGTGATAGAAATTCCACATATTGCGACGCATCACCGGGTTAACGTGACGATGATCATTCGCGTAAGCGTGCTTCACCAAACCCTCGGGCGTATAATTAGGCTGGTTGGAAAAGCAGTGCGCCGTAGTAAGAAAAGCTGAGGCCCACAGCCTGCGCTCCTCCTCAGTGTACGGGGAATCAAAATCAATGACCTGCGGAATTCCGCCCTGGTCGTTAATCCACTTCACTATAACATCGTAGCCCTTCTTGCCCAGATGCATCGGATTATCCACATCGTCGCCACGGTGACTGTCTCTAATCTCATCAAGAAGGGCCAGCAAAGCATTCGGGTGGGTTTCCACCAGCAGCTTGATCATGCCGATAGAGTACGGCCCAAAATCGTTGAGCCACACCGTCTCCGTACCGGAGTTCGCGGACACAGTGCCACCACCGGCAAACATATCCACGAACACGGTATCCCGATCCACAATGATCTTCGGGCGCAGCTGAGGCATGAGCCTACGCTTCCCGCCCACATAGTTCATGGGGGAGGCAACAAATCCGCCCGGATCCCCCACATCATGCAATAGCATCAATCTTCTCCTTCGTTAATGTGAAACTCGCCGGGGCGCTTATCCTTATCTCGCAAAAGAACTTCCCTGTAAGGGATCTTGGCTACACCATCCCCGATGTTCCTGCCTAGCATAGCACGCGCAACACCATCACGCTGCGCCTCATCTTTACCGAGAACACCCGCAACAACAGCATCATGCAAATCATCACGATCCGCATCGGGCAACTCTCCCCACATGCTACACAGAATCCACACCGCACTATTATCCTCAGGTGTCACGGTGCGCAGCTGAACCTTATCCGCATGGGCACGCAGAAAAGCCCCTACGTGGCCGTGTGGGTGCACAACAGGGGCACCGGGCACCCGACACGCACACATGGCCACAAAATCCATCAGAGCGGCATACAGCGGGTGATCCTCCCCCACCTGGGCAGCTAAACCGTCTGCCAGAGCCTCCGCAAGAGAAGGGTTACCCAGGCAATCAGAGTTGCGCACCAAGTACAGCTTACCCTTATATAAGCCCAGGCTCACCTCGTTCACAGCACGGTGCCCCTTCTGTTGCCCCTGCGCACGACACGGGGCATGGGCTTCTCCTTAGGCTCGGTACCGCCCCCGTTTTCCGTGGGCTTCGTGGCAGCTGCCAAGGTGGTAAACATAGCACGAAGCGCATCGCCGCCACCTGGGGCCACAACCATTCTGCCCTCAGGGATCGTAATGCCGTCCCCTGTGGCATCCACGCTATACGACCTGCCACCCAGCGTTGAACCCTTTGGGGTACCGAGACCCTGCTTAACAGGCTCTGCCTCAGGTCGGGCACCACGGGGCATATAGTGGAACACTTCGTCAGACGGGATGATCCTCTCTGGGGTGCCGCCCTCAATGGCCGTCGCCATGTCACTGCCCGCTTCTAGGTACCACTCTGCAATAGAGTCAAAAATCTTATGCAACTCAGACTCTGAGGCACCAGCGCCCCGAAGCAGGATGTTATCCCACGCGGAGTCAAGCGGAGCCAAGCCTTTTTCTCTGACACGAATCACATCTACGCCGACACGATACAAAGCCGCGTCGCGCTCCTCGTCCACATCGACGCTCTCTGCACCGCCGTGGTATGCCGCACCATCGTACTCCACAGCAAGCCTGCGCCCATCAGAACGAGCAAACAACAGGGGCGCATCTACGTCGATGAAGTACCCGTGAATGACGGTGCCCTTAGGGAACCACCTAGTACCCTTTTTGCAGCAAAACTTGCGCACCGCGATACGGCACTTGTCCCGAATAAAGGGGACTCCCAGCGCTTCTAGCCCGGCCACCATTCTACGCTCCGGCCCGGAGGTCTTATTAGCGCGACCGGCCTCGCAATACCTGCCCGCATAACCACCCACCATGAACCGGGTGCGGTCAATAAACCCAGCAGATGGGTTTCCGGGAAGCGGGGAAATAGAATCCGCCATATAGAAGGGGCTTTCCCCCTTCTTCCCCATCCACTTGTTTAAGTTGTACTTATCCTCAACCCAATCGACGTAAATACCGCTGTCATTTTCAACGGGCATACGCACAATCAACGGGGGAGCGCCATCTCTGTGGTAGGCGTACTCCTTGGTGCCCTCTGAGAGACGTGCCTTGTACTCGTTGATCTCCTCATAATCCAGCTCGTAGTCCTCAGCCGCATAATCGTAGGCAAGACCATCCGGGGAGTAGTGCGGATCAACCCATGTGCTCTCCACCAGGGGTGGAGTCGGCTCAGGCTTAGCCGCCGACCACACAAAACGGTCACCATTCGGCAGGGACTTCCCCCACTCTAGAATAATGCCCGCAAAAGAAACGTTCGATGGCACAACTCGAACATCGCCATTGCCCACGGACACCCTCGCAATCTTATCGCAGGGGATGTCCTCCTCAAAAGCGATGTTGGTCGCGTCAAAGAAATCCCTATGACTCACTCCAGAAACATAGGTCACCCGACTAGAGGAGTTCATGCTGTTCGCGTAATCTACGACATCACCAATGGGGTCTTCGGAACCCTCCACGTCGATGCACAGCATCGGGCGACCATTACCGCCCACAACCTCATATGGCTTAGGAGTCACACAGCACCCCACAGCGGCTCCGCCACACCATTATCGCCCACAACCTCACAGCCCTGGTAGTCCCACAGAACATTAACCAGGTGGGAGTTCGCGTAACCAACGAATTCCATTGTAATTTCCTGCGGCTGGGCGGTGGTGCAAAAAGTCATGTCCCAGTACCCATCTACGAACTTCGGGTCATCCACCAAATCGGGGTCGTTATAGTTCGCCATGATGGCCTTCTGGGTGTCCTTGTCAGCATCCAGGCGGAACTTAACCTTAACGTCTAGCAACTCATCATCCTTGTTTGTATCATGTGTCATGTGAACAGCAGAACTGTAACACACAAACATCAGAATGCGCAAGGCGCAGCCCAAAGTGAAGACTGCGCCTTAGTTAGTTGTACGGCTTTTTATCGAAACGTAGCCTTGGCGTCCCTAAGGATCCAATCCGCACGCACCATACCGGAGCCAAAACGGTTCACATTGCGCCCCTCCGAGTAGGAGTCCGCGCCCTTTCGCCCGGTAACCGCAATCCCCACCACCTTGTCCCCGCTTACCACAATCCCACCGGAGTCACCATGACGGGAGTTGAGGGTGCTGGCAAAACCGTACTCCTTAACCTGCGTCACAATGCCGCAGCGCCATCCGGTTGTAGCGCCGTAAGAGCACACCTCCATGCCAATCTCCGGGGCAATAACACCCGTAATTCGCTTAGTGCCATTACCGGTAGTAATCGTGGTGTTGTCCACGCTGGTGGGGATCAAGCCGTAATCACGGGGGATAGCCCTCCCATCATGGTCTCGCACAATTCGGCTAAACCCGGTGCCCCTCACCGTAGCGTCAATACTGTTGGCACAGTGACCTGCGGTAACCAGATGCGGGGCACCCTTAAAGTCCACCACAAAACCACCCGTGCACCGGGTAACATTGCCATCTTCCTGGCTCACCAGCAGCTTTGCAGGGGCACCCTGAATCATCTTGCGCTCACCGGTGCTTTCAGTGGCGCGTGCGTTCAAATCCTCGCTCATTGCCGTAGCCAGACTGCGGTGGGGAAGCTCATTGATGTCCTGCGCTTCGGCGGTATGCGCATTACCCATGGCCCCAGCTGCAATCACAGCCGCTGCCGCAGCTAATACAAACTTCTTCATTGCGGTGCCCTTCTTTCGTCGCTATGGCACCACAATAACACTGGGCAAAGAGAATGGCAAGCTCACCGGGGGGGGGGGGTAAAGTAGCTCGTCGTATTGCTTGCAATGGCACGCTAACATGTGCTATACTTAGCATATGAAGAAGTTACTGGACTGGGCCGAAGAGGTTGGTATCCACCCATCGACGGCGTACCGGTGGGCCAAGCAGGACGCGTTTCCGGGTAAATTCGTGCAAACGAAATCCGGCGCGTGGTTTGTGCTGGAGGACGAAAGGCCGCCGGAAACCCCCAAGAAGACGGCGGTTTATGCCCGAGTGTCGGGCAGCGACCAGCGGGAGTCTCTCGACCTGCAGGTGGCAAGAATCGTGCAAGAGTACGACGGAGCAATCGATAAAGTTGTAACCGAAATTGGCTCTGGCATGAACCCTGGACGGCCTAAAATTAATGCGCTTCTAGCCGACCCCGATATTGGCACGATTGTTGTAGAAAATAGGGACCGGTTGGCTCGAATTAATGTAGAATTAATTGAGTCTGCGATGGCTGCCTCTGGGCGCAGAATTGTGTATATCAATTCTGATGAAACCGATGATGATATGGTGCAGGATATCGTGGAGTTCATGACTTCCGTGTGCGCTCGAATGTACGGCAAGCGCGGCGCACAGCGCCGCGCCCAGCGGGCCATGAAAGCAGCCGCCGAGGGATGACCCATGCCCTACAAAACCGCCGTGATGCGCCCGCACAGGGCCGTGATTAAGCGTGGCCGGGGCAAGTCCCTGCGCTATGAAGAGGTGCCCCTGGAGGGCGTCCTGGCGGCGCTGGCCCGCGATGCGCGGGCACTGGCGGATCTGGTGGAGTGGCAGCTGCGCAGCGAGCCTGATATTGCCCGAAAAGTCAAGGAATTCAGCACGGAAAGGCCCGGATTATCCGTCGCAAAAGTGGGCGAATACATGGGGTTTAGGCTCCCTAAAAACACAGCTCCGCAGCCGAGCGGCAAGTCCCGTTTCGAGCGGATGTTTCAGGCCAGAGTGGTGTCGGAGGCGCTGTCCTGGCATGAGCGAAGCGCAGCAGAGCAGGGCACCAGCAGCCGCCATGTAAGTCAGGGCTGGCGGCGCACGGCCAGCGATATTGTACCCTCGGACTTGGTGCCGAAGATGCCGCTATCGGCTACCGACGAGCGATATTACCGCATGTCCGGCGACCCACCAAGAAGCGGAGAAATAGTGCTTGACCTGGTGATATCCGGGGCCTGGCACCGGCTGTACTTCCAATTCGACGCTGAGCGATTCTCAGGCGCGGCGAAGGTGTGCGCCCCGGATATTGTGGTGCGCCGGGGGCGCGTTCAGTTCAACTTCGCCGTGGAATACGAATATAATTATAGCAGTATAGGCGCGGAGTACCGCATCGGGGTAGACGTGGGCGTGGTGCACCCGGCGACCGCGACAGTGGTGAATCGACGCGGCGAGATCGTGCACACCACCACCCTCTCTCGCAGGGTGAATTCGCTAAAGAATTCGATTGCGGCGACTGCCCGGCAGGTGCGCTCCCTGCAGGCTAAAAACCGGCCCGCCGAGGCGGCGCTGCACCGCAAAGCGAACTCGAAGAAGAAGCGAGAATTGGCTGTCTTGATAGGCCAGGAAGTGGCAGAGCTTCAGCACTTCTGGGGCAACGCCGTAGTCGTGGTGGAGGATTTGTCCTGGGTTACCAACACCATGCAGAACGGGCGTTGGAATCGGGGTGAGGTGGTGCGTTGGATCGAGCATTTTTGCGGACTTAACGGTGGCCTGGTGATGCGCAGAAACGCCGCCTACACCTCGCAAACTTGCCACCGATGCGGCGAAAGGGGCACCCTTAAAGCCCGCGATTTTATGTGCCGGAATAACGACTGCGATTGGTGTGAAATAACCCAAGACAGAGATATCAATGCTGCCGCTAATATTGCGATGCGCGTGAAGCTGGATACGGTGAATAAATGTGTCCGCACCCGCAACTCTCGGCGCAAGAAAAAGGGCGTGTCTCGCACTAAAAATGTGTTGCGTACGCCCAAGACCCGCCAGACGTTGCGTTACCCCGGCAGGGATCGCACCAAATCCGGGCCAACGCCACGGAGGCCACGCAAAAGAAAAGTGACTGCTGTTCACTTACCACCTAAGGAGGTGAACAACAGCAGTGGCACCAGCGGGGCACTTCGGCCCACCGTATCGCTGGACGCGCCCGGGGAAGTGAGCCGGGCGTGGGACTTTAATCAGCTGCCCGATCCTGTGCTGGAGTTACAAAAGCACAGATCTTGAATACGGTACACCACTACCCCCGGCTAAACCTACCGCCTACATCATGCTAATCCCACAGCGGATCTTTGGATCCAAAATCCAAACCCAACTCCTCCAAATCCGCCTGCGGGTTGTAGTCATCATCATAGAGAGCGTAATCGTCCAAATCCGCCATGTCCCCGAACTCTTCCTCCATGTCACTGATGGCCTCATCGTAGCCAAGATCCGGATAATCCTCAAGAGAATCTCCCCAAGGATCCGTACTACGCAGCGTATCGTACTTGGTGTCATGGGCATTAGCAGCGAGAGACTTCTTGCGGTACCCACCCGCCTCAGTGGACTCCCATTCGCTGTTGTTCTTGCGTGGGCCTCGTACACTCATCCTTGTAACCTCCTGTCAAACGTGAACTATGGGCAGTGTAGCCTATCCGGACAACAAAGCACAATCCCTACAGTAGCCCCAACCCAGTGCTCGGCGGAACAAGCACGTCAAGGGTGTCCCCACCCCAAATCTTGCGCAAAAGCTCCTCGTGTTCGCGCTCCAAGCCCATGTACGCCTCCACCCGCCACGCCAGCTGCTCCAAATCATCACCCCAAGAGCTAAGCCACTGCCCGGAAGTCACCCTAGACACCGCATTATCGCGGGGGAAACCACCGGTAGGCATGGCGGAGCGAGCTACCAGGAAAGAGTGGATCAACCGCTTGGCATTAATGGTGTACTCCACCACTCCCTGAGGTGTGCGCAAAATACCATCCCCGAACCTTAGAACGCCCGCCACCTCATCATAGTGTGCCTGACGGAACTCCCCATCACTGGGGTTTTTAACCAGCTTCGATTCGCCCCCGTCTGCCCCATGCAGATGGATATCCAAAAGCCTCTCCCCCACATCCTGCATAGCCCAAAACAGATCTGGGTCTACGGGGAAGGGGATCCTTAGACCAGGGAACACAAGCTCCTTGGCGAACATCCTCGTGTACCCGCCCAGACCGGCAACACCCAGCGCATATACGGCCACCTGCCTGGCATCCGCACCATAGGAACGACGGGCATTATCCGCAACGACTCGGGTTGCCTCCAAAGAATGAAAAGCGATGGAACCAGACCCCAGAAAAGCCTTATCTATTGTGCCGGTAGCGGCGGCAACCAAACCCCCGCTCTTGGGGAGGTTGTTGTTGTTGGACACCACGACCACCCCATCATCTCTGGCTCTTCCTGGGCCACTTACCCTCGGGTCGGTAATGACATACTGTCTATCTCCAATTCTCGCCCACACGGCGCTCAGATCCCCATCCCAGCTATCCATGTCGTTAAGGGAACCCAGTCCGGGAATTCTCTCTGCTGCCTGCTCCGGGCTGAAATCACATGACTCGCCCTTGTTCTCGGAGTTCACGATGAGTTCAGCACGCTTCCGCAGGGTCTCCGGGTTGGGGTGCAACGCCCACACCCTACTGCGTGACACCAGATCCCCATCCTTAGGCTTCAGATTCGCCAGGACATCCCCATTGAGCAGGGGCATCTCCTCCCATCTGCTCTTCGTCGTGAAATCGCCATCAAGATCATCACTGGCACGCTCCCACGACTCAGAGTTGAGGGTAAGCTCTCTAAGCTGCCGCTCCTTGTCCTCCTTGGTTCCGTGAACCTCCGTATACCAAGTGCCCCCAGGCCCATCTGCGGCGGACAAAATGGTAATGCACAAAGGAGACCTTACCGTGGGGAAAATACGGTTGCGAGCACTGCACAAATCACCCTCCGGGCTTACATTGATAACCCAAATAGTCTTAGCCTTGCTGCGGCACCACCTTCTCCAGGGCGCGTTAACCTTTCCCACCATGGGAACATTGGGGTGGATCATACACACCACACCATCATTGTCCAGACTCATGTACCCTGCGAGCACATGAAACTGCAGGAAAAGGTTGCTTTTTACACCACGAGTGAGCCTGGCCACGGCACCGCTGGTGGGCGCGGTGTTTTTAGAGTATGGTGGGTTTCCAATAACAAGGTCAGCATCACGGGCAGGAAGCTCCTCCAGCGCATTCTTCACCACCACATTCGCCTCCTCCCCCGTTTCCCGGTACACAAGAATCTGGTACACCAACGCGGGAACCGCCTGCAGCTCCCAGGACTCTATACTCACCCCAGCACGATGCGCCGCCATACCGAACGCACCTTGCCCGCTCGCCATATCCACGGCCCTATCAGGCTTCCTCCCCAGCGCCTCCAAGGCAAGCCTGGTCATGCTGTCGGCCACGGTGTCCGGGGTGTACCAGGATCCGGTGTCTTTGCGCAGATTGTCATTTACCGCAGCAAGCACATCCTCATACACCATAGAGCCGGAATAATCGACGTCCATGATGTCCACTACCCACCGCCCAGCGTCCCCCATATCCCCGTCCGGGGCAACAACGGAGGCACACACCTGTAGCATGGCAAGGGTGCTCTTGCTCTCTCGGGGGTACTCCCGAACCCACTCCTCCACCAAATCATCGGGCAGGATGGATAGCGCATGGTTATACGCGGCCAGTATGGTTACCACTAAGTTCTCCTCCAGACGTGTTACCGGGATATCCTAGCACAGAATCACAACCCAACCAAGACCCACCATCTTGCGTCAACGTTTTCCACATGGTAGGGTGCGTTGTAGCCATAAAAAGGAGAAGAACAGTGGCACTCAAAGACATCCTGTTCGCAGGAGACATGCACGGCAATTTGGCGCATTTGGATAACGCATATACCCACGCCCACCGCAACGGCTGCACAGCCATCGTCGCAGTGGGCGACTTCTACCTGTACTCCACACCCAACGACATCAAAAAAGCAACGCGAATCGCAACCAACCACGCGAAGCGAAACAACACGGAGCCAATTGTCACTCACTTTGTGGACGGCAATCACGAGGCATACTGGATGCTCGATCCACACGGTGACGCACCCGTATCTTATGGCGACCACATGATCTACCACCCCAGGGGCACGGTAGGTACCATTGCGGGGGTGAAGATGGGGTTCCTGGGCGGGGCCGCATCCACGGACGCGGAGCCAGATCCCCTTAACAATTGGGCGGGACGGACGCCAAACGTGAACTGGTGGCCCGACGATGAGGTGGTGGGAACACAGGATTTAGAGAAGGCTCTGGTGAATTTTCCGTTGGCCGACATCGACGTTCTGGTGACCCACGATGCTCCGGGCTTTGCGCTTTCGGCCCTGATGAACACCGCAAAGAGTTACCGCCTGGATCACACCCCAAGCCTCACCAACAGCGCCCGTGTGGGAGAGGCGGCGTGGGCGGCGAAGCCCCTTTATGTCGTACATGGCCACTACCACGCACTGGTTCACTCCACCCACAACTTGAACCGCGAGGACGGTGCGTCTACAATGGTGCTGGGCCTACACTGCGACCGCAACCCAGGGGCCACGGCGGTCATTGCCGATCCCACTATGGGAATCATGGGCGTAGACTTCTCCTAAACGCCAACACACGAAGAAAGGAAAACATGAAGGACGATAATTACGCCCCCACCTTCTCCCAGTGCTATGGCCCCTCTGAGCAGGCTTTTAAGTCTCCCACGGACGAGAACTACAAGTACCCCGCAGGTCAGCGCGTTTACGCCTTCCAGGTGGACGGCGGTGATGGAGATATCTTCAACGTCACCACCAAGGACGGAGTGAGCCTCGGCGTTGAGGGCGCAGTGCGATTTGCCCTCACCGGGGACTGTGAAACACTGCAAAAGTTCCACGAGCGGGTTGGCCTCCGGATGAAGGCATATGAGGATGAGGGATGGGTGGAGTTTCTCCGGGTTTACCTCCGCGCCCCCATTAACCGCGCACTCACGGATGCTACCCAGGGCCGGAACTGGATGGACATCTACGGTGACCCCAAGGCTAAGGCCGAGTGGGAGAAGGAGGTCAGCGAAAAGCTCCCCTCCTACGTTGCCCAGACCATCGGCGGAGACTACGTGGGCGATTTTGCCGTGACCCTGCAGAAGCCGGTGCTCCCGGAGCAGCTGGAGAAGGCACTTCTGGGCACCCAGACCGCCGTGCAGGAGAACCGGGCACAGGAGGAACGCAACGCGAAGATCAGCACCGAGATGGACTCCATCAAGGAGCTAACTGACGTGCTCGGCGTAGACGGCTACCTGGTGTACGAGGCCATCAAGTCCGGTAAGGTGAATATCATGCCGGTAGGCGACGGCGCTGACGTCATCATTGACGGCGGAGGCAAGGCCAACTAGCCGAGAAAGCCGCACATAAAGCCCCCACACTGCCCGCTAAGGCACTGTGGGGGCTTTATGGTATCCGAGTGGCTCCGAGCCTGCTAGTGGCCCCACATGCTCCTCGCTTCGGCCCCCCTATCCCGAAGCGATCGAACCATCGTAAGCTCGCTGCTCTCCGCCTCCCCAATGAAATCCTTCATCCCACTCTGGCACACGCGGGCGATGGAGTCCTGGGTGGTGTCTCCCGTGCCTGACTCCCCGGAGGTATAAAGCAGCAGATCGTAGCCGTCTACCACCGTCACGTCGCCTTTAAGCCCCACAAAGGTAGCCCTCGTGGTGCGGCTCCCCGGCTCTGGGGCAGTGCGATACACCCACCCCATATCTCGGCCATCATCGTACCACTTCTGAATGTGCTCCGGGGAGGTCACCAGAGCATTGTTTATGGATACATTGAGTTTTTCCGGGATGGCCATAAGAACAGGCGACTTGGCGGTTGTGCCCGGAACAAAGACACTATTGCGCATCTGCAGCCCACCTGTAGCGACGATGTGGACATAGGACAGGGAGGAGTTACTGACGGCAACTTTAGTGAATAAGCCGCTGCCTTCTGAAGATATGGTGGTGCCGGTGGCAATGGAGCTGCCACGGATCTCCATCTCACCGTTGCCCCTACAGGACAGGTGGGGTGCCCTGCCGCCTCCTTGCGATTCCACCAGACTACTGGACATCATAATCTGCCCCATCCCATCATTGATGAGACGACCACGTTCGTTATCGCCGCCAACGAACCCACTATCCCTCACCGTGATATTCGCCCCGTTGACGGCGTAATTATGCATGGATACGCGGTGCAGCGTAATGGGAAAATTAAGGTTTCCGCTGTGCGCCACCGTGGAGCCGGTAATGATGCACTCCCGCGCCATTCCGTGCCCCCGCAGCTCTGAATTAGCCACTGTAGAAGACACCACTATGGCACCGTCCAGCACCGTACTGTCCTGCACATCAACAGCACTGCCCCCGGTAGAGCGGATGGAGCTGCCCCGCACAAGAGTATCCGTAACGCTTAAATTGTGTTCCCCCACTTCCAGCTTTGTGTCCGCCATGTCTCCCTGAATGGACATGCGCCCACTACCGCTGAATTCGTAGGAGTTGCCCTGAACATCCTTCGCGGGGACGTCAAGGGAACCACCATCAGAGAACTCTATTACGCCATGTGTTGCCTCCACACCCTCCTCTGCCACGATGTCCGCAATGTACTCAGCTGGCATCATATCCGGCTCAGTCCCTGGGTTTAACTCCGGCCCCCACTCGTCCCCCCACTCATCCTCGATATAAGGATCCTCCTCCATCTCGGACAGCGACCAGGCCTGCTCTTTTTGTATGGGCGGGAACTCCATCGTCTCGTTGAGCCTGCTCCGGCTCATCCTGCTTTCCCTTTTGCACCTTTTCTGATTTTGACTTCCTGGGAAGTGATAGCCCTGACACCAACTGCACCACACTTTCTTCTTGGCCATAGACCTACCCTTCCCAGTTGCGCCCGAATGCATTCCGAGCGACGTTGCCATTGTCATTCACACATGTTTCTATAGTAGCAGCGTTTAGAAATAGACACTGAGAGAGGCACTGGGATAAAAACGTAGTCCCCCAC
>ERZ1032871.113-NODE-113-length-11966-cov-21.429015_pt1 | contig 11966 bp, 11 predicted proteins | sample MGYA00519026_ERZ1032871 | MGnify/ENA primary metagenome ERZ1032871 (study PRJEB33719, sample SAMN04262510) | wastewater metagenome | biome: rural village; feature: composting latrine chamber; material: composting feces with ash | place: El Salvador | collected...
CCGACGGGGTGGTGGACGATCGCGTCGCGCCGGCGCCGATCGAGGCGTGTGCCGGGGATCCGGCGCTGGCCGTGGTGATGCGCCATGCGATCGCGCGCCTGCCCGAGGAGCAGCGGCTCGTCATCCTCGAGGTCGACGTCATGGGCTGGCCGCTCGCCGACGTCGCCCGCCGACTCGGCATCCCCGAGGGCACGGTGAAATCCCGCCGGTCCCGCGCCCGCGCCACCCTGCGCCGCCAGCTGCTCCGCCTGGAAGCGGAGGTCGCCCGATGAACCGCACCCTCCACGACACGCGTTCCGGCTCGCCCCTCGACGATGACTCGCTCGAGTGCCTCGCCGCATCGTTGCTTGGCGACGAGGCGCCGCCGCCGAGCGTTCACTCGGCATGGCGGCGGGACCATTCGGACGGCGGCGAAGCCGATTCGGCGACGGTGGCACGCCCATCGTTCGGAACGTCGCTCGGCTCGTCGTTTGTCTCTTCGTGCACCGCGATGCCGACCGCATTCGCCGCTGCGGCGGCCGCCGTCCTGCTCGTCGTCGGAGGCATCTGGGTCACGGCACCCGGCGCCGACCGCTCCCCGGGCGGGGAAGCGGGGGGCGGGCCGTCGTCACGCACGATCGCGGAGCCGGAGGAAACTCGGCCCGCGGCCGACGGAAGCGAGCCCGCCCAACCCGAGATCGACCTGGCCGCCCTCGGCCCCGCCGTCGCCGACACCATGGGGGCCGTCGACCTCGGCGGACTGGTCGACCCCGCCCTGGCCGAAATCTGCCTCGCCGAACACGGCGAACGGGCCGACGCCCTGCTCGGCGCCGCCCCCATGGCCCACGGCGACCGGGTCGGGCAGCTTTTCATCTTGTCGACGGGAATGCACGGGCAGGTGACGGCGTTGTTGACCGTGAACACCTGCGGAAGCGAACCCGAGCCACCCGTCGTGCACGAGACGATCGGACGGCCCGGGTAGGCTGCCGCTCGAGACGACGACGCGGACACCGCCGGGCGACCGGCCGGCCACGACCGCGCCGAACACGCGAACAGCCACGTCAGATGGCACCCACCAGGAGGAACGAAGAATGTCCGACACCATCCACGACGTCATCATCGTCGGGTCCGGTCCCGCCGGATACACCGCCGCCATCTACGCCGCCCGCGCCGAGCTCGCACCCGTCGTGTTCGAGGGCGTCGAATTCGGCGGATCCCTGATGACGACCACGGAGGTGGAGAACTTCCCCGGCTTCGCCGAGGGCATCCAGGGCCCCGACCTCATGGACCAGATGCGTTCCCAGGCCGAGCGTTTCGGCGCCGACCTGCGCATGGACGACGTCGACCGCATGGATCTGACCGGCGACGTGAAGTCCGTGTGGGTCGGCGACGAGGAGCACAAGGCCCGCGCCGTCATCCTCGCGACGGGCGCCGCCCCGCGATACCTGGGCGTCCCCGGCGAGAAGGAGCTGCTCGGCCACGGCGTCAGCTCCTGCGCCACCTGCGACGGCTTCTTCTTCCGTGACCACGACATCGCCGTGATCGGCGGCGGCGACTCGGCGATGGAGGAGGCGACGTTTCTGACCAAGTTCGCCAAGTCCGTCACCATCGTCCACCGCCGCGAGGAATTCCGCGCCTCCGCGATCATGCTGGAGCGCGCCCGCGCCAACGAGAAGATCCGCTTCGCCACCAACAAGGTCGTCGACGAGGTCGTCGGCGACGGTTCGGTCAGCGGCCTGAAGCTCAAGGACACCGTGACCGGCGAGATTTCCGAGCTGCCCGTCACCGCCATGTTCGTCGCCATCGGCCACGACCCGCGCTCGCAGATGGTCGCCGACCAGGTCGACGTCGACGAGTCCGGCTACGTCAAGGTGGCGTCGCCGTCGACCCGCACCTCCCTGCCGGGCGTCTTCGCCGCCGGCGACCTCGTCGATTCCCACTACCAGCAGGCGATCACGGCCGCCGGCACCGGCTGCACCGCCGCCATCGACGCCGAGCACTACCTGGCCTCGCTGGACCAGGCCTGATACAATTAGCCAAATAATCTACGCATACTTTTAGGAGAATCATGTCCGTCGTTCACGTCACCTCCGAGAACTTCAAGGCCACCGTCATCGAGTCCGACAAGCCCGTGCTCGTCGACTTCTGGGCCGAATGGTGCGGCCCCTGCCGCAAGCTCAGCCCCGTCATCGAGGAGCTCGCCGCCGAGATGGGCGACCAGGCCGTCATCGCCAAGTGCGACATCGAGGCCGAGCGCACCCTGGCCGCCATGTTCCAGATCATGTCCATCCCCGCGCTGCTCATCTTCAAGGGCGGCCAGAAGGTCGACGAGATCGTCGGCGTCAAGCCGAAGGCCGAGATCCGGCAGAAGCTTGAAGCTCAGCTCTAACTGGTAGCGTGTGAACGTGTGCGACGGACACGTCGCACCGATTCGAGCACGTGAAGGAAGGGGACGCCCGGTGGGGGAGTATCTGCAGGTGGGGGAGCGATCGCCACGTGTAGCGGAGGTGCGCACCACGCTGGCCAGACTTGGCCTCATGCCGGGCTACGCCGGGGACGCCATCCAGCAGGACTCGCCGCAGTGGAGCGGCGACGACGACCTGTTCGACGAAGAACTGCGCGACGCCCTGCTGGCCTTCCAGCAGTCCCGCGGCATCTACGCCGACGGCGTCATCCGCGACTCGACCCTGAAGGCCCTGCGCGAGGCTTCGTACGTTCTCGGCGCCCGTGTGCTGTCACATGATCCCCTCGCGCCGATGACGGGCGACGACATCGGCAAGCTGCAGAGCATCCTCCAGGAGCTCGGTTTCTTCGACACCCGCGTCGACGGCCACTTCGGTCCGCTCACCGACGCTGCGGTGCGCGAGTACCAGCTCAACTACGGCCTCGAGCCCGACGGCATTTGCGGGCCGGTCACCTTCCGCGCCCTGAGCTACCTCGGCCGCCGGGTGACCGGCGGATCGCACGTCGCCATGCACGAACGAGAACAGGTGCGCGCCGCCGGCCCGAAGCTGTCCGGCAAGCGCGTCGTCATCGACCCGGGCTGCAGCATCGCCGACCCCGGCATGACCGTCGAAGGCCCCTACGGCCCGATCACGGAGGAGGAGATCCTCTGGGACCTCGCCTCCCGCGTGGAGGGACGTCTGGTCGCCGCCGGTGCGGAGACGATCCTGTCGCGTCCGCGCACCGCTGACCCGTCGATCGAGGAGCGGGCCGAAATGGCCAACGCCTTCGGCGCCGACGTCATGATCTCCCTGCGCGCCGACCGGTACCACAACGAGCGCGCCTCCGGTTTGGCGACCTTCTACTTCGGGTCGATCGTCGGCAACAGCTCGATTCTCGGCGAGCAGTTGTCCGGCCTGATCCAGCGCGAAATCGTCGCCCGCACCCCGCTGGTCGACTGCCGCACGCACGCCCGGACGTGGGATCTGATGCGACTGACCCGCATGCCCACCGTCGAGGTCGTCGTCGGGTACCTGACCAACCCACAGGATGTCGCGGTGTTGACGTCGCCCGACCAGCGCGACCAGATCGCCGAGGCGATCGTCGTGGGCGTCAAGCGCCTGTACCTCACCGAAGAGGACGATCAGCCGCTGACCGGCACCTACAGCTTCGTCGAGCTTCTGGAAGCCGAGAAGGACGCGTAGAACTGCGCGGCCACCAGCTGGTCGAGGGCATCCGTTACGGCGGCGGCCCAGTCCAGATCGGGGTCGATGTCGCGGCGCAGGCGCGGGTGCGTCGGGTGGGGCGCGACGACGGTGAATCCCGAATTGATGAGCACCCGCGTCGGGATGACGTCGCCCGCCGCATGATTGATCGCGCCGAGGGCCGTTGACTCGCAGCGGTGCGGCGTGCGGGGCGCGTCGACCGACTGGAGGATTGACTCCGTGAGCGACATCTCCTCGCGTGGGATGGCGTCCTCGCCGTCGTCGCCGCCGCCGGAGCAGCCGAACGCCTCGACCGCGCGGACGCCGCGGCCGGCGAGGTGGGTGACTGCCGCGTCGATCAGCGCCTCTTCGGCGCCGCGGTCGGCCATGACGGGGTCGATGTGCAGGCTCGTGAGCATGACCGCGTCCGGGGATATCGGACCGGTGGGCATGGACCGCGACGTCGGGGCGTAACGCGGGGGACCGAACAGCAGGGTCGCCGTGACCGGCTGGCCGTACGCCTCGGCGATGCTGAATCCGCACAGGCCCCAGTCGACGAGAACGCGGTTGAGCCACAGTTCCTTTTCGAGCTCGGCGTCCATGGACTCACGCGTGCGGTTGCCGCCTCCATCCGGCCCCAGCGGACCCGGCGGACCCGGTGGGCTCAGCGGGTCCAGCGGATTCAGACGCCCCGAGGAGCGTCCGTGTGGCGCCTCCGGGCCTTGGTGTGCGCCGCGTCCTCCCGGGCGCTGTGGGCCGTGCTGGAGGCCCATTTTGCGCCAGGGGTTGCCGACGACGCGGTTCGGATCCGCGACCGGGCCATCGTCCGACGACGGCTGCGTCTGTTCGGGCGCGATTTCCCAGAACAGGCTGCGCATGGTGTCGGGGTGAATCGAGAGGCGGTTCGCCAGGTCGATCGGGCCGATGAATCCGGGGGACATGGCGGGGACCTACTGATCCTCGCCCGGGTCGCCGATGAGTGACATGATGCGGTCGAAGTCGGCGAGATCGCCGAACTCGATGACGATCCGCCCCTTCCGCTTGCCCATCGTCGCCGACACCTTCGTGTCGAAGGTGTCGGACAGTCGATCCGCCCACGTGGTCAGCTTTTCGGGCTGGGGGAGTGGTTCGCGCTTGCGGCGGGTGCCGGCGTCCTCGCCCCGGTTGATGAGCGTGACCGCTTCTTCGGTCGCGCGCACCGACAGCCCCTCGGCGATGATGCGGTCGGCGAGCATCGATTGGTCGGTGGTGCCCGACTTGATTCCGAGCAGGGCGCGCGCATGCCCGGCGGTGAGCACGCCTGCGGCGACGCGTCGCTGTACGTCGACAGGAAGCTGGAGGAGGCGGATCATGTTCGTGATCGCCGGGCGGGACCGCCCGATGCGGTCGGCGAGTTCCGCCTGCGTCACGTCGAACTCCTCGAGGAGTTGCTGGTACGCCGCGGCCTCTTCGAGCGGGTTGAGCTGCACCCGGTGGATGTTCTCCAGGAGGGCGTCGCGAAGCATGGACGAGTCGGAGGTCTCTCGGACGATCGCGGGAATGGCGTCGAGTCCGGCAAGCTGGCTGGCCCGCCAGCGACGCTCGCCCATGATGATCTCGAACTCGGGCTGCTCGGCCTTCGGATCCTTGGCCCGCGCTTCCTCGAGCGCCTTCGCCCGCACATCATCGCCGATGGGGCGGACGACGATCGGCTGCATGAGTCCGAACTCGCCGATCGAATGCGCGAGTTCCCGCAAGGGCTCTTCGTCGAAGACCTCACGCGGCTGACGCGGGTTAGGAACGATGAGCGGGATGGGGATCTCACGGTACGACGCGCCGATGTCCGAGGACCGGTATCCAACGCCGGCTTCGATGGCTTGCTCCGAGCCCTCCGGTCGATTCCCTCCCGCAGTGCCACTGGTTTCGCCGCGGACGGATCCGTGTGTTTCACGTGAAACATCAGCACTTGCTTGACGACGATTCGCCGTATCGTCACTGTGACGTTTCGCGGGTGACCCGTTAGACGAATCATATTCGTCACTGTGACGCTTCTGGCTCGCGTCTCGTGTCACCGTACTGCGGCCGGAGATGCGGTCGGCCTGCGCGAGTCCCGACGAATCCGGTCGCCGTGATTTCGGCCCAAAAATAATGTCAGCGGCATTGTCGCCGACGGTCGGATTCTGCTCCGGGGCAGTCGGGATAAGAGCAGCCAACCCGCGACCGAGACCGCCGCGACGGGAGTCTTTCTTGTCCTGCGCCATGGTTCGTCCTTCAACTAGTGGTTCTCGGGAGCGACGCCGATGGCACCGCTGGTGGGGGAGGGGAGGTAGTCGCCGCGGCCGGCGAGTTCCTTCGCCGCATCCATGTACGCCAGCGCGCCCCTGGAACCCGGGTCGTAGCTGATGATCGTCTTGCCGAAGCCGGGAGCCTCCGACACCTTCACCGAGCGGGGGATTACGTTGCGCAACACTGCGTCGCCGAAGTAACGCCGCACCTCGTTGGCGACCTCGTCGGCGAGCTTCGTCCGACCGTCGTACATGGTGAGCAGAACGGCGGAAATGTGAAGATCCGGGTTGAGGTGCTGGCGAATCATCTGCACGTTGTTGAGCAGCTGCGTGACGCCTTCGAGGGCGTAGAACTCGCACTGGATCGGGATAATCACCTCCGATGCCGCGGTCATCGAATTCAACGTCAACAGACCCAGCGACGGAGGGCAGTCGATGATCAAGTAGTCGAAGCCGTGCTCCTCGAGGAACTCGTCCGTGATCGCCTGCCGCAGGCGACGCTCACGATTGAAGAGGTTGACCAACTCGATCTCCGAGCCGGCGAGGTCCAGCGTCGCCGGAATGCAGTACAGGTTCTCATTCTCCGGAGACTGCTGCATCGCCTCCGCCGGTTCGACCTCCCCGATGAGCACGTCGTACGTGGACACGGTGCCACTGCGATGGTCCACGTCGAGAGCCGTCGAGGCGTTTCCCTGTGGATCGTTGTCGATCACGAGCACCTTGAGCCCATGATGAGCGAGGGCAGAGGCGAAGTTCACCGCCGACGTGGTCTTGCCGACGCCACCCTTCTGATTCGCGAAGGCAATTCGCCGGGTCTTCTCCGGCTTGGGCAAAGTCGGCCGGTTGGGCCCCTTCACCTGAGCGGCGCGGCGCGCGGCAGCTGCAATCGGCGAATCTTCCCACGATTTGCGGGCCATCAAACATCCCTTCACGTCCGGAGCGAGTCCGGGTAATCGACCACTTTCATTCTGGTCCACATGCGGGCAGGGCCTCGACGAGGCGATACCCCCGGCGGGCCCAACGTACGGGACTCACTCTAGTCCTTTTGCCGGATCACCCTCAACGGCCAACCAACGGGAACACATTAACCCCTTCGTTTCACGTGAAACGACGCTAGCGAATCAACTTTCGTGCGGGTCATTCCGAGCGCATGACCAACGTCGAAGTTTCACGTGAAACCACGCCGACGATGAAGATTCAGGCAACTCGTCCCGACGACCGCAGGACCATCAATGTTTCACGTGAAACAACGCTTGCATCGACCCCGGTTAGACCTTCTGGATCTTCACCACGTACGTCGGAGTGTCGAGCACAGCTGCGCCAATCTCTACGATGACCGGATTCTTCCCCTTCGCCTTGCGGATGAGGTTCGCATCCCTTTCGATCTCTTCCGCGGCCGAAGAACCCTTCATTGCGATCATCTGTCCGCCCGGGCGAGCGAGGGGGAGAGACCACCCGGCAAGCTTCCCGAGAGGGGCAACCGCCCGAGAGGTGACAACATCAACAAGGCCGGCCTCCTTACGGACGACCTTCTCTTCGGCCCGACCGCGAATGACGGTGACATTGTCCAAACCGAGATCGTCGACGACCTCGTTGAGGAAAGTGGTACGCCGGAGCAAGGGCTCGATGAGAATGACCGAAACATCCGGCCGAGCGATGGCCAAGGGAATGCCGGGGAGACCCGCACCGGATCCGATGTCGGCGACCGTCGCCCCCTCCGGAATCACGTCAGCCAAAGCGGCGCAGTTGAGGATGTGCCTATCCCACAAACGCGGCACCTCGCGCGGGCCGATCAAACCGCGAACGGTCGCATGTTCGGCAAGCCACGAGTGGTACTGGTCGGCGAGATCACTCCGATCGCCGAACGCCGTCTGAATCGCCGAAATTGGACGCGCGGCAACCTTGCCGGCAGAGTTGGCTTCTTCTGCTCCGGCAGCGGTCGCCGAAGCAGTGTTGTAGTTGTTGTCCGTCATGTGTTCTCCACCATTCCTATCTCATGCCACTTCCATCCCGACACTGGTTGCGTAGCAGCTCGGTGAAATGCCGGCCTTTTTCGCCGGCCTTCTTCACGGTGACCCTGCTCGATCATTAGCCGCCCGGTCGGGCCAAGCGTCGATGTTTCACGTGAAACCTCAACCCTGTGCCGAAGCCCCGAATGACATCCGTGTCATTTAACTCGGACCCGCGACGGCTGCGGCCGCCCCGAAACGCTTCGTCGTCGAAGCAAGCCGCCCAACCGCCGCCTCGAGTCGCGAGTTCACGACGCGACGTCCCGAAGCGACCGCCTCATCTGGAATATGACGTTCCCAAGTCTACGGGCGGACCGAGAGGGAGGGAGCGATGAGTCGGCACCACCAACACAAGAAGAGCGCCCCACCATGATGGTGGGGCGCTCTTCATTTTTCTGGCGTAGACGGTTGCCGTCAGCGGCTACTTTTTGCCTTTGCGGTTCTTCCTGCTCTGCTTCCGCTTGGCCGTTGCGGGCTTCTGTCCCGGGGCCGGCTTCGACGGCTGAGCGCTGGACACGGAACCGGAATCGGCTCCCGCCCCGGACGCCTTGGCATCTGAAGAGGCGCCGGACTTGTCCACGGCACCCTCGGACGTCTGAGTCGTCGTGGTGGCGGGAGGCTCGGGGAGGTGGCCCTTCTTCGCGGCCTTCTTGCCGCCCTTCTTCGGGTTCACCGGCTTGACGCCGACCTTGGGAGCCAGCTGAGCCTGAGACAAACGCTTGGCTTCCTTCTCGGCTTCGATCTCGGCAGCTTCCTCGCGGTCGATCTTGGCGAAGATGTACTTCTGCTGAAAGTAGGTCCACACGTTGTTGGTGACCATGTACACGAGCAGACCGATGTGCCACAGGAAGCCGGTGGCCAGAATCAGGATGGGCATGAACCAGAGCATCATCTTGTTCATCATGTCCATCTGCTGACCCATCATGCCCTCCTGCTGCTGCTGGAGACCGGCGGCCTGACGGCGCTTCGTGCGGGCAATCGACATGCGGGCGTTGAAGTGAATCATCGCCGCGGAAATGATCATCAACGGAATCGCGACGATCATGATGTCGGTGCGGGTGAAGTCCGCGGGGGCGCCCGGGGCGGTGAAGGCCGCGTACTGCGATTCGTCCATGCCGACCGACGCCGACAGGGGAGCGTTGAAAACGCGGGCGAGCAGGAACGACTGGACATCCTCGACGCCGAAGAAGTAGTTCGGGGTGTTCCAGTTGTCCTCGACGCTCATGGAGGACTGCCCCACCGAGCCGGCGCCTGTGCCGGTGCGGTTGAACGAACGCAGCACGTGGAACAGGCCGAGGAACACCGGCATCTGCACGAGCAGCGGCAGACAGCCGGCCAGCGGGTTGACGCCCATTTCCTTCTGGAGCTTGCGCATCTCCAGGGCCTGGGCCTGCTGGTCGTTCTTGTATTTCTTCTTGATCTCGGCCATCTTCGGCTGCATCTTCTGCATCTTGATGGCGGATCGCTGCTGCTTGAGCATCGGCTTGATGAGCAGAATTCGGATGGTCGCCACCAGCAGCATGATGGCGAGCACCCAGGAAATTCCCGAAGCCGGGTCCAGGAACAGGCCGAAGGCCTGATGCCAGAACCAGAGTACGACCGAAATCGGCCAATAGACGAAGTTGAGCACGGTCTGGTGTTTCTCCTGTCGTGGGGGATTGCGGCCGTCTACGCGTCAGCCTCGGCAGCCAGGTTACCCGTGCATCTTTCGCCACCAGGTACCCAGGCCGGGATAGGTGCGGGGCACGGGATCCCAGCCGCCGGGATGCCAGGGAGCGCACCGCATGATCCGCAAAAAGGTCAGCCACAGGCCGCCGATCGCGCCGTATCGACGGACGGCTTCGAGCCCGTAGGCCGAGCACGTCGGTTCGAAGCGGCAGGAACCGGTTGCCTTGGCGGGGGAGAGGCGCCGGCGATAGAAGAGGATGGCGCGTTCGACGAGCCGGGTGACGGGACCCCGGTCTTCAGCGTCGGGTAGCTCGTGCGAGTGCCTTGCGCACATCGGTCGACAACTCCTCGCTGGTCGCCGTGGCCGAAGCGGGCAGCGCCCGAATGACCATGTCCGCGGTGGACGGGACGTCGTCAAGCACACCCATGACCACGTGCCGAAGCTTGCGGGTCACGGCATGCCGGACCACCGAATTGCCCACCGCCTTGGATACGACGAAGCCGACGCGCGGACCCCCGAAACGGGAAATCTGCGCGTCGGCAACATCGCCGCCGTCGCCGGCAGCATCACGATAATGCAGGACAATCGTCCTGCGACCGAACCTGCGGCCCCGACGGACTGTGGCGGAGAAATCTCCGGAACGGTGCAGCTTGTGCTGCGCGGGGAGCACGATTCGAGTCCGCTATTAGGCGGACAGGCGAGCGCGGCCCTTGTTGCGGCGGGCTGCGACCACGGCGCGGCCCGAACGGGTGCGCATGCGGGTACGGAAGCCGTGCACGCGGGCACGACGACGGTTATTCGGCTGGAACGTCCGCTTCGACACGGGTGACACTCCTAGGGATTCAGGGCCCGGGCCGGACAGCCGGCGACCTGGCCAAACGATTGATTTCACACCCTCCGCCGGAACCGGCCGACGTGACCGGACGTTCCCTGCGACGGGCCCGCTAGGCGCAGCACCCGGAAACCACCGAGTCCCGCGCAGATGCGGTGAACACACCGGCTACCCTGGGCGCACCCGGGGTCGCGGATATGACAGACCCGATCAGGGTACGTGGAGTTGGGCCGCCAATACAAATCCTGCGCCGCTCCGAGCGTCGCCGCGAGCGGACCCGACACGCGACGCGACCTGTGTCGTTATCGAACGTTCCACATAAATTCACACACTCTCGAACGCGCGCAACTGTGGATAACTGTCGACACATGAGTAACAGTCGACCTGCACATTCAATTCATCATCGCAGGTAGGACGGTTGCTAAACCCCCAAAATTCTCCCGACCCACGGGTGTGGATAGACTGTTGAGAAACCAACGGCGAAAAACAATCCACACCTGTGCATCGACGTGTGGAAGCCCTGGCCATCGGGCCACGACGTTGTGGAACGAAATCCCACAACCGAACAGCCCGACCGGAGCACCCGATCTCCACCCCCGCCATCCGCGCACCATCGGCGACTACGCTCGCGCACCCCCGTGGCGCCGGCGCTGAATCGGGAACGGCCCGCCGACGGACCCGGCGGGTTACGCTGACCGCCCGAACCAATCCAGAAGGACCACCGAGTTGACCACGCCCAGCCGAGACTTCAACGACACCTGGACCCAGGTCGTCGACATGCTCATTCGCGGCACAGACGTGCGCGACGGCGAGCCGCAGCCGCTGACCACGCAGCACAAGGCTTTGCTCCGCTCCGTCCAGCCCGTCGGCCAGGTCAACGGGTTCGTGCTGCTGGCGACCGGCTCCGAGATGGTCCAGACTCTGGTCAAGGAGGAATTGTCCGATCGCATCGAACGCGCGCTGGATGTGATCACCGGACATCCCCAGCAGGTCGTGGTGACGATCTCGGAGGACTCGTCGCACGCGGACACGTCGCAGGCGGATGCCTCGTACGCCAATGCACCGCACCCGGATGTCGGCCGCGCCCGCGGCGTCGACCAGGCCGTCGGCCATGATTCCGGGGCTTGGCGCACCATCGAGTTCGAACGCGACGCCCGCGACGCCGCCCAGTTCGGTGACCCCCGGGGTTTCACCGGCCAGTCGCCGCATGATCTGCGGTCGCCCCTGATGCCCCAGCCGGGCCAGGGCGGGCAGATGCCGGGTGCTCCGGGCGCGCCCCACTCGCCGCAATCCCCGCATTCGGGCCAGACCCCCCAAGTGCCGCACGGCGGCGGCGCCCAGACGCAGGGCACGGCCGCGGACCTTTTCGGCCAGAGCAAGTACCACCTCCACGGGATGGAAAACCCCATGTCCCAGCCGGTGGAGGAGCCGACGCTGAATCCGAAGTACACCTTCGAGACGTTCGTCATCGGCCCGCAGAACCGGTTCGCCGCCGCCGCGGCCGCGGCCGTCGCCGAGCAACCGGCCCGCGCCTACAACCCGCTGTTCATCTCCGGCGGTTCCGGC
>ERZ1032871.114-NODE-114-length-11933-cov-18.138407_pt1 | contig 11933 bp, 8 predicted proteins | sample MGYA00519026_ERZ1032871 | MGnify/ENA primary metagenome ERZ1032871 (study PRJEB33719, sample SAMN04262510) | wastewater metagenome | biome: rural village; feature: composting latrine chamber; material: composting feces with ash | place: El Salvador | collected...
CGAAACCCCCGCTCGGCCGCCATGACGATGAAGCGGCGTGTGCGGGGGTTCGCGCTCGTCCTCCGGCTCCGGGCGGCCGAGGACGCCGCGGACGAAGGAGTCGAACTCGTCGCCCCAACCGGCGCGGTCCGTGCGGGCCAAACCGCCGAACTCCACGCGGGTGACGCCATCGGACATCGGGTGCAGGCGCACCCACAGGCGGCGGCGCTTCACGGCCAGCGACACGACCAGACCGGCGAGCATCGCGATGGACGACCACAGCACCCACACCTGCGTCGGGTCATGCGACACCTGCAGGTTGACGAACTCCTTGGCGCCGAGGAACTCCACCTTCGTGCCGTCGTCGAGGGTGACGTCCTCGCCCTCCTTGAGGTTCACGCGGTCGATCTTCTCCAGCTGGCCGGAGTGCATGAGATCGCGGTCCAGCGAGAACAGTTGCTGGCTGCGGCCCGTGTCCAGGCCCGCGTCGCCGCGGTAGACGTCGACCGCGATGGCCGGGTCGTTCATCGCCGGGTAGACCGACGTCAGCAACTGACCGGTGTCGCCGGTGAACTCGGCGGTCGGGGCGAACAGGCCCTCGATGGCGATCTGGTTCTGGCGGCGCTCGTACAGATCCGGGTACATGCCGGCCGGGGGGTCGAAGCGCATGGCGCCGGACGACAGGAAGAACGTCGGATCATCCGGGCGGAACTGCACCACCGACGTGCGCGACTCGCCGTTGGGCCACGTCACGCGGACCGCCGGCGCGAAGCCATGGCCCTGCAAGTACACGCGGTCGCCGTTGACGCGCAGCGGGTGGTTGACGCGCAGCTGCTGCTCGTTCCACGTCTCCACCGGATCACGCATCTGGTCCTCGTCGGCCCAGCGGATGTTCGAGGTGAACATCTCCGCCTGGCCGTTGGGCAGGTAATCGGCGACGAAGTCCTCCACCTGCACGCAGAACGGGTTGAGGCCGGTTCCGTCGAAAAGCAATCCCGGGCGAAGCGAATCGAAGTTGGCCGGGGCCGTGTTGCAGAACGGGTTGCTCACCGCGCCCTCGACGGCCTCGTCCTGGATCTCCGTGCCGGTGTCGGTGACCAGGATGATCTGGCCCTCGTAGTACAGCATCTTGCCCGCCGCGATGGTGACCAGCAGCGCGACCAATCCCAGGTGGAACACCAGGTTGCCGAACTCGCGCAGGTACCCGCGCTCCGCGGAAAACGACGTCGCGCCCGCACGGTCCTCGTCGGCCGGGGTCTCCGTCACGTGCCACCGCTTCAGACGGGCGGCCACGTCCGCCTTCACCTCGTCCAGGGGCTTGTCGACCTCGCCCACGTCGTTCATGGGCAACCGGGCCAGATTTTTCGGCGCCCGCGTCGGCGGCGTGCGCATCGCCTGCCAGTGCTCCCACGAACGCGGGATGATGCACCCCACCAACGACGCGAACAGCAACACGTAAATGGCGGTGAACCAGAAGGAGGAAAAGACGTCGAAAAGCTGCAGCTTGTCGAAGATCTCCGCCATCTTGCCGTTGTTGGCCAGGTACTCCTCGACCTTCTCCTGCGACAGCTGACGCTGCGGCAGCAACGCGCCCGGAATGGCCGCGAAGGCGAGCAGGAACAACAGGATCAGCGCCGTGCGCATGCTGGTCAGCCAACGCCACGCCGCCCGCACCGGACGCATCACCCTGGCGCCGACGGTTCCCCGCGCGCGACCCTGCCCCTGCGTGGTTATCGCCATCCCTGCTGCCATCTCCTTAAATCGGCGTCACCGTGTCGGTGATGAACGCCACCTGAATCCAATTGACGAACATGTCCCAGATCCCCGTCACCAACGCGATGCCCACCAGAACGAGCATCACGCCGCCGGCGATCTGGATCCTGCGGGAATTGCGGCGCAGCCACTCCACGCCCTTCATCGCCCGCGCCGAGCCCAGCGCGACGAGGATGAACGGCAGGCCCAGGCCCAGGCAATACGCCACGATCAGCCCCACGCCGCGCGCCGCGGTCAGCCCCTCGGTGCCCGCGGACACCGAAATGATGGCCGTCAGCGTCGGCCCCAGGCAGGGCGTCCACCCCAACGCGAACACCGCGCCGAGCATCGGGGCGCCCAGCCACGTCGTCCACCGTTTCGGCGCCACGCGCGTGTCGCGCTGCAACGCCGGAACCATGCCCATGAACACCAGACCCATGATGATGGTGACCACGCCGCCGATGACCGTCAGCGTCCGGGCCCCCACGCGCAACGTGGACACCAGGCCGAACACCGACGCCGAACCGAGCACGAAGATCACGGTGAAACCGGCGACGAACAACAGCGCCGCCAGGCCCACCCGGGCACGGTTCTTGCCGGCGGCACCCGAAATGCCCGTCAAGTACGACACGTACCCGGGCACCAGCGGAATCACGCACGGGCTGGCGAAGGACACCAGACCCGCGGCAGCCGCGGCCAACACGGCCAGCACGATCGGGCCCTGGGCCGCGGCGTCCGCGAACGCGTCGCCGACTCCGGAGGCGAGGAGCATCTAGGCCGCCCCATCCTCGGCGGCGACCTTCTCGACGGCCTCCCACAACTCCGACTCGTCGATTTCCTTCAGGAAGACCATCGCCGGGCGGTGTTCGCGGTCCAGGATGATCGTCGTCGGAATCACCGACGCGGGGATGCCGCCAAGCGCCGCCGCGTTGACGAACGGCGGGTCGTAGATCGACGGGTAGGTCAGGCCGTTGTCCTCCACGAAGTCGCGGGGAGCGGAAATGACGTGGTCCCGGACGTTGATGCCCAGGATCGTGCCCAGGCCGGCGTCCTGCATCTTCTCGTGGACGATCTGCAGGTCATCCGACTCGGAACGGCACGGCGCGCACCACTGGCCCCACGCGTTGAGGACGACCATCTCGCCCTCGAAATCCGCCAGGCGGATCTCCTCGCCCTCGTCCATGAGGGACTCGCCGTACACGTCGGCGACCGGCGCGCGGTCCTCCGGAGCGTACTCGATGACCGTCTGCCCGCCGGGCGAGACGAACTCGAACGTGCCGCCGATGGCCACGGCGTCATGGCCGACGGTGTCGTCGGAACACGCCGCCAGCGACGCAGTCAGGGCAATGCCCGCCACGGCGGCGAAGGTGCGGAAAAGGGGGCGCATGTCAGATGCCGTCCGTTTCGAAGATCGGGGTCCACTGCAATGTAACGATAACGGCGCCACGACACCGAATCACGGTGGGGCCCCGCGGCGATCCGTCAGAGGTGGCCCGCCGGCTCGGAGTACCGCACGTCGACGATCGTGTCGCCCAGGTAGACCAGCGAGGTCACCGACGACAGATCGCACTGGCGGTCCGCCGGATTGTGGGCCAGGCGCAGACCGCGGGCGCGGCGCGCGGCGGCGACGACGCACAACTGGTGCGTGACGATGATCGCCTCGCGGCCTTCCGCGGCCTCGCGGGCCCGGTCGATGGCCTGGAACATGCGGTCCGCGATCTCCTCGTACGGCTCGCCCCAGCTGGGCACGCCCGGGCGGCGCAGGCGCGGCCAGTAACGCGGGTTCCACAGATCGGAATCCCAGCCGCGCACGTGCAGGCCCTCGAAGGTGTTGCCCGCCTCCAGCACGTCCGGGTCGATGACCGGCTCCAGGCCCGTCACGCGGGTCACCGGCTCACAGGTCTCGCGGGTGCGCTGCAGCGGCGAACACGCAACGTAGGCGACGTCGTGGCCCGCGAAGGACTCCGCGGTGGCCTCCGCCATCGCCCGGCCGCGATCCGACAGGCGGTAGCCCGGCAGGCGGCCGTAGAGGATCTTCGACGGATTGTGCACCTCGCCGTGGCGCACCAGATGGACGATCGTGCGCGGCGAATGGACGGGCGTGCGCCCGTTGCCCTCCCCGGTCACTTGCCCGTCTCCGGCGTCGCGGCGGCCGCGGCCTTGGCGGCCACGCGCACGGCCGACTCGATGACCTCGAAGTCGGCGTCGGTGAGCGCGGAGGAGACGAACCACGTCTCGAAGCAGCTCGGCGGGGCGTAGACGCCGTTTTCCAGCAGGGCGTGGAAGAACGCCGGGTAGCGGAACGTGTCCGCGGCCTTCATGTCGGCGAAGTTGCGGCCCTCCCCTTCCGCGAAGCGCGGGGAGAAGAACGTGGCGGCGCGCTGGATGTTGTGGGCGACGCCTTCGGCGGTCAGCGCGTCCGACAGGATGCCCGCGATGCGGTCGGCGTTGGCGGCGACGGCCGCGTACACCGCATCGTCGGCGGCCCGGAGGCTGGCGAGGCCTGCGGCAACGGAAACGGGGTTACCCGACAGCGTGCCGGCCTGGTACACGGGGCCCTGCGGGGCGAGGTGCTCCATGATGTCGCGACGACCGCCGAACGCCGCGGCGGGCAGACCGCCGGAGACGACCTTGCCGAACGTGGTCAGGTCGCCGGCGACGCCGTCGATGCCGTACCAGCCCTTGGCGGAGGTGCGGAACCCCGTCATGACCTCGTCGAGGATCAGCAGGGCGCCGTCGTCGTTGGCGATGCGCTTGAGCTCGGCGTTGAAGCCCTCGCCCGGCGCGACGGTGCCCATGTTGCCGGCGGCGGCCTCGGAGATGATGCAGGCGATCTCGCCCGGGTTCTCGGCGAAGGCGCGGCGCACGGCGTCGACGTCGTTGTAGGGCACGACGATGGTGTCGGCGGCCGAGGCACCGGTGACGCCCGGGGAATCCGGCAGGCCGAAGGTGGCGACGCCCGACCCGGCCGAGGCCAGCAGCGCGTCGACGTGGCCGTGGTAGCAGCCGTCGAACTTCACGACCTTGCTGCGGCCGGTGAAGCCGCGGGCCAGGCGCACCGCCGACATGGTGGCCTCGGTGCCGGAGTTGACCAGGCGGACCTCCTCCACGGAGGTGCGGTCGATGATCTCCTGCACCAACTCGGTCTCGCCCGCTGTGGGGGCGCCGAAGGACAGGCCGCGGCCGGCGGCCTCGCGGACGGCCTCGACGACGGCCGGGTGGGCGTGGCCCATGAGCATGGGGCCCCAGGAGCACACGAGGTCGACGTATTCGTTGCCGTCGACGTCCCGAAGACGCGACCCCTGCGCCGATTCGATGAAGCGTGGCGTGCCTCCCACCGAGCCGAATGCGCGCACGGGGGAATTCACTCCGCCCGGGGTCACCGCGCGTGCGTCGGCGAAGAGCCGCGCAGAGTTGTCCGTCTGCTGATTTGAGGTCCGCTGGGGTGTAGTCACGCCGCCCATCGTAGGGAAAACGCCCGCGCATCGGGCGCACCGGCCCCGTCCCGCGTCGCCGTCGGCATCAGCTTCGGCGCATTGCGCGGGCGACCCTGCGGCGCGACAGAGCCGGGCGTTTTCCGCCGCGGCCCATGATGCGGTTGAGGCGGCGCGACCGCCATTCGATCCACAACCCGACCAGCACCATGAGCACCGACGCGATGAGGGGGTGCAGCACGCCCGCGACGGACAACGCCAGCACGGCGATGTTGTAGCCCCAGGCGAAGGTTATGTTGCCGGACATGGTCCGGGTGACGTCGCGCGCCAGGGAGATGGCCTCCGGGATGGAGCCGACCCGCGAGCGCAGGGACACCACGTCCGACTCCTCGATCTCGAGGTCGTCGACGCCCGCGTCGGCCACCATGAGCACGCCGACGTCGGCGACGCGGAGGCATTCGGCGACGTCGGAACCGCCGACCATCACCACGGTCTCCCCGCCGGCGTGGACGCCGCGCACGGCGGCGGCCTTCCGTCCGGGGATGATGCCCGCGTAGACGCGCGAAATGCCCAGGCGGTCGGCGAAGCGCCGGGCCACCGGGTACGGGTCGCGGGTGATCATGATGGTGTCGACGCCCATGTCCTCCAGGTCGTCGATGGCCTCGACGGCGTCGGGCTTGATGTCCTCGCCGACGGTGATGACGCCGCGGATCTTGCCGCGCCAGCTGATCACCAGCGGCGTGCCACCGCCCATTGCCGCGACGGCCATGCGCTCTTCCAGCGCCGACATGTCGCGGGGGCGCCACAGGCTGGCCTCGACGAAGCGCATTTCGACCTCGCCGTCGGAGTTGACCACCGGCAATTCGGCCTGGCCGATGAAGGCGCCGTCGGCGTCGATTTCGACGTGGTGGACCTCAATCCAGTGGGGGACGTCGCCGCCGCCGGTTCCGGCGTCGCGGGAGACGCGGCAGGCGCGCACGATCGCGGCGGAGACCGGATGGTCGGATTCCATCATCAGGGCGCCGGCGACGCGGAGGATCAGTTCGGGGTTCTCCCCCTGCGCCGCCTGCACCTGCAGGACGTGCATCTCCCCCTCGGTCAGGGTGCCCGCGCGGTTGAACATCACGGAGTCCGCGACGGCCAGCGACCGGAACGCGTCGGCATTGCGGATAAGCAGGCCGCGTTCGGCGGCGGAGAGGATGCCGATGCGCAGCGCCGTCGACGTCGACATGGCCAGGGCCACCGGCGCGATGCCGATGAGGATGGCCAGCGCCACGGCGACGGCCCCGCCCGGTCCGCCGGAGACCAGCCACCAGATGCCGAACGCCGACACCGCCAGCGTCATGGTCCACGGAACGAGCACCGACGCGGAGCGCACGGCGGTCTGGTGGGCGACGTCCTCTTCGCGGATGGCGGTCTGGATCCACCGTTGAATGGCGGCCGCACGGGTCTTGGAACCGGTGCGCGACACGCGGACCTTGAGCTTCTGATCCAGGTTCATCGACCCGGCCCACACCCGGGAGTTGACCTTCACCTCGGTCGGCTCGGGCCCTCCCCCGACGGCGCGGGAGTCGACCCGGGAGGCGCCGCCGACGACGCTGCCGTCGACGGGGATGATCTGCCCGGGCGGGACGACGACGTCGTCGCCGATGTTGAGCTCCGCCACCGGCACACGGCGATGCTCGGGTTTGGCGGCCTTGCCCTTCTTGCGCACCACCGTGACCTGACGGTCGGCGGGGATGCGCAACACGCTCATGGCGGCGCCGGTGCGCACGCGGTTGTATCTGGTGGCCAAGCGACCGGCCAGCAACAGCACGGTCACGCCGCAGGCGACGTCGAGGAAAAGCTCCGCGGGCGCATTGCGGTCGTAGTTGAAGGCGAACCACGTCGGCGACGTCGTGAAGCCGATCCGGCCCGCCTCGCCGAAGACGATCTCCCCGATGGACCAGGCCCATGCGGCGAGGATGGCCACGGCGCTGGCCCCGTCGAGCGCGGACATTCGCCTGCGCATCGACGCCAGCATCGCGCGGTGGAACGGCCAGCCGCCCCACAGCGCCACGACGGTGGTCAGGGCGGCGGCCCACCACTGCCATCCGTCGAATTGCCACGGCACGTGCAGCGACAGCACGAGCACCGGGATGCTCAGCAGCAGCGACACGATGAACCGCGTCCGCGTCGCCAGAGCGCGGGCCGTGAACAGGACCTCGTTGGAGCCTTCCGCAAGCAGCGCTTCTTCACGACGACGGACCCGCGCCTCGGCCATCTGCTGTGCGGCGGCGGGCACGGCCGGACGGCGACGGGGCGCCGCGTCCAACCGGGTGGCCCGGCGGCGCAGCGAATTGCGGGTCAGGTAGGCGACGATGCCGTGTTCCTCGAGCGCGCCGATGAGCGTGTCCGGAGGCAAGTCATCGGGGGCGGTGATCCACGCGCGGCCCGGCGAGTAGACGACGGTGGCCGTCACGTCGGGAAAAGCGTCGAGGATCTTCTCCGCCTCGTCTGCGGCCAGCGCCGACTCCAGGCCCTCCAGCACCAGACCGTAGGACGTCAGCCCCGTGCCGGTGCGGCGGGCCAGCCGCTGGTGGAGGCTTTCGTCGTCGTCATGGCGGCGCGACGACCGCAACCAGGCGGCGGCCTCCTTCGCCTCGTTGATGGCGCGGTTGACCCGCTCGTCGGTCTCGCGCAGTTCCCGCGCCTTGCCGGGCTCGGCGTCGTGCACCGACGCGTCCGCCGTCGCCGATCGTCCGCGGTGGCCCGCATCCGAGGCGCCCGCCGACGTCGGCGTCGCCCCATCCTCGGGGTCCGGGGCGCCCTCGCCGGGATCACTCGGGGCGGCGGTGCAATTCGGGGGCCGCGATGACGGGCTCATTGCGCCGCGCCACCTTTGCCGGCCTTGAGGTCGCGGTACAGCAGGACGAGGCCAATGACCATCACGCCGGCCGGAACCGCCGTCCACGGCGTCACCGCCATGGCCATGCTGCCGGCGAGCGAGCCGAACGCCACCAGGGCGATGACGCCCATCAGCACCCGGCGGGCCACCTTCGACTCCCCGGCGGAGGGGGCGAGCACCGCGACGACGATCGCCGTGACGATGCCCAACACGCCGACGATGACGATGTCCCGGGAGACGTCGGCACGCACGCCGGAGCGGTCCTCCGTGAGCACCAACAGAGCCACGACGGCCTGCGCGACGGCCCCGCCGATCAACGTCAACAGCCATGCGGGGCGACCGACGGTTGCGTCAGCGGCCATGTCCGCCTTCCTTTCCACGACCACGCCGGGGCCCCTTCCCCGACGCCGATCCCGGACCATCGCCGGAATCGCTTCCTCCGGCGCCAAAATACTCCATGGCGTTGCGCCCCGAGGCCAGCACGACGGCGGCACCCGCGGCGGTGGCCGACGCGATGGTCAGGGCGCCGTCCGCGAGCTGAAGCGGAACCGGGGCCAGCGGCCACGGGCCGACCGGGCCGCCCATGAGCACGGTGAGCATGCGCACGATCAAATACGCCGAACCCGCCACGAGGATGAGGCGGGCCCACTTGGCGCCGGCGCGCATACGGAACGTCAAAAACGCGAAGATCCCCGCGAACACCACGGTGAGGAGCATGGTCAAGATCGCCGATCCGCGGGCCACCATGATCTTCTCGTCGGCGCTGAGCTCGGGGAACGAACCGCCGACAGGCTCGCCTCCGAAACCCGAGACGTCGAGCAGCGCACCGGGGTTGAGCAGATTGATGGCCAGCGTGGTCATCGCCGCCGCAACCTGCAGCACGCACGTGGCCAACCACGCCTGCCAGGCGCCGACGATCTGCTCCGGCGGTGCGGGACGATCGCTCATTGCTGCCGGAGCTTCCGGGCGATGTCAACGGCGAAGTAGGTGAGCACCTGCTCGGCACCGGCCCGGTGAATGCCCAGGACGGACTCCATCATCGCGGCCTCCAGGTCGATCCAGCCGTTGGCGGCCGCCGCGTGGATCATCGCGTACTCGCCGGACACCTGGTAGGCGGCGACGGGCACCGGCGACATGTCGGCGACCTCGCGCACGATGTCCAGGTACGCCATCGCGGGCTTGACCATCACGAAGTCGGCGCCCTCGGCGACGTCGAGCTCGACCTCCAGCAGGCTCTCGCGGCGGTTCGCCGGATCCTGCTGGTAGGTGCGGCGATCGCCCTGCAGCGAGCTGCCGACGGCCTCGCGGAACGGGCCGTAGAAGGCGGAGGCGTACTTCGCCGAATACGCCATGATGGCGACGTCGGCGTGACCGGCCTCGTCGAGCGCGGCGCGGATGACCTCGATCTGGCCGTCCATCATTCCGGACGGCGACACGATGTGGGCGCCGGCGTCGGCCTGGGCGACGGCCATGCGGGCGTAGTTGGTCAGTGTCGCGTCGTTGTCGACGACGGTGCGGCCCCAACGGTCCTCCCGCAGCACGCCACAGTGGCCGTGATCGGTGAACTCGTCGAGGCAGGTGTCGGCCATGATCAGCACGTCGTCGCCGAACTCGCGGCGCAGGCGCGACAGCGCCCGGTTGAGCACCCCGTCCTCCCGCCACGAGCACGCGCCCTCGGCGTCCTTGTCCGAGTCCAGCGGCACGCCGAACAGGTCGACGCTGGGTATGCCCAGTTCCGCGGCCTCCTCGACCGCGCGAACCAGCGAATCTTCCGTGTGCTGCGCCACGCCGGGCAGCGAGGAGATCGGGCGGGGCTCGTCCAGGCCGTCGGCGACGAACATGGGCAGGATCAGATCGTCGACCGCAAGAGACGTCTCCGCCGTCATCCGCCGCATCACCGGGGTGGAGCGCAGGCGGCGCGGCCTGCGGATCGGGGCGGGAACGTTGGCTGAGGGGATACCGGATTCCGTCATGCCCCCAGGGTAGCCTTCGAGGGCCGCGACGCCGTCGGATTCGTCGTGCAGCTGCAGGGCGCCGAAGAAGTTGACGATGGTCGTCGACGAGGTGTCGTTGATCATCCGCTCGTTGAGCTTGACCAGGCCGTTGGCCACGCGCTGGTCGCCGAAGGAGCCGCCGCGGATGAGGGGCACGCCGCCGGCGCGGGCGAGGACGCGCAGCTGGTTGGCCAGCTCCGGCAGGGACTTGGCGGTGCGGGTCAGGGCGTTGCCGATGGGCCCGAGCATCATCTGCGGGATGCCGCCCTTGTTCAGGCCGCGCGACGCCGTCGACAGCAGCGCCACCCCGGACACGCGTTCCATCAGTTCCGGGTAGCGCGCCGCGAAGGCCATCACGGTCATGCCGCCCATCGAGTGGCCGACGAGGAAGATGCGCCCGGCGGGCACGCGTTCGCGGATGATGGCGGCGAGGTCGGCGGCGGTGTGGGCGATGGTGCACGCCTCGGACTCGGGGTCGCCGGAGTCGCCGTGGCCGCGCTGGTCCCAGAACAGCAGCCGCGCTTCGTCGCCGAAGGCGCGCCGGAAGTGGTGGGACTGCAGGCACCAGGTGTCCTTGCGCTGGCAGTAGCCGTGGGTGAACACGATGGTGACGGGGGCGGTCTGGAAGCCGCGCTCCACGACGCTCAGGCCGAGGCCGTCGTCGGATTCGACGGTGCCGCGCCAGGTGGGGCGGCCGAGGGTGAGCATGGATTCGGGCGTCGCCGGGGAGTTGCGGGTGAGCATGTGCTCGCGGATGCCCACGAGGCCCGCGCCGGCGGCGGTGACGAGTGCGCCGGCGCCCGCGACGAGTCCCCACACGGGGGCCCCGCCCAGCCCGCCTTTGCTCTTTTCGATGTCCGCCATAGTTCAGATCCTATCCACGTCCCCCGGGGCCTCGCTTAACATTCGCCGCCGATGTGTCGCCTTCTGGTGCGGCCGCGGGGTGCGGTGAGGATTTCGTAGTTGATGGTGCCGGCGGCCGCGGCGAGTTCGTCGGCGGTGGGTTCGCCGGGCCGGTTGCCGACGATGACCGCGACGTCACCGGCGCGGACGGGCGCATCGGGGCCGAGGTCGACGACGAACTGGTCCATGCACACGCGGCCGACCTGCGGGTAGCGCACGCCGTTGACGGCCACCTCGAACTTCCCGGACGCCGAGCGCAGCATGCCGTCGGCGTAGCCGCACGGGATGAGCGCGATGGTGGTGTCGCGGTCGGCGGTCCAGGTGCGCCCGTAGCTGACGGCCTCACCCTTGCGCAGCGGCTTGACCAGCGGAATCCGCGCTTCCCAGCGCATCGCGGCGCGCAGCCCGTGGTCGCGGCCGGAGACAGGCTCGAGGCCGTAGACGGCGAGGCCCGGACGCACCATGTCGAACGCCAGGTCGGGGCGGGTGAGCGCCGCCGGGGAGTTCGCCAGGTGGTTCAGTTGCTTTCCGACGCCCGCTTCGGCGAGCAGCTCCGCCGCTTCGCGGAACCTCCCGGCCTGCATGTCGATGGATTCGTGGCCCGGCTCATCGGCGCACGCGAGGTGCGAGAAGACGCCCGTCACCTGGGCCTCGCCGCGGGCGTGGGCGTCGGCGAGGGCGGGCATCGCGCGTCGGAAAGCACCGCCGAGGACCTGGATACCGGAGCGGTTCAGGCCCGTGTCCGCCATCACGGTGATTTTGGGCACGACCCGCGCGCGGCGGCCCGCGGCGATGGCCGCCTCGAGGTGCTCCTCGCTGGGGATGCCCAGCTGCACGCCGGAGGCGACGGCCGCCTCGAGTTCGAGGCCCTCGTCGGGATGCCACAGCCAGGCCAGCAGGGTCGCGCCGGTGCCGCGGAGCTCCAGCGTTTCGCGGAGGTCGAGGGATTCCTGCAGGGTGGCCACGCCCAACTGATCGGCGCCG
>ERZ1032871.115-NODE-115-length-11916-cov-20.583846_pt1 | contig 11916 bp, 12 predicted proteins | sample MGYA00519026_ERZ1032871 | MGnify/ENA primary metagenome ERZ1032871 (study PRJEB33719, sample SAMN04262510) | wastewater metagenome | biome: rural village; feature: composting latrine chamber; material: composting feces with ash | place: El Salvador | collected...
CGCACGAAGAACTCGCTCACCCACTCATCGGCGGTGAAGGGCCGGCCCTTGGCGCCCTCCGGCAGCTCGGCCAGCGGCACGTTGCCGCGGGAGACGAGCACCTCGCGCGGGTCGACGCGCTGCGGCACGGCCGCGATGATCAGGTCCTCCTCCGGCGCGGTGGGCAGGTCCTTGAAGGAGTGGACGGCGATGTCGCAGACGTCCTCGCGCAGCGCGTGGCGCAGGGCCTGGGTGAACACGCCGATGCCGATCTTCTCCACCGGGTCGTGGCGGTTGGCGTCGCCCTCGGTCTTGACGATGACCAGCTCGGCCTCGTGGCCCATTCGGATCAGCGCGTCGCGCACGTGGCCGGCCTGGGTGGTGGCCAGCTCGGAGCCGCGGGTGCCGATGCGGATCACGGGCCGGTCGTCCCCGGCCACGCCGACGTTCGAGTCGGTGCCCTGGGTGTCGGTGTCGGTGTCAGCCACGGTTTCCTCCGGTTCCGGGTCGCATGATGCCCTCGATGTCCGCGGTGCCGTCCATGCGGCCCATGCGGTCGCCGACCATGAGGTCGGCTGGGATGTCGGTGTCCGCGTACAGCGCCTGGGGCGTGGACAGCGGAAGGTCGAACAGGCGTTGCAGCGCCTGCGCGTAGGACGTGCCGCCGGGTTCGCCGGACAGCTTCTTCACCTGGATGGTGGGCACGTGCAGGAGCTTGTCGACGACCCGCCGCACGGTTCGCCCGACCTCCTGCCGCTCGCGCTCGGTGAGGCCCGGGGTCTTGGCCTCCAGCCGCAGCAGTTCGGCGGAGACGACCTCGGCGGCCTTTTCGCGCAGCGCCTTGACGGTCGGCGCGACCTCCAGGGCGCGCTGCGCCTGCAGGTAGCCCTCGAGTTCCTCGTCGACGATGGCGCGTGCGGCGGTCTCGTCGTCGCGGCCCAGCTCGCAGGTCGAGGTCATCTGCAGGTGCTCGATGTCGAACAGCGCGATGCCCTGCAGTTCGCCGACGCCGTCTTCGACGTCGCGCGGCATCGACAGGTCGGCGATGGCCAGCGGGCCGACGTCGCGGACGTGGTCGATGAGGACGACGGGGCTCATGGCGCCGGTGGCTGTGACGAGGATGTCGACGTCGTCGAGGACGTCGCGGTATTCCTCCAGCGCGATGGCGCGGGCCGGGACGCCCGCCTCAATGGAATGGTCGGCCAGGTTCTGCGCGCGATCGAGCGTGCGGTTGGCGACGGTGATGTGCGAAACGCCGGCACGGCCCAGGTGGGTGGCGGCAAGCGAGCTCATGGCGCCGGCGCCGAGGATCAGCGCGTTGTTCCCGGCCAGACCGTCGGCGTCGCCCGGGCGGTAATCGGGGTTGATGGCGCGGATCGCCTCGTCGACGGCGACGGACACCATCGAGGCGCCGGCCTCGTCGATGTCGGTCTCGGAGTGGACGCGCTTGCCGGTGTGGAGGGAACGCTGGGCGAGGTCGTGGAGGGTGCGGCCGACCGCCCCGTGCTCGTCGGCGCTCTGGTAGGCGGCGCGGATCTGGCCGATGATCTGCTGCTCGCCGATGACCATGGAGTCCAGGCCGGAGGCGACGGACAGCATGTGCTCCGCGGCGCCTTCGGCGTAGCGGACGTAGAGGTGGGGCGTCAGATCGTCGACGTCGAGGCCGGTACGGTCGACGATTTCGCGGATGACCGCCGACAGGCCGGCGTGGAATCCGCGGGCGGCGACGTAATATTCGACGCGGTTGCAGGTGGAGACCAGCATCGCCTCCGACACGGCGTCCTCCTCGAGGAGCCGGGCGAGGGTCTTCGGCTGATCCGTGTCGGCCACGGACACGCGCTCCAGCATGGACACTGGCGCGGACCGGTGCGACATCCCGACGAGCAGCACACTCACGGCATAACCACCGCTATCCGTTCCTCCTCCATCCGGCGCGTCGATTCGGCGGCCGGATCTCGATTTCCGCCCGGCCGTACGGTTTGCGACGCCGTCGCCACGCGGATCCTGATCGAGGTGAAAACGGCGCGAACCGGGGTGACGGCGCATGACGCCGACCCCGGTGCGGATGCCAGATCCACCATGCCCTAGGGTGATGACAGGCGTTGTGCGCCCGCCACCGCCGTGGGCTCATTTTCATCAACGGTAGACCGTGCCGGGGGTATTCCACAAACGCGCGCATCCCCCATCATTGCCCGATGTAGCCCACTGGGGGCGCCCATTCCCCGCCCCGCCGCGTCAGCTCAGGGCGTCGATCAGATCCTCGTCGTCGATCTCCCAGCAGGCGATCTCCTCGCCGTCGACGAGCACCACCGGCACCCGATCCCCGAACTCGACGGCGTCGGCCCCGTCTCCCGCATCGACGTCGACGACCTCCACGGTCGCGCCGAAGCGCTGCGCGATGGGCCGGATCTGGGCTTCCACGCGGGCACAGGAACCGCAGGTCGCGCGGGTCATGAGCGTGACGACGGACATGTCGTCGCCCCCTTTCGTCGCAGGTGCGGGCAGTCGGCCGGGGTTCGGGCGGCCGCGGCACCCGGCGCGCGACATCCCTTCCCGACACGGAGAAACCGGGGAAAGCATACGATGAACCCACCGGCGTGCGGCCCACCGGCCGCCGATCGTCGGCAGCTCCCGCGAGAAGTTTAGGAAAACCAGTGCCCACTCCCGGATCCGACCGGCCGTCCCTGTTGCCGGGCGACATTTTGTCGGAACTGCTGCCCTCGCACGGAACGGTGCGCAACTTCCTGGAGACCGTGGCACTGCGCCCGCTCGACGGGGAGTCGCAGCGCGCAGCCGGCGAAGCCGCGGCACTGGCCGCGATGAGCGACGTCTACGGCATCGATTCCGATGAACTGTTGGTCGGCTACCGATCCGTCCACGGCGCCGTCGATGCGGCCGGCGGGTCAGAACGACTGTCGGAGCCGCACCCGGACATTCCGCAGGACGTCGGCGCCGCCGCGTTCTTCGACGTGGACAACACCCTCGTGCAGGGTGCGTCCATCTTCCTGTTCGGGGCGGGCCTGGCCCGCCGGGGCTTCTTCGACTTCCGGGAGCTCGGCGGGATGCTGTGGAAGCAGGTGAAGTTCCGGGTGTCCGGCTCGGAAGACGCCGACGACATCGCAGACGCCCGCGAGCAGGCGCTGGCCTTCATCAAGGGCCACGACGTCGCCGAGACCGTGGCGATGGCGGAGGAGATCTTCGACGAAATCATCGGCGACCGCGTCTACGCGGGCACCCGCGAGTTGGCGGACCTGCATCTGCAGGCCGGGCAGGAGGTGTGGCTGGTGACGGCCGCGCCGGTGCAGCTCGCGCAGGTCATCGCCAAACGCCTGGGCCTGACCGGTGCGCTCGGCACCGTGGCCGAAGTAAAAGACGGCATGTTCACCGGCCGACTGGTCGGCGACATCCTCCACGGGCCGGGCAAGAAACACGCCGTCGCCGCGCTGGCCGCCTCCTCGGGGCTGGACCTGTCGCGGTGCGCGGCGTACTCCGACTCCGCCAACGACGTGCCCATGTTGTCGATGGTCGGCTCCGCCGTGGCCGTCAACCCAGACCGGCGGCTGCGCCGCATCGCCGAAGAACGCGGTTGGGCCGTGCGCGAATACCGCGCGGTGCGCCGAACGATGTTCCGGGCCGCCCGCTGGGCCATCGTCGCCTCCGGCAGCGGGGCGTGCGCCCTCGGCGCGTACCTGGCGTGGAACGAGCTGCGGGAGCGCGGCCGCCGACGCGCGACGGGCCACCGACGGGCCCCTCAGTAAAACGCGCTCTTGCGATCCCGCAGGGTGCGCAGCAGCCTGGCCTGGATGCGCCCCTTGACCTCGTCCGCCAATCCCAGGACCGACACCGGGTCGTCGTGAAGCCGAATCGGTGCGGAACCACCGCCCGCCCCCGGCTCGGGAGCCTCCATGAGTCCACCGCGGTAGTCCTCCGCCCACTCCCGCGGATCGATGGGATCGAGGACGTCGATGCGCCACTTCGACGGCAGCGGCACCGCGCCGACCACGCCCAACCACGGGAAAAACGGCGTCGTGGGAATGTACGGAATGCCCAACCCGCGGGCGATGGACAACACCACGTCGCCCACCAACTCGATGAGCGCCTTGCGCTCCGCCGCCCCCTCCGGCCCCAACGCCCAGGCCGGCAGGTCCTTTAGCGGCGTCGTCGCACCTTCCACCAGCACGTCGGCGATGCCCCATACCAGCGACTCCAGCGCCTCGTCGACGGGGGCGGCGCCCTCCGCGGGCCCGATGTTGGACGTCTTCATGCCCTCGGCACCCAGCAGCGCCGAACCGCGGAACACCGCACCGAGCTGCGGGTAGATCTCCTCCGCGCCGACGATGGACACCGGGACGATCGTCGCCCCGTGCCGCAGGGCCGTGGCCGCGAACCCGCCGCGACCGAAGGCCTGCAGCTGGTACCGCTGCGTATACGGCTTGCCCAGGCCGCGGTAGCCCTCCGGGAACACGCCGACCATCTCGCCGGCCTCCAACAACGTCGCCGCCGCATCCCTGTGCGCCCGCACCGCGCCGACCTTCGTGGCCAGGTCTGACACCACCGGCAGGGAAAACGCCACGTCGCCGGCCAACAACCGCAGCAACCGACCCGACTCGCGGTGCAACGACAGCTGCGTCATGATCGCGTCGACCGGCAGGTTGCCGGAATGGTTGGCGACGATCAGCGTCGGCCCGTCGGCGGGGATGCGGTCCCCGCCATGCAATTCCACGCGAAACCAATGGTCGTGCAGCGGGCTGAGGGCGGGGAACCACGTCTCCTCGACGAACTCGAGGTCGGGTTCCGAAATCATGCCCACGACGATACCGGGCGGCGCGGGCGCTCACCGGCGCGGCGGGGACGTCGTCACGCGCAAACGGCGAAACGCCCGCCCCACCTGACGTGGAACGGGCGCCGTGGGCCCTCGGGGCGGGTGATCCCGCCGCGTGGCCTACTTGCCGAGCTTCCGGCGCTGCACTCGGGTGCGTCGGAGCATCTTGCGGTGCTTCTTCTTCGACATGCGCTTGCGGCGCTTCTTGATGACGGAACCCATCGGCTCGACCTCGCTATTCGTTGACTGTTTGCTGTTTATCGCGACCGACGCGACGCCCCGGGCACCGGCTCCGCGGTCGGGCGGAGGGCGAATCATGGGGCGCGTCGGGCGCCAATCGGGTCAATCATAGCGGGGAGCCGGGTGCCGGGGTCAAACGCCCCTCACCCGCCACCGTGCGCGAAACGCGGCGAACGACCCGTCGGTGGGACTTACCCGGCGTCGTAGAAGGACGAGTCCAGGTACGTCTTGACCCCGCTCTCGTGGACGCGAAAGGAACGGCCGACGCGCACCGCCGGCAGCTCGCCGGCGTGGACCAGGCGGTAGACGGTCATCTTCGACACGCGCATGATCTCGGCGACCTCGGCCACCGTCAGAAACGTCCCGTTCTCGGCATTCGTCATATCGTTTTCCCTTCAGCGCATTCCGCGCGCTGCAGGCTTCCCCTCCTGCAGAGACTGTGAACACGCGGTTGCTTCTTAAACCTTACCGTTATCGATGGTGCCAATGCGATACAAGGGCGCGAATGGGGCAACCGTTACGTTTGTTGCTGGTGCGTCCCCGGTGTTGCACCCGCCGCCCATGCGCCCGTCAACTGCCGAAACCCTCTCGCGGCGACGGCGCGGACCGGAACCGGAGATGCCACCCGGGCGGGGGCGGCGCATCCGGGTTCCACCGCACATCTCCTACCCGCCTTCGCTTTACGACGGGCCGGCCCGACTACTTGCCGGCCGGGCGCCCCATGGAGGCCGACTTGTCGTGGCACGCGCGCATGGCCCGAATGACCGCGCGGCGCAGGCCCTCCTCCTCGAACGTGCTCGTAGCGGCGGCGGTGGTGCCACCCGGGGACGACACGTCGGCGCGCAGGGACACGGGGTCGGCGCCCTCGGCCAACATCATTTCGGCGGCGCCGGCGGCGGTGGCGGTGGCCAGACGCTGAGCCTGGTCACGCTTGAGCCCCAGGGTGACGCCGGCGTCGACCATCGCCTCGACGAACTGAAAGAAGTACGCCGGGCCAGAACCGGATACCGCGGTGACGGCGTCCATCTGCTTTTCCTCGACGACCTCGACGTGGCCGACCTTCTCCAACAGCGTCGCGACTTGGGCGACGTGGTCGTCGTTGGCGAAACGGCCCGGGGCGATGGCGTTGACGCCGCGGCCCACCAGCATCGGGGTGTTAGGCATGACGCGTAGGACGGGAGTGCCGACGGCACAGACCGACTCGAGCTCCTCCAGGGTGATGCCGGCGGCCATGGACGCGATGATGGTGTCGCCCCCGCCCTCGTCGATGGCGCCGGAAATCTCGTCGAGCAACGGAACGATGCCGTGGGGCTTCACGCACAGGAACACCACGTCCGCACCGTCCACCGCCTGCTCGGCGTCGTCGGCATCGACGATGCCGTACTGGTCGCGCAGCTCCTTGCGGCGCTCGGGAGACCGCTGCACCAGGTAGATGGACTTGGGGTCCACGCCACCGTCGATGAGGCCGCCGATGAGGGCGCCGCCGATCTTTCCTCCGCCGATAACAGCAATTCGTGTCATGGTCGGCCAGTGTGCCAAAAGCACCCCTCCTTGGCTAACCAAGAAGGGGCGCTGCCGGGGCGTCGGGGGCGCGGGGCGCCGCCGGGCCGGTGGATCACATCATGGTGAGCACGTACGGCGCGAAGGACACGACCAGGCCGACGATGCCGGCCAGGACCGGGGTCAAGCGGTCGCGCTCGCGGCGGATCAGGTTGACGACGACAACGAGGCCGAACGCGAAGGCCACCGCGATGACCGCGACGACGGCCGTCGGCAGGACCATCCAGAGCATCATGAACAACGCGAAAATCAGGCCGCCGAACAGCAGGCCGACGATCGTCTGGGCGATGAGCAAACCGATGGACAGCGAATTGTCCTCGACGTAGGCCTCGCGGTCACTCTTCGACTTCGGGGCGCCGGACTCCTTCACCGCGGGGGCCGCGGTCGTCGCGGAGGCGGCGGAGGCGTGCGGGTCGACGGACTCCTCGCCGTACTCCGCGACATGGTCGGAGTCGTAGTCGGCGTCGTATCCGGAGTCGTAATCGGCCTCGTGGTCCGAGCCGTAATCGTCCTCGTATTCCGCGCCGTACTCCGCGTCGTGATCGCGGTAGGCGGCGGGCACGTCGTCGACGTGATCGGCCAATGCGGCGGAACCGCCGGTGAACGTGCCGTCGGCGATGGCGGAACCGTCGAAGGCGCGGTCGTCGGCCCCATCCCATTCCCGGGCCGACGCGGCGTCGTCGACCGCGACCTCCGCCTCGTCCTCGTCATCTTCCACGACCGGGATGACGTTCGTCGGGCGATCATCGTAGGCCATGGAGCCCTCGAGGACCTCGCGGGCCATCGGACCGGCCTCGGCGACGGACTCGCTGCCCGTCCGGGCGTCGTGGAACTTGGTGAACGTGAAGGTGATCTCGCCGGTCTCGTCGTTGGCCATCACCGGGCGCGGATCGACGGGAACGGCAGACGGAATGGAGAACGGCTCACGCGGCGCGCGCGGCTCCTCGACGACGACGGGCTGCTCGGCGACGGGCTCGGTCACCGATTCTTCGACGGCCGACTCCTCGACCGCTTCTTCGGCGACCGGTTCCTCCGCCGTCTCCTCGGCAGCGGGCTCTTCGACCGCTTCCTCGACCGACTCCGTCTCGGCGGTATCGGCTTCGTCCGGAACCTCGGCAACGTCGGCGGACTCGTCGACCTCAGCGGACTCCGGGGCCTCGGTGGACTCGCCGGCTGCGGCGGCCTCGGCCGAATCGTCGGTCTCGGCGGTCTCGGTGACCTGATCCTCGACCCGATCCTCGGTCTGCTCGTCATCCTCGACGGCGGCGTGGGCTCCGCGGCGCGGCCCATCGGCATTGACGCGCGGGATCGAACCCGTCAGTTCGGCGACGGAAATGCCACCTTCCTCCAGGCTGCGGCGCCGACGACGCGGGCGCTCCGCGGCCTCGGCGGAGCCGCCGCGCTCCTTGTCACGGCGCGCCAGCAGCTCGGCAACGGTGAGCTTCTCGTCGCTCATCTCATCCCTTTCCGTACAGATTGCCGTCGAGGCGACGCAAAATCACGCCCTCGCGCAGCGCCCACGGGCAAATCTCCACCTGCTCGATCCCCAATGCTCGCATACTCGCCTCCGCCACGAGGGCACCCGCGACGATCTGGTGGGAGCGATTCGAGCTCACGCCCTCCAACTCGGCACGGTCGGCGGCCGTCATGCGGGAGATGAACGCGATCAGCTGACGCAGGCCGGGCGCGGTCAAGGTGCGTTTGACGCGCGGGCCAGCCGAGCTCGGGGCGGCGCCGGTGAGGCGGGCCAGGGTGCGGAACGTCTTCGACGTGGCCACCGCGAGATCCGGCTCACCCAGGGTGCGCAGATGACGGGCCGGCTCCACGAGCTCGGCGTCGATGTAATCGCGCAGCAGGTCGATCTTCTTGCGCGACGGCGGATCGGTGTCGAACCACGCATGGGTCAGGCGGCCGGCGCCCAGCAGCAGCGAATACGCCGCCTCCGGGTCCTCGTCGGTGCCGGACGTCAGCTCCAGCGAACCACCGCCGATGTCCAGGTTGATGATCCGCCCGGCCGACCAGCCGTACCAGCGGCGCACCGCCAGGAACGTCAACCGCGCCTCGTCCTCGCCGGAGAGGATCTCCAGGCGAATGCCGGTCTCCTTCTCCACGTGATCGAGCACGTCGTCGGAATTGTTGGCGTCGCGAACCGCCGACGTGGCGAAGCTGATCATCTCTTCGCACCGCATCTGCTCGACCAGGCCCTTGGCCTCGGCGACGTAACCCGTGAGCTTGTCGATGCCCTTCTTCGACAAATCATTGTCGTCGTCGAGGTACTCGACCAACTTCATCGTCGACTTCGTATCGCTCATCGGGGTGGGATGCCCGCCACGGCGGGCGTCGACCATCACCAAATGAACGGTATTGCTGCCAACGTCCAATACACCTAATCGCACGTGTCTCAGGTTAGACGGTCTACCGTGTTCCGGTGTGAATCAGCTCCACCCCCGCCCCGGACGGGGAACCGCACCGTCCCCGGCGGAAGTCGCCCCCGATTTCCCCCGCGAATGGTTCGAGTTCACCAATCCGGAGGACCCCGACCACGTCATCACCTGCGATCTGACCTGGCTCCTGTCCACGTACTCCTGCGTGTTCGGCACCGACGCGTGCCGCGGAATCGACTCCGGCAACACGGACGTCGGCTGCTGCGGCCACGGCGCCTTCCTCTGCGACGAAGAGGACCGCGACCGCCTGACCGCCACGGTCCGGGCGATGGAAGCCGACGCCGGGGACGGGCCGTCGGAAAGCGGATGGTGGCAAAACCGCCCGCAGTCCGTCACCGCCTGGTTCCGCGACATCGACTCCGGCGTGGACGAACGCCTGGAGCCGTGGCTCGAATGGGACGAACTCGACGACGAGGACGGCAACCCCGAGCCCGCGTTGAAAACCCCGGTGATCGACGGCGCCTGCATCTTCGCCAACCGCGCGGGCTGGCCCGGCGGCGCGGGCTGCGCCCTCCACCAGTGGGCCGTCGCGCACGACGTCGACCACGTCAAAGCCAAGCCCGACGTGTGCTGGCAACTCCCCCTGCGCCGCCTGGAGGCCTACGAAGAGCGCCCCGACGGCCACGAAATCCTCCGCACCACCATCACGGAGTACGACCGCCGCGGCTGGGGAAACGGCGGCGAAGACTTCGACTGGTACTGCACCGGCGCCCCCGAAGCCCACGACCACGCCGGCGCCATCTGGAAGACGCACGAATCTGAACTCGTCGAGCTCATCGGCCGCGCCTGCTATGAGATCCTCGCCGATCATTGCCGCACGCGGGAGGCGGCCGGACTCGCCGGGGCGTTCGGTCCCTCCGGGTACCCGCTGCTGGCCATCCACCCCGCCACGCGGGCCGCGGAGGAGGGCCTGGCGGCGGATCAGGTGTGACCGTGCTTGACGACGGCCGGCCGGATGCGCGCCCGGCGGGGCGTCGTAAAGCCAATTACTCCTCGAACTTGTAACCCAACCCGCGCACCGTGACCAGGTGCCGCGGGCGCGACGGATTGACCTCGATCTTCGAACGCAGACGCTTGATGTGCACGTCCAGGGTCTTGGTGTCGCCGACGTAATCGGCGCCCCACACCCGGTCGATGAGCTGCCCGCGGGTGAGCACCCGGCCGCTGTTGCGCAGCAGGTACTCCAGCAGGTCGAACTCCTTCAGCGGCATGGACACCGGTTCGTCGTCGACCGTGACGACGTGACGCTCGACGTCCATGACCACCCGGCCGCCCCGCAGGACGTCCTCCTCCAGCTCGTCGCCCTCGAACTCCTGCTCCCCGCCACGGCGCAACACCGCGCGGATGCGGGCGATGAGCTCGCGGGAACTGTACGGCTTGGTCACGTAATCGTCCGCGCCGATCTCCAGGCCCACGACCTTGTCGATCTCGCTGTCGCGGGCCGTGACCATGATGACCGGGACGTTCGACCGCAACCGGAGGTTCTTGCACACCTCGGTGCCGCTCATGCCCGGCAGCATCAGGTCCAGCAGGACGATGTCGGGGGCATGCGCCTCGAACTCGGCCAACGCGGTCGGACCATCGCCCGCGATGCGGACCTCGAAGCCCTCCTTCTTCAGGAGGAACGCCAACGGTTCGGCGAGGGCGGCCTCGTCTTCGACGATGAGAACGGAGGTCACGGGTGGATCATCCTTCCTTCTTCAGGGCCGGCAGTTCGAGGGTGAAGGTCGAGCCGGTGCCGGGCCTGCTCCAAATCTTAATGGCCCCCTTGTGGTTGGCGACGACGTGTTTGACGATCGCCAACCCCAGGCCAGTGCCGCCGGTGGACCGGGAACGCGCCTTGTCGACGCGGAAGAACCGCTCAAAAATGCGTTCCTGGTCCGCAAGTGAGATGCCGATGCCGCGGTCGGTGACGCGGATGGCGACGGTGTCGCCGTCCGTCATCTTCACCGACACGCTGACGGGGGTCTGCTCCGGCGAGTAGTTGACGGCGTTGGTGATCAAGTTGGCCACCGCCGTGATGAGCAGCGAACGGTCGCCCATGACCATCAGCCCCTCCTCGCAGTCGGTGCCCACCGAAATGCCCGCCTGGTCCGCCAGGATCTTGGTGCGGCGCACCGCGGCGTCGACGATCTCCGACACCTTCAGCGGCTCCATGTCCGGCAACGCCTCGGCGCCCTGCAACTTCGACAGCGAAATCAGCTCGGTGATCATCGTGGACAGACGCTTCGATTCGCGCGTCAGGCTCTCGCTGAAGTGCTCGACGGCTTCCGGGTCGTCCTTCGCCTCCGCCAGCGCCTCCACCAGCAGGCTCATCGCGCCGACGGGGGTCTTCAGCTCGTGCGAGACGTTGGCCACGAAGTCGCGGCGCGCGGCCTCCATGCGCACCAACTCCGACTCGTCGGTCGCGTAGAGCACCACGAACCGGTCGTCGGCCATGGTCAACGGGCTGACCAGGCACCGCACCGACTTGTCGGGCGCACCCGCCCGGCGCGCGGGAATGACCAAGTTGAGCTCCTGCTCCTCCTGCGTGTCGAACACCCGCAGCGCCGCCTCCCAGCCGAGGTCGTGGAGCACGCGCTCGTGCATGAGCCCCAGCTGGTGCGCCTGCGGATTCGACAGCAGCACGTCGCGGGAAATGTCGACGACCACAATGCCCGTCGGGGCGCCCTGGATGGCCAAATGCAGAACCTGGGCGATGGTGGTGACGCGTTCCTCCACCCCCGACCGCTTCTTCGTCACCGCCTTCACCACTCCGGTGACGGCGCCGCCGCCGATGAGAACCGCGGTCATCACGGCCGCACCCACTAACGCAGCGAAAATGGTGGAGGTCACGAAACCACCCTATCGCCTCCCCGCCCCCCCGCGCCC